>ERZ1031260.15-NODE-15-length-58757-cov-11.297503_pt1 | contig 58757 bp, 54 predicted proteins | sample MGYA00517287_ERZ1031260 | MGnify/ENA primary metagenome ERZ1031260 (study PRJEB33718, sample SAMN03159811) | human skin metagenome | collected 2014-02-25 | study: EMG produced TPA metagenomics assembly of the PRJNA266117 data set (Human skin bacterial metagenome... | reverse complement strand
CACTGGGCTACTTTTCAAAGAGCACCAGTGGGCTACATTTCGAAGAGCACTCACACTCTTTCGACGGTTAGTTAGGGTTTGGGCAGTTTTCACCGGATCGACCATCCCCGAGTGTGCAGGTGAAGATACAGGGAGAAATCGGCTTCGTGCTGTTTTCCGAACATTTTCATAATCGATGAACACGTGAACTCTCTCGGTACTCGTCGCCCCGGTGACCATTGTTCTCTCCCTCCCCCGTCGCCATAAAAAAACCGCCAATCCCCCACGAGGGGGGAAGGCGGGAATAATGCCAGTAACTATACCGACTCGAGACTCCCCGTCAACTCACTACCCCCCCATTGGAAGAATTGCTGTTCCCGCTGGTCAAGCCGGAAGCGAACTAGATGCATTAAAGCGGCGGAAATCCGCTAAGAAGCTACTAAGGTTCGAGGTATGCAGACCCGAGCAGCGTGAGCCACGCGTTCGGGTCTTTTCGTCCTTTGATCAAGGAGCACACCTCGCATGGCAACAACTAAAGCGGACCTGAACTCGCAGGCCGCGGACATCATCGACGGTGTCGGCGGCGCCGGCAACGTCAAATCTCTTACCCACTGCGCCACCCGTCTTCGTTTTGAACTCAACGATGCATCCCTCGCCGACAAAGACCGGCTCGAAGCCAACCCGAAGGTCATGGGAGCGGTGCCACAAGGCGGTGCGCACTACCAGGTGATCGTGGGCGGGGATGTTGCGACCGTTTACAACGCGATCCAGAACCTCCCCGAGTTCCAAGACCGCGGCACGAAGTCGAACGAAGACGTCAAGGCGGAGCAGCGCGCCAAGGCCAAGGGCAAGGTCCCGTGGATCGACGCGTTCTTCGAGTACCTCTCCGACTCGTTCCGCCCGATCCTGGGGGTCCTTCTCGGTGCCTCGCTCATCATCGCGTTCGCAGCGGTTATGGACGCCTTCAAGCTCGTCGACTTCCAGGCCACAGTTAAGACCCCAACCTGGCAGTTCGTAGACGCCATGTGGCGCTCCGTCTTCTACTTCCTTCCGGTCATGGTGGCCTACAACGCCGGCAAGAAGCTGAACATCGACGGCTGGGTGCCGGCCGCGATCATGTTCGCGCTCTTCACACCGGAGTTCACCAACCTCGCAACCCACCCGGAAGCGACCGTGACCAACAATCCGATTCTGGGCTCGGAGGTCGCCTCCGTTCAGGTGATGGGGCTGCCCATGTACCTGCCGCCGTACGGCGGCAATGTCTTCGTGCCGCTGATCATGGCTGCCGTCGCCGCCACGGTGTACAAGGGGCTGCAAAAGATCATCCCGAGCGCAGTCCACATGGTTTTCGTGCCGTTCCTCACCCTGCTGGTCATGATCCCGTTCACCGCGTTCCTCATCGGCCCGCTGGGCTACGCCCTCGGCGCCTGGATCGGCGGCGGTCTCGCGTGGCTGAACGGCAACGCCCCGTTCGTCTTCGCCATCTTGATCCCGATGCTTTATCCGTTCCTGGTGCCGCTGGGTCTGCACTGGCCGCTGAACGCCCTGATGCTGGTGAACATCAACACCCTCGGATACGACTTCATCCAGGGCCCGATGGGTGCCTGGAACTTCGCCTGCTTCGGAGCCACCGCCGCCGTACTCGCCATCTCGCTCCGAGACCGGGACCCGATCATGCGCCAGACCTCAGGCTCGGCGCTCGCGGCCGGCCTCCTCGGCGGCATCAGCGAGCCTTCGCTCTACGGCATCCACCTGCGTTACAAGCGCATCTACCCGCGCATGCTGGTCGGCTGCTTCACCGGCGGCCTTACCATCGCCATCCTTGGCACCCCGTACGGCGGCGTGAAGACGAACGCTTTCGTGTTCACCTCGCTGTTCACCATCCCGGTCTTCGACCCGGCGTGGGTGTACATCATCGCCATCACGGTCGCCTTCTTCACCGCCTTCGCCGTCATCTTCATCACGGACTACCGCACCCCAGAGGAGAAGGAGGAAGCTCTCGCGCGCGCCGCCGCAGCTCGGGCTTCGCTTGACGACGACTCCGACGCCGCCGCCGAGGTCACCGCCCTGGAGCCCGGCGACGAGCCGATCACCTCTGCCCCCACAGCCGCGCCTGACGACGCCGAGCCGGTGGTCGTCGACGTCCTCGCTCCCATCGCCGGTGAGGTTGTCGCCCAGGAAGCGATCGAAGACGCGGCGTTCGCCTCGGGTGCCCTCGGCAAGGCCGTCGGCGTGCTTCCCGCACCCGGAACCCAGACCACGCAAGTGGTCGCTCCGGTGACTGGCAAGGTCATTTCCGTCGCGAAGACAGGCCACGCCTACGGCATAAAGACTGCCGACGGCGTGGAGATCCTCGTGCACATCGGCATCGACACCGTCGCCCTCGAAGGCGCTGGCTTCACCCCGCGCGTGGAGCGCAAGCAGGAAATCGAGGCGGGCACACCGCTTGCCGACGTCGACTTCGCCAGCATCGTCGACTCCAACACCAACCCGACCGTGATCACCACTGTGGTGAACACGAAGAAGCTCGGCTCGGTGGATGATGTAGCAGAACCGAACCCGGACGGCGCTGTTGCCACCGGCGCACCCATCCTCCGCGCTTCGAAGTAGGCCGCTGGTTCGCCGGCGGCAACAAAAGCGGTAACTTCGCTCGGATCGGGAAGCCCAATTCGGATTGGGTAAGCGAGATTTACTGGAACGGGAGTGATTGGGAACCGCTGGAGCGTGATGGAACTGATCGAAACGGGGCGCGTATTACCGAGTGTCATACCCGCGAGAAGCTTGAGGAGATGGGCGCTGCCCAGCTCACCACCGGCACAAAGCAGTGGGAAGCGTACGAAGACGCTTCTTCCCCAGCTTGCGACGGCCGCAACATCCTCATCCTGGAGTCGATCGTGAACTACGGCAACCGGGAGGAAACTCAGTTTCAGATCGCGCAGCAGGTGCTCATGCAGCACCCGAGTAGCCTGCCGGTGCACTTCACGGCTCCAGGACAGTGCCCTTCACTAACGCCCCTATTGACCAGCGATTGCAGTATCGCTTTGGCATAATTTTCACGTCTGCGTTTCGCCTCCATTTCAAAAGGACCTGCCCCCATGCCGCATTACAACCTCTATTCCTCCCTCGGTCTGGATCGTTCCCAGTCTGCGGAGTCGATCGAATACGAGATTGAGCAGCGCATCAGTGCCGGGCTGATTAACAACCCTGGTGGCATCGACGAGCTCCAGGTGGCGCAGCGCGTGCTTGGCAACCCAGACCGCCGGGCGATCTACGACAGCAGGTTGGATGACCCCTATGCGCCGGAGATCACCGTCGATGCACTCCGCCAACTGGCGACCACGGATATCGCGCCCCAGCAGTCGGTAACTGCTCATGGTGTCGCCACCGATTCGTCGAATGCGCGACGCGGATATGACTCGTACCCTACCCAGGAGTTCGCCCGCGCACGCCCCGCCGTTGGGGTGCCCACCGCGGCCGAGTCTCGGCAGGTCACCGCTGTGAGTGCTGCAGCCGGTGTCGATAAGCGACGCAACCCGCTGCCGTGGATCATTGGTGCTGTTGCCCTTCTCTTGATTGCGGGCCTGCTGACCTGGTGGCTCACGCAGCGAGAGACCACCGAAGAGTGGACGGGCCAGAATGCGGAGCTTGCGGAAGCCTTCCCCAAGCTTATTTCCGACGCTGACGGCGGCGCGGGGTTCATGGGAATGACGTGCCGGTCCCACACCACCGAAGGGGACGAATCCGCAAAGATCCGCTGCGCAGGTCCAGATAACGGCGTGAGCGTCTTCCTGTTCGACTCCGTCGAGGAACGCGACGCCTCGATTCCTGCAGGAAAGAAGGAGCGCTACGGCAACGACAGCTGCACCATCGAGACAGTAGAGCTCGAGGGGCAAAACCCAGCTGCCTACTTCATCGCGCCCCAGGGCGACTTGGGCACGTACTCGTTGCTTGTCAACGGTGAGGACGCGAAGGACCTGCGTCTAAAGCTGCCTATCTGCTAAACGCCCCTTCAGGCTGGGTGCTAGCATCCAGACATTTCGCGACGTCGAAAGGAGCTCGCATGAGCACCCCATGGCCGGGCACTCCTGAGAACAACCGCCCGATCCACACGAATCCTCACGCGCAGCCCCACTACGGCCAACCAGCCGCGCACTACTCCGCAGCCCTCCCGCCCCAGGCTCAAACCGCCCCAAAGAGTAAGCGCGTCGCAGCTCTGCTGTTCTTTTTCTTTGGCATTCTCGGAGTGGGCAACTTCTACCTAGGCCAAAAGAAGCGCGGCTTCACCAAGCTTGGGCTCTTCGTCCTCGGAGTGCTCGGCTACTTTATTTTCATCGGCATTTTCGTCCTCGCGGGCCTTATTATTTGGTCACTGACAGAGTTCGTGATGGTGCTCAAAGGCTCGGACGGATATGACAGGGATCAGGACGGCATCCGTTTGGTCTAACTCGGATCCAAGACCCGCCGCGCTACCGGTGATGCGCGCGTATCGTGGCACCTAAATGGTGCCGCGCAGATGCGGCACAGGCGACCGAAAGGAACTGAGCATCACCATGTCCGAGTCCACCGCGCGCACTGAACTTAAGGGCATCGGCGTTTCCGCAGGTACCGCTTCCGGGCCGATTGCCCTCGTCACACCGGCGGTGGGTATCGATCAACACGAGCCGGCATCCGTAGATCCCGAATCGGACGGGGTGCGCGTCAGCGAGGCTCTCGAGGGGGTTGCGGCATCGCTTCGCTCACGCGCTGAACATGCGAATTCCGAAACTTCGAAAGCGGTGCTCGAGGCAACTGCGACCCTGGCTACCGACAAGGGCCTGATCAAGGGCATTGACAAGGAGCTGAAGAAGGGAAGTGGCGTCACGAAGGCGATCCACGATGCCGTGGAAACTTACGCGGCGAAGTTGCGCAAGCTCGGCGGTTACATGGCCGAGCGCGTGACTGACCTTTATGACATTCGTGATCGCGCCACTGCTCGAGTCCGTAATCTTCCTGAGCCGGGCATTCCTGATCTCACCGAACCATCAATTCTTATCGCTGAGGACCTCGCGCCTGCGGAGACAGCGACCCTTGATCCGGAAAGCGTTTTAGGCATTATCACTGAGGCGGGTGGCGCGACGTCGCACACCGCGATCCTCGCCGCCCAGCTGGGCATTCCCGCTGCCGTCCAGGTCAAGGGCATTGCCGAGGTGGTAGTGAACCAGCCGCAGGTGGCGCTCGACGGTGGTACAGGCAAGGTCATCGTTGCGCCGGATGCCTCCGATGTCAGCGAGCTCGAGGCGCGTTCGCGTCGACGCGCCGAGTTGCTTGCTGATTCTGCGGGTGAGGGGGCAACCCGCGACGGTCACAAGGTGAAGCTGCTCGCGAACATTGGTACCGCGGAGGACGCGCGAAAGGCTGCAAAGTTCGACCTCGAGGGCTCAGGCCTGTTCCGTACTGAGTTCCTCTTTCTTGACCGCGATGCTGCGCCAAGTGTGGAAGAACAAACCGAGACCTATATAAAGGTGCTGCAAGCATTCGGACAGCGCCGCGTTGTGGTTCGCACGCTCGATGCTGGCGCCGACAAGCCTCTTTCGTTCGCCGACCTCGGCCCGGAGGAGAATCCTGCGCTGGGTCGCCGCGGTTTGCGGCTTTCGATGGAGCGTGTCGACCTCATTGACCAGCAGCTGGAAGCTCTAGCCGCAGCGCACCAGGCGGTTGAAGGAGCTGACCTGTGGGTCATGGCTCCGATGGTCTCCACGATCGAAGAAACCGAGTGGTTCGCAGAGCGCGCCCGTTCTTATGGGCTTCCGCAGATCGGTGTCATGGTGGAGACACCTGCGGCGGCAATCCTTTCCGAGCAAATCCTCACCGTTGCCGACTTTGCCTCCATTGGCACCAACGATCTTTCCCAGTACACGATGGCGGCTGACCGCATGCAGGGAGAGCTTGCCGGGTTGCTCTCTCCCTGGCAGCCGGCCGTGCTCCGTATGATTCAAGCCACGGCTCAGGGAGGGGAGCACAACGGAAAGCCGATTGGCGTTTGCGGTGAAGCTGGCGCTGACCCGCTCGTTGCCTTGGTCCTGGCCGGGCTGGGCGTGAGCTCACTCTCGATGGCCCCGGCCAAGGTCAGCGCGGTCAGGGCGGCACTGCGCCTGCATGATCTAGAGACTTGTCGGAACATGGCTGACCTGGCAATCAAGGCCCCAACTGCGTCTCAGGCACGCGAAGCTGCTCTTGAACTAGCGGATCCGATTATCCGCGATTTGGTGAGCTAGACCTTCCCTACAAAAAGACTCTCAGGTTAACGGAATGACACGCCGCAAACGCTCCAATTTGCGGTTGTCTTTTCTCTCAGTAACGGAAAACGCCCAGCTCAGAGCCTTGCGTACCCCATTTTGGGGGTTAGCTTTAGGGGGTTATAGTGAAAGTTGTTAATTCGAGTTCTGAATTAACTATTTACTCAAAATCCCAGCTAAACGCTATGTCCGCGCGCCGTGCGGGTAAACGGATCGTTAATCTTTTGTGACCTGATTTGAATTGGCTTGCAGTTGCTTGGAAGCGCCCGTAATGTTTCCAGCGACGGAGCCGATAGGGTGATTGAGGACTTAAGAGGAAATCAATCTCCAAGTCCCGTTGTTCCGGATAGCTTTCGGCCGAGACAACCCGTCTGGGTCAGATACACCTTCTACTCTCTAGGAGTACTCACACATGTTCAAGAACCGTGTTCGCACCGCAGCTCTCGCAGGTGCAATCGCAGTTGCAACCGGCGTGTCCGGCCTGACCGTCCCGGCTTACGCTGAGGACGGCACCACCCACCAGACCGACAACGGCCAGCACGTTGCTGACGGCTCCAAGGCTGGCAACGGCGACAACCTGCAGAACATTGCACCGGTTGGCCAGGTCAAGGCTGCTGACGCACTCAAGAAGGCTGCAAACGACGACAAGGCAGCGATCGACGCTCACAAGACCGCTGACTACTCCCAGTTCCAGGGTCAGCCGATCGAGGCTGAGACCCAGGCTAAGGCTCAGGCTAACGAGACCGCAGCGACCGAGCTCCTTACCAACGCGGTTGCTACTCTCAACGACATCAACGCAACCCTGAAGGACGTCGAGGCTAAGACCGCAGCTGCTGAGGCTGCTTGGGCTAAGTACGCTGATGCCGTGACCATCTCCGATTCGGAGAAGGCAACGCTCGTTGAGCTGGCTAAGAACCCGGCAACCCCGGAGCCGGTTCGCGAGGCTGTGAACAACGTTTGGACCCTCACCGCAAAGCCGGGCGACGATGACTACTACGAGCAGGTCACCCTGGTTGCACCGAAGGTCATCGATCTGACCATCGTTCTCGACAACGCCATCAAGGAGAACTACGGCAAGACCGACAAGGAGCTTGTCGACGAGCTGAACGCAACCACCGCTATCTCCAACCAGCTCAACACCTACCTGACCGGTTTCGACAACCGCAACGCGCTGTACAAGGAGGCAATCCGCCTCACCAACGAAGCTACCGACCGCAACATCGTTGACATCAAGGAAGCTTACGCGGTTGCTCAGTCCAACGTCCGCAAGGCGCGCACCATCCAGGCTTACTACGGCCTGGTCGTTCGCTGGCTGGACCTGTACGAGAACGACACCATCCTCGGCAACGAGCAGTCCACCCTGCGCGAGGAGTACCGCAAGGTCCTCTTCGACAACGCTAACCCGAAGGGCGAGGCTCGCTCCCTCGAGTTCTACGCCAAGTCCGACCGCGACGGTCTGGCATGGGAGAACCCGGTTCAGCGCGTTCGCCTTCTGGATAAGAAGTACCGCAACGACGCTCCGACCATCGCTGGCGCAGATAACACCGCTGAGAAGGAGCGCGGCTCTGAGATCGATCGCCTGATCGAGGCCATCAACGGCATGAAGGATGCCAAGGACACCAAGGAGCCGGGCGAGAACACCAAGCCGGGCGACGAGACCAAGACCCCGTCCAAGAAGGGCGACCTGAGCGGCGCCACCATCGCTGCAATCGTTGTTGGTGTCCTCGCGGCTCTCGGCGGCATCGTCGCAGTTGCTTTCCCGCACATCCAGCAGTTCCTGCCGAAGTTCTAAGGCAGTTACCGCTTAGCGGATAGCACGATCTAACCACCCGGTTTAATCCGGGTGGTTTTTTCATGTCTGGACTGGGCCGGCGAGCGGTTCCGCAATCCCGTTCGCTAACGGCGAACTTCCCCTCTGAACTGGCCGTTTTGCCGCGCTGCTCCCTCCGGAGAGCTTGATGATGGATGTCGTGTGGGTCCCGAGCGTTATGGTGAGTGTCATCTATATGCGGATAGCGTTTTAGGAAGGGGTCAACTTCATGTTTGAGAGGTTTACCGATAGGGCCCGTCGCGTCATCGTGCTCGCCCAAGAAGAAGCTCGCGCGCTGAACCACAATTACATGGGCACCGAGCACATCCTCCTTGGCTTGATCAAAGAGGGCGAGGGTGTAGCCGCCAAGGCTCTCGAGTCGATGGGCATCAACCTAGAAGATGTCCGTCGAGAGGTCATCGACATTATCGGCCACGGCACGCAGCCGGTCACCGGGCATATTCCGTTTACCCCGCGCGCTAAGAAGGTTCTTGAGCTCTCCCTCCGCGAGGGTCTGCAGATGGGCCACAAGTACATTGGCACCGAATTCCTGCTTCTCGGCCTCATCCGCGAGGGCGAAGGCGTTGCGGCACAGGTACTGATCAAGCTCGGCGCTGACCTGCCGCGTGTGCGTCAGCAGGTTATCCAGCTGCTCTCCGGTTACGAAGGTGGCGAGGGGCAGAACCCCGAGGCGCCCCAGCAGCCGGCCGGCGCGTCTGCTGGACCGGGGCCGCGCGGTGGCGGCAGCAGCCAGGGGGAGCGCTCCAACTCGCTGGTACTCGATCAGTTTGGTCGCAACCTCACTGCAGCCGCCAAGGAGGGCAAGCTCGACCCGGTTGTCGGTCGCGATAGGGAAATCGAGCGCATCATGCAGGTGCTCTCCCGCCGTACCAAGAACAACCCGGTGCTAATTGGTGAGCCTGGTGTGGGTAAGACTGCCGTCGTTGAGGGTCTCGCCCTAGACATCGCTAACGGCAAGGTTCCGGAGACCCTGAAGGACAAGCAGGTCTACTCGCTCGACCTCGGCTCGCTGGTGGCCGGATCGCGCTACCGCGGTGACTTCGAGGAGCGTCTCAAGAAGGTGCTCAAGGAGATTAACCAGCGCGGTGACATCATCCTCTTCATTGATGAGATCCACACGCTCGTTGGTGCCGGTGCCGCTGAAGGCGCCATCGACGCGGCATCGCTGCTCAAGCCGAAGCTTGCTCGTGGCGAACTCCAGACCATCGGTGCGACGACACTCGACGAGTACCGCAAGCACATCGAAAAGGATGCCGCGCTTGAGCGCCGCTTCCAGCCTGTGCAGGTCGACGAGCCGTCCGTCGAGGACACCATCACGATCCTCAAGGGTCTCCGCGACCGCTACGAGGCACACCACCGCGTGTCCTACACCGACGATGCTCTCTCGGCTGCAGCGAACCTCTCGGATCGCTACATCAACGATCGATTCCTGCCGGACAAGGCCGTCGATCTCCTCGATGAGGCCGGTGCCCGCATGCGCATCAAGCGCATGACCGCTCCGGAAGAGCTGCGCGAGGTGGATGACCGCATCTCCGAGGTCCGCAAGGAGAAGGAAGCTGCGATCGACGCGCAGGACTTCGAGAAGGCCGCTGGTCTTCGCGACACCGAACGCAAGCTCGGCGAAGAGCGCGCGGAGAAGGAAAAGAAGTGGCGCTCCGATGATCTCGAGGACATCGCCGAGGTCGGCGAGGACCAGATCGCTGACGTGCTTGCGCACTGGACCGGTATCCCGGTGTTCAAACTCACCGAGTCGGAGTCTTCGCGCCTGCTCAACATGGAAGACGAGCTTCACAAGCGCATCATCGGCCAGGACGAGGCTGTCAAGGCTGTGTCCCGCTCGATCCGCCGCACCCGTGCAGGCCTGAAGGATCCGAAGCGCCCGAGCGGTTCGTTCATCTTCGCCGGCCCGTCCGGTGTGGGTAAGACGGAGCTGTCCAAGGCACTCGCTGAGTTCCTGTTCGGCGACGAGGATTCGCTGATTCAGGTGGATATGGGCGAGTTCCACGACCGCTTCACCGCGTCGCGTCTCTTCGGTGCTCCTCCGGGATACGTCGGCTACGAAGAAGGCGGGCAGCTCACCGAAAAGGTGCGCCGCAAGCCGTTCTCCGTCGTGCTTTTCGACGAGATTGAGAAGGCGCACAAGGAGATCTACAACACCCTGCTCCAGGTGCTCGAAGAGGGCCACGTCACCGACGGCCAGGGCCGTGTCGTGGACTTCAAGAACACGGTGCTGATTTTCACCTCGAACTTGGGTACTGGCGACATCTCGAAGGCTGTCGGCCTCGGCTTCTCTGGTAGCACCGCTACCGATGCCGATGCGCAGTACGAGCGCATGAAGAACAAGGTGCACGACGAGCTGAAGAAGCACTTCCGCCCCGAGTTCCTGAACCGTATCGACGAGATCGTGGTCTTCCGCCAGCTCACCCAGGAAGAGATCGTGGAGATGGTGGATCTGCTCATCTCCCGCGTGGACAAGAACCTTGCTGCGCAGGATATGGGTATTGAGCTCACCGACAAGGCGAAGAACCTGCTGGCGCTCCGCGGCTTCGATGCGGTGCTGGGTGCGCGCCCGCTGCGCCGCACGATCCAGCGCGAGATCGAGGACGTGCTCTCCGAGAAGATCCTCTACGGCGAGATCGGTGCTGGCGAGATCATCACCGTCGACGTCGAGGGTTGGGACGGCGATGTCGAGGCGGCTCGCGAAGCACGCGGTACCGCGGCAGAGGGTGCGAAGTTCACCTTCACACCGCGCCCGCGCCCGCTGCCGGCTGACACCTTCGACGACGAGGAGGTCGAGGAAGAGATCCGCGAGATCGACCCGTCGCTGGAGGAAGCTCCGTCCACCGCGTCCGAGTTCCCGGACGAGCGTGACGAGTTCGACGATGACGACACCGACGGCGAGGGCCGCGGTCCGGTCGAGCCGGCCTAGGTCGGGTAATCTCTACGGCCATGGGTCTGCAGTACCGCAAAAAGCACAAGGTAGGGAAAAACGTCTGGATCAACCAGACCGGCACCGGCGCGTCAGTGTCCACCAAGGTCGGGCCGGTGACCTTCAACTCGCGCGGCGGGGTCTGGGTGAACCTGCCGGGCGGGATGAGCTACCGCGGTCGCTGGAAGTAGCGCCACGCTAGGCGCCCATCCGCTCGAGGATGTCGGCGTAAGCAGGTGACGCGTCCTCCTTGGACGCGAACTCGCTGAGATACATCGCGGTGAACTCCATCAGGTCCACCGCGCCTGCCTCGCGTGCTCGCTGCCACAGCGACTCGAAGACCAGCGCTGACTGTTCATCGCGACCCGCGTTGCCGAGCGCTAGAGCATTCTCTCCGAGCAGCTTCCAGCTCGAGTGGTCGTCGCCAAGCTGCGCGAACACCTGGTAGCCCCAAGCAGACATATCTATCGCCTCATTGTGGTGGTGGTCCCAGGTGAGTTCGCGAGTAAGCGAACAAACCGTGCTCGCAATAGTGTCTAGGTGCGAAGGGGCATCCTCATCCTCCTGCAGTACTTGCACGAGGATGTTTTTGAACCTATCGCGCGCCTGTGGCCAGAGATCGGCGAAGCTCGGATCCGCCAGCACCGCAATGAACCGGCAGGTGGCTTCGGCGCCCTCGAGTTGCGCCCACGGCTCGATGTCGAGCGAGGGATCATCGAGCTTCTCACTCACTTGCTCAAAGAGGCGTTCGACCTGGCGGTAGCGTTCGGCGTTGAGCAACACGTTCGCAGCAGACGCCAAGCGGGCGACGTAATTGGTCATGTCACCGCATTTCTCGGAGGCCAACGCTGCGTCGATAAGCGAAAAAGCCCCTGCTGTGGGGTTGCCGAGCCTGCCTAAGCGAACCCCCTTCAGTGCTCCGAAGTGAGCGAGGGTGGTGGCTGGGTCCTCGACCTGCTCGGGGTCGATGGCGATGGCTTCCTCGACCGCGTTGATGAACGCGAGGATGTCCATGCTACGGCTTGATCGGATGGCGCGGGTGGTCAGGTCGCCGAGGAGCGGCAGCGACAGCGCCTTGGTGTTGATGAGGCCGCCGGTGAAGTCGAAGAGGTCGTGGACGACGGTGGATGTGGCGTAGCCAGACTGTTGGAGGGCGTCGAGAATCTGCTCGGCGAAGACACCGGCGCGGTTGGGGTCGATGTTGGCAGCGATTGGCAATGCGCGCATGCCCACCAGACCCGGGAACTGGCCGGGGAAGGTGACGTTGGCCAGCATGAAAACCTCGATGGTGGTGCGAACTTCAGGGTCGAGGTCGGGCTCGTCGGCGGTGTCGATGAGCTTGCCCATCACGCGCTGGGCGTGGTCCATGCCGCCGCTGACAAGTTCTTCCCACAGGGGGCCTACCTTTGGATCTTCGGCGGCGCGGGGCGGGACCATCTCAGGAGAGAATGCGCCTTCCTCGCGAAACATCTCGCGAGCGAAGTCATAGAGCGCGTCGTCGTAGCGGGTGTGGATTGGGTCGTATCGCAGGGTGGAGTTAGAGAGGTTCTCCACGATGTCCGCGGCCGTGTTGAAGAAGTCCTCGGGATTGAGCTGCGGGACGTGGAACGTCTGCTTGAGGCGGTCTAGGGCTTCGGTGTCGCCGTTTACCTCTTGGAAGTGCAGCGCGCGCTCGTGGGCAGCGCGGTAGAAATCCTTCGCCAACGCGGCGCAAGTGGGATCAGTGCCGATACCGTGCTCGAGCTGCCAACGCGGAGAGGTAAACCGAACCGAGACGATGTCGCCGAAGCCCTCCTCGGTGGCGAAGTGGAAGAAGCGGTAGAGCCCCTCGAGCTCCGTGGAGGTCTCCTTGATGAATGGCTCGGTGAAGTGCACGAGGTTGAACGCCTGGGTGTGCAGGCCGCCGAGAAGGAGGAACGTCGCGGTCTGCAGGATCGCGCGGGTCTGCTTCGGGTCAGCGAAGGAGTGCTCGAGGACCAGCAGGGAGCGCTGGACGGAGGTCTCGGTGTCGACGGTCTCCGCCAGCGGCAGGAGGGACTCAGCGACCATGGCCATTGGCTGGTTGGAGTGGATGAACCCGCCGTCCATCATCGCGGACACGGTTGCGTCGCACTCCTTGAGCATGCCCTCTTGCAGGTAGACCATCGCGGCGAGGTCGTAGCGATGCAGCCAATCGGCTTCATGGATCTCTCCGGAGTGGACGGCTTCGGGCGAGGGCAGGTAGCCGTCGAGAAGCGGCAACGCTTTGGCGCTTTCCCCAAGGTTGACGTAGGCGCTGATCTGGGTGTGACGCAGCATGTCCGGGTCGTCGAAGACCCGCGCAGCGAGGTTGAGCAGGTGTTCGACGTGGCGTCGCGAGGTGCGCTCCGCGAGCCACCACATCATGAAGTCGGTGACGTCCTGGAACCAGTTGCCCTCATCGAATGGGTGCGCGGGGAAGCGTTCTGGGTGGGCTTCGTGCATGCCGAGTAGAGCCTCGTACTCCTCGAGCGCGTTGGCGGGGTCGAGTTCTGTGCGGGGGAGGATCGCGTGCAGACGCATGCGGTAGGCGAGCTCCTCGGCCGCCTGATCCTCAGCGTCGATGTCGCAGAGCTGTCGGACGAGCTCCTCTACCTGGACGAGAAAATCCGTTTGCGGGAGGCCGTCGTAGGCCTGCTGCAGAAGCGTTCTCCACTGCGCATCGATACCTGAGAGTTTCATAAGTTTCAGTAGTACACCGGAGTCTGGGAGTCCGCTGGCCGGGGGGCCGTAGAGTATCCCGTGCGAATGCTGGGGGTCTATCTCAGGTTGGGAAATGGCGTGTTCAGGCGCTTACCGGGGGAGGTGGAACAGGCCGTGCTCGTCTTGGACCGCAAGGCCGTCGTCAAGCAGCGAGAAGAGCGCACGGGAGCGCTGCGCCGCGTCCGGCCACACCACGTCGATCGCTTCCTGCGGCACCGGCGCATCCGCGTCGCGCAGCACCCGCATGATCTTGCCGCGCACCTGCCGGTCGGTGCCCGCGAACTTCTGCGTGGAAAGCTTCACCTCGCCGGCGGGCTTGCCTGCCGCCACCCACGCGCACTCGCTCACGGGGCAGGCCTCGCACTTCGGCGCGCGCGAAGTGCACACCAGCGCGCCGAGCTCCATCAGGCCGACGGAGAACTCCGGGCCGTTTTCTACCGGCAGCAACGCCGCCACCTCGGCGATCTCCGCCTTGCGCGGCTTCGCGTTCTCCTCGCCGCGCTCGGCGCGGGCGTACACGCGGCGCACGTTCGTATCAACCACCGCCACGTTCTGTCCGTACGCGAAGCACGCAACCGCCCGCGCGGTGTATTCGCCGATGCCCGGCAGCGCCAGCAGGTCATCGACATCGTCGGGAACGGTGCCGCGGTGAGCGTCGACAATCGCTTGCGCGCACTCCTTGAGCCGCAGTGCGCGGCGCGGGTAGCCGAGCGTCCCCCACGCGCGCAGAATTTCGTCGGTGCCGGCCGCCGCGAACGCCGCCGGGGTGGGCCAGCGCGCGATCCACTCCTGCCAAATCGGAGCGACGCGCTCCACCTGGGTCTGGTGGCTCATCACCTCGGAGAGCAGCACGCCCCACGGGGGCACCCCCTCGGCCCGCCACGGCAGGTCACGCGCGTTTTCGCGATACCACGCAATGATTTCGGCAGATTTGATCACAATGAGTGCCAGAATATAGCCCATGCCTACATCAATGACATCCCGCGAGGTCTGGGACGCCCTCCTCGCCGGCAACGAGCGCTTCGCCACCGACAATCTCGCCACCCCGCACCGCGACACCAGCCGCCGCAACGAAATCATCAGCGGGCAGGACCCAATTGCGGCAGTCGTCGCGTGCAGCGATTCGCGGGTTCCGGTTGAGTTGCTTTTCGACGCCGGACTCGGCGACATCTTCGTCATCCGCACCGCCGGAGGCTGCGTCGACTCTGCGGTGTCCGCATCGGTCGAGTACGCGGTGGATGTGCTTGGCGTGCCGCTAGTTCTGTTCCTTTCCCACGAGGGCTGCGGTGCAGTCGGCGCGGCTGTCAAGGCCGTGAACAACTCCGAGATCCCTTACGGCCTGACGCGCGTGTTTGTGGAGAAGATCGCGCCGTCTGTGATCGAGGCGCACAGTAAGGGCCACACCGACCCAGCCGAGATCGAGGCGGACCACGCCCGCATCATGGCAGAACACTTGGAGGACCGTGCGCCCGCGGTGAAGGCCCGCGGTGTAGGCGTTGTGGGTGCAAGGTACCGGCTGGACACGGGCCGCGTCGAGACCGTTTATGAGCACTTCGGTAGTTAAAGTGAGTGCATGACAAACCAGCGACCGCACCCACCTGAGATCTACATGCGCCGCAGGGTCGCGGCGCTCGTCGTCTTGCTGGTGCTGGCCGCGTTAATCATCTGGGGGCTGAGCGCGTGGGCGGGCAACTCCGGCGGCGACGACGAGGCCACCTCCGCCACAGCCACCGAGCCGGCCCCAGTCACCGAGCCGACGGTGCCGGCGCCCGAAGAAAGCACCTCTGCTTCGAGTGAAGCCTCTTCGACGGTGTCGAGTACTGCGGCGTCGACGGAGCCGTCGTCAAGCGAAGAGCCTCTTGCAAGCGGCAAGTGTGAGCTTTCTGACCTGCGAATTTCCGCTTCAAGCGACAAGCCTTCCTACGGTCCGGACGAGCAGCCGACGTTCTACATGATGGTGGACAACCCGACCGACACCGACTGCGTGCTGGATATTAGCGACGGCGATCTGCGGTTCGAGGTCTACGACATGGCCACGAACCAGCGCGTGTGGGCGGATACGGATTGTTACCCGTCGGTGACCACCGGGCGGCAGACGTTTGAGGCCGGCACCGAGAAGCCGTTCGAGGCGCGCTGGTCGCGCGCCGACTCGAAGCCGGGGCAATGCGACGGACGCCAGCCGGTGCCGGCGGGATCGTACTACCTGCACACTGTGATCGGCGATAACGCCTCCGACGCGATGCCATTCAACTTAAGTTAGTGCTGGGTTAGAGTCCGGCGAGGATTTTCACGGCCTCAGCCAGGGTTTTGGCTTCGTGGACGCGCAAGCCGTCGATCGCAAGGGGCTCGCCAAGCTTTGGGACGATCGCTTGCGTGTAGCCCAGCCGCGCTGCTTCTTGCAGCCGGCGGCCGAGGTTGGGAACGCGGCGCAGTTCTCCTGCGAGGCCGACCTCACCGATCACCACCGTCTTGGGTGGCAACGGCTGTTCGTGCAGGCTGGACCAGGTGGCGAGCGCGACTGCGAGATCGGTGGCGGTCTCTGTGATGCGCACGCCCCCGACGGTGGCCACGTAGGCGTCCTTGTCGTTGGTGCGCTCGCCGCAGCGCGCTTGGAGCACAGCGAGCACCATGGGCACGCGGTTCGCATCAAGCCCGGTGACCACGCGGCGCGGCGACTTGTTCACCGGGTCGACGGTGAGCGCTTGCACCTCAGCGAGCATCGGGCGCACGCCGTCCATGGCCACGGTCACCGCGGAACCGTCCGGGGTCTGGCCGCGGTGCGAGAGGAAGAGCCCGCTGGGGTCGGGTACCTCGCGGATGCCGTCGGCGGTCTGCTCGAAGCAGCCCACCTCGTCGGTGGCGCCGAAGCGGTTCTTGATGCCGCGCAGCATGCGTAGCGACGACTGCCGGTCACCCTCGAAGTTCAGCACCACATCCACCAGGTGCTCGAGCACGCGCGGGCCGGCGACGTTGCCGTCCTTGGTCACGTGCCCCACGAGCAGGATGGGCAAGTTAGTGGTCTTGGCAAGCGTGGTCAGCGCTGCGGTGACCGCGCGGGATTGCGCGACGCCGCCCGCGACACCTTCGACACCTGCGGCGTGCATCGTCTGCACCGAATCCACGATGAGGAGGGAGGGCTTCACCTCATCAACGTGGCCGAACACGGTGTCCAACTGGGATTCGGCGGCGAGAAACAGCGTGTCCTTCAGCGCGCCGGTGCGTTCCGCACGCGCGCGAACCTGGCCGGCGGACTCTTCGGCGGTGACGTAGAGCGCGCGGCGGTCGTTACCCGCCCACTTGCTGGCCACCTCCAACAGCAGCGTGGATTTTCCCACGCCGGGTTCGCCCGCCATCAAGACGACGGAACCCGGCACCACGCCGGAGCCGAGGACGCGGTCAAGTTCCCCAATTCCCGACTTGATTGTGTGCGTCGCGGTGGCGTTTATCGCCGTGATCGGCTGGGCTTTGGTAGTTGGGGTTAAAGGTGCCGTCGATAAGCGGGGGGCTCCTTGAGCTTCCTGCTGAAGGGTGCCCCACGAGCCGCATTCCGGGCAGCGGCCGAGCCACTTAGGCGACGTGTAGCCGCACTCAGAGCAGGTGTGGACCACCCGCTGCTTTTTGGCCACTAGTGGTTACTTGGTGATGTCGCGGTCGCCCTCACCAGCCGGCAGCAGCGGCGCAGACACGGTGGCCGGGACGTTCAGGGTGCCGGCGTCGAAGGTGAACTGCACGTCCACGTTGCCTGCGTAGGCGAAGTCCTGGTTCGGCAGGGTGGTCTCGATGTACTGGAAGCACTCGTTGTCGTACCGCGGCATGCGCTCGAGGCCCTCGGCGGAATCGCCGACGATGACGCAGTTGTAGCCCATCGCCTTCGGCGCCGGGCTGAAGTTGACCTCTTCGCCGTTGACGGAGACCGACTGCAAGGTGTGCTCCGCCATGGACGTGTCCTGGTTGGTGGCGGCGAACTTCAGGGCGGCGGTGCCTTCCTCGGAGAGCACGACCTGAACGTCCTGTACGGAGACCTCGTCGTTCTCGGTGAACGCGGTTGCACCGTCCACAGCTGCTACCTGGCTGGAGGTCTGGGTAATCTGACCAGCGGAGCAGCCGGCGAGCGCCAGCGCAGAGGCGGCGACGAGAGCGGCGACCGGCTTCAGGGACTTCACGAGGGTGTCCTCCATCATTTCGTTGCTAGGCAATTAATTGGCAATTCTGCACATTTACATTAGTCGCAGAGTGGGCAGATTGTGCATTTATGGGTGGGGTAAACTTTTGGCAGTGGGTGAACGCGGGGGCCTGTACTGTTAAATGGTCACGTAAACAAGCGCGAGGAGAGTTGCATGGAATTCAAAGTCGGCGAAGTGGTTGTGTACCCGCACCACGGCGCTGCGAGGATCGCAGACATTGAGCAGCGCGAGATCGGCGGCGAAAAGCTGGATTACCTCGTGCTGCAGATCCTCCAGTCCGACTTGGAAGTTCGCGTGCCTATCAAGAACACCGAGCTTGTCGGTGTGCGCGACGTGGTCAATGAGGAGGGCCTGCTGAAGGTCTTCTCGGTGCTGCGCGAGACCGACGTTGAAGAGGCCGGCAACTGGTCGCGGCGCTACAAGGCGAACCAGGAGCGCCTGGCTTCCGGCGACATCAACAAGGTGGCCGAGGTTGTGCGCGATCTGTGGCGCCGCGACCAGGGCAAGGGCCTTTCCGCAGGTGAGAAGCGCATGCTTGGCAAGGCGCGCCAGATCCTCGTGGGCGAGCTGGCGCTGGCGGAGCCGGTGGATGAGGCCAAGGTGTCCGAGATGGAGTCACGCATCGGCGAGATCATCGAGGAGCAGATCAAGGCCGGCATCATAGAGGATCCGGAAGACATCCTCGACGACGACCTGGATATGGACGACATCTCCTTCGACGACGAGGACGACGAAGATTAGTCGACGCGTCGTTGCCGTTGTCGCCGCCGCCGGGCAAGGCACGCGGCTTGGCGCGGCGGTGCCGAAAGCGTATGTGCCGCTGCGGGGGCGCTCGCTACTCGAGCGGTCGGTGACGGCGATGGAGACCTCCGGGGTCGTCGACTCTGTGGTCGTGGTGGTCAGCCCCTCCATGGAACCCGTCGCGCGCCGCTTGCTTCAGGGGCATTCGGTCACCTTCGTGCACGGGGGAGCGGAGCGGGCCGACTCAATCTGGAATGCACTCAGGGCAATTTCGCTTGACGACGGCTGCGTGCTCATCCACGATGCCGCCCGCGCCCTCACCCCACCGGGAATGATTGCTCGCGTGGCACGGGCCGTGTTGGAGGGTGCCGACGCCGTCGTGCCCGTAGTGCCGGTGGCGGACACGATCAAGGTGGTGTCGGGGGACGCGGTGACGTCGACCCCAGACCGTTCTTCCTTGCGCGCGGTGCAGACGCCCCAGGGCTTTGATCTTCGCACGTTGCGCGCGGCGAACGAGGCGTACTTCTCCGGTGCGCAGGATTTTGTGGCCACTGACGATGCATCCTTGATGGAGTGGTTCGGCGTGGACGTGCGCACCGTGCAGGGCGACCCGATGGCGTTCAAGATCACCACCCCAATCGACCTGCGGCTGGCCACCTCCATCACCGATGAGGTTGAGCCGACTGTGTTTGAGGTTCCCAGCGAGTAGCTGACATGTTCGAACGGCCCCGGCGAAGTGTTGTCGGGGTTTTGTAGTCTTTGGGTTGGCATCACGTTGGTGTTCGGGTGCGGCAGGTCGTCGATAAGCGATGCGAAAAGTTTCTCGATGTGACGCTTGTGCTTTCGAATGGCTTTCGATATTATTGCCTGTAGTTGGCTGGGGTTAATTCGGGAAGGGGTGAGACGATGAGCTATTTCGCGACAGAGCGCGAGGGCGATGAGCTGTGTGCGGCTGGGCAACGCGCGCGCGACGTGGAGTACGAGGTGTTTGCGCGCTATGCCGAGGCGGAGTTCGCGGAGCTTGACCTGGAGCTCGAATGTCGGCGGGTCGGGGAGGCGTTTGGACGCAGCAAAGCATGGGTTGAGCAGGCGATCTTGGCGTACTACCGGCTCGGGGAATTACCGGCGCTGAAGGCCCTGCAGGCGGAGACTCGCCGGTTGGATGTTGTGCGGCTGGATGCGATCGGGGAGACCGTCGACCGGCTGCACAACCTGCCACGCGAGGAGGTGCTCGAAGAGCTCGATGCGTTCCTGGTCGAGATGTTCACGCCGAAGAAGGCTGGGCAGATTTTGCCGTCGGCAATGGCGATTCGTCGCAGACTCAATGAGCTGGTGCGCAAGATCGATGCCTCACTAGCTCCCGATCCGAAGAAGACCAAGCAGCGTAAGGACGAGAAGGACAGGCCGCTCGGTGCGTGCGAGACCACGTTCTATGGTCTGAATGATCTTGAGGCGGGTCTGAGCATCACCGGCAACGTTGGCGTCATCGCCTCGATGGAGCGCTACGTCGACCGGGTGGCCAAAGAGGGCAAGCTGACGCAGAGCGAGGCGGTCCAGGCCATCCTCACTGGCCAGTTGTGCACGAACACCAAGATAGTTTTGCACGTGTTCGCGCAGAAGACGGATCCGTCGTCGTACTTCATACCCAACTTCGGCTGGACCGACGCTGACGGTACCGCGTGGCTTGAATCGCTGATGGAGGAGTCCCCGCCACAGATCATCGACCTCGACGCTGCCGCGGCATCCGTCACCGATGCCTACGTGCCCACCGACGCTATGAAGGCGTACGTGCAGGCGCGCGACGGCACATGTGTGTATCCGGGGTGCGATGTGCCCTCAACGAAGTGCCAGCTGGACCATCGCATTCCGTTCGACGACGGCGGCCCGACCACGCCCGCGAACCTGTTCTCACTGTGTCAGCGCCACCACAACATCAAGACCGATCGACGTGCGTTCTACGTCCCGGACCCCGCAACGGGGGAAATCGTGTGGCTGTTTGCCGACGGCACCTACTCCGTCGTAGAGCCGAACGGCATCCTCGAAGAATTCACTAGCCCGGACAAACCACGCTGGCGACAGACGATCGCTCAGCGCCGCGAACGCAAGGCCGTGATCGCTGAGTTCAACGCCCGGTGCCATGCTGCGGTCGAGCGATTCGAGGCGGACAACGACTACGAGGTGTGCGTTGCCGAGCTGGAAAAGCTCGAGAAAACTAGCGGCCTGAAGTTCCAGTACTGGCCGGAGGAGCCGATCGATCTGAAGATGCACCCCAACGAATGGAAAGAACTGCTTCGAAGCGCTTACCTGGACGGGCATATCACTGCAGAAGAAGCCGGGATCGAAGAACCGGTGCCGTTCTAAGCGAACTAGGTAAGGTGGCTGACATGAAACTGCTTCTCGCATCTTTCCTCCACCCGCGATTGGGCGAGTTTTTCGACGGCGAGGTGTTGTACATCAACGATGCCGCGAAGAACATGGGTGGCGCTCCATTCGTCGAAGAGGAACGACGGGCACTCGCGGAGTGCGGAGAACCCACGACCGAGGTGAGCGTCGCTGAGCTCACGAACGAGGAGTTCACAGCGCTGCTCGACCACTGCTCCGGCGTCTACGTGGCAAGCGGCGAATCCTTCGAAGTGCTCGAGGCGTTGAAACGCAACGGCAACGACAAGGTGTTGGCCGACGCGGTCAGAGCCGGCCTTCCGTACGCAGGGTCATCCGCTGGCGCCGTGATTGCCGGCCCGACCCTCGAGCACACACCGCCGATGGATGAACCCGCCGAGGACCTCAACCTCACCGACTTTAGCGGGCTCGGGCTGGTCAAACACTGCATCATTCCGCACGCCCAGGGCACGTTGGCGCCCTACCCGGCGTCCATGATCGGCGGCATGGTGGAAAAGTACGCAGCGGACTACCCGCTGCTTCTGCTGCGAGACGGTCAAGCATTGCTTGTCGACGACCAAGGGGAGCACCTGATCTGACATGACCAACCTGCGAGTGGGCAGCGCATTTGACGCGCATCAAATCCAACCCGGTAAACCATGCTGGATCGCCGGCATCCTCCACCCAGACTTCGACGGCTGCGAGGGCCACTCCGACGGTGACGTGGTCAGCCACGCAATCGTCGACGCGGTGCTTTCCGCGTGCAGCTTGGGCGACCTCGGCTCGTTCGTTGGCGTTGGCCGCCCGGAGTACGACGGGGTGCGCGGTGTGCAGTTGCTCGGCGAATTGCGCGGGCTCCTCACGCAGCACGGCCACACCGTGGTCAACGTCTCCGCTCAGCTCATCGCCCAAACCCCCAAAATGGCGGCTATGCGGGAGGAGTGCGAGCAAGTGCTTAGCGACGCCCTCGGTGCGCCCGTCTCCATCTCCGCAACCACGACCGACCACATGGGTTTCACGGGCAGCGGCGAGGGGCGCGCCGCGATCGCGACTGCGCTGGTGGAGCTTGCTTAACGACGCCTGCGTGTGAACTAGAGTTGGCGCTGTGACTCAACGCATCTACGACACCGCCACCCGCACGCTCCGAGACTTCGAACCGGTCAAACAAGGCCACGTCTCGATATACCTTTGTGGGGCAACGCCGCAGGCCAAGCCGCACATTGGGCACCTGCGCAGCGGTGTCGCGTTCGACATTGTCCGGCGCTGGTTCATGGCGCAGGGCAACGACGTCGCGTTCGTGCGCAACGTCACCGACATCGATGACAAGATCCTGACCAAGGCAGAGGAACACAACCGCCCCTGGTGGGAATGGGTTTCCACTTACGAGCGCGAGTTCACCCGGGCGTATAACGCGCTCGGAGTCTTGCCGCCGTCGGTGGAGCCGCGCGCGACCGGCCACGTGACGCAGATGGTCGACTACATGCAGCGGCTGATCGCCAACGGCTACGCCTACGAGGCCGACGGCTCGGTGTACTTCGATGTGAACGCTTGGGTGAACGCAGGCGGGGACTACGGATCGCTTTCCGGCAACCGCCCCGACGAGATGAACCAGGGCGAAACTGACAACCGGGGCAAACAAAATTCGCTGGACTTCGCGCTGTGGAAAGCCGCGAAGCCGGGTGAACCGCACTGGCCGACACCCTGGGGCGACGGCCGCCCGGGCTGGCACCTGGAGTGCTCGGCGATGTCCACCTGGTACCTCGGTGAGCAGTTCGACATCCACGGCGGCGGCCTTGATCTGCAATTCCCGCACCACGAAAATGAGCAGGCGCAGTCGCACGCGGCGGGCGACAAGTTCGCCAACTACTGGATGCACAACCACTGGGTGACCATGGCCGGGGAAAAGATGTCGAAGTCCATCGGCAACGTCTTAGACATCGATTCGATGCCGGTGAGCCCCGTGGAGCTGCGCTACTACCTGGGTTCGGCGCATTACCGCAGCGTGCTGGAGTATTCGCCGGGATCGCTGGCGGAAGCGGCGGCGGGCTATAAGCGCATCGAGGACTTCGTCAAGCGCGCCGGCACCCCGGAGCCGACGACGTGGACCGAGGGTTTCGCAGAAGCCATGAACGACGACTTCGCCGTCCCGCGTGCACTCGCCGAGATCCACAACCTCGTCCGCGAGGGCAACAAGGCCGACGACACCGCCAAGACCGAGATCGCGGCCCAAGTGCGCGCGATGGCGAGTGTGTTGGGGATTGATCCTGGCGTGTGGGAGGATGCGTCGACAAGCAATGAAGCCCTGGGTGTGCTGGTGGAAGCTGAGCTGGAACGCCGCGCCGAGGCCCGCAAGAACAAGGATTGGGCCGAGGCTGACGCGGTGCGCGACCGGCTCGCGGCGGCGGGCATCGAGGTCACGGACACACCCGAGGGCCAGAAATGGGAGATGAAGTAGATGGCGAAGCCGTACGAGCGCCCCGATAAGCAAAAGAAGAACAAGAAGGGCCCGACGAAGGGTTCGGGCGGGCAACGCCGCCGCGGGCTGAAGGGCAAGGGCGCGACCCCGAAGGCGGAGGACCGCGTCTACCACGCGGCGCACAAACGCAAACTGGAGCAGCAGCGGCGCGCGCAGGGCCGCCACGAGCGGGAGAAAGCGGACCTGGTCGTCGGCCGCAACCCGGTGGTAGAGTGCCTGCACGCGAAAGTGCCGGCGGAGGCGCTGTATGTGGCGCTCGGCACCGCGCACGACGACCGCCTCAGCGAGGCCGTGACGCTGGCGAACTCGAAAGGCCTGCCGGTGCACGAGGTGCAGCGAAGCGTGCTCGATGAGATGACCGGCAACGGCATGCACCAGGGCATCGGCCTGAAGATCCAGCCGTACAAGTATGCGGACGTGTTCGACCTGATCGCGGGCGTCAACGACCGCCAGGAGACCGGCATGTTCGTGGTGCTGGATAACATCACTGACCCGCGCAACCTCGGCGCGGTGATCCGCTCGACGGCGGCGTTTGGCGGCCACGGCGTGATCATCCCGGAGCGCCGCTCGGCGCAGGTCACGGGCGTTGCGTGGCGCACCTCGGCGGGCACTGCGGCGCGCCTGCCGGTGGCCAAGGCGACGAATTTGACCCGCACCATCAAGGAATTCAAGGACAACGGCTACGTCGTCGTCGGCCTCGACGCGGGCGGCGAGCACACCCTGGATACCTTCGATCAGGCGACGGACCCGGTGGTCATCGTCGTCGGCTCCGAGGGCAAGGGCATCTCCCGCCTCGTGCGCGAGAACTGCGACGTCATCATGTCCATCCCGATGGTGGACTGGGTCGAGTCGCTCAACGCTTCCGTCGCGGCGGGCGTTGTGCTCAGCGAGTTTGCGCGTCAGCGGCGTCAGCCAGGAAATCAGTAAGCAGTTGTACGCGATACTATCGGCCGTATGCCCTCGCTTGCTTCGATTGCCGCAGAAGTTGGTGTGTCTCGAACGACCGTCTCCAACGCGTACAACAACCCGGAGCAGCTGTCGAAAGCGCTGCGTGAGCGGATCCTGGCGGTGGCAAAGGCGCGCGGGTACGCGGGGCCGGATCCGATGGCGCGCTCGCTGCGCACGCAGAAGACCGGGGCAATCGGGGTAGTGCTCACTGAGGCGCTGAACTTCGCGTTCGAGGACAAGGCCTCGGTCGACTTTCTCGCGGGATTGTCGGATATTCGGGATTATTCGCTGACGCTGATTCCCGACGGCGCGAGCATGCACACCGCGATTGTGGACGGCATAGTGGTCTACTCCGTGCCCAGCGAAGATCCCCAGCTTGCGGATGCGCAGGCGCGGGGACTTCCGCTGGTGGTGTGCGACCAGCCGAAGGATGTCGAGGTGCCGTTTGTGGGCATCGATGACCGCAAGGCGATCAAGCCCGCGGCCGAAGCGCTGGTGCGCGCCGGGCACCGCCGTGTCGGGATTCTGGCGAAACGGATGTTCTCCGAGCCGTACAACGGCGAAGTTGAAGACGTCTCCTCGGCGGATCTGGTGGTGCAGCGCGAGCGCGTCCTTGGCGCACAGGAGGTGCTGGGGGAGGTGCCGGTGGTCACGCGCCACCTGAACGACCCGGATTCCGCCGCCGACGGCGCGCGCGAGCTGCTCGGCCTCTACCCGGATCTCACGGCCGTTTTGTGCACCACGGACTCGATGGCACTCGGCGTGTTGGAGGCGTTCGGCGAAACGCTTTCGGTCACCGGTTTCGACGGCATCGAAGAAGCCAGGCTCCGCGGGCTCACCACCGTACTGCAGCCGAATCGGCGCAAGGGGGAAGCGGCGGGGGTGATGTTGCGCTCGCTTATCGACGGTCGCCCTACCGGCCCCGAACGCATCATCCTGGACACCGACTTCGTGCCCGGCAGTACCGTGTTTGAGGTGTAGTCAGAGGCGCCGCAGCCAGATGCTCGGCGGGTTGACTGCGTCGGGCGAGAGCACGACGCGCAGCTCTTCTTCTGAGGGTTTCGCCATTGCGATCGCGGTGCCCGGCTTGAGAAGCTCAGCCAGCTGATTGTGGGTGTGTCGGGCGCCACCGATGCACGAGTCGTCGTTAGTAATTGCCCCGAACTCGACAGTGTCGATGGCTGTGACCTGCTCATCGTCGTTTTGGCTTAGCGTGCCGGTGACCTCTGCGCACGGGGTGGTGCCGGCGAAGGTGGGGGTGTCTTTGGTGTCGGTGAGTCGGACATTCACCGTGCCGGCAGCATCGGCGGGGAGGTTACCTGGCAGATCCGGCTCAGCGTAGATGGCGACAACCTGCCACGTTTCCTGCTGCGCCGAGGAACACGCAGTGACGGCGGCAGGGAAGCAGAGCGCGGCGGCGAGGAGAGCGGAACGCTTCAACCTAGTCCTCGGTGGTCGAGCTCTTCTTCGCGGCCTTTTTGGTGGCCTTCTTCGTGGTTTTCTTGGTGGCCTTCTTCGTCGCCTTCTTGGTGGTCTTTTTCGCGGCCTTCTTGGTCGCCTTCTTCTTGGAAGCCTTCTTTGTGGACTTCTTTGCCGTAGTCTCTTCAGCTGCGTTGTCGCCGGACTCGGCGAGCTCCTGCTCGCGCTGCTCGTTGTAGCGCTTGTACACGAAGCCCTTCGGCTCAACGCCCAGCATGGACATCAGGGTGACACCATCGTGGAAGTCCTCGGCGTAGGTGGCCACAATCCGTCGCGCACCGGATGCCGTCTGCTCCTCCATCTCGATGACGGCATCGGAAGCGGGGCGGGAATCGGTGATCTTCGGTGGCACGTGGGCGGTCCTTTCTTTGCTGGGTGATTCTCGAGGTAACTCTCGGGACAGTCTAGCGCGCCCAACTACCGCTTCTTGCGACGCGGGCGCTCCGCCCTGCGGATCTGTTGGAAGGTGACGCGGCCCATCCGCTTGATGGCCCGGTACGGGCGGTAGAGCTGTGGGGCGCGGATGCGGCGGGCGAGCCACTCGCCAAACACCACGCCGCCGGCGAGCGCCATGCAGACTGCGATAGCGGAGAAGATGTTGCTCATGCCCACGACCATCTGCTCGTTCAGCACGGCGTACATGCCGCGGTAGATGCCGGAGCCTGGCAGGAACGGGGTGACACCGGCGACTGCCGTGATCACCGGCGGGATCATCAGGCGGCGGGCAATCAAACCACCGGCAAGGCCGACGACGGTGGCACATGCCGCGGTGGCGAGGAAGCGGTCTGTGCCAAACGGCAGCAGGAACACGTAGTACATTGCGGAACCTGCGGCGGCGGTGATGAAGCTGACGATGATGGCGGTGCGTTCCGCAAAACAGGTGATCGCGAAGGCGGCGGCAGCGGTGGCGGAGCCGAAAATGCGCCACAGGACACCGTCGAGTGAGGGACGCGGGGCCATAGTTTCCACCGGCGGCAGGCTCACGCCGACGATGTCGGTGAAGTAGAGACCCATTGCCACGCCGGCGACAATCCCGCCCGTGTTTAGCGCGGTGTTGAAGAACCGCGCTGAGGCGGTGAGTGGGGAGCCGGTCACGCCGTCGAGAAGCGATTGCACCAACGTTAGACCTGCGAGCAGCACCACAATGCCCGACGCAATGACCTGGCTGGGCACGACCGTGCGGCCGATTGAGGCGGCGAAGTCGTAGAAGATCGCGGCCGGGATGGTGGCAATGAAGCCGCCGAGGACGCAGTGGTAGAAGTACGGCAGGTCGTTGCGAGAGAGGACTTTGTTGAAGCCCATGATGAGGAAGGCGGTGATACCGCCGACAAGCGCCATGAGAAGGTCGCCGCCGAGCAGGATCGACACCGCCGCACCCATGAACGCACAGCCCAGCAGGAAGCGAGTGTTGCGGTATGGGATCGGGGAGCGGTCGATGTCGTCGAGGATCTTCTCCGCCATCTCGGGGCGCGTGGCGCCGGCGCGGATGGAGCGGATCAGGCGGTCGGCTTCCTGGAGCTTGTGGTAGTTCTCCGAAAGCATGGTGACCACGCGGAAGACGGTGACCGGGGTGCGGTCTTTACCGCCGATGACGGCGTTCATGGTGATGGTGTTCACCGTGATGTCGACGTGGCAGTAGTGCAGGCCGTACGACGACGTAACGGTGCGAATCTGCGCAATCGCATCCGACGAGGTAGTGCCGTTGGCCATGAGGATCTCGCCGATGCGCGCGCCGATCATCATCACAGCAGCCACCTGATTGGGATCTGTCAGGTCGACCGGGGCGAGGACTGAGGGTGGGGGAGAGGTGCGGGCTTCGTCGATTGTCGCCACGCGTTGGCGCGAGCCGCGCATTCTGTCCCACAGTCCATTTACCACGCGACACACACTAACTCGTGGCACCGTTTCGCGCAGGTGCGGGGCCCGTGTAGGCTAATTCGAGCTTGAAAAAGCGCGACTGCTGGAGTGGCGCAATTGGTAGCGCAACGGTCTTGTAAACCGTAGGTTGCGGGTTCAAGTCCCGTCTCCAGCTCTCTTTTTCGTTTGGGTGGGATCAACGGGGGACCGTCGTCAAGCAAAATGCTCTTGACTTCGCGCGACACGTACAGCGAGTGTGCAGGAAACGTTCAGCGTGAGGGTGTTCAATGTCCTGTGGTTCTTGAATAAAGGAGTGGTAATGGCTGAAAATCCGCAGGGTGTGAAGGTGCTTGTCGTTGATGATGAGCCGAATATCGTCGAGCTTTTGACGGTCTCCCTGAAATTCCAGGGGTTCGATGTGGAGAGCACGAACTCCGGACAAGAGGCGCTCGAGCTCGCGCGCACCTTCAAGCCGGATGCCTACATCCTGGACGTGATGATGCCGGGCATGGATGGCTTTGAGCTGCTGGGCAAGCTGCGGGGCGAAGGCTTGGAAGGTCCCGTGCTCTTCCTGACCGCGAAGGATTCCGTGGAGGACCGCATCCACGGCCTGACCATCGGCGCCGACGACTACGTGACCAAGCCGTTCAGCCTCGAAGAGGTGATCACCCGCCTGCGCGTGATTCTGCGCCGCGGAAACGTCACCGAGGACAGCGGCGAGGACGCCACCCTGCGATACGCCGACCTGACGCTGAACGACGAGACCCACGAGGTGACCAAGGCCGGCGAGATCGTGGAGCTTTCGCCGACCGAGTTCAACCTGCTGCGCTACCTCATGCTTAACGCGGAGGTCGTGGTGTCCAAGGCCAAGATCTTGGATAATGTGTGGCACTACGACTTCGGCGGTGACGGCAACGTGGTCGAGTCTTACATCTCCTACCTGCGCCGTAAGATCGACACCGGCGACGTTCCGCTGATTCACACCGTACGCGGTGTGGGCTACGTGCTGAGGACGCCGCGCTCCTAAACCGCAACAGCCCGTTAACGCAATGCCCTCCCCTTCCGTCTACTCCGTGCGCAAGCCGCTGCAGAAGCGGCTGGTGACGCTCGTTGTGCTCACCGCCGCGCTGGCGATGCTGATCAGCTTCACCTTCGTGTTCTTCCTGATGCGCAGCTTCCTGTACCAGCGGGTGGATGAGCAGCTCAAAGACGGGCTGGACACGTGGGTGGGCCAGTCCGCGCCGCTGATTCCCAGCTACGGCGCCCCGAGCGATTTCCACCAGATGATCTGGCGCCCCGAGTACGGCTCCTTCGAGCCCATCACCTCGACTACGCCGCCTGACTACGAGCAGCTGAGCGACTTTGACAAGGCACAAACCATCGGCTCGGTCACAGGCTCTGAGTTCAACCGACAGTGGCGCGCGATGGCCCGCGAGGAATCCAACGGCACCGTGCGCATGGTGGCCAAAAAGCTCGACGCGGAGCGACGCACGCTCACCGGTCTCGCACTTACGGAAGGAGCCATCGGGCTCTTGGCGACGTTGGCGATCATCCTCATTGGGCGCCGCCAAGTCGCGAACGCGCTTGCGCCCCTACGTGAAGTGGAGCGCACCGCCCTGGCAATTGCGGGAGGCGACCAAGACCGGCGCATCCCCTCGTGGTCCCGCGACACCGAAGTGGGCAAACTCTCCTACGCGGTGAATACCATGGTCACCCAGCTGCAGGACACGGTGACGGAGGCAGAAGCGAAAGAGGAGCAAATGCGCCGCTTCGTCGGCGACGCCTCCCACGAACTGCGCACCCCGCTCACCAGCGTGCGCGGGTACGCGGAGCTTTACCGCACCGGCATGGCCCCGGACGCGGACATGGTGCTGAACAAGATTGAGGAGGAATCCGCCCGCATGCAGCTGCTGGTGGAGGATCTGCTCGCGCTCACCCGCGCGGAAGGCGCGCGGCTGGAGAAGCGGCCGGTGGACATGCTCGGCACTGTCACCACCGCCGCCAGCACGGCGAAGGCCGCCTTTCCTGGCCGGGTGGTCAACATCAACCACGACTGCACCCGCCAGCCGGTGGTCGACGGCGACCCCGACCGCCTGCACCAGGTGCTGCTCAACCTGATTACCAACGCGTTCAAACACGCCGGCGAGGACGCAGTGGTCACGATTACCCTGCGCGACAACCTCGACCGGCTGTCCATCGACATCGCCGACGACGGCGTCGGCATGAGCCAGGAGGATGCCGAGCACATCTTCGACCGCTTCTACCGCGCAGACACTTCACGCACCCGCGCCACCGGCGGCTCGGGGTTGGGCCTGGCGATTGTGAAGTCCATCATCGAGCAGCACGACGGCACGGTCAGCGTGGAAACCGCGCCAGGCAAGGGTTCGACGTTTACGCTGTCGCTTCCACTGCCTCGCGAAGCCGCGTAGCCGCCTCGTCCATCTTCGCCTCGTCGACCGAGTCCGGATCCATCGCGGTGGACAGGTCGTAGCCCGACATGTCATTGGCGGGGAAGACGTGGATGTGCGCGTGCGGCACCTCGAAGCCGGCGATCAGGTAGCCGGCGCGCTCGGTACCGAAGACGTCGATAATGGCTCGGCCCACCTTCTGCGCAACCTCGTTCAGGTGCGCCCACAGCTCCGGCGAGAGGTCGGTCCACTTATCCACCTCTTCGACCGGCACGACCAGCGTGTGGCCGTACGCCACAGGCGAAATGGTCAAAAACGCGGCCACGGTCTCGTCGCGGTAGACAAACCGGCCGGGCAGCTCGCCGTTGATGATCTTGCTGAATACTGTGCTCATGACGCCCAACGCTATCTGTAAATTTGAACCCATGCGCATCCTTGTCATCGGTTCGGGCGGCCGGGAACACGCCCTGCTCACAGGCCTTTCCGGGTACCAGCACGAGCTCACGGTCGCGCCGGGCAATGCCGGCATGGCAACGCTCGCCACGGTCCGCGAGGTGGACGTGGCCGACCCGCAAGCCATCCTCAAGCTCGCACAGGACATCGACGCCGAACTCGTGGTCATCGGCCCGGAGATCCCACTGGTGGCAGGCGCCGCAGACGCGCTCGAAGCAGCCGGCATCAACGTCTTCGGCCCGAGCAAGGCCGCCGCCCAGCTCGAGGGTTCGAAGGCGTTTGCCAAGGAGGTCATGGCGGCCGCGGGCGTGCTCACCGCCTCCGCGACCCGCATCGAAACCGCAGAGGAGATCGACGCTGCCCTCGACGAATATCAGGCGCCCTACGTGGTCAAGGACGACGGTCTGGCTGGAGGCAAGGGGGTCGTGGTCACGGAAGACCGTCGAGAAGCAATGGCCCATGCTGAGGCCGTGATCGCCGCGGGCAACCCGGTGCTCTTCGAGAGCTTTCTCGAAGGCCCCGAGGTGAGCTTGTTCTGCCTGGTTGACGGCGAGACCGTCGTGCCGCTGCTGCCTGCGCAGGATCACAAGCGCGCGCACGACAACGATGAGGGCCCGAACACCGGCGGCATGGGCGCGTACACGCCGCTGCCGTGGTTGCCGGAGGATGGCGCCCAGCGCATTGTCGCCGAGATTGCCGAGCCGGTCGCCCGCGAGATGGTCGCGCGCGGCATTCCATACCACGGCCTTTTGTATGTCGGCGCCGCGTGGGGCCGCTCAGGCCCGGCGGTCGTCGAGTTCAACGCCCGCTTCGGTGACCCGGAGACCCAGGCGGTGCTCAGCTTGCTGGAAACCCCACTCGCCGAGGTGTTAGAAGCAGTTGCTTGTCGACGCCTCGCCCAACTGCCATCGCTGACCTGGAAGCCGGGATACGCCGCCACCGTGGTGCTGGCTGCGGGAGGCTACCCGCAGGCCGCCCAGACCGGCGACGTGATCACGGGCGAAAACCTCGACGACCCGTCGAAGGTGCTGCACGCTGGAACTGCGCAGCGCGATGGACACTACGTGTCCGCGGGCGGGCGCGTGCTCAACGTGCTTGGCCAAGGCGAGACGCTGGAGGAAGCGGTGTCCAACGCGTACGCCGAGATCGAGCAGATTGGGCTGCCGGGGTCGTTCTACCGCTCCGACATTGCGCGAGCAGCCATCGAGGGCGCGATTGCCGTGGTGGATAATGAGGACCATGTCTAACGCGCCTACGTCTGCCAAGCCTGCCAAGCCTGCTAACGCCAACGTCCTGTCCAACCGCTACGCCTCGCCGGAGATGGCGACGCTGTGGAGCGCGGAGCACAAGATCGTGCTCGAGCGCCAGCTGTGGATCGCGGTGATGAAGGCCCAGGCCGAGCTTGGCGTGGAGATCCCGGCCGAGGCAATTGCCGCCTACGAGGCTGTGATCGACCAGGTGGATCTGGAATCGATCGCGGAGCGCGAGCGCGTCACCCGCCACGACGTGAAGGCGCGCATCGAGGAGTTCAACGCGCTTGCGGGCCACGAAGAGATCCACAAGGGCATGACGTCCCGCGACCTCACCGAAAACGTCGAGCAGCTGCAGATCGTGCGCTCGCTGGAGCTCACCCGCGATAAAGCGATCGCGCTGCTGAAAGCGGTGGGCAACCGCGCGGGCGAGTACAAGACGCTGGTGATGGCAGGCCGCTCCCACAACGTCGCCGCGCAGGCGACCACGCTGGGCAAGCGCTTCGCCTCTGCGGCTGATGAGATCCTTGTCGCTGTTGAGCGCATCGAAGAGCTGTTGGGCCACTACCCGCTGCGCGGCATCAAAGGCCCGATGGGTACCGCGCAGGACATGCTTGACCTGATGGGCGGCGACGAGGAGAAGCTCGCTAGCCTAGAGCGCGGCATTGCCGGGGGCCTGGGCTTTGAGCGGGTCTTCGATTCAGTCGGCCAGGTTTACCCGCGTTCGCTGGACCTCGATGCGGTAAGCGCGCTGGTGCAGCTCGGCGCGGGTCCGTCCTCGCTGGCCACCACGATCCGCCTGATGGCCGGCAACGAGACGGTCACCGAAGGTTTCAAGGAAGGCCAAGTTGGCTCGTCCGCGATGCCGCACAAGATGAACGCGCGTTCCTGCGAGCGCGTCGGCGGCTTCCAGGTCATCCTGCGCGGCTACCTCACCATGGTGGCGGATCTCGCCGGCCAGCAGTGGAACGAGGGCGACGTGTTCTGCTCCGTGGTGCGCCGCGTGGCGCTCCCGGATGCCTTCTTCGCCATCGACGGCCAGCTGGAAACCATGCTCACCGTGCTCGACGAGTTCGGCGCGTTCCCGGCGATGATCAACCGCGAGCTTGACCGCTACCTGCCGTTCCTCGCCACCACCCGCATCCTGATGGCGTCGGTGCGCGCGGGGGTGGGCCGCGAAACCGCCCACGAGGTGATCAAGGAACACGCTGTGTCCATGGCGCTGGACATGCGCGAAAACGGCGCGGAGCAGAACCTCATTGAGCGCCTCGCCGCCGACGACCGCCTCCCGCTGGATCAGACTCAGCTCGAGGGGGCGCTCAGCGATCGCCACGCCTTCATCGGGGCCGCAGAGTCGCAGGTCGATCGCGTGCTGGAGCGGGTGCAAAAGCTTGTCGACGCCCACCCGAACGCCGCCGACTACACCCCCGGCGAGATCCTCTAGATCGCTACTTCCAGGTGACGGTGTTGGTGCCGCTCACCTCGACCTCGGTAGCGGGTTCACCGTAGAGCCCGAACCACGAGGCGAACGCTGTGTTGTACGTTTTGCCGACCTTGAGGTCGCCGGTGTAGCCGGACGGCTCATCGTCTTTCAAATCGCAGACCTTGGCGTCCTCGCCGGGCTGAAAGAAGTTCGCTTTCTGCTCGCCGTTGCGCATGGTGAACTCGGGCATCTGCACCGTGACATCCACCGGGTAGTCGCCGATGAAAGTGGGCGTAAGTGTCACGGGGTAGCAGTGCACTTCGGGATAGTCGGGGGTGGCGTCGACAAGCACTGGCTTGAAAACGGTGACCGCCCAGGAAACCGGAACCCCGTGCGCGGTGTCGAGGGTGACCACCTCGGCGCTGGCGCCGAAATCCTGCGTGGAGTCTGGGGCCTCGGGGACATCGCCGGAGTACGGGCTGGGTGGCGACGTGCAGGCGGTGAGAATGCACGCTACGGCGAGGACGGCAGGCGCGCGCTTGAGCATGGGGAATATACTAGCCCGCATGCCAGCAGAGCTCTCTGATTACCAGCACATCTCCGGCGGGAAAGTCCGCGAAATCTACGAATTGGACCCAGATCACCTGCTCTTGGTGGCCTCCGACCGCATCTCCGCGTTCGACTACTCGCTTGAGCCGGCGATCCCGGATAAAGGCCGCATCCTCACCGCGACATCGATGTTTTTCTTCGACCTGCTCGACGTGTCGAACCACTTGGCCGGGCCGATCGATGACCCGCGTATTCCCGAGGAGGTACTCGGGCGCGCGATGGTGGTGAAGAAGCTCAACATGGTGCCGTTTGAGTGCGTGGCGCGCGGCTACCTGACTGGCTCGGGCAAGAAGGAATACGACGCCCGCGGCAAGGTCTGCGGCGTGGCGCTGCCGGAGGGCCTGACCGAGGCCTCCAGGCTGCCGGAGCCGATTTTCACCCCGGCGACGAAGGCGGAACAGGGCGACCACGACGAGAACGTGACGTTCGAGTACATGGCGAGCGAGATCGGCGGCGAGCTGGCGGAGAAACTGCGCGAGCTCACGCTCGAGGTGTACACGCGCGCGGCGGAGCACGCGGAAAGCCGCGGGATCGTCCTCGCGGACACGAAGTTGGAGTTCGGCATCGACGCCGACGGCACGGTGGTCTTGGCGGATGAGGTGCTCACGCCGGATTCCTCGCGCTACTGGCCGGCGGATTCCTACGAGGAAGGCAAAGTCCAGCCCAGCTTTGACAAGCAGTATGTGCGCAATTGGCTCACCGGCCCGAAGGCGGACTGGGATCCGGAATCTGGCCTCCAGCCGCCGGAGTTGCCGGGCTCGGTGATTGAAGCGACGCGCGATCGCTACATCGAAGCCTACGAGCGCCTCTCGGGGAAGCGCTTCGCAGACTGGGTGGGGAACTAACCCTTACATGTCGAAGTAGATTTCGTGCTTCTGATCGCCGACATCGTAGGAAACCTTCAGGGAGTCAGCGACCACGGTGCCCGGAGAATCGATGGCGAGCTCGGCGGTCTTGTACTCCTTGCCCACCTCGAGCTGCTTGAGCAGGCTCGGCATCTTGTCACCGCGGTGCACGCCGCAGGCCACGTCGCCACCGTAGTACAGGGTGCCGCCGCGGTTACCAACGGCATCGACCGGGCTGGTCAGGAGTGACGGGACGCCGGTGGTGTCGCCTTCAACCCCTTCGTAGGTGAGGGTCACCGGGAAGCAGAAGAGCTGATCGCCTTCGCCCAGGTCCTCAATTTCCTGCCCGCCGGCGTTCTTCGAGACTTCCTCGGCAGTGATCGGCGTGCGGGGATCAACGCGCACGGTGAGGTAGAACTCGGCGCCGTCGTAGTTCGTGGTCTTGATCTGCGCGGTTTCACCAAGCTTGAAGTGGTCGCCGTTGTTCGCCGGTGAGAAGTCTGCCGGCGGCGCGGCCACGCCGGAACCGTCAGCGCTCGAGGCGGAGCTCGATGCTGCGGCGGAAGAAGTCTCCGCTTCGGAGGTCATGGCCTGCTCGGAGGTGGCTTCCTCGGTGGTCGGTTCTTCCAGGGTATCTTCGCTGTCCTCGCCACATGCGGTGAGTGTGAGCGAGGTTGCCGCCATGACGGCGACGACGGTCATCTTGGACTTAGCGTACTTGAACATAAGGAAAAACTTAGCAGAGGATGAAAGCGCTGGGCGGGTTACGTAAGCGTCGATAAGCAAAAAGCCCCAGCGTAGGGTGGTGTCTTATGACTGCCCCGAAAGCTCCGATCCGACCGATTGTCCGCACATTTCACGGCCGCGAGTTCACTGACAACTATGAGTGGCTGCGGGAAAAGGACAACCCCGAGGTAATCGCGCACCTCGAGGCCGAAAACGCGTACACGCAGCAGATGACTGCGGGCCTGGAGGGTCTTACCGACGCGATCTACGGCGAGATCAAATCGCGCGTGAAGGAAACCGACATGAGCGTGCCGCAATGCCAGGGCGACTGGTGGTACTACGGGCGTGTGGAGGAGGGCAAAAGTTACGGCATCTCCTGCCGCGTGCCGGTGAAAGACGACCCGTGGACCCCGCCGGAAATCAGCGATGAGATGCCGGGTGAGCAGGTGCTTCTTGACGCCAACGAGCTCGCCGAAGGCCACGATTTCTTCTCCATAGGCGCCTCCAGCGTCTCCACCTCCGGTCGCCTGCTCGCGTATTCCACCGACACCGAGGGCGACGAGCGCTTCACGCTGCGCATCAAGGATCTTGAGAGCGATTCGCTTTTCGACGATTGCCTGACCGACGTCTTCTACGGCGCGACGTGGGCTGGCGAGGACTACCTCTTCTACGTGCGCGTCGACGATGCCTGGCGGCCGTACCAGGTGTGGCGACACAAAGTGGGCACCGCCGAATCCGAAGACGTGCTGGTGTACCAGGAAGACGACGAGAAGTTCGGTGTCGGGGTGGGGGCGGATCGCGCTGAGCGCTACCTCTACATTGTGTCGTCATCCTCGCTGACCTCGGAGTACCGGGTCGTGCCGCTGACTGATCCCACTGCGGAGTTCGAGGTGCTGTGGGAGCGCGAAGCGGGCGTGGAGTATCACGCGGAGTACGCCGAGGTTGGCGGTGCGGAGCACTGGGTGGTCACCCACAACACCCGCGGGCCGAACTTCGCGGTCAGCGTGGCGCCGGTGGCAGGCGCCGGTACTGCCTTGCCGGACCTGCGCGACCTCAACGTCATCGTGTCGCACTCCGACACGATGCGAGTGGAAGGCACCGACGTCTACCGGGACTTCATGTTCTTGAGCTATAGGCGCGGCGGAATTCCGCGTCTTGCGGTCGCGGATCTCACCGGTGGTGAGTTCGGTGCCTTCAACGAGCTGGAGTTCGAAGAAGAGCTCTACTCCGCAGGCCTTTCTGGGCACCCCGAATGGGACGCGCCGGTGGTGCGCATCCACTACACCTCATTCACCCAGCCGGCGCAGGTACTCGACTACACGGTGGCCACCGGAAAGTTCACCCTCCTGAAAGAGGAGGAAGTGCAGGGCGGCTACGACGCGAACGACTATGAAGCGTTCCGCCTGTGGGCAACCGCCGACGATGGCGCTGAGATTCCAATCTCTGTGGTCCGGAAGAAGGGCGTCGAAGGACCCGCGCCGCTCTTGCTGTACGGATACGGCTCCTACGAGTCGTCGAACGACCCAGGCTTTTCCGTTGCCCGGTTGAGCGTGCTCGATCGCGGGATGGTGTGGGTGTACGCGCATGTGCGCGGCGGTGGCGAAATGGGCCGCACCTGGTACGACCACGGCAAGATGCTGCACAAGAAGAACTCGTTCACCGACTTCGTGGCCTGTGCCGACAAGGTGGTTGAACTCGGGTTGACCACTCATGATCGCATGGTGGCCATGGGGGGTTCGGCTGGCGGGTTGCTCATGGGTGCCGTCGCAAATCTTGCTCCCGACAAGTTCGCCGGCATCCAGGCTGTCGTGCCGTTTGTGGACCCGCTGACCTCGATTTTGAAGCCGGAGCTGCCGCTCACGGTGGGCGAGTGGGAAGAATGGGGCGACCCGTACCACGACGCTGAGGCGTACGACTACATGGCGTCGTACGCGCCGTACGAGAACATCGAGGCGAAGCAGTATCCACCAATTTTGGCGATCACCAGCTTGAACGACACTCGCGTGCTGTACGTCGAACCGGCGAAGTGGATTGCGAAGCTGCGCGAGATAGCAACCGGCGGGCCGTTCTTGCTGAAGACGGAGATGTCTGCCGGCCACGGCGGTGTGTCCGGCCGCTACGCCAAGTGGAAAGAGACCGCGTTTGAACTGGCGTGGATACTTGAGACCGCTGGCGCGACAAGCGAGCAGGAGTCCGCTGTGCGATAATTTCCCTCATGCCCGGTCGCCTGCTCGTCTCTGTTTCATCGATTTTCGACGAGACCCTTGACGGCGTCCGTGAGCTGGTAGACCAACTTGATGCTGGCGGCATTCCGGTGTCGCTGTTGGTGGCCCCGCACATCGATAAGCGCTGGCACCTCGCAAAAGACAAAACGACCCGCACCTGGCTGCGCAAGCAGGCCGGGGAACGGGCGTTGCTGCTCAACGGCTTCGACCAGCCGGTGCAGGGGCGGCGCGCAGAGTTCGCCACGCTGGAAGAGCACGAGGCGCGACTGCGCTTGAAGGGTGCGACCCGGCAGATGGAGTCGCTCGGCTTCGATTTAGAGATGTTCGCTCCGCCGCGGTGGCAGATGTCGGAGGGCACGCTGGAGGTTTTGCCTGATCTCGGTTTCGACGTCGCGGTGTCCACGCGCGGCATCCACCAGTTGCAGACCGGCGAGTTCGTGCAGTGTCGCAACCTCTCCGTCGGCGAGGGTTACGGTGCGGCGAAGTGGTGGCGCCGCAACATCATCCGCGCCGCAGAACGCGGAGCGGAGCGCGGCAACACCATCCGTCTTTCGATCTCCGGCCGTGAGCTGGGGCAGAAGAAGGTGCGGCGTGACTTTCTCGCCGCCGCGTCGGCCGCAGTCGAAGCAGGAGCGAAGCCGTCCGATTACCGCGCGTATCGCTAATTAGCGCTGCACTCGAATACGGCGCCCGCGCACCGCGCCGATCACGCGGCACACCAAATAGATGCCGAACGAGATGAAGGCGACGAACACGCTAACCGGCACGCCGGGGGCGAGCGAGAGTAGCATCCCGCCCACCGCTGAAACCTCGGCGAACAGCACTGACCACCACACCGCGTGCACCGGGTTCGCGGTGATGGCAGCGGCCGCCGCGCCGGGCGTGATCAGCAACGACATCACCAGCAACGCACCGACGATCTGCACCGACTGCGCCGAGGCCAGGCCCACCAGCGCCGCGAACACCACCGCCATGGTGCGCACGCGCACCCCGGAGGCTGCCGCCATCACCGGGTCTGCAGACGCGAAGAGCAACGGGCGCCACAGCAGCGCCACCGCTGCCACCACCAGCACGGTCGTCACCGCGAGCATCGCCAGGTTCTGTTCGGACACCCCCGCGATCTGGCCCGTGAGCAGCGCCAGCGCCCGGTTTGAATTGCCCGGATACAGGTGGATGAACAGTACCGAAAGGCCCATGCCGAAGCTCATCACCACACCGACGGCGGAGTCTTGCTGCCCGCGGAATCCCAGCGCCGCAAGCACGATCGCCGCGACCACAGCTCCCGCCACCGCACCGAATCCAAGGTTCAGCCCAAAGAGCAGCGCCGCCGAGGCGCCCATCAGCGCGAGTTCCGAGGTCGCATGCACAGAAAACGACATCTGCCGCAGCACAATCAACGGCGCCATCACGCCGGAAAGCACACCCAGCAAGGCACAAGCGATCAGCGTGGCCTGCACAAAGTCCAAGCTCAACAGATGCAGCATTACAGCACCACCATCCGGCCGTCGACCTCCACCACATCCACGCGCGTGCCGTAGAGCTCACTGAGCACCTCGGAGCGCATCACCTCATCAACGCTGCCCACCACATGGCCCTCCGGCCCGATGTACAGCACCCGATCCACCACACCCAGCACCGGGTTGATCGAGTGGGTCACGCACACCACCGCCGCCGGGTGCGCCGCGAGGCGCTCGACGGTCTCGCGCTGGCGGGAGGGGTCAAGCGAGAGCAAGGGTTCGTCGGCAAGCACAAGCTCCGGATCCTGCGCGAAGGCCTGAGCCTGCCGGATGAGCTGCTGCTGCCCGCCGGAGAGCACCCCTGCGCGACGATCGGCGAAACTGGTCGCGCCAACTTGAGCAAGAAGCTTATCGACGGCCCCTTGATCCGCCCTCCTCATCGCCCGCGGTTCGACCGCGAGTGCGACCAGGTCGCGGCCGCGCACCGGAAGATCGGCGGGAAACATGTGCTGTTGCGGGATGAAGCCGACTCGGCCGTTGACGCTCACGCTGCCGCTGGTAAGGCGGCGTGAGCCAAGGATGGTGCCCAACAGGGTTGATTTGCCGACACCGTTGGGACCGAGAACAGCGACGAACTCGCCGGGCTCGATGGTGAGATCGAGCCCGGCCCAGAGTGGTGCGACGGCGGCGTCGCGAAGTTCGGCGATCAAGCAGCGTGGTCCTTCGGTTCGGCGGCGGCCACAACGCGCTCAATTGTGTCGGTGACTTCCTCAATGTAGTCGAGGAAGTTTGTGCCCGCGGGTGGGGTTTCGGTGATCTCGATGATGGGGACGTTGTTGTCGTTGGCCGCGTCGATGAGACGTTGGGTGGCGCTGTTCGTGCTCTGCGGGTTGACCACGAGGAAGTCGAGGGAGCCTTGCTCGATGACCTCGATGAACGCGGCGATGGCGTCAATGGACGGGTCGGTGTGGTTCAGCGTCGAGCGTGCGTACTGCTCGGGAGTGACGTCGTCCAGCTCGGTGCCGTAGAGGAGACCGGCCGCAATCGGCTCGGTCATCGCGAGGTGCACGTGGTCGAGCTGCCCGAGGCGCTCGCTCACCGCGTCCATCCGCTTGGTCACCTCGCTTGCGGAGCCGCCTGCGCGCTGTTCAATTTCCTTCGCAACTTCGCTGACCTTTTCCGGGACGAACCACGCGTGCTCGATCTCGTCGTGGTCGTGGTCGTGGTCGTGATCGTGGTCGTGATCGTGGTCGTGGTCGTGGTCGTGGTCGTGGTCGTGGTCGTGGTCGTGGTCGTGATCGTGGTCTTGCGCGCCTTCGGCAAGCGGGATCGCATGGATGAGCTTCGCCTCATCCACCGCGTCGTACAAGCCAGCGTCGTACGCGCCGCCGTTGGCAATCACCAGGTCCGCTTCCCGAAGTTTCGCGATGTCTGCTGCGGTCGCCTCGTAGTGGTGCGGGTCAACGTTCGCACCCGTGATCACCGCCTCGACATCGTCGCCGGTCACCGCGGACGCCACGTCCGCCCATACCTGGGTGGTTGCCGCGATCTTTGAGACATTGCTTGTCGACGCTTCCGTCGCAGCCGTGTCACTTTCCGTTCCGGAGCAGGCGACCAGCGTCGTCCCTGCGAGCAATGCGGCTGCGGCGGCGCGCAGCGACGCGAAAATGTGTGAGTGAGCCATGCGCCCATTCAAGCACTAATGAAAATGGTTTTCAATTCGTGCTTGTGGGCGCTTGGGGGTGGCTGGCTAGCGGAAGAACCTCGAGACGACCGTGCCAAGCACACCCAGGATCGAGGAGACCACGCCCCACACGAAGCTGATCACCTTGCCCGAGCTGCTGGGTGCGGTCGGTGCGGTCGGTGCGGTCGGGGCAGTCGGCTCGGTAGTGGGGGTCGGCTGAGTGGTCAGCGGCGGCTGAGTGGTCGGGGTGGAGCCGTTGGTCTTCAGGTTGAAGCCGACCTTGACCGGGTCGTGGTCCGATGCTGCGAACGGGTTGTCGTTCTGGAACAGGTCGGAGCCGTGGTAGTTGCGTCGCGAGTACTGGAACACGATCGGCTCATCCGCGTTGATGTTCCATACCGCGGCGTCCTGCACCAGCTCCTGGGCTGCGGCGTTCGCAAGCACGTGGTCGAGGGAGCCGACGTGCTTGCCAAAGGTGTAGGACGACTCCTGGGCCGCCGCACCCGCGCCTGGGCGGTTGTGCTTTGCGTTGTGCTCTACGAGCGCGAAGCCGCCACCGTTGAGCGCCTTGATCGAATCCTCCTGGGAGTAGGAGTTCAGGTCGCCGAGGATGAAGGCCGGCTTGCCGTCCCACTGGTTCTGGCGGTCCAGGTGGTCAAGCAGCGCCTGCGCCTGGGCAACGCGCACCTGCGCGGAGTTCGCCTGGCCGTCCTGCCGATCCCCGTCGCCCCGCACGGCGGAGCCCTTGGACTTGAAGTGGTTCACAATTGCCACGAAGCTCTGATCATCGGCGCCGCCAACCGGCTTGAACTCCTGGGCCAGCGGCTGGCGGGCGGTGCCGGTGAACGCTGGGTCGTCGAAAATGACGGACTCGCCGACCGGCTCGACCTTGGATTTGTTGTAGATGAACGCGACGCGGATGACGTCCTCGTCGGTACCCAGCTTGGCCGGGGACTTCACGTAATCCCAGTTGCCGCCGGCATTGTTCAGCTCGGCGACCAGGTTTGCCAAGGACTCGTCGCGACGGCTCACGTCACCCGACGTACGCGCGGTGTTTTCCACCTCCATGAGGCCGACGACGGACGCGTCGAGCTCGTTGATGGCCAACACGATCTTGTCTTGCTGGTCTTGGAAAGCCTGCTGGCTAAACGCGCCGCGCACGGTGCACTGGTTTGCCGCGATCGGGGTGCCGAAGCGGTCGGTGTACGCCTTGCAGCCGGACTCGGTCTCGCCGAGGGTGGTGAAGTAGTTCAGCACGTTGAACGAGCCGACGGAGTAGTCGCCCTCGACCTGGCTCGGAACGCTGCGTACCGCGGCACGCGTGTCCTCCCAGGTCACCGGGAGATCCTCCTCCGGGCTCTTACCGGTCAGCGGCACCAGCGGCTGGAAGCGCCAAGCGTCGAAGGAATACTCCACGATCACGCCAGAGTCCTTGAACTCCAGCCGGTCGCCGACGCGCATGGAGCGGATGCCCTGGTCCGAAGTCTCCAGGTACGGCAGCGGAACATCCTTGTCGTTGCGGAAGAAGTTGTACGTTGAGGCGTCGTCAAGCAAGACAATGTTCGCGCGCTGTGCCTGCTCGAGGGCGTATGCGTCCGCACCCGGCGCCATCATGTCGGTCGGTTGGCGCAGCGCCTCGGTGCCTGGGACGACGCCAAACTCACCGTAGGTGTTGAAGCTGTAGTTGTCGGTCACGGTGTGCACGCCGGGCTTGACCAGCATGCCCTCGTAGCGCTCGCGTGCCTCGTCGCCGTCGGGAAGACGCTCCAGCTGTACCGGGATGACCGGATCGAATGCCTCATCGACCAGTGCGACGGAGACGCGGGAGAGCTGGGTGGAGGTATTGAACTCATTGACCTCGCCGGTGACCTCAACGTAGGAACCACGCGCCGGGTAGTCCTGCGGAGCGGCCTTGCCCATGTAGACGAAGATCGCGTCGGAAGCGTCACCCGTGCCCTTGGTCTGGCCGGCACCCGGGGTCTGCATGTAGAAGCCGTTGCGACCGCCCTCGTTGTAGACGGCGGTGACCACGCCACGGGTGGTCACCGTCTGGCCCTCGAGCGGGGAAGTCGCGCCGGGCCCCTGGATTTCAGCGATGGTGACCGGGCCGGTCGGCTGGGGTTGGGGTTGGGGATCCGGGTTGGGCTCTGGGTTCGGATCTGGGTTCGGCTGCGCTGCAGGCTGCTCGCCGCCGGAGTTCATCGGGGTCGGGTCGGCAACGACGAAGTCGCCGGCGTTGTTGTCGGAGTCAACGCCCTCGACTGCGCGCTGTACGGAGGTGCTGTTCTTGGTCTTCGCTGCGGGCGCGGTCTCGAACTTCTGCGCTCCGCCCCAGCCGAGGAGGTCGGCGACCTGACCGTTGGCGTCGACAAGCTCTGCGATGGCCTCGCTGCCGCTGAAGTTGAACTTGCCCTCTGCATCCGGGGTGGGCAGGTCCTGCGACGGGGAATTGCCGGCCTGACCCTGGATGAGGAAGTAGCCGCCGGCCGGGATAGTGCCGGTGAGCTGCGCGGAGCCGCCGAGGTTGCCCTTGGCCGAGTACTGGTTGAGGGTCCAGCCGGTGAGATCGATCGGGGCAGAGGTGGGGTTGAAAAGCTCGACGAAGTCGTTGTTGTACACGGAGCCGCTGTTACCGCCGCCTCCGTAGACCTCGTTGATGATGATGTTCGAGCCGTCCGGAGCGGCCTCTGCGGTGGGGGAGACGACGGAAACGGTGCCGGCTGCGAGCGCGATGGCGAAAGTCGCGCTGAGGGCCCGGTGGGAGTGAACGCGCATGGTGGGAAACCTCGGGGAAAGAGAAGGGGGCAGGGGTTTTGCCCGGCTAAGATAACTCAGCTTTTATATCTTCGCACGGGAAGCTGCCAGCTAGCCTCAAGCGCATTCACATCTCTGGACGTACCTGGTGTCCCCTCACCGCCGATCTCGGCGTGTTGGAGCCCTCCGTTATACTTGCGAAAGGCTTCCAACCTCTTACAACGCAAAGGATTCTCATGGCACGAGTCGTCGTAAATGTCATGCCCAAGGCTGAAATTCTGGATCCTCAGGGCCAAGCTGTGCTCCGCGCGCTGGGCCGCATCGGGGTCGAGGGGGTCGCCGATGTGCGCCAGGGCAAGCGGTTCGAGATTGAGGTGGATGATTCCGTCACCGACGAAGAGCTCCGCCGCGTCGCCGAGACCCTGCTCGCCAACACGGTCATCGAGGATTTCGAGGTTGTGCGATGAGCGCAACCATCGGGGTCATCACCTTTCCGGGCACGCTTGACGACGTTGACGCGTTGCGCGCCGTCCGCCTTGCCGGAGCCGAGCCGAAAGCCCTGTGGCACGCCGACGAAGACCTCACCGGCATCGATGCCGTCGTGGTCCCCGGCGGTTTTTCCTACGGTGACTACCTGCGCTCTGGCGCGATCGCCGCGCTCGCACCGATGATGGGTGCCGTGGTCGAGGCCGCGGGCAAGGGCATGCCAGTATTGGGCATCTGCAACGGCTTCCAGATCCTCACCGAGTCTGGGCTGCTGCCGGGTGCGCTCACGCGTAACCAGAACCTCAACTTCCACTGCGTGGATACCTACCTCGAGGTAGCGAACGCAGAGACGGCGTGGACCAGCGAGTTCGAGCAGGGCCAGAAGATCCTCGTTCCCGCCAAACACGGTGAGGGCCGCTTTCAGGCCGCGCCGGAGACTATCGAAGCGCTGGAAAAAGAAGGTCGCGTGGTGTTCCGGTACACCGACAACTTCAACGGCTCGATGAACAACATCGCCGGCGTAACCAACGAGACCGGCCGCGTCGTTGGTCTCATGCCTCACCCCGAGCACGCGATTGAGACGTTGACCGGGCCGTCCACCGATGGGCTCAGCCTGTTCACTTCCGCCATCGCCGCGATTTCGAAGATCGGAGCGTAACTGTGACTGCAGCAAGAGTAGTAAACGACACCGTCGAGAACGCGAAAGCCACCCCGGACCAGGCGCAACCCTACGCCGAACTGGGGCTCAAGGACGACGAGTACCAGAAGATCGTTGGCATCCTCGGCCGCCGCCCGACGGACGCGGAGCTGTCCGTGTACTCGGTGATGTGGTCCGAGCACTGCTCCTACAAATCATCGAAGGTGCACTTGCGCTACTTCGGCGAAACCATGACCGAGGAAATGGCCGCGAAACTGCTCGCCGGCATCGGCGAGAACGCCGGCGTGGTGGACATCGGCGGCGGCGATGCCGTGACCTTCCGTGTGGAGTCGCACAACCACCCGTCGTTTGTGGAGCCCTACCAAGGTGCCGCGACAGGCGTTGGCGGCATCGTGCGCGACATCATGGCCATGGGCGCGCGCCCGATCGCGGTGATGGATCAGCTCCGCTTCGGCCCGCTGGATGCGGAGGACACCAAGCGTGTGTTGCCGGGCGTGGTGCACGGCATCGGTGGCTACGGCAACTGTCTCGGCCTGCCCAACATTGGCGGCGAGACGGTGTTCGACGAGGCCTACATTGGCAACCCGCTGGTCAACGCGCTGTGCGTGGGCACGCTGAAGGTGGAGGATCTGCACCTCGCGTTCGCTTCCGGCACCGGCAACAAGGTCATTCTCTTCGGCTCGCGCACCGGCCTCGACGGCATCGGCGGTGTGAGCGTGCTCGGCTCCGCCACCTTCGAGGAAGGCGAGGAGCGCAAGCTCCCGGCTGTGCAGGTGGGCGACCCGTTCGCGGAGAAGGTGCTCATCGAGTGCTGTCTCGAGCTCTACCACGCTGGCGTGGTCGTGGGCATTCAGGACCTCGGCGGCGGCGGGCTGGCGTGTGCCACCTCGGAGCTGGCCGCGGCCGGTGACGGCGGCATGCGCGTCGACCTCGACCAGGTGCCGCTGCGCGCAGAGAACATGACGGCGGCAGAGATCCTCGCCTCCGAATCGCAGGAGCGCATGTGCGCTGTGGTCGCGCCGGAAAGCGTCGACCGCTTCATGGAGATTTGCGCGAAGTGGGACGTCAACGCGGCCGTGATCGGTGAGGTCACGGATGTAGCCGACCGCCTCGCGGTGTACCACCAGGGCGAGCTGGTGCTCGAGGCGCCTCCGTCGACAATCGATGAAGGCCCTGTGTACAACCGGCCTTTCGAGCGCCCGCAGTGGCTCGACGGCGTGCAGACGAAGACCGAGGTTGAAAAGAGCGACGACATCGTTGGCACCTGGCTGAAGATGGTGGCCTCGCCGCAGCTGTGCTCGCGCGACTTCATCACCCAGCAGTACGACCGCTACGTGCGCGGCAACACCGTGCAGGCGAAGTACGCCAACTCGGGTGTGCTGCGCATCAACGAAGAGTCCAACCGCGGTGTTGCAGTGTCCGCGGATGCGAACGGGCGCTACACCTTCCTCGACCCGAACATGGGAGCGCGCCTCGCGTTGGCGGAGGCGTACCGCAACGTCGCAGTCACCGGCGCGACCCCGGTTGCGGTGACGAACTGCCTGAACTTCGGCTCCCCGGAGAACACGGACGTCATGTGGCAGTTCCGCGAGGCAGTGCACGGCCTTGCCGACGGCGCCGCCGAGCTGGCCATTCCCGTCTCCGGCGGCAACGTCAGCTTCTACAACCAAACCGGCGATACCCCGATTCTGCCGACCCCGGTGGTGGGCGTGCTCGGCGTGATCGAGGATGTTTCCACTGCGCTGCCGCACGCGCTGACCGCAGGCGACGAGGAGTACACGCTGATCCTCCTCGGCGAGACCAAGGACGAGTTCGGCGGCTCCGTGTGGCAGGACATCTCCGGCCAAGGCCTGGCCGGCCTGCCGCCGCAGGTCGATCTAGCCAACGAGGCGCGCCTCGCGGAGTATCTGCACGGCAGCGACACCATCTCTGCAGCGCACGACCTCTCCGAGGGCGGCCTCTCGCAAGCTCTGTTCGAGATGCTGCTCGGCTCCGACCTGGGCGCGCAGCTCGACCTCTCGCCGGTGCACGAGGACCTGTTCACCGCGCTGTTTTCCGAGTCCGCCTCCCGCGTGCTCATCGCCGTCACGCGCGACCGCGCCGACATCGCCGTCGAGCGCGCAGTTTCCGCAGGCATTCCGGTTGCAGTCGTGGGCTCCACGCTTAACGACGGCACGCTGCACCTCGGCGACACCTCGATCGAGATGGACGACCTTGCCCAGGCCTGGGCGGCGACGATGCCGAGCCACTTCGACCACGCCACCGCACCCAACTCCGCGGTCTAAGCCGGGTTGAGACTGGGCGGGGCGGAAGATTGGGGGCAGGCGCTAGTCGATGCGCTGCGCCGCCGGCATCGGCTCGACCAGCGGCTCCGGCTCGTACTGCGCGCGCAGGTCTTTGAGGCGCTGCGTGTGCTCCCACAGCCGCTGGTCCTCGTCCGTGGCCGGGGTGAAGGGGCGCGCCGGCAGTGCCTCGCCGTCTATGTCGATGCCCAAGTACGTCACCGACGCGTGAATCGCTTCGGTCAGCGCGCCGCGCCCGCCGCGCGGATCGCCGGAGCGCACGTGGATCGAGGTGTGCAGCGAGCGGGTGTCGGTGCGGGTCAGGCGCGCCTCCACCTCGATCAGGTCGCCAATGTGAATCGGGTGGTAAAAGCGGATTCCGCCCGCGTACACCGCAACGGTGCGCTCGCCGGACCACTCCATAGTGCAGGCCGCGCCTGCCTCGTCGATCCACTCCATCGCAGTGCCGCCGTGCACGTTGCCGCCCCAGTTCACGTCCGTGGGCTTGGCCAGGAAGCGGTGTATGAGCCGCGGCGCGGTCGAGTCGTCGGTGTAGGTCTGGCCCGACATCTCTTCTTCGATGGCCTTGCGCAGGTCGATGCGCGATAAAGCAGCATCGGCTACGCGGCGCTCCTCTTCGGTGGTGGGCACGAAGGTGGGCACTGCCATGGGCTTGCCGGTCTCGGTGTCTTTGGCCACGAAGATCACCAGGCAGTCGCACGCGCGGGTGAACTTGCCGTGGCGTGGGTCGGCGGAGAGCACCTCATTGACGATGTGCATCGAAGAGCGCCCCGTCATCGCGATGCGCGAACGCACCTCCACGATGTGACCCGAGGGAATCGGGCGTGTGAAGTGAATATGCCCGACATACGCGGTGACACAATACGTTCCCGACCACTGCGTCGCACAGGCGTACGCCGCCTTATCGATCCACTCCAGCACGCGGCCGCCGGAAACCCCGTGCGCACCGGCATGCAGCACGTCGGTCGGCGCGGCCATAAACCGCAGCGTGATGGAAGAAGATTTCTCAACGGGCACAGGTGTGTTTGACATAGCACCAAACCCTAGTATGGGCCTATGGCGAAACGAACGGATCCTGCCGAAACTCGAGCCGCGGTGGAAGCCGTGGCGGAATGGGTTCGGGATGCGGGATCAAAGGAGCCGTCGAGAAGCGAACTGGCCCAGGCCTGCCGGACCACCGCGCGCACCCTCGCCGAGGAGTTGCCGGGGCATACGGTTGAGCTGCGTGTGCCACCCTTTGTTGCGGTGCAGCTTATCGACGGCCCCCGCCACACGCGAGGCACGCCGCCGAACGTTGTGGAGACCGACCCTCGCACATGGCTGCGGTTGGCAACCGGGCTGACCACTCTCGACGCGGAAGTCGCGGCGGGCACGGTGGATGCCTCCGGGTCGCGCGCGAGCGATGTTGGGCGTGGCCTGCCGGTAATTCCGCTCGGGTAGATGGTCTCAGTTACAGTGGTTGGCGTGGAAGACCAACCCCGGGAAGAATGCGGCGTTTTCGGCGTGTGGGCGCCGGAGGAAGACGTCTCCAAGCTGACGTACTTCGGCCTTTTCGCTCTGCAGCACCGCGGCCAGGAAGGCGCCGGCATCGCGGTCGGCGACCAAGAGAACATCGTGGTGTTCAAGGACACCGGCCTGGTCAGCCAGGTGTTCGACGAGTCGGTGCTCAATGCGCTGCACGGTGAGGTGGCCATTGGGCACACTCGCTACTCCACGGCGGGCGGGAACTCTTGGGAAAACGTCCAACCGATGTTTCGCACCTCGCCCAACGGCACCGATGTGGCGCTTGCGCATAACGGCAATCTGATCAACTACGCCGAGCTGCAGGCGGAGGCGATTGAAAAGAAGCTGGTGCCGGCTTCCGGTGTGGAGGGCCAGGGTTCCTCCTCCGATACGGCGGTGGTTTCGGCGCTGCTCACGGACCTGATCAGAGACGGCAAGACGCTCTTGGACGCGTGCCGTGAACTGCTGCCGCGCGTCAAAGGCGCGTACTGCTTCATGATCACCGACGGGCACACGCTCTACGCTGCGCGCGACCCACACGGGGTGCGCCCGCTGTCGCTGGGCCGCCTTGACGGGGGATGGGTAATCGCGTCGGAGACCTGTGCGCTGGACATTGTCGGCGCGTCGTTCGTGCGCGACATTGAGCCGGGCGAGCTGGTCTGGGTCGACGAATCAGGCGTGCACTCTGAACGCTTCGCGGAGACCCCGCGAGCGCACTGTGTCTTCGAGTACGTGTATGTCGCGCGGCCCGACTCCATCATTGATGGGCAAAGTGTGAACAGTGCGCGGATTGACATTGGGCGTCGATTAGCAAAAGTGCTCCCTGTGGATGCAGACCTGGTCATGCCTGTGCCCGAATCCGGCACTCCCGCGGCGATCGGGTACGCGGAGGAGTCCGGCATCCCGTTCAAGCAGGGGCTGATGAAGAACGCGTATGTGGGGCGCACGTTCATTCAGCCGTCCGATACCCTGCGCCAGCTGGGGCTGCGCCTGAAGCTCAACCCGGTGCGCGAAGTGATTGAGGGCAAGCGGCTTGTGGTGGTGGATGACTCCATCGTGCGCGGCAACACGCAGCGCAAACTGATCCGCATGCTGCGCGAAGCCGGCGCCGGCGAGGTGCACGTGCGCATCGCGTCGCCGCCGGTGAAGTGGCCGTGCTTCTACGGCATCGACTTCGCCAGCCCCGGCGAGCTGATTGCCAACCACGGGCGCGGCGGCTCGGACGAAGAAATCTCAGAGTCGATCCGCACTATGATCGGCGCGGACAGTCTCGCTTTCGTGCCTATCGACGACATCGTGGAAGCCTCCTCCCACCCACACGAATCACTCTGCGCCGCGTGCTTCACGGGTTCCTACCCGCTGGGGCTGCCTGAAGGCAACCCGAATGCCGAGCTTGTGCGCCGCATCCAGAAAGGTGAAACCGCGTCATGACTGAGCAACCTGTCTCCTACGAGGCCGCCGGCGTTTCCATCGAAGCAGGCGACCGCGCCGTCGAGCTGTTCAAGGACCACGCGCGCCGCGCCACCCGCCCCGAGGTCCGCGGTGGCTTAGGCGGGTTCGCCGGCCTGTTCGCGCTGGGCAAGTACAAAGAGCCGCTGCTGGCCGCCGGCTCCGACGGCGTGGGCACGAAGCTCGCCGTGGCGCAGGCGATGGACAAGCACGACACGATCGGCATCGATCTGGTCGCGATGTGCGTCGACGACCTCGTGGTCTGTGGCGCCGAGCCATTGTTCTTGCAGGACTACATCGCGATTGGCAAGGTCGTGCCTGCAAAGGTCGCGCAGATCGTCGCCGGAATCGCCGAGGGCTGCGTCCAGGCTGGGTGCGCGCTGCTCGGCGGCGAGACCGCGGAGCACCCCGGCGTGATGGGAGAGGACGACTACGACGTCTCCGCCACCGCCATCGGTGTCGTCGAGGCAGATGAGTTGCTCGGACCGCACCGCGTGCGCGAGGGCGATGTCATCATCGCGATGGCGTCCTCCGGCCTGCACTCCAACGGCTACTCGCTCGCGCGCCATGTGCTGCTCGAGCGCGCCGGGTTGCCGCTCGACGGTCACATCGAGGAGCTCGGGCGCACGCTTGGCGACGAGCTCTTGGAACCGACTCGGATCTATGCGCTGGATTGCTTGGAACTGTCAGCCGAATGCGACGTGCGCACCTTCTGCCACGTCACGGGTGGCGGGCTCGCAGGCAATATGGAGCGCGTGATCCCGGAGGGCTTGGTCGCCGAGATGCACCGCGCCACCTGGACGCCAGGGCAGATCTTCCGCACCATCCGCTCGATCGGCCAGGTGCCGGATGAGGAGATGGAGAAGACTTTCAACATGGGCGTCGGCATGGTCGCCGTCGTCTCGCCCGCGGACCGCGACCGCGCGCTGGCGATCCTGGCTGCGCGCCACATCGACAGCTGGGTGCTCGGTGAGGTCCGCGCTGCGCACTCGGACGAGGACAGCGAGGTCACCGCCCGCGCTGTGCTCAGCGGCACGCACCCGCAGTACTAACTCGTACGCACGAAGCGCACCCCAGTTCAAACTCGGGGTGCGCTTTTGCTTCGGGCTGTGAGGTTGTGCAGCTAGCGGGCTGCGCGCTTGTCTTGGCCGTACTCGTCGTTCCAATCGGAGTAGTCACCGTATTCGGTGTCCGCCTCGTCATCGTCCCAGCTGGACTCCGGGTTTTGGCCCGCAAGCTCCCGCTGCAAGGAATCCAGATCCATTTCAGGAGAGTTGTACTTGAGCTGGCGAGCGACCTTGGTCTGCTTCGCTTTTGCGCGTCCGCGACCCATGGCGTGACCCCCTTGAGGTGGTTCTTAAGTTCGAAAAGTGTTTGTCCTGCCAGACATCATAGCCAAAACAAAATGAAAATTCGCCTCGGCCCTATACGCTGCGAATTCCGCTCCTAGACCCCGGGGCCGGTACCGCGGCGCAGGCCTTCCACTGCGCGCCGGCCGGCGTGTTCGCCTTCGTCGGTAGGCAGGGAAGCGGCATCAACCACTGCGGCGGTACCGTCGATCTCCAGTGGCCCGTCTAGCGCGGAGCGTTTCACCAACGCCAGCGCGATCGGACCCTCGTCGGCATCGTGCACGACGGTGCCTAAACGGCCAACCGTCCGCCCCCCAGGCCCAGCGGTGATTGCGGCTCCCACTTGGGGCTCGCTTGGCGACGACCCATCGAGCTGCAACATCACCAGCAACCTGGGAGAACGGCCGAGGTTCTCTACTCGCGCCACCGTCTCTTGCCCGCGGTAGCAACCCTTGTTCAGGTGAACGGCGGCCGGGTAGAGCGGTGCTTCACCGCGCGCTATGAAGCGCGGCACCTCGTGCGGAATGGACTTGGAGTCGAGGTCGACGCCGAGCTCCGGCTCCAACGCGCGCACACGCGCGGCCTCAAACGCCATAAGCCCGACCACGGTGCCGATCTCGCGCGAAAATTCGGTGGCGGTGTGGTGGAGGGATTCGCGGGGCACGAGGCCGTCGATACGCAACCATGCGCCAAAGGGCACGGCGCGCGTCATGTCTGCGCCGGGGATGGAGCCGCCGCCGAGCACGGTGACCACCGCGAGTTCCGTGTCTTCGATGGTCACGTCGGACCAGAACTTCATGCGGGTGAGGTAGTCGACGAAGCTTTCGTGCTGGGCGCGTGGCATGTCGAAGTAAAATGCTTCGCCGTTGAAGATCACGTCGACGTGGTGGAGCACGTGGCCCTGCATGTCCAGGTCCAGGGCGGATCCGCCGAAGCCAGCTGGAACGTCATCAAGTTTCTGCGAAAGCAAATTGTTCAAAAACGTCGCCGCGTCCGGACCGCCGACGCGCACGACGGCACGGTGGGAGCGGTCGATCAGCGCCGGGTGCTCCCGCATGTGGCGCTGCTCAGCGAGCGGGTTGCCGTAGTGCAGTGCGACCCCGGTGGCCTCATCCGGCACCGCGCCGGGAAGAGTGAGCAGTGGCGAGGAATAGGACTGTGCCATGCGCACCGATCATAGGTGCATAATGGTGGGCTATGGGACACGCAGGTCAGGGCCTTGACCATCAATCACTCCTTCCACCGGAACCCGTGATCTACCTGGTGGAGCCGTTTGGGGGATCCATCCGCAGACAAAGCCCGCACACCCCGCACGTGTTCTGGGATGATGCGGGGCTCACGCGTGGCGACGGCATCTTTGAAACCGTGTTGGTGCGAGGCGGCGAGGCCAAGAATCTGCAAAAGCACCTCGCCCGCTTCGCTCGTTCCGCGGCGGCGCTGGAGTTGCCGGAACCGGTCGGGGAGCAGTGGGCGCGCGTCACCGCTGAGGCCGTCGCCGACTACTGTCGCGAGCGGGCGCAGGACCCGGCAAAGATCGAGGCGAAGTGCGTATGGACAATGACGCGCGGCCGTGAGACCACCGGTGTGCCAACCGCGTGGCTCACGGTGCGCCCCATCCCGGCAGACGTTCTAGCGCAGCGCGAGCAGGGCGTGAAAGTGGTGACTACGCCGCGCGGCTACGCGGTTGAACCAGACGTGGAGTGGCTGGGCGTGGAAGCGAAGACGCTCAACTACGCTGCGACGATGGCTGCCTTGCGCTGGGCACGCGGAAAAGGCGCGGACGACGTTATTTACATAGAGCGCGGCACCGAGCGCGTCCTCGAGGGATCGACGAGTTCCGTCATCATGGTGAAAAAAGGCCAGCGCCTGCGCACCCCGGCGCCCGGGCCGGGCATCCTGGCGGGAACCACCCAGGCGGCAGTTTTCGACTACGCCACCAAGCAGGGGTGGAAATGCAAAGAAAAGGATATCGCGCTCGGCGAGCTCTATGGCACGGAATCAGTGTGGCTGGTCAGCTCCACGCGCATTTGCGCCCGCGTCACCGAGCTTAATGGCAAGACCTTTCCAGCGCCGGACAATGAGGCTGAGATCCGCGAGCTCATCACCAATGCGTTGAACTGACACGGGGCTAACCAGCGATGCGCTGCAGCTCTGCCGACATGTACGGCACGAGCTCGCCGTCTACTAGGCGCTCGTCTACCCAGCCGAGGTTGTTGTTCGGCATCAGACCGTAAAGGCGCTTGCCGGGACCGTGATCGGCCGGGCCGGTCTCCGTGGCGATAGTCGACGCGCTCTCCAGCTGCCACGCCCGCTCGTTGCGCATCGAGCCATACAGCACCTCTACAAGGCCGCGCGAGTTGGTCAACGTCACCTCGATCTCATCGGATTCGGAGATCCGCCAGAACCCCACTTCGCGCTGATCGGCGCCGGTCGATTCGCCGTTCTCATCCAAGCGCCACAGCCGCGATTCGAAGCGCAGGTAGTTCTCGCCATCGTGCGAAATCACCAGCTGCTGGCCAAAGGCGTATTCCTCGCCGTGGTCGTTGGCCTGACCGCTGCCTTGCCACACGCCTACCAGGGGGAGCAGCGCCAAGAGGCCGTCGTGAAGCGAAGGCCCCTGCCGCAGGTTCGCGGTGTCGTCCTCGAGCGGGAAGTTTTCAAATCCATGCGGTGGAATGTTGCGGTGCGCGGTGTTCTTGGCTTGCTCCGCCGCCAGGTTCACGGCCGCCGAACCGTCGAGGGGCTGCTTGTTCGGGTCTTCGTTTACGGTCTCGTTTTCACTCATGGTTTCCCAGCGTAGTCTCGGGGCATGACCGTTACTATCGCTCAGCTGATCGCCGCTGCGGAGTCGCACGACGGCATCGCGCCGCTCTCCGAGCAGTTCCTCCGCGGCCTGGAAGACACCTCCCTCAACCACACCCACCATGAGGTTCGGCGTGGCGAGGATGTTGCCGGCCTTGCGGCCTGCGCGCCGGATGGTGCGGTTGAGCTGGTCGTTCACCCAGCACATCGCAGGCAAGGGGTCGGCACAGAGCTTCTTTCGCTTATCGACGCCTCGTCCCAACCGCAATTCTGGGCCCACGGCAACCTTCCCGCCGCCCAAGCGTTCGCCGCGGCCAAAGGCATGGTGGTGACGCGCGAACTGCTGGTGATGTCCATCGACGCGGACGAGCTTGAGGCGGAGATCGCGCTTCCAGAGGGCTTCGAGTTGCTGGACTATGCCGATGCGTGTGCGCGGTGGGGACAGGGGAGCGTCGATAAGCAATGGCTCGAGGTGAACAACGATGCCTTCTCCTGGCACCCGGAGCAGGGTGGGTGGGACCTGGAGCGGCTGCGGCGGGGAATGGATACTGAGTGGTTTGACCCGCGCGGCGTGTGGCTGCTGTACGACGGCGAGGAATTGGCTGGGTTTCACTGGACCAAAGAGCATCCGGGCAAGGTCGGCGAGGTGTACGTGGTCGGCCTGGCTTCCGCCTACCGGGGGGAGGGAATGGGGGGACCGCTCATGCAGGCAGGGCTGAATCACCTGGTGGAGCGGGGGTCTTCGCAGGTCATCCTGTATGTGGAAGCGGATAATCGGCCGGCGGTGAAGCGGTACAAAGAGATCGGGTTCACAGTCGCAGAATCCCACGTCGTCTATCAATATCGCGCGATCTAGCTGCAAGTTTACGTTGATCGCTGAGAGTTTACGGATTGTTCACTTGACTCGACACCAGAGGTTAACCACCGGGCCGTACCTTTAAGTGACGTGAGTATTCGGACGTGATCTGGGTTCGCACTCAGCAATCCCAGGCGCATCCCTGAGGGACCGATGCTCTTGCATTGATCTACCAAGAACCGGAAAGGTATCCCGTGATCCGCAACTTCAAGCGCACCGCCGCACTCGCAGGCATCGCCGCACTCTCCTCCGCCACCCTTGTTGCATGTGGTGATGACTCCAACAGCACCGACTCCACCAAGGACACCGCAGCTACCACCGCTGCAGACAGCACCTCCTCCGACAGCACCGATGCCGCTGGCGCTGAGAAGGGTGACTACGAGCTCTCCGGCGAGACCGGCACCCTGGTTGCTGAGGGCGCTTCCTCCCAGCAGAACGCTATGGAGTACTTCGGCGCTGAGTACGCTGCCGAGGTTCCGGGCGCAAACCTGGCCTACAACCCGTCCGGTTCCGGCGCGGGCATCAAGAACTTCATCGCGAACCAGGCCACCTTCGCAGGCTCCGACTCCGCTCTGAAGGACGACGAGGCTGAGCAGGCTAAGGAGCGTTGCGGCGGCAACGAGGCTTGGCACCTTCCGATGGTGATCGGCCCGATCGCTATCGCCTACAACCTGGACGGCGTTGACGAGGTCAACCTCTCCGTTGACAACCTGGTCGACATCTTCCAGGGCAACATCACCAACTGGAACGACGAGGCAATCGCTGCGAACAACGAGGGCACCGAACTGCCGGATCAGGAGATCCGCGTGTTCTTCCGTTCCGACGAGTCCGGCACCTCCGACAACTTCCAGAAGTTCCTGGCTGCTGCTTCCGATGGCAAGTGGACCGGCGAGGGCAAGGCATTCCCGAACGCAGTTGGCACCGGCGCAAACGGTTCCTCCGGCGTGGCTCAGGAGGTCAACGCGACCCCGGGTGCAATCACCTACGTTGAGGCTGGCTTCGCTGAGCAGAAGGCAAACGTCGACTTCGGCGCTGGCCCGGTCGAACTCACCGCTGAGAACGTTGGCACCGCTCTGGACAAGATGGAGTTCAAGACCGAGGGCCACAACATGGTCGTCGACTCCAAGGCTCTGTTCGCCCAGCACGAGGACGGTGCATACCCGCTCGTCATGACCACCTACGAGATCGTCTGCTCCGCTGGCTACGACGACTCCACCGCAAACCTGGTCAAGGACTTCCTGAACATCGCTCTGGATCGCCAGGACTCCGAGCTTGAGGGCGAGGGCTTCATCCCGGTTTCCGGCTCCCACCTCGAGCGCCTGCGTGACGCCGTGAACGCAATCAACGGCTAAGCGCCTTGCTTGCCGGAGTGGGCTGAAAGCCGTGCTCTGGCAGGGTGCGTCCCCCCTTCCGATCCTTATTCGTTAGGGGGGCGTATCTATGTCGGGGTGTGCTTGAGTTGTCTTCGCATCCCACTTCTCCTTACATGTCTCATATCTCACCCAAAGGAATTGTGACTATGGCTGACAACGAATTGCCAGCATCTGAGCACGATAACCGCGGCGCTGGCCCGGCTACTCGTGATCACGCCGTTGAGCAAGAATCCACTGGCGCACCCGTGCAAAAGGGCCAAGACCCGGCCACCGAGGGCACCCCGCAGACAGGCGGTGGCGCCGGCGTGAAGCGCCCGGGCGACCGCGTCTTCGAATTCCTCTCTACCTTTTCCGCCGCGCTGATCACCGTTCTGGTTGCAGCCGTCGGTCTGTTCCTGTTGATCCAGGCATTTGACCCGCTGCGCCGTAACCAGGAGAACTTCTTCACCTACGGCGGCCAGTGGTCCACCGCGAACCTGGATGACATGCGTTTCGGTATTCCGAACCTGTTCTTCTCCACGCTGACGATCTCCCTGATCGCACTGGTCATCGCCATGCCGATTGCACTCGGTATCGCGCTGTTCCTATCCAACTACTGCCCGAAGCAGCTGGTGCGCCCGCTGGCCACCTTGGTGGACATGCTCGCCGCGGTGCCGTCGATCGTCTTCGGTCTATGGGGTGCGCAGGTGCTCGGCCCGCTGCTGGGCAAGTTCTACACCTGGGTCAACTCTTGGGGCGGCGACTTCTTCCTGTTCGCCACCTACCAAAACTCTCCGCCGTTCGCGACCGGCCGTAACGTGCTCACCGGTGGCATCGTGCTGGCGATCATGATCCTGCCGATCATCGCCGCAACCGCCCGCGAGGTCTTCGTGCAGACCCCTCCCGGCCAGATCGAGTCCGCTCTGGCGCTCGGCGCCACCCGCTGGGAAGTCGTGCGCATGACCGTGGTTCCGTTCGGCTGGTCCGGTTTCATCGCTGGTTCCATGCTCGGCCTCGGCCGCGCGCTCGGCGAGACCATGGCGCTCTACATGGTGGTCGCTCCGGCCAACGAGTACCGCGGCTCGTTCTTCGACGGCGGCACCACCTTCGCGACCGCTATCGCGAACGCGTCCGCAGAGTTCAACAACCCGACCTCAGCCGGTGCCTACATCGCCGCCGGTCTCGTGTTGTTCGTCCTGACCTTCATCGTCAACTCGATCGCCCGCGCGATCGTGAACAAGTAGGAAGGAGGAGCCTGACAATGTCTACTGCTGTCCCGACTCCTGACAACGGTGGCCAGTCCGTCTCCGAGACGACGACCACAACGACCACAACGACCACTTCGGCGAAGACCCCGGTTCGCGCCAGCGACGGTTCCCCGTTCACCGACATCTCCCAGGGCCGCAAGACCGTGAACAACATCATGAGCGGTCTGCTGTGGCTGTGCATGATCCTGGCGTTGATTCCGCTGCTCTGGGTCCTCATTACCGTTATCTCCCGTGGCTACGAGCAGGTCTTCTCCGGCCACTGGTGGACCAGCGACATGGTTGGCATCCGTGCGACCAAGGAGGGCGGCGGTGCTGCTCACGCGATCGTCGGTACGCTCCTGCAGACCCTGGTTGCCTCCCTGTTCGCCATCCCGATCGGTATCTTCACCGCGATCTACCTGGTCGAGTACTCCAACGGCAACCGCCTTGGCAAGCTGACCACCTTCATGGTGGACATCCTCTCCGGCGTTCCGTCCATCGTTTCCGCCCTGTTCATCTACGCTCTGTGGATCACCATGCTGGGCCAGCAGCGCTCCGGCTTCGCAGTGTCACTGTCGCTGATTCTGCTCATGATCCCGGTCGTGGTCCGTAACACCGAGGAGATGCTCCGCGTGGTGCCGATGGACTTGCGCGAGGCCACTTACGCGCTTGGTGTCCCGAAGTGGAAGACCATCGCACGCATCGTCCTGCCGACCGCGCTCTCCGGTATCGTCACCGGCATCATGCTGGCTATCGCCCGCGTCATGGGCGAGTCCGCTCCGGTGCTGATCCTCGTGGGCTCCAACCCGGCGATGAACTGGAACCACATGTTCAACCAGCCGCAGTCTTCGCTGCCGCTGTTCATGCTCGATATGTGGAAGGCCGGCGCAACCGGACCTTCGAACGAGCGCCTGTGGGGTGCAGCTCTCACCCTGGTGATCCTGGTGGTCACCCTCAACCTGCTCGCCCGCTTCATCGCCTCCAAGTTCTCGGTCAAGAAGTAAGCCGTACCCCGATCCTCACGTAAGGAGAAACCTAGATGTCTACCAAGCTTCTACTCAACGACGTCAACATCTACTACGGCGACTTCCACGCCGTCCAGAACGTCGACATGGATAT
>ERZ1031260.14-NODE-14-length-60382-cov-12.442870_pt1 | contig 60382 bp, 56 predicted proteins | sample MGYA00517287_ERZ1031260 | MGnify/ENA primary metagenome ERZ1031260 (study PRJEB33718, sample SAMN03159811) | human skin metagenome | collected 2014-02-25 | study: EMG produced TPA metagenomics assembly of the PRJNA266117 data set (Human skin bacterial metagenome... | reverse complement strand
TCGCCTTCGGCAACCTTGTACTGCTTGCCGCCGGTCTTGACGATCGCGTACATAGAGGGTTACCCCTTTACTCAACTCGCACGCTCCCGGCATGCAACGGTGAGCGTTTGGAACAGTGTTCTCATTCAGCGTTTCGGGCGGTTTCGACCCGCCGTGCCCGCATGCTTGGGCAACAAGGCGGTGACGCCCCAAAACAGCGACTGTCATAGGCTACACTGCCCCCACAACAAAGACCAAACCGCTCTGCGCGGGAACATGCGCACCCAGCCACCCATTACACTGACGGAAGACGAGTGCTGTTCCACCCGCTCACCGACACGTGAAAGGAGGTCTTGAACGATGAACGAGTTCACCGAAGCATACAATCTTCCGCCGTTTAGCGATCTGTTCGGCGACTCCGGTTTATCTGACGACGCGTTGTCGCAGATGCTGACAGTCGCCGTCGACCCCGCAACCCCCGACCCGGGAACCGATCTCATCCCAGACCCCGACACGTTTGTCGCTGATACTGAGGACTCACTCGACATCGACCTCGGGGATCTGGATGATGGATCGCACGATCCGGACACGGATCCGGTTCCGGAGCTCGACGAGAGCGGCTCGCTTATCGACGGCTCCTTGGACCCCTTTTCCCAACCTCCCACCGAAAGTCCTGATCCGCTCGAAGAGCTGGGCAGCGATCCCGGCGACGACTTGGGCCAGGATCTCGGCGGGTTTGACGGCAGCCTCGGCGATGACCCGTTGGCGGACTTCTAGGAGCCACAGTGGATCGTACCGAGGAATTACAGCTAGTCGCCCGCGCGCAGTCCGGGGACCAACAGGCGTATGCAGCCCTCATCCGCGAGGCAAACCGGCGGATGTGGGCTGTTGCCCTGTCCATTACCGGCAACCACCACGATGCCGAAGACGCGATGCAAAACGCGATGATTTCGGCGTGGAAGAACATTGAGAAGTTCCGCCCCGAGGCGAAGTTCTCCACCTGGATGTACCGGATCACCTCCAACGCCGCGCTGGAGATTCTGCGCAAGCGCCGCGATGTGCCTGACGATGAGGCCGGCGCCGAAGAAGCCGACTCTGCGATGCCGCTGCAGCAACGCATCACCGACATCATGGTGGTGCGCCAAGCATTGGAGACGCTTGAGCCGGATTTCAAAGAAGTGCTCGTCCTGCGCGAGTACGCGTCGCTGTCCTACGAGGAGATCGCCGCGCACCAGGGCGTACCGGTGGCGACGGTGAAGAGCCGCCTGAACCGCGCGCGCAACAAGCTCAAGGACGCGATCGGCGCCGACGGGGTGTAGCGGGTTTTCCGCCTCGCGGAATTTCCGCTTAGCGGAACCCGGGCTGCTGCGCCCACTCGGTAGCCACGGCCTGACTAGCGCCGCTAGCAGGCATTCATCACTGTAGGCCGGGCGTTGCGCAACGCATCAGCGAGGGCTAAATAGTCGTGATCGATCTAATCGATCACCCGACCGGAGCAACCATCAAGCATCATAGAAACCCAAGCTTTTCGAGGCCACTGCGCACCTTAGTCTTCTCGTCGTTTTCATCGGTACCATTTTTACCAACAAAAACGACCATTAGTTGCTGATCTGGGTAGTACACGGCAGCATTCGGCAATCCCCCAAACTGGTAATTCAAAAAATAGATCTCTGGGCTTCCATTTGCCCATTGTTCAGGAGCCGGTTCATTAAACGCCGCCAAGTCGTCCCGGGCCTGCTTTGCTGGATCGCCTACAATCAAACGTGGCGCAAGCAATTCGTTTTCAGGCCACAAGGCTTGCTCTGCGTTACACGAGTGGTACGGAGTCTGTTTGTCCTTTAGCCAATCCTTGCCAAAGTCACTTCCGACTGGTTTGGGGTCAACCTTGCAAACTCGAATGGCTTCGCGGAACTGGGCGGGCAAGTAGCCAACGTCGCCAAAAAGAACGTCCATTGGCTCGTACGAGTTGCCGGATTTCGGGGTACTCGGCGTTGCTGCATCGCTTGCGCTGGTGGATGCGGGGGCTGCAGACGTCGCTTGATCCGTAGTTGGTGTTGAGTTGTCCGCCTCGGTGGTGGGTGCGGCCATGGTTTGTGTGGGGTCGTTTTCTCCATCACCATCGTTGCCGCTGAGTGCCCACCAGCCGATACCGGCGAGCAACGCAACAGCGGCTACCCCAACGCCGGCAAACAGCGGAACATTTGACTTCTTCGTCGTAGTTGTCTGCGCACTCGACGGCACTGACCCAGCCGGGGAGTGTGCATACTGCGAACCACCAGACTGCGTCGACGAATCACTGCCATACGCCGCCGGCTGTCCATACTGCGGTGCTTGACCCTGCGAGTAACTCTGCGACTGCCCCTGCGTCTCGAACGGCTGAGTCTGACCGACATTGGACTGGTCCGGCTGGGCTGGCTGCCCAGTACGCGAGGAGCCAAACTGACCTGCTCCTGGAGCAACTGCAGAAAAACCACCTTGCGCGGTCCCAGCACCGGCACCAGTACCCGGGCCATCGCCAAACGGGTTCACACCCGAACCCGAAGCTGCTGCACGCTGCGATCCCTGCCCCGGCTGCACCGGCTCGGTAAAGCCCTGCATCGTCGCCACGAGCGCACCACGGCACACCACAGTCTTCGGGTCGTCAAGACGCATCACACGACCGACCTTGCCCAACTCATCTTGCACATACGGAATACGCGACGAGCCGCCGGTGAGGTAGATCGGGGTGTCCGAACTCTCCACACCCGCCTCGCGCAGCACCGCCTGCGTCATCTCTGCGGCACGCTCAATCGGCTGCGAAATAATGCGGGTGAACTCATCGCGCGTAATCAGAACGTCACGCTCACCGGCGGGCGACGAAATCGTCACCGTCGCCGACGTGGTGTCAGAAAGCATCTCCTTTGCTTCGCGGATGTTCTCCTGCAACGCGTTCATCACGGACGCAGGGGCCTTGCGCAGCGAATCAGCCAAATCTGGATCATCGTGGTCAATTTGGTCAATCACCCAGCGGAAAACAAGGTTGTCAATGGTGCGCCCGCCAAGCGAGTTATCGCCCTTGGCCGCCACCACACGGTAGTCACCATTCTCGGCAGCTCGCAGCACCGCGATATCTAGCGTGCCACCACCGAAGTCGAACACCGCCACATGCTCACCAGCAGCAACCCGCTGCTGCGCCGCATAGTGAATGGCCGCAGCACGCGGCTCCGAAATCGTCCGCAGATTCTGCGCCGTTACCCCGGCCTCTTGAGCGGCATCCACAAGGTTGCCCAACGCTGTATGCGACCAACGCTCCGGGTGCGTCAACGTCACCGACGCTGGTTCATCACCACCATGCTGCGACTTCGCACGGTCAATGATCTCTCGGATAACCGCCGAGAACACCAGCTGGGTCGACACATCGTCGCCCTCCAGCTGGATCGTGTCATGGTCGATAAACCGCTTTGGCGACAGAACCAGGCGCGAGGGGTCGCGCCGGCCTGCCAGTAACGCCGAGTCGCCACTCACCACAGTGGAACCATCCGATTCCACGAAAATGGCCGACGGCATCAGGTTTGAGCGGTGGCTCAGGGCCAGCGCCTCCACCGATCCACCAAACGGGCTCGTGTGTGCCGCGGCCGAATTCGACGTTCCGAAATCAATCGCCAAATGCCACGATCCAGCCATAACTACTCCCATGTCGCTTAGATCCAGGTAACAGTTTGGTAAGTCTAGTCAGACTTACTGGTTTCCGACTAGCTATGTGTTCAATTGCTTCCAAGCCGCCTGGTACGCAACGATGAGGTGCTCACGAGCATCGTCCTCTGCAGCTGACAGCGGTGTCATCGCAAGTTCACGCAGCTCAGCAAGCTCTTGGCGCAGTGTTACGGTCACTCGTTCGGCGGGTGCGTCAGCCGGCATGCCCACCTTTTGCGCCGGCGTCGCTCCCTGAATCACCGCGCGCAATTGCGGGATCAGACGCGAGTCGGGAGAGTCCGCCACGGTGTTCTTGAAGCTGCGGTACAGCATGACATCGTTCATCTGCGGCTGAGATTGAAGCACCGATTGCACCCACAGCACGTGATCCCGAATCTCGGGCTGGTTCGCGAGACTCTCCAACGCATCTACAATCCGGACGGCGCGCTGCAAGGTGGCGTAGTACGGCATGGACTGGGTAATGATCTCGGTAAGTCGATCAATGCCGGAGGTTTGGCGCATCCACTGCAGGAGACCGCCAGGTCCATGCTCGGCAGCAACCGAGCGCCCGTAGACCAGCCCGTACTCCCCCATCACGTCAAGCAGCTCATCGCGTTGCGCGGCGTTGAATCCCTCCACGACACGGCTGGGATCAGCGAACTCGATGAAGTCGATCAGCTGCTCGCGATCCAATGGGGCAAGGGCAGCAAGGTCGCGAGCCAGCGCGCCGTTGACCCGCCCGGTCAGCGCGGACTCAGCAAGCAAACCGGACAGCGGCACCACCACGCCAACGCTCGCCCCGAGCTGTTCACCGATCCGGTCCGCATAGCGGTTGGCCATTTCCAACGGGTCCTCGTGGCCAAACGCGCCAGGCCCGAAGGAGTCGGCGCGCGAGAGCACACCGACCGTGGTCAACGGGGTCATGCCGAGCTCAGCGATGAACGCACGCTCGTCATCGCGCGGCGCCGAATCCGAAAGAAACAGCACCGCATCCGCCCAGGAGCTTGCCCTTTGCGTGTCCTTGGATCCGTCGATAAGCATGCGGCGAGTGCGAGCTTCATTTTCGACGGTCAGTGTTGCCGTGCCCGGTGTATCGATGATCCCCAGGTCGCGCAGGCGGGCGATGGGGACGAACTGGCGCACGTAGTCAACCTCGTCGACGGGGCGACCGAGGTCGGTGAGGACGTTGCCGCCGAGCGGGACGGTGTTGACTTTGCCGTCGAGGCCGATGATGTCGGCTCGGGCGGGGGCGCCTTCGTCGTAGATCGTGACCGTCATCGTGCATTCCAGCGAGCCTGTGGCTGCGATGCGGGTCTCCGTCATCGCGTTGACCAGTGTGGACTTGCCGGATTTCAGGCGGCCGATGACAGCGACGCGCGGTGGGCTACTTACGAGCTCCCGCAGCTCATTCGCTGCGTGCTGCGTGTTCGGCCCGCCCTGCGCAAGAGCCTCGATGCTCTGGCGCAGCAAGACGTTGAGCGATTCCGTAGATTGCCGGTGGGCTTGGTTTGGTGCTGCGGTCATGGCTAGCTCAACTCCCCTTGCGGCGCGTGCATTGTGGCCAGGTGGTGATTCAGCTCCTCAATCGTCGCCTCGACGATCTTGGCGTTCTTGGTCAAGCGGGTAATGGTTTCTTTGCGCTCCGCTTCGCTCGCGCGAGCGGCTTCATGGGCCTCCTTGATGTGCTCCTGCACTTCCTTCTGGCGCTGGCGCAAATAAGCCCGGTACCGCAGCACCATTTCGGTGCGGGCGGCGGCGAGCATGGTGTCGAGCATGCGGTTGATGGTCACGCGGGTGGTCTGGGTGATCTCGCGCAGCCATGAGATCAGGTGCTGCTTGCCGTTGCGCAGGGCTTTGAATCCCACATTCACACCAATCCACACGGCGCCAGCGAGTGGCGCTAGGGGGATCACGAACGACAGCACGCCCGCACCGAGCATGCCCATGGTTGCCAGCGAGGGGTCGAACAAGTCCTTGGTCTTCTTGTCCACTTCGCGGCCTTTGACCTCTTCGGGAGTGATCGAATCAACAGCGGCGCCGATAACCGTGTTGACGATGTCGGGTTGGTCCGGAAACAGCGGAGTGGCCAGCTTGCGAAGCTCCTCGAGCTGGGTGTTCAAGGTCTTGTTGATCAGGTCAGTGAGCTCAGCTTCGATCTGACTGGTGAACACTTGCGGTTTGGAACGCAGCACGCGGACACCGTCGCTGTTAATGCGTTGGATCCAGGAGTTTCGCACCTGCTCGATTTCGGTATCGAGATCGTCCATGATGCGGTTGCGCATGAACTGGATGTCGCGGCCGAGGAGCTGCTCCCATTCCGACGCGTGCTCTTTGAGTCGCTCCAGCTCTTCTCGTTCTTCCTCGAGCTTGCCCACGCCATCAGCTGGCGAAGTGTGGATCGCGATGTCGCGCTCAATCTGAGCGTGGATGCCCTTGAGGGTGTGCGTGATGGATTCGATTCCGCCGCGCAAGCCCAGCGTTGCGGGGTCGGCAAGGAGGCTGCGGAGGTGTTGGCGTAGCGCAACGATGCCACTTCGGCTTGCGATCTCCGTAGCCTTTTCCGGGTTCACCCTCTCCATCTCCAGCGCGTCCATGGCACGCAGGCTGGACACACCGATTACCGGGATCTCCGCGCCAAGGTGTTGGCGAAGGAGGCGCTTGTTATCTTCAACAATGGATTGCCAGCGGCGAATGTTCTTGTCGGTCTTGGTCACCGCGACGATGGCAGCGCCGACCTCTTTGCGCGCTTCGGCGAGAATGTCCATCTCCGGTTTGGTGATTGGCGTCGACGCATCACAAACCATGAGCAGCACACCCGCGTGGTGTGCCTCGTTGAACGCGGCGTGCACGGCATGTTCATCCAACCCGCCGACACCTGGCGTGTCCACCACCAGCGTTCCGGCAAGCTCCGAATACGCCAGCTCAACGGCAGCCGCGGTGGCCAGCTCATCGTCGTCGCTGCCGGCGCGGGCGCCGGCGATGCCGTCGATAGTGACGTATTTGTCTAGATCTGAAGCAGCGATCGCTTGGCGTTTACTACCCCGCAGCACCGCTACTTGAGGTTCAGCAGGTCCCTCTTCAACCGGGTTCACGGTGACGCGGATGGGTGCACTGGTGGAGGTCATCACATCAACCGGCAACAGGTCCCGCTGCCCGACAAGCGCGTTCACCAGAGAGGACTTGCCGCGCTTGATTTCGCCCACCACGACGACTGTGCCGGCACGAAATTTCGCGTTGAGCAGCCCTTCCGCAACGTCTGCGGCGTCGGTGTGTCCATAGCGTCGCGCAATTGCGGCCGCCCGATCAAAAGACTCCCGCGGACCTCGCACGGGTTGCTGCGTCTGAGATTCCATTGGTGCATCTTTCTTCTACTACGCCTACCAACGTGCCACGGTATATTAATCGCGCTTCGTGGCGATTGCTCTCCGATCCTAATAGTTTCCGAACCCTCCAGTATGCCCCTTACCTGCACGGATAAAGGATTTGGCACCGGGGCTGAGATTTTCTTGAGCGCTCCGGGAACCTTCGCCTTAAGCTGCCCATTACATGTGTGACAGGACAGAGACAGTGTCAAGTCAGCAAGTACCGAAACCAGATCCGGGAACGGATCCAGCCCAGAAAGGCAGCACAATGTCCGGCGAGAACCTCAACCAGAACACCACCCCGAACACCACCCCGAACGCACAGGAGAAGGGCAACACCATCCCCGACGAGCTCCGCGTTGTTGACGCTGAGGGCAACGAGACCACCGGCAAGGTGCTGGGCGCCCAGGACGTTACCGGCGACGGCAAGATGGACACCTTCCTGGTGGACATGGACGGCGACGGCGTCGCAGAGACCCGCGTCTTCGACCGCGGTGCCGACGGTGTCGCAGACCGCGTCGAGGTCGACACCGATGGTGACGGCGTCGCAGACTTCGCCACCGCAGACACCACCCGCGACGGTATCCACAACGTGGCCCACATCGACACCGATGGCGACGGCCTGATGGACACCACGGTGAAGGACTACGACGGCGACGGCACGGTCGACGTGATCGAGTACGACACCGACGGTGACGGTGTCGCGGATGTCAAGGCTTACGACCACAATGACGACGGCAAGATCGACAACGTTGCTTTCGACACCGACGGCGACGGCAAGATGGACTACAACGCCTACGACCGCGACGGCGACGGCAGCGTCGACTCGGTGAGCGGCACCCCGACCGGCCCGAACGCAGCTCAGCGCGACCTGCTCGACAACCTCGACGGCAACCTGGCAGGTGGAGCAGGTGCAGCGGTAGGCGCAGGCGCAGCTGCAGGCGCAGCAGCAGGTGCTGGTGCGGGCGCAGCCTCGGCAGCACAGCCGGAGGCAGCACCGCAGGAGCAGGCAGCACCAGAGCAGCCGGCGCAGCAGCAGCCCGCTCAGCCGCAGCCGGAGGCAGCACAGCCGGAGGCACCGCAGGAGCAGCCCGCTCAGCCACAGCCTGAAGCGGCGCAGGAGCGCCCGGCCCAGCCGGAGTCCGCGCCGGAGGCTGACAAGGTTGACCTGGGCGACATGGAGCAGGGCGACGCACCGGTTGGCGCCGCTCCACAGGGCGACCCGAGCGGCAACCACGGCGTGAACTCGGCGAGCACCCCTGACGGCGGCGTGATGGTTGATCTCGACGGCGACGGCTTCGCAGACGCAGCCTTCTTCGACCGCAACGCTGACGGCCGCGCAGATGAGATGCACATCGACACCACCGGTGACGGCAACCTCGACACCATCAACCTCGACACCAACTACGACGGCCGCACGGACGAGCAGCACGTCGACACCGACGGCGACAACCTCACCGACTCCGCCCTCATCGACACCGACGGTGACGGCTATGGCGACATCGGACTGACCGACACCGACGGTGACGGCTACTACGACCAGCAGGAGAACATCGACACCACCAACGTCGCTCCGGAGATGCCGGAAGAGGGCGACATCGACTTCGGCGGCACCGAGCTGGCATAACCCTCCCCCACACACACGAAAAACCGGGCGCATGGCCCGGTTTTTTCATGCGCTGTTTACGAGGACTTGCGGCTCGCTCGACGACGCCCACGCCCAGCGCGGCTTTGGGTCGCCGAATCCTTCGAGGCAGCTTTGACTCGCCCCTCGCGGGCTTCCTGCTTCTTCGGCTGGGAAGCAGTCGAGGTCGAGCGCCGCGACGCACGTCGCCTGCCTCGCCCTCCGCGGGTTGTTGCGGGCTTTTGCTTATCGACGCCCTCTTCAACCGCCTCGGATTCCTCCACCTCAACCTCTGCCGGCTGCACAAAGTCCTCCGGCTTTGGGCGGTAATCGGACTTCGAGTTACCGCGGGTGCGGCGCTTGCGGCGCGGCGACGATTCGAACTCTTCGACAGCTTCCTCGTAGGTCTGCGCAGCAGACTCCGCAGCCTTCACCGGCTCGGTTGAATCCACCTGCGCTGCGGCCACTGCTGCCTCAACAGCGTAGGCCGCGTCACTGGACACATCAGCTTCCGCAGCATCGGTGGCCTCGATGTTTGTCGAGTCGGCCTCGCGCTGCTTACCGCGTCCGCGAGAGCCACCGCGACGACCCCGACGGCGAGACCGCTTTGTCTCACGCTCTTCGCCGTCGCCGCCGGCGCCATTCCCTGCGTCATCGCCCTGATCCGCGATTACCGAGCCTGCAATCTCGTCCAACTCCTCCTCGGAGTGGGTGCGCATGGCCTTCGCCGCCGGGTGCTCACCAACCGGACGGCGACGGTCCCTGTCTTTGCCCCGGCGCGGGTGGTCATCGTGCGCGTCGTGGTCTACCGGATCCTCGGCGAGAACAATCCCTCGGCCACCACAGGTTTCGCACGGTTCAGAGAACGTCTCCAGCAGACCCGTGCCGAGGCGCTTACGCGTCATCTGCACCAGACCAAGCGAGGTCACCTCGGACACCTGGTGGCGGGTGCGGTCGCGCCCGAGCGCCTCCTTCAATCGACGCAGCACGAGATCCTGGTTCTCGGGAAGGATCATGTCGATGAAGTCGATGATGATGATCCCGCCGATGTCACGCAGCCGGATCTGGCGGACGATTTCTTCGGCGGCTTCGAGGTTGTTCGATGTCACCGTCTCTTCCAACGAGCCGCCAGATCCAGTGAACTTACCGGTGTTGACGTCGATGACGGTCATTGCCTCGGTCCGGTCGATGATCAAGCTGCCGCCGGAGGGCAGCCACACGGAACGAGACAGCGCTTTCTGGATCTGTTCATCGACGCGGTACACCTCGAAGGCGTCCCTGCCGCCGTGGTCGTTGCGGTCGAACTGCTCCAACCGGTCGGCCAGATCCGGTGCGACCGACTCGACATAGGCCTTGACCGTGTTCCACGGCTTCTTACCGTCAACAATCAGCGCCGCAAAGTCTTCGTTGAACAAGTCGCGCACGACCTTGATCAGCAGGTTCGGCTCCTCGTAGAGGGTCACTGGCTTTGCACCCTTGGAGTTCTTCTCTCGCTCTGCGTGTTCCTGGATGGCCTCCCACTGCGTGTGGAGCCGGTTTACGTCGGCAGCGATCGCGTCCTCGGGAACGCCCTCGGCCGCGGTGCGGATGATCGCACCACCCTTGCCGGGTACGACGTTGTTGAGGATCTCCTTGAGTCGCTTGCGCTCCGGAGCCGGGAGCTTCCGGGAGATTCCCGCGCTGCGGCCGCCCGGAACGTAGACCAGGAAGCGCCCGGCCAGCGAAATCTGGGTGGTCAGGCGCGCGCCCTTATGACCGACCGGGTCCTTGGTCACCTGAACGACGACCTGATCACCCGACTTCAGGGCGTGCTCGATGCGGCGCGAACGACCGCCGAGGCCAGCAGCCTTCCAATCCACTTCGCCGGCGTAAAGCACGCCGTTGCGGCCCTGGCCAATGTCGATGAAGGCTGCTTCCATGCTGGGTAGCACGTTCTGCACGCGTCCCAAGTAGATGTTGCCGATCATCGACGCCTGCTGGTCAGAGGTGACGAAGTGCTCGACCAGCAGCCCGTCTTCAAGCACTCCAACTTGCGTGATGCGGCCCGGTCCGTCGTGGCGATCTCGCTCGCGCACCACCATGGTTCGCGTTACCGATTCGCGCCGTGCCAGGAATTCCGCTTGTGACACAATGCGCGAGCGTTTCCGCTGTTCTTCGCGCTTCTCGGTACGGCGACGGCGCTGCGCCTCGAGGCGGGAAGAACCCTTAATTGCCTTCGGCTCCTCGAGTTCTTCAACGTCTGCGACGTCCCGCGCACCGACAAAGTCATCGGTGTCTTCGACGTCCAAGATGTTCGCGTTCTCATCCGACGTGTCGACCTTGGTCTCCGACGACTTGCGTGATCCGCGACGGCGCTTGCGGCTCCGAGTCTCTGCCGGTGCCGCCGCCTCGGCTTCAACGGTGTTCGCAGTGCCTGCAACCTCGGCGGAGTCAGCGGTGTCAGCAGTGTCAGTAGCGTCAGCAGCGCCGTCACTGGCGTTGGTAGCCTCCGCTGCCTCGGCATCACTCGGGCGGCTTGCGCGGCGGCGCTTCGAACGGGTCGGTGCCTTGAAGATTGGGGCGTACGCCGGGTTCTCTTCCACCGGGGCGGGAGTGACTTCGGGCTCGATGTCCGTGAGAAGGTCGAAGGCGTCGTCCACGTCTTCGGGATCGGTCAGCGCATCATCCTCTGCGTCGGTGACATCATCCTCATCGCGGTCTTCTTCGCGGTCAGTGAGCTCCGCCTCGACCTTGCGCTCGATCTGGGTGATTTCGTTGGCAACGTCTTTGCGGATGCGTTCGCGAATTTTCTCTTCAGCAGGTGCTGCCTCCGGCTCGGGGCTATCCCCCTTCACCGCCAAGGCGTCGAGAAGCTGCTCCATCTCTGCTCGAGTCAGCGAGGATTGGGCGACCTTCACCACCCCTAGGTCCGAGAGCGCGAGGATGAGATCCTTTGAGGTGAGGTCGAGTGCTTTTGCGAATTGGAAGACCCGCATTTTGTCGCTGAGCTGGGAGCGATCGAAGTCTGCGTACGGGTTTGGTGCGGTGTTCTCTGTAGCCGCGCTCTCGTTCAGGGCCGAACTCTTGGTGGCTTTCTTCACCGACTTCTTGCTGGCCTTTTTAGCGGTCTTCTTCGCCGTTTTCTTCGCGGCTTTTCGGCTTGCTTTTCGTGGAGCCTTGGTCGCGTCCGACTGTTGCTGTTCCGTCGAATCTTCAGTATGTGCCACAGTTTTCTCCTCTGTCGCCGGCATCCGCGGGGTGTGTACACCGGGCGCTGGCGAGAGGTTCGCCGCCGCCGCACGATGCAGACAAGCCCGCGCTGGCTGTGTAGTTATGCAAAGTCTGTTTTCCTATTGTTACACAGCCTTGATGGACGGGTGTGTATGAAGCCGTCCTGGGACACAAGAAATGCCCCGCATAACGCGGGGCATAAACGTGCGAACGCTACTTGTTCGGGAACCAGATCGCGATCTCGCGCTCTGCGGACTCCGGCGAGTCGGAGCCGTGGACTACGTTCTCACCGACGGTCAGTGCGAAGTCGCCGCGGATGGTGCCCGGGGTGGCCTTTGACACCGGGTCGGTGCCGCCAGCGAGCTGACGCCAGGCCTCAATGGCGCGCTCGCCCTCGACGATGCCTGCCACCAGTGGAGCGGAGGTGATAAAGTCCACCAGCTCACCGAAGAACGGCTTGTCCTTGTGCTCTTCGTAGTGCTTCTCAGCGGTCTCGCGATCAGCGGTGCGCAGGTCCATCTCCACCAACTTGAGGCCCTTGCGCTCAATGCGCGTGATGATTTCGCCTACGTGGCCGTTCGCGACACCGTCCGGCTTGATCAGAATGAGAGTACGTTCAGTCATGGTTTTCGAGTTTAGCGAACCGGCCTAGACCTCGCGCACGATGCGTGCCGCCTCCTCGGCGGGTGGGTTACGGAACCACATCTGGACTTGCTGGATGGCAAGTTGGTGGTTGCCCTCCTCTTTCATGCGTTTGATGGTGGCACGCTGGGCGTCGTCAAGCACTATGGGCTTTTCCTCCTGCTTGGAGTAGATGTCGAAGAAGCCCCAAACCAAGCATGCCCCGGCGAACAGAATTACCGGGATGTTGATGGATTGGGGCCACCCGAGCCACTGGCCGGCGATCGCCGCGATGGAGAACACGGCAGCGAGGATGAAAGCTACATAGCGCATGGTGTTGTTTATACCGGCTAACGGGCGGGATCAGCGGACGAGCCGATGTGCTGCGTGACCAGGTAGCCGCCGCGCATGCGCTGAATCATTTCGGAGCGCAACTTCACGATGTAGTACCAGACGATGGCGAACATGACGCCCACCGCAGTGACTGACCAGTGGATGAAAAAGCCGAGGAGCAGCGGAATCTGCAGCGCGAGGTTGATCCACATGGCACCTGGGATGCGCTGGAGAAACGCCATGATGACGTGCGCGGCTCCGATGACGGTGATGTAGACCCAGTTGAAGGTGGTCCACATAGCGCCATCATCCACCTTGAGGATGACTAGCAGGATGAGGAAGATCGTGATGGCTTCCAAAATCAGCGTGCCGGTGAGCACGCTGCCGAGACTCTTCAGCGGATCCTTGACCGGGTCGTTACCGGGGCCGAGGGGGCCGATGTTCGGTTGTGCTTGTTCACGCGCCATAGGCTCATCCTAAGTCAGCGCCCTTCTGCGTCCCTAACCTGCGCAGTCAAGGCAGCGTCTCGAGGTAGTCGACCACATGGGCTGCGACGTCTATGCCTGTGGTCTCGGCGAGCGTGACAAACTGCGCGTTCGAGTTCACTTCACCAACAAGAGGCGCTGAGGCGTCGAGGAAATCCACCGAACCGACCTCAAGGCCCAGGGCGGCCATGGTTTGTCGCGCTACCTCGACGTACTCGGAGGGCGGGTTCCAGGCCTCGGCGCCGCCGCCGCCGGTGATGTTGGCGCGGAAATCTCCCTCCGCCCCGAAGCGGCGCATCGCAGCAACAGGCGTGTCCCCCACGAGGTAGATGCGTGCATCCCTCCCGCTGGAGCCGGCCACGAACTCTTCAACCAAAACGGGCGCACCGGCCGCTTTGGTGAGCACCTCGATCAACTCCGCGCGGGAATGCACCAAAAACACCCCGCTTCCCCACGATCCGACCGCGTGCTTGGCCACCGCGGGAAAACCGAGCGTGCGCTCCACCGCGTCGACAAACTCACTCGCCTCCCATTCCTCTGCCGTCAGCGGCCGAAACGTCAAGGGCGCGACCACCGTGCGAGGGTGTGCGATGCCCGCAGCGGTGAGCCGGGCGTGGGTGTACGCCTTATTATCGCACAATGCGATCGCCTTTGCAGTGTTGACGCAGCGCACACCAAGCGATTCAAGCTGGGCGGTGGTGGCCACGTCTTTGTCCATGATCAACGCGAGCTGCGGCAGCTCGCCATCGAGGTGCGACGCCACCCAGTCGGTGTGGACTCGACACAAGTTCAACCGGCCATTGTCCGCTGCGAGCAGCTGGTCGAATTGAGCCTCAAACTTGTCCCAGTGCAACCACCGGTTTGTCACCAACCAAGCGCTCATTCGCCCTTCCTGGCGCGCAGATACGCGCGCGCTTCGCCGGCCGTGGCGATTGAGCCGGTGACTAGCACGCCGACACCTTCAGGGCCATCTTCCTCGGCGAGCTCGATGGCCAGCTCGAGCGCGGCACCGAGGTGCTCTTCGACGCGGACGCGGTAGTCGCCGAAGACACCCGCGGCGATCTCTCCCAGGTCGTGTGCCTCCATCGCGCGCGGCGAGTGATTGCGGGTGATCACCAGCTCCGCGCACACCGGCTCCAGCGCGGTGAGCATGGAGCGCGCATCTTTATCCTCGTAGATGGAAACCACGCCAATGACGGACTGGAAGTTGAAGTCGCGCTGCATTGTCGCCGCGAGGCTGTCGGCGCCGGCGGGGTTGTGGGCCGCATCAACCAGCACGATCGGGTCGACGTGGACGCGCTCGAGTCGACCGGGCACCGTCACTTCGCCAAGGCCCTCGCGCACCGCGTCCGCATCCAGCGGGTGCTCGCTCGAAGCACCAAAAAACGCCTCGACAGCCGCAAGGGCCACCGACGCATTCGCCGCCTGGTGCGCGCCAGCGAGAGGGAGGAAGACGTCGTCGTACGTTCCGCCGAGACCGTTTAGGGTGAGCTGTTGCCCACCAACGGCCACCACCGCTTCGCCCACGGTGAAGTCTCGCCCGGCGCGAGCGACCGCGGCATCGACTTCCACGGCGCGCTCAAGGATCGCATGCATGGCGTCTTCGTCCTGCTCGGCGACGACGGCCACGCGCTCACCCGGCGCGATGATCCCGGCCTTCTGCGCTGCGATCTCGGACACTGTCTCGCCGAGAAACGCCTGGTGGTCCATGCCAACCGGGGTGATCACGGAAACGTCTGCGTCGATCACGTTGGTTGCGTCCCAGGTACCACCCATGCCGACTTCCACGACTGCGACATCCACCGGCGCGTCCGCAAAGGCCGCGTACGCGATACCGACCAGCACCTCGAAGCGGCTCATCCCCGGATCGAACTGCGCGTCCACCATGTCGATGTACGGCTCGATGTCGCGATAGGTCTCCACGAACCGGGTCTGCGAGATCTCCTCGCCGTCGATCACGATGCATTCTGTCAGGCTCGTCATCTCGGGCGAGGTGAACAACCCGGTGCGGCGGCCGAGGGCGCGCAGGATCGATTCGCTCATCCGCGCTGTCGAGGTCTTGCCGTTGGTGCCGGCCACATGGATCGCGGCAAACGAACGCTGCGGTTCCCCGAGCAGATCCATCAGCATCGCGATGCGCTCAAGCGACGGGTTTGGGTCGACGGCACCAGCGCGCGCGTCGAGCTGTGCAACCACGTCTTCGAAGTCCGGGTGCGTCTCCGGCTCGGCCGGCACGGTGCGCTCCCCGGCTTCCTCGCCCGTCTCAACGGGCCCGTTGAGACGCATGGTGATGCCGTGCTCGGTGAGCTCGGCGCGGTATTCGTTATCCATTCAGCCCCTCAAGGCGCGCGGTCACGCGCTCGAACTCTTCTTGCGCAACCTGCTGTCGCTGCTTGATCTTCTCCACCACGTGTTCCGGCGCGTTCGCCAGGAACTGCTCGTTGCCCAGCTTGCCGGCGGTGGTGTCCAGCTCTTTCTGTGCCGCAGCCAGCTCCTTCTCCAGGCGCTTGCGCTCCGCGGCCACGTCCACCGTGCCCGAGGTATCCAGGGCCACATCAAGGGTGGTGTTGCTCAGACGCATCTCAATGCTTGCCGACGGCGCGAAGCTCTCCGCTGGCGCTTCGACCTTCGCGATGGCGCGGACCATGCCTTCCTGCGACACTAGGTCCGCAGCTGCGAAGTCCAGGCGGGCGGGAACGTTCTGGCTCGGCTTGACACCCTGGTCGGAGCGGAAGCGGCGCAGCTCGGTGATCAGCTTGATCGCGTCCTCGATGCGGCGGCGCGCATTCAGATCCGCCTCGACACCACCGTTGGTATCCGCCTCGGTCGGCCACGCAGCGAGTGTGATCGTTTCGTTGCCGGTCAACGCCTTCCACAGCACTTCGGTGATGAACGGCATCGTCGGGTGCAGGAGACGCAGGACTACGTCGATGACTCGGCCCAGCACAATTTGGGTGTTGCGGCCAGTCTCCTGCTCCTCGGGCGCTGCCTCAGCGGCGTCGCGCGGAATCTGGGTCTTCGCAATCTCGAGGTACCAGTCGCACAGCTCATCCCACGCGAAGTGGTAGAGCTCCTCGTTCGCCTTCGCGAACTGGTAATCGTCCAGGTACGCGTCGACGTCGCGGCGGACCTCTTCCGCGCGGTCAAGGATCCAGCGGTCCGCGTCCGTGAGACTCTCCCGCTGCGGGAGTTCATCTACCGCAGCGCCGTTCATCAGCGCGAACTTGGTCGCGTTGAACAGCTTCGTGGCAAAGTTTCGTGCCGAGGTCGCGTTGTCCTCGCCGATCGGCAGGTCAATGCCCGGGTTCGCGCCGCGCGCCAGCGCGAAGCGCAGCGCGTCCGCGCCGTAGCGCTCCACCCAGTCCATCGGGTCGATGCCGTTGCCCAAAGATTTCGACATCTTGCGGCCCTTCTCGTCGCGCACCAGGCCGTGCAGGTAGAGGTCCGTGAACGGTACCTGCGGGCGGCCGTCCTTGCCCTCACCGAGGATCTCCGGAGTGGACGTGCCGGCGAAAGTTCCGAACATCATCATGCGCGCCACCCAGAAGAACAAGATGTCGTAGGCGGTGACCAGCACGCTGGTGGGATAGAACTTCTCCAGCTCTGGGGTCTTATCCGGCCATCCCATCGTGGAAAACGGCCACAGCGCTGAGGAGAACCAGGTGTCCAGCACGTCCGGGTCTTGCTCGTAGCCTGCCGGCGGTTCCTCGTCCGGGCCGACGCAGACGACGTCGCGGTTGCCGTCGGCATCCTCCGGCCCGTACCAGATTGGGATGCGGTGGCCCCACCACAGCTGGCGCGAAATCGTCCAGTCGTGCATGTTGTCGACCCAGTCGAAGTAGCGCTTCTCCATCGACTGCGGGTGAATCACGGTGTCACCCTCGCGCACCGCATCGCCAGACATGCGGGCAAGCTCGTCGACCTTCACAAACCACTGCAGGGACAGGCGCGGCTCGATCGGCTCGCCGGAGCGCTCGGAGTGGCCGACGGAGTGGACGTAAGGGCGGACCTCTTTAACGATTCTTCCCTGCTCGGCGAGTGCCTCACGCACCTTCACCCGTGCCTCAAAACGATCCATGCCGTCGAACTGGGTGCCGGTGTTTGCGATGCGGCCCTGTTCATCCATGATGATCGGCATGTTGAGGTCGTGGCGTAGGCCCATTTCGTAGTCGTTCGGGTCGTGGGCGGGCGTGATCTTCACAGCGCCGGTGCCCAACTCCATGTCCACGTAGTCGTCTGCAATGACCTTGAGTCTGAGGTCGTCGCGGAACGGGTGGTCGAACTCCTGACCAACCAGGTGCGCGTAGCGTTCATCTTCGGGGTGCACGGCAATAGCGACGTCGCCAAGCATGGTCTCCACACGGGTGGTGGCTACGATCAGGTGCGGCTCGTCGTCGCTGAGCGAGCCGTAGCGGATGGAGACGAACTCCCCGTCGACGTCGTTGTAGACCACCTCGATGTCGCTGACCGCAGTCTCGAGCACAGGCGACCAGTTCACCAGGCGGTAATCGCGGTAGATCAGGCCGCGATCGTAGAGCTGCTTGAAGATGGTCTGGACGGCGTGCGACAGGCCGTCGTCAAGCGTGAAGCGCTCCCGTGACCAGTCGACCGAATCGCCGATCGCTCGCATCTGCTTCGCGATCGTCCCGCCGAACTCCTGCTTCCACTCCCAGACCTTGTCGATGAACTCTTCGCGGCCGTAGTCGTAACGGTCTTTGCCCTCCTCGGCCTTGAGCTTCGCCTCGACCTTGGTCTGGGTGGCGATGCCGGCGTGATCCATGCCCGGAAGCCACAAGACCTCAAAGCCCTGCATGCGCTTGCGGCGGATCAGCGAATCCATGAGCGTGTGGTCGAGCGCGTGACCCATGTGCAGCTGGCCGGTCACGTTTGGCGGCGGCAGCACAATCGAGTAGGCCGGCTTGTCGGAGGTCGGGTCGGCCTCGAAGTAGCCGGCCTCGACCCAGCCTTCGTACAGTCCGGCCTCCACCTGCTGCGGCTCCCAGTTCTTAGGGAGCGCGTCCGCGCGGTTGGTACCTACCAGATCACGATTTGCTTCAGTCACGCTTGGCCATTGTAGTAGCCGTGCAGGCTAGCTCAGCGCGTCGGCCACCTTGGCTTCTTCGCGCAGCGCCTCGATGTTGGCATCGATGCGCGGGCGCTGGAACTCGTTGATCTCCAGATCCTCAACCACTTGCCACTTGCCGCCCACACCGATCACCGGGAAACCGAACACCAAGCCTTTGTCGACGCCGTATTCGCATGTGGACGGCAGCGCGACCGTGGTCCAGCGACCATCGGTACCCTGCACCCAGTCGCGCATGTGATCCACGGCCGCAGAAGCGGCAGAGGCGGCCGAGGACTTCCCCCGTACCTCGATGATTTCCGCGCCGCGCTTGGCAACCCGCGGGATGAACTCCTCGGTGTACCAGTTCTGGTCAATCTGATCGCTCACGTTCTCGCCGCGCAGCTGGGCATACGTCAGATCCGGGAACTGAGTGTCGGAGTGGTTGCCCCACACCACGACGCGGGAGAACTCCTCGGGCGCGGCATCCAGCTTCTGGCTGAGCATGGACAGCGAGCGGTTGTGGTCGAGGCGCATCAGGGCGTTGAACTGCTCCGCGGGCACGTCGCCGGCGGCCTTCGACGCGATGTAGGCGTTGGTGTTCGCGGGGTTGCCCACTACCAATACGCGAACGTCCTGGGCCGCCCCGTCGTTAAGCGCTTTGCCCTGCTCGATGAAAATGCGGCCGTTTGCTTCGAGCATGTCGGAGCGCGATTCCCCCTTGCCGCGCGGCTTCGCTCCGACAAGGAATGCGGCGTTTGTGCCCTCGAAACCCGCGCGCTGGTTGTCAGTGACGTTCACGCCTTTTAGCAACGGCATTGCGGAATCGGCGAGCTCCATCGCGGTGCCCTCGGCTGCCTGCATCGCATCCGGAATCTCCAACAGGGTCAGCTCCACCGGTTGATCCGGCCCGAAAACGTCACCCGCGGCGACGCGCCACAGCAACGAATACGCGATGTTGCCGGCGGCACCGGTGACAGTCACCTTCACAGGTGTTTTCGCGGAACTGGACGTGGCAAAGGCAGTCATGGCTCCTCCTCATCTGTGTTCGCATGAACTGTAAGTCCCAGCGTACTCGCGCAATACTCCCCCCGTTTTGGCGCGGTTGAGTACCCCCAAATGCGAAAAATCTTCATCTTTTTGCTGAGGACGCCTCACGCACCCGTTCACTGGGGCACGATTGTTGGCGGTACCAAGGGAAAGGAGTTTCGCGTGACGCACAGCCCCGCTGACGCTGCCCACCTCCCGACCTCCGAATCCGCAAACGCTGAACTCGAACTTGCTGTAGATGCCGCCGTCGTCAGGTTCGCCCGCGACGGGTTCGAACAGACCAAGCTGGAAACCATCGCCGCCGAATCTGGCATGTCCAAGCGCATGATCCACTACCACTTCGGCGACAAGAAGGGCCTCTACGAACGCGCGGTGAAGCGGGCGGTGGCGCGCATCGCTCCGCCACACGAGGTACTGGATCGCTCCTACGCCGTCCCCGTCGAAGGGATGCGGCGGTTTGTGGACTCCATCTTCCACGTGTTCCTCGAAAGCCCGGATTGCATCCGGCTCATTTTGCGCGAAAACCTCGACCCGATCCTGGACGTTGAGGAACTCACCACCGGCGACCGCAGCAACGACATCACGTTGCACGTTGAACGCTTGCTCCTGCTCGGCCAGGATGCAGGCGCGTTTCGCCCAGGTATCTGCGCAGAAGATGTCTTGGCGCTGGTTGTGGGGTTGTGCGACCTGCGCATTACCCACGCTTCAACCAGCTACGCCATGAGTCGCATCGACTTTGCCAGCCAGCGCAACACCGAGGGCATGCGCCGCATGGTCATCGACGCCGTGCTTGCGTTTTTGACCTCGAACATCCCGCACTCGGGCTATGACTCGTACCTCGCGTCTAACCCGGAGCGCGACACCGCAAACTCGGCTGCGGCGAAGACGTACGAGGTCACCCGCAGCGAGATCTACTAGGCGGCTACGCCGACGCTTTCTCGTCTTTCGCCAAAAACTCCGGCTCTGCCTCGCCGCGCACCACGGCGTCCGTGATCACGACCTCGGAGATGTCCTCGCGATCCGGCAGCTCGTACATCACCGGCACGAGCAGCTCCTCCATGATGGCGCGCAGGCCGCGGGCGCCGGTCTTGCGCTCGGCAGCCTTGTCGGCAATCTCCCCAAGCGCCTCTTCTGTGATCGTGAGCTCCGCGCCGTCCATGTTGAACAAGCGCTGGTATTGCTTCACCAGCGAGTTCTTCGGCTCCGTCAGCACACGCACCAGCGACTCCCGGTCCAGGTTGTCCACGTGCGCGATGATGGGCAGACGCCCGATGAACTCCGGGATCAAACCGAACTTCACCAGGTCACCCGGCTGCACCTGAGCGAGCAGGTTCGCTTCGTCGCGCTCGGTCTTGGAATCGATCTCCGCACCGAAGCCGATGCCCTTCTTGCCCACGCGCTCCGCGATCACCTTGTCCAAGCCCGCGAACGCGCCGGCGACGATGAACAAAATGTTGGTGGTATCTAACTGGATGAACTCTTGGTTCGGGTGCTTGCGCCCACCCTGCGGCGGCACCGAAGCCACCGTGCCTTCAAGAATCTTCAGCAGCGCTTGCTGTACGCCCTCGCCGGAGACATCCCGGGTAATCGAGGGGTTCTCGCTCTTGCGAGAGATCTTGTCCACCTCGTCGACGTAGATAATGCCGGTCTGCGCGCGGTTGACATCGAAGTCCGCTGCCTGCAGCAGCTTGAGCAGGATGTTCTCCACATCCTCGCCTACGTAGCCGGCCTCGGTCAGGCTGGTCGCGTCCGCGATCGCGAACGGCACGTTGAGCATACGCGCGAGCGTCTGCGCGAGGTAGGTCTTGCCAGAACCGGTGGGGCCGAGCAGGAGGATGTTGGATTTGGCGATCTCCACTTCCTCGTCGCGCCGCCGGCTGCCCAGCACGGTCTGCTCAGCACGGACGCGCTTGTAGTGGTTGTACACGGCTACAGCCAAGGTTCGCTTCGCCGTGTCTTGACCAATCACGTACTCGTCCAGAAACGCGGTGATCTCGGATGGGCGGGGCAGCCGCTCGCTGTCCCCGTTGGAGGCCTGGTTGGCGCCGGCGAGCTCCTCCTCAATGATCTCGTTGCACAGCTCAATGCACTCGTCGCAGATGTAAACGCCGCCCCCGGCAATCAGCTTACGAACCTGCTTTTGCGTTTTACCGCAGAACGAGCACTTCAGTAGTTCAGAGCTGTCATGCGTTACTGCCATGTACCTTCAAAAACTCCCGCCATATCGGTCGCCGTGTTGGCGATGGTCTTCTCAGCATACTTACCCAGTCAAACGTCACCGTAGCGCACCACACCGCAACCGGGGACAATGGTGAGCAAGAACCCACCGACGCGAAGGAGCCACGATGACAAACCTTGACGTGAACATTTTCGGCAACCAGGAAGCGGATCGCACAGTGGTGCTCCTCAGTTCCATCGCCACTACCCACCAGGCTTGGTCCAAAGTCATCCCTGCACTCGAGGATGAGTTCCAGGTGGTCACGGTGGATCACCGCGGGCACGGCAAGTCCGAAACCCCCAAGGTTGCGCAGGGCTCGGCCACGGTGCAAGTGCTTTGCGACGACATCTTGACCGCCCTCGACACCATCAACGTCGACCGCTTCACCGTGGTCGGTCTGTCGTTAGGTGGAGCGCTGGCGCAGTACCTGACCGCAAACAGCGGCCGGGTAGACAAAGCCGTCTTCTGCTGCACCGCTACCTATCTCGGCGGCGAGGAGAAGTGGTCCGAGCGCACCGGCATTGCCCGCGAAAAAGGCATGGATGCCTTGGCGGACGGATTTGTGGAGAACTGGTTCACTGAATCATTCCGCGAGGAGCACCCGGATGAGGTGCGTCGCATCCGGGACATGGCGGCCGCGGTGGATGCCGAAGGCTACGCGCAGAATGGCGACGCATTGGCTAAGTGGGATTTCGCTTCCGAGTTAAGCAAAATCACTTGCCCGGTACTCACAATCGCTGGTGCGCAAGACCCTGGCACTCCTCCGGAGGAGCTTGAGAAGATCGCCGACGGCGTCGCGGGGCCAGTGGAATCGGTGGTGATCAACCCTGGGTCGCACCAAGTCGCAGTGGAGAATCCCGAGAAATTCAACAAAGCGCTGACTCAGTTTCTCCTGGATTGATGGGCTAGCCTAGACCACGTGAAAAGCTTCCTCCGCCTCCCCGCCGTAGTCGCTGCCGTCTCACTAGGACTGGTAGCTGCGGGGTGTGCCGACGAGGAGGCCCGCTTGGTTGAACCGGAACTCGACTTCCCCTACACCAGCGCAGACGGCACTTCGCCCGCACCAGTGACGTTTGATTTCGGCTTCGGAAACGATGGCGAAGACGGCGAAGACGACGCCGAGGAGGGCGAGGACGAAGACGACAATGAGGACAGCGATGCAGACGACTCGGATGATTCCGATGACTCTGGTGACGCAGACGACTCCGGCGACTCCGACGACTCCGACGACAAGGACGAGCCGGCACCCGCACCGCGACGCAACGTCCGGCCCGCTCCCGCACCCGCCCCGAGCCTCCCAGGAGCCGCATGTGCTTGGCCAGCCCAGGCCGAAGCGAAAGAGGGCGAAGAATTCAGCACCTTCTGCAACCGCGAGTGGGCTCGCACCGTCACCTCCGACGGCCAGCAGTACTTCTGGGAGGCCCGCGGTTCAGGCTGGGTGAGCATCGACCCGGTCTCCGAGCACAACGGCGGAGTCTGCTGGAGCAAGAACGACTTTGAGAAGGCCCCCGAGGCTATCCGCAACGCGGTCGTCTTTTGCGACTCCTAAGAATTGGCACAATGGATGCATGTCGCACCCACACCCACACCCACACCCACACCTCACTGTCAACACGCTCGGCAACCAAGATGAAGCTGAGACGGTCGTGCTGCTCAGCTCCATCGCTTCTACCCACGAGGCCTGGTCCAAGGTCATCCCCGCACTCGAAAACACCTACCGAGTGGTCACTGTGGACCACCGGGGCCACGGCGCATCCCAAACCCCCGACGCCGAACCCGGCACCACCACGATCCAACTGCTCTGCGAAGATACGCTTCGCGCCCTCGACTCCGTTGGCGTTCGGTACTTCGCCGTCGTCGGTGTCTCCCTTGGCGGCGCGCTCGCACAGTGGCTCGCCGCGAACAGCGGCCGGGTGACCAGGGCCGTCTTCGCCTGCACCGCCCCGTTCCTCGGCGGTGAGGAGTGGTACAACGATGCACGTACCGTACGCGAACAGGGCATGGAAGCGATTGCCGACGACTTCGTAGCCGGTGTCTTCACCGAGCAGTTCCGCGAGCACAACGCTGAGGAGTACCAGCGCATGCGAGACACCGTCGCCGGAGTGGATGCCGAGGGCTACGCACAGAATTGCGATGCTCTAGCCACGTGGGACTTCACCGACCAGCTGGACAAGATCACCTGCCCGTCGCTCGTGATCGCCGCCGCTGAAGACGGCTTCACTCCTCCTGCCGAGGTAGAAAAGATTGCCCAGGGGGTCGGCGGACCAGTGGAGTTCGTTGTGATCGACCGGGCCTCCCACCAGGTGGCGGTGGAGAATCCGGATGCGTTCAACGAGGCGCTGCTCTCGTTCCTTCAGAAATAGAACCTGAGGTCAACGGAACGCGGTAGGGTTCGGCGCATGAACATGGTGACGAAACGAGTTCTCGCGGTACTGACCTGCGTTGGTTTGGCTGGCTGTAGCGGCTCCCAGGAGGATTCGGTCGAACCGTCGATGACGCCAAAGGATGCGCCGGCCTCCTCCGATACCTCCGATACGCCTACCGCGTCCGAGACACCCGAGGAGACGACGGAAACCGAACCGTCGTATGAAACCGTCTCGCCCGAGCCGTTCAAGATCCCTGGCAGCGAGAGCCACATCGCCATCCTCACGCCGCTGGCGGGCGTGAACTACTTCTGCCTGTTAAGCGACGCCAACATCTCGTGCGACGCCACAGCACCCGCCGACGTGCCCAACCTCGAGGATATGCCCGGCCGACCGTGGGGACCGTTCACTGGCCGCCCAACCTCAGTGATTTTTGCGCCAGACGGTGAGATCATCTGGGGAATTGTCGAGGGCGTTCCCTTCGAGAACCCGGACACCCCGCTCCAACCGGGTCAGCGGGTGGAATTCAACGGCGCCTGGTGTCAGGTGCCGGATGATGCGAGCATCCAATGCGGATTTGGCAACGATTCCTTCACCGTTGCTGGCCCTCACCGCACGTTCTCGCAGCCATAGTCAAAAACGCAACGAGCGCCCGACCCGTGGAAGTGGGTGGGCGCTCGCGCCGTCGATAAGCGAAAAGCTCTCTATACGTTGAGCTTGCGGTAGTCGAAGACCTGGTCGATGATGCCGTACTCGACAGCCTCGGCCGCGGTGAGGATCTTGTCGCGGTCGGTGTCAATGCGGACCTGCTCCGAGGTGCGGCCGGTGTGCTGCGCCAGGGTGTCCTCCATGAGGCGGCGCATGCGCTCGATCTCTGCAGCCTGGATCTCCAGGTCAGAAACCTGGCCCTGGGTGCCTTCAGTTGCCGGCTGGTGGATGAGCACGCGGGAGTTCGGCAGCGCCGCGCGCTTGCCCGGTGCACCGGCGGCGAGGATCACGGCGGCGGCAGATGCAGCCTGGCCGAGGCAGACGGTCTGGACGTCGGGGCGGACGTACTGCATGGTGTCGTAGATAGCCATGAGCGCGGTGAACGAGCCGCCCGGCGAGTTGATGTACATGGTGATGTCGCGGTCCGGATCCTGGGACTCGAGCACCAGCAGCTGCGCCATGATGTCGTTGGCCGAGGTGTCGTCGACCTGGGTACCCAGGAAGACAATGCGCTCCTCGAACAGCTTGCCGTACGGGTCGATCTGCTTCGTGCCGAAGCTGGTCTCTTCCAAGAACTGCGGCAGCACGTAGCGGGAATTGGGCATCTGGAAAGTCATTGGTTGCTCCTTTGCTTCTTGCTCGTGCTGTGCTTACTCGCCGATCGAGTATTCGCCAGCCTGGGCAGCGGTCTCGATGACGTGGTCGACGAGGCCATAGTCGCGGGCCTCCTGGGCGGTGAACCAGCGGTCGCGGTCCGAGTCCTTGGTGATCTGCTCAAAGCTCTGGCCGGTGTGCTCCGCAATGAGCTCTGCCATTTCGCGCTTAGTCTGCGCGAACTGCTCAGCCTGGATCGCAATGTCTGCCGCGGTGCCGCCAACGCCGGCGGACGGCTGGTGCATCATGATGCGGGCGTGTGGCAGCGCGTAACGCTTGCCCTTGGTACCGCCGGAAAGGAGGAACTGGCCCATCGACGCGGCCAGACCCATGCCGTAGGTAGCTACGTCGCACGGGGAGTATTTCATCGTGTCGTAGATGGCCATGCCCGCGGTGACCGAGCCACCCGGGGAGTTGATGTAGAGGTTGATATCGCGAGTCGGATCCTCTGCGGAGAGCAGCAGAATCTGGGCGCAAAGCTTGTTAGCAATCTCGTCGTCGACCTGCTGGCCGAGGAAAATAATGCGCTCGCGCAGCAGACGCTCGTAGACGGAATCTCCCAGATTCATGCCGCTGGCTGGGTTAGTCATGTGCACCGCTCCTTTGCTCAATTGGTGTTTCGTTATGGGTAACGCCACCACCCTACTCGGCCATTCCACACAGGCCGGGAGTGTTCGCTTTTGGCGTACGGGTTGGGTTTGCAGGCGGTTTTTATCCGCCGGGGATAGCGAAAGCCCCGGCAGCTGCACGGGTTGCCGTTGCCGCTGCCGGGGCTTGGTTTGGGACGCTACTTCTCCTCGGAAGCTTCGGTGGAGTCTGCCTCGTCCTCGATGTCGCCGAAGTACTCGTTCGGGTCAACCGTATTGCCCTCATCGTCGGTGACGGAGGTGCGGGCGATGGCGACTGCAAGTGCCTTGCCGCGGCGCACGTCCGAGAACAGGTTCGCAATCTGGCCGGACTGCTGCAGCTCCATCACGAACTGGTTCGGGTCCATGCCGTAGGACTGCGCGGTGAACAGGATGTGGTCGGTGAGCTCCTCCTGGGAGACCTCCGGCTGCTCTTGCTCTGCAACGGCGTCGAGGAACAGCTGGGTGCGCACCGACTCCTCTGCCTGCTCGCGGGACTGCTTGTCAAACTCCTCGCGGGTCGTGCCTTGGGCCTCGAGCAGCTGCGCGAACGCGTTCTCGTCGTGTGCGAGCTGGCCGAGCAGCTGGTGGAGCTGGTTGTGCACCTGTTCGTCCACGATGGACTCTGGCAGTGCAAAGGTCGCCTCGGCGAGGGCGGCCTTGAGTACCTCGTCGCGGATGTCCGCAGCCTGCTGCGCCTTCTTGTTCTCCTCGAGCTGGGTGCGGGTGTTCTCGCGCAGCTCGTCGACGGTGTCGAACTCGGATGCCATCTGAGCGAACTCGTCGTCAAGCTCCGGAAGCTTGCGCTCCTTGGTCTGCTGGACGGTGACCTTGATGGTGGCCTCTTCGCCCTTGTGCTCGCCGTGCTCGATGGTGGTGGTGAACTCGGCGTCCTCGCCGGTCTTCAGGCCGCGCAGTGCGGTGTCCAGACCCTTGATCAGGTCGTCGGAGCCGATCTGGTAGCTCAGGCCCTCGGTGGAAGCCTCGTCGAGCTTCTCGCCGTCGATGGTCGCTTCGATGTCGATCACGGCGAAGTCGTCGGTCTTGAGCTTGCGCTTCGTGTCCTTCAGCTCACCGAAGCGGCCGCGCAGGCTGTCCAGCTCGGCCTCAAGCGCCTCATCGTCAACCTTGAGTGCCGGCACGGTGACGGCAATCTTGGAGAAGTCCGGCACGGTGATCTCCGGGCGCACGTCCACCTCGGCGGTGAACTCGACCACGTCGTTGTCCTCGATCTTGGTGATCTCGATGTCCGGCTGGCCGATCGGGTTGATTTCGTTCTCGTTCAGCGCAGCGTCGTAGCGCGTCGGCAGCATGTCGTTGACTACCTGCTCAAGGATGGGACCGCGGCCGAAGCGGGCGTCGATAAGCTGGCGCGGAGCCTTACCGCGACGGAAACCCGGGATGGTGACCTGCTGCGCGATCGCCTTGTATGCCTGGTCGATCTCCTTGCCCAGCTCGTCGAACGGGACAGAGACGTTCAGCTTGACTCTGGTGTCGCTGAGCTTCTCGACGGATGACTTCACGGATTACTCCTGTACTACTTATCGATGTTTCCTAGTCGGGGCGACAGGATTTGAACCTGCGACCCCCTGCTCCCAAAGCAGGTGCGCTACCAAACTGCGCCACGCCCCGTAAGCTGGGCTGCCCCAACTCACAGCGGCTAATTGTAGCGCCCGCTTAAACCAACTGATACTGGGGGGCGACTTGTCTGATTTCTGGTGGTGGAGAGCGACCTGGAATGATCAGGCGCTGTTTGGATTAGTCGCGGTGGCCGTACGCATAGGGTGAGGTGAAGACGCACGGCTCTCGGCATGCCGTGTATGGCATGGGAAAAATTTAGGCGCTTGTTTTACTGCTGACTCGGATTAATTGGGTCGCGTAACAAAAATGCTGGAACTATGCTGCCTGTGAGCATGACGAGTAAGGTCAGAGCTACCAGACCAGGTGGAAGGTACGGCCACACAAACTTGACTTCAAGGGCCTGAGCGTGCGGCGCGAACGCGCTGTAGAGAATGACATGGAGCCAGGCTCCAAAAACCCCGAGCGCGAGCGGGATCAGCGTAACCAGCATATGAGTAAGCTTCACTTGCAGCTCGCTGTATCCGAACTGTCGAAGCGGGTCTAACTTTCGCCGTAGCGCATCTCGACGAGACGTGCCAAGAGTGGTAATCATTATCACGCACCCAAGCAATAGGTATGCAAACGTCGGGATTAACCCAGTTGTACCCGTGCCATAGGCACCATAGAAAAGATCTCCATCTGCGCGTTCGGCCCACTCAGACGCGTCCATAATCATCAGATCGCGATCTTCAAAAGCGCCAGGACTCGCTGCACCGTCTCGCAGAACCGGGACCCCAAGAACAGGCGTCGCGCCGGACCCCGGCGGCTGGTAAGCCCAGTACAGGGCGAACGAGGTGCCCAATGGTTCCTTCTCCCAAACCGACTTATAATCGGGCGGCATACCACCGAACATGCGCAGAACCGCTTCATTAGTTGTTGCGCTGATATCATAAGAGGCTTGGTGCGAACCTTCCGGCGGAAGAACTAACGAAACGATTCCCGCGCACTTAACTCCAAGATCCGTGCAAACATCTTGGGCTTGGTCGAAAAGAAGCAACGATCCATCCTCGTAAGCGAGGATGGATGCGTCGGTAACGATGCTCTTGAGTCCCACGCGGGAGTTCTCGATTGAAATTTCCGCCTCAGTGAACGCGAGCATGGGGATCATGGTCAAAAAGCTAGTAAGTAACGCAGTCGCCAGGGTCCGAAAAAGAATCATCGATCGAGCGGCAACAGACCACTGGCTCCAACCGCGGAAGCGCACCGTAAACGGCAATACGATCCGGTCCACAAGTGGTGCGAGCAGCAGCGGGCTAAGGCACCCAGCAGCGATAAGTACGGCAACGAACTTGGTGGGGTTCGCGTCAGCAGGGTCCCTCACCACCGTCCAACCGACATACACAGACCAAATGGTCAAAGTCGCTGCAGCGAAGGCACCCACAAGGCCACGCGTCCTAGAACGCGGCCTGAACGTTTGGGTTGTCTGTGTCAAAGCCGATTGGCATCCGAGTAAGGCGCTGATTGTAAAAACCGGTGGTGCTGTGGCGAGCGAGACTAGACCGATCACACCGAAACCTCCGAGCTGATCCGGGAGGTCAAGGTTAATATTCCAAAGCATGATTAGCGTGAACAAATGGAACGCTGCCTGACCTCCCAGCGTCGCGACCACCGCAGCAAAAATCCCCTGTATAAATCCGAATATCAGTGCAACCTGCTTCACGGAACGCCGTGGAACCCCTAGCCGAAACAAATATGAGAACGTCTCGTTGAAGTCTTGGAAAAAACTTTTTTGGCTCAGGTAAATTCCACAACAGATCGGGGGCAATGCAGCAACTGCCGTCACTGTCATCGATAGTCGGACGCCGTCGTCACCTCCAGTCGAGAAAGCAACGGCGTAGTACGACCCGATAACAGCCGCTACTGCGATTGTTGCCGCGCCAAGCATTGCCAACGTCAGGGGCCGAGATATGAACATCTCACGGGTAAGAGTCGAAACCACAGTAGGCGTTGAGGATCGCTTCATAGCAGCTCTATTGTTCGCCAAGAGTGAGACGGTCAGTAACGGCTGCTTCAAGCAGGGGGATGTGTGAACTAAAGATGAGACATGCACCGTTGTCGACCTGTTCAGAGAGCAGATCCCGGACAATCTCACGGTTTGATGTATCCAAGGCGCTTACCGGCTCGTCTGCGAGGATAAGTGCGGGACGTTTAGCCAGACTTTGCGCAATCGTCGCCCGCTGACGTTGGCCACCAGAGACCTCGTGGGGAAAGCTGTCTACCAGCTCCTCAATCTTCAGCACCTCGAATAAGCCACGTATCGTTCTGCTATCAGGACGATTGCCCGCTACGCTCATCGCGAGTTCCGCATTCTGCCCCAGCGTCAAACTTTCCAACAGCACTGGCGTTTGAGTGATGAAACCGACCTCGCGAGCTCGCCACCGCGCACGAGCCCGGTCGGATGCCGAGGCCATCTGCAATTCCCCAACAGCGTAACTGCCGCTTGTGGGACGGAGAATTCCGCCGATAATCTCCAGGAGGGTACTCTTACCCGACCCCGACGGCCCCTCGATCTGCCAAATCTGCCCCGGCCAAAGGGTGAACGAACATTCCGAGATAACCCATGGGTCGTGGCGTGAGAACCGAAATGACAGATCCACCGCTGAGCCAATCGCCTGAGCCACTTCATCACTCCTGGTATGAAAAACCTCGGGCAGCACCTTTTCAACCTGAAAGCGATAAACCAAGAATATCTACAGTTCTCCGTCAATTCACCTTGGCACAGGCAACTGGTCGCGACCCTTTTCCGCATTCGATTAATCTAATGATACGCACCCAATAGAATACTCCGCGATATTCTGCCTAATTTGACGGCAACTTTGCATATTCCCAAGGTTTTTAGCAGCTCTGCACTGGATCGCTCACATAGATACTGGATCGCTCACATAGATCACGCTGACCGATCCGGGGATACACCGGACGAGCTACCAACTATCATCAGGGTGTCTGCCTCGGTTTTAAGTTGGCAAGCCCCTCGTTCTCGCACCTCGTCGTATCCTCGCGGGTGCCTGGCGGGGCTGGGCCTCTCTTAACCCACTTGCGCAAGGACCGAGATTCCTAAGTCCACGATGGTCAGGTTTCGCGATTAGCCACGAGTGCCAGACAATAGCACGGAAACCCTGCCACCAACCGGAGAAAGAGCAAAACCGGCACCCAAGAAAACAAAAACCGGGGTGCCGGTTTGTCTACCATGTCGCGACTCATCTGTCAACTATGTCGCGACTGATGACATGGAGGGAATGACGGGAATCGAACCCGCGTCTTCAGCTTGGAAGGCTGAGGTATTAGCCACTATACGACATTCCCAGTGCGCTAAACGCGCTTGAAATAGTAACGCAGCGGGGCCCAGGCCTCCAAACGCCGCCTTCCATCCGGAACATCGTGGTCCACTTGAGCGTTACGAAGATAGGTACATCACAATCACATCTTTGGAGCACCCATGAGCCTTTTCACCCTCCTTCTCCTGCTTGCTCTTGTCGCCCTCTTCGTTCCGATGATGAACGGCGGGGGTCAAGGTTCCAGGCAACAGTTGCAGCAGCGAGAGCAAATGCAGCTTGACGACGCTTTGGCTGACGCAAAACGTTGGACCGACCGCCTCGGCTCGCAGGTGTTGACAATCTCGGGCAACGACGCAGCGTCAACCCAGGCCATGGCCGATGCGTCCGAGCGTTTTAACGCAGCATCTGCGGGCCTTGCTGATGCCCGCACCGTCAAGCAAGCGATGCTCGCGCGCGAATCCGCGCTTGAGGGCCTGCACTACGTCAACGCCGCCCGCGAGATCATGGGTCTGCCGGCTGGCCCGCAGCTGCCCGAGCTCGAAGGACAGCGTCAGGCTGGCCGCGTAACAGAGACGCGATCGGTGCAGCAGGAGGACGGCACTGTTATCACCGCTTCGCCCGTGGCTACCGCGGAGACCCCGCACTACTACCCCGGCGGTGCGGTGGCGGGACGCCCGGTGCCAGCCGGCTGGTACTCGGCCGCGTGGTGGGCGCCGGCGATGATGACCGGCATGTGGGCCGCAAGCTCGATGATGTTCTACTCCGCCATGTTCGCAGGCATGGTCGGCACCCCGAGCGCGGCTGAGTTCGAGGCCGGCGACTTCGGCGGTGCTGATGCTGCTAGCGATATGGGCGATATGGGTGGTGACATGGGTGATGCCGGCGGCGACATGGGAGATATGGACGGCGGCGACTTTGGCGGCGATTTCGGTGGAGACTTTGGCGGCGGCGGTTTCGACTTCGGGGGCTTCGACTTCTAGCCCAGAAGTGAGGCGCGAATACAACTTTTAGGCCCGCCTACCTGCGTGAGGTAAACTCTCCGGCGTTCATCCCAGCCTCCAGAGACGCCACATAAAGGAGCACCAGTGCGCATAGCAGTGCTGCTGAAAGAGGTCCCTGATACCTACAGCGACCGCGATATGAACTTGGAAACGGGGCTGACCGCCCGCTCCGGCGACGTGGTTGCGGACGAAGTCGGCGAACGCGCCGTCGAGGCGGCGCTGCGCATCAAGGAAGGCGCCGCAGACAGCACCGAAGTCCACGTCCTCACGGTCGGCCCCGCATCGGCGGCAGACTCGGTGCGTCGCGGCATCGCGATGGGCGCGGATGAGGGGTACCTCGTTTCCGACGATGCGCTGATCGGTGCTGATGTCACGCTTACCGCTGAGGTGCTCGCGGCGCTGATTCGGAAGAACGGCTACGACCTAGTCATCGCAGGTGCCGCCTCCTCCGACGGCGCCTCCGGTGTGATGGCGCCACTGATCGGCGAGCTGCTGGACTGGCCCGCGCTTTCCAACCTCACTGAAGTGTCATTCGATGGCTCTCGGGTTGAGGCGGTGCAGGTCAGTGACGGTGCCGTCGTCAAGCTTGAAGCTTCCCTGCCTGCGATTGTGGCTGTGTCTGACGAATTTCCTGACCCCCGATTCCCCAACTTCAAGGGCCTGATGGCGGCGAAGAAGAAGGAACTGGGCGAGGTCACGCTGGCTGAGCTGGGGATCGATCCGGAGGATTACTCGCGTCCGCGCTCGATCATGGTTTCGGTGGAGCGCCGCCCCGCCCGCGAGCGCGGCGAGATTATCGACGCTGGGCCGACCGCGGCGAAGCAACTTGTGGACTTCCTGGAATCGAAGGGGCTGGTGTAACCGATGAGTGCAACCGTTCTTGTCATTTTGGACGCTGGCCATGACGGCCTCGCGCCGACTGCTGCCGAGCTCATCGGCGCAGCGAGTGCGATCGGCACGCCCGCGGTGGTCACTGACTCCCGCGAGCACGCCGAAGAACTCGGCCAGCTCGGTGCCGCGCAGGTGCTTGTCGCACCGTGGCCGAGCGATGCGCAAACACTGCCGCTTGTCGACGCCGCCGAGGCCGCGTTCAACCAGCTCAACCCAGTTGCGGTGGTCTGCGCGCACACGGTCCGCGGTCGCGATGTCGCCGCGCGTCTTGCGGTTCGTTTGCGTCGGGCATTGCTTACCGACGTCACGGGAATCCGCCGCGACACTGAAGGCATTGTCACCGACCACTCCAACTATGGCGGTGCGTTCTCGACCGTGGGTGCCGCAACGCACCTGAGCCCGGTGGTGACGGTGCGTGTCGGCGCGGTGGAAGCGCGCGCGGAGGCGGCCACGCCTGAGGTGATTGACCTTGAGGTTGAGTCGTCCGGCAAGCGTTTCGCCGAGGTAAAAGAGGTCTCTCCGATCGAAAGGGAATCGTCCCGCCCCGAGCTTGCCACTGCGGACAAGGTGGTTGCCGGTGGCGTGTCGCTTGGTGACGAGGACATGTTCGAGGAACTCGTCGGCGGTCTTGCCGACGCGCTCGGCGCCGCGGTCGGCGCTACCCGTTCCGCCGTGGATGAGGGCCAGGTTCCCTACGAGGCGCAGATCGGTCAGACCGGCGTGATGGTCAGCCCGAAGCTCTACATCGGCGTGGGCATTTCCGGCGCGGTCCAGCACTTGGTGGGTATGCAGACCTCCGACGTGATTGTGGCGATCAACTCGGACGAGGACGCGCCGATCTTCGAGATTTCCGACTTCGGCATCATCGGCGACATCTTCGACCTCGTGCCGGAGATCATCACCGAGATCGAGTCCCGCAAGGACGCAAGCGAGGCTGGAAAGTAATGGGGGCGGGAGTGCAAGTACCTGTCCGCCGGGGGCTGCCCCGAGTCCAAGGCGGCGAACCCTGGCCGCCCGTAGAAACGATTGAGTTGCCGGAAGGCACCCTCGACGTGTCCATGGCACCCGCCGAAGCTGCACCTCAAAGCGAGTTGGTCGAGGTGGCGGTCCGGCGTGGCCTGCCGCGAGTGCCCGGCGGCGAGCCTTGGCCGCCAGTGACCAGCGTGATGATCGAGGGCATCCAACCCGAACCCGAATCCGAGCCTGCACCCGAAGCAGCGGCTGCAGGCAAAGCCGCGGCCGGGTCGACCCGCATCACTGCGTCTCCCGAACACCCGCAGCCCGACACGGCATCCCAAACACCAGCGGTCGAGCAGCCAGCAGCGGCCGCGCAACCGGCGAAACGCCCGGCCACTAAACCGGCAGAAGCCGCTACCGGTAAGGGTGCACGCACGTGGGTGTGGCCAATGGTGGCAGCGGCCGTGCTGCTGCTTATCGGCGTGTTGGCTTCGCGGTGGTTCATCAATTCCGCCACCGGCGCGGACTTCATCGCTCGCTACGACGGCACCCAGCCGCTGCCCGAGAGCGCACCGGTGGGGCTTCCCGCGTGGCTTGGGTGGGCGCACTTCTTCAACATGTTCCTCATGGCGCTGATCGTGAAAACCGGTTGGAGTGTGCGCACCGAAACTAAGCCACCGGCCTACTGGGCGCCGAAGAACAACCCCAAGGCGAAGATCTCGCTGACGCTCTGGATGCACCTGGTCCTGGATGTCGCGTGGATCGCGCTCGGAGCTTTGTTCTACATCTTGCTCTTTACCACCGGCCAGTGGATGCGAATTGTACCGACGAGCTGGGAAGTCATCCCCAACGCGGTCTCCGCTGGGATCCAGTACCTCTCCCTCGAGTGGCCTACCGAGGACCCGTGGGTGCACTACAACGCGCTCCAAGAGTTGATGTATTTCGCGGTGGTGTTCCTTGCGGCACCGCTGGCCATCATTTCGGGCCTGCGGATGAGCCCGTGGTGGCCGAAGAAACAGAAGTGGTTCCCGATGTCCGCAGCTCGTGCGATCCACTTCCCGGTCATGGTGTTCTTCATCGTGTTCACCATCATCCACGTGGCACTGGTGGCGCTCACCGGGCTGCGGCTCAACCTCAACGCGATGTTCGCGTCGTCCAACGACGCGTCGAGCTGGACCGGTGTGCTGGTGTTTCTCGGCGCCCTCGCAGCGATTGCAGCCGCGTGGTTCGCTGCCAAGCCGGTGCTGGTCGCACCGGTCGCGGGCAAGTTCGGCTCTGTGAGCCAGCGCTAGAAATTCCGCGTGGCAGAAGATTCCGCGCCGCGGAAAATTCCGCGCGTCGGAAAATCCAACCCGAGTTAGTGCGGGCGGCCCATCTCGGTGTTCGCGATCACCTCAGCTTCGCGGATCACCTCTGCGAGCGCCGCTGCCACTCGATCTGCCGTCTCTGAACCCTCCGCCAGCAGATCGTCGCGCACCTCAAACATGATGCCGAGCACCTTGGCGTTCATCTCGAACTCCACCGGAATGTAGACGCCGGTGAACGGGGTGTTGCGCTCCACCTTGAAACCGGCCTCGGAGAAGATCCGTGCCGCGGTGTCGGTGAGGATGGCCGGCGAGTGCACGGAGTGGGTGCCAATGCACACATCCGGCAGCAGTTTGCCGGCGTGAATGCGGTACTCATCGGGCTGGTCGTTGTAGGAGTGGATGTCCACGATCACGGCCGCACCTGTATCGCGTAGGCGCTCCCCGACCAACTCCGACATTGCGTCGTCGTACGGGTAGAAGTACTTCGCCTTCAGCTCGGAATCGTCGAAACCGATCGGGCGCAGTAGGTCCCCGTCGGCAAGCCGCGTGTACACCGGCCCGCGCCCGGAGGCTTCCATCGAGTCGCGCTGGTTGTAGAACCGGCCCGGGTCCGCCACCACGCGCGAGATCCCGTTGGTGGCCATCCAGCACCGCCCACCGAACTGCGCGTGCGCGGCGGCGGCCAGGGTGTCGGTACCAGTGTCGGTGACGCGGTCAAGTTCGGTTTCCACTTGCTCCGGCGTGGCCACGAAGTCGGCGGCCACCTCGTCCGGGATGTGGCGCGAAGCGTGTGGCACGTGCAGGATCACGGGGCAATCGTTCGCACCGGCGTCGATGGTGAGGTAGTCGTACATACCTCGGTAGGTTATTGCGAGGTAGGGGTTTGCGCTTGCCAGGAGCCGTCGATAAGCGAAATTGCCCCTGCCTCCGCGAACTTGTCCAGCCAGCCCTCCATGGGCCAACTGCCCCACTTGGCGTGGAAGTAGTTCGCGTTGGCGACGATGTCCTCGAGGTGCTCCCACGGCGGCGACGAAACGGGGTGCCACTGGTGGAACGCGTGCGCGCCGCCAACCCAGTAAAGCTCGATGCCGTGGCGCTGAAGCTGCCAGGCGAAGTCGGTATCTTCGCCGCCGTAGCCGGTGAACCCGGTGTCGAAACCGCCGAAGTCGCGCTCGATGCGCGCCCAGGTGTCGGCGGTCATGGCAAATGACAGGGACCAGAACAGGTTGTAGTCGTGGGCGAGTTCCAGCTCGCCGACGGGCGGATTCGGGCGCGCCGGGTGCGGATCGGGGCGCACGGTGCGCAGCTCGCCCTCGCGCATGTACGTCACCGGACCTGCGACCACGGCGTCCGGGTGCGCCTCGAGCGCGCGCACGTACAGCGGCACAAGCTGCGAAGACGCCACGCAGTCGGCGTCGAGGAACACGATTATCTCCGCGCCGCGTTCGATCGCGGTGCGCGCGGCGAGGTTGCGGGCCGCGGCGAGGCTGCGGGCCGCGGCGAGGTTCCTCGCATCCGCTAGTTGCGGCTCTGCCTCGACCACGTGCGACTTCGGCACCGCTTTACCCAGCACGTCGGCATCGGCGAGCGCGACGGTGATGTGGTCAGTGCCCTCGGGCTTCAGGTTCACCTGGTGCGTGAGGTGGGCTTTCCGGTTCGCATCAGCAAGAGTCACCAGGGCAATTTTGCTTGACGACGCCCCCGTGGCCACCCCAGCTACCACCTCCGCGGCCCGCCGCGCGGCACCGTCCGTCTGCCACCGATACCAGTCGGGATCCAGCGCCTTCGCCTGCGCGAGCAGCGTTGGCCACTCAGCAGCGGGCGGAAATCCGTCCGGGACGACGGCCAGGCCGGCGTCTCGGAGCACTTGGGCGTTGAGTTTTTGCTCGATGAAGGGCCGCGGTTGCGGCAGCAGGATGGCCGGCGCGTTGGTCACGGCAATATCCGCGATCGAATTTTGTCCGCCCGCCGCTACCACGACCCCGGCGCGCTGCAGGAGTTCGGTCGGGTCGTCGACGCGGTTTTCGCCGGTGAGGAACGTGAACGTGTACTCGGGGCAGGCGGCTTCGACCGCAGCCCAGTCTTCCGGTTCCCAGGTGGAGCCGCCCTTGCCGGCCATGACCAGCACGGCGTGCGGATCGCGCTCGATGCCCGGCGCGGGAGTGAGCCGCGAAATCCCACCGACGGCGTGCAGGCGCTCCTCGTGCCCGCGAAGGTGCTCAGGGGTTTCGATCCAGTCGGGCCAGGCGGCGATGAGGGCATCGGCCTGGGTGTAGGCGAGCTGGTGGGGCGCGTCATCACGCAGGCCCGGCATCGCGTGCGCGACGACCGGGATGCCCATCAGGCGTAGGAACACTCCTACCTCGACGGACACGTCCACGTAGAAGGCGTCGGGGGCGTTGTCTGCGGTCCACCCGGCAAGCGTCGCAAAGCGGCTGCGCAACCCCTGGTTACCGTAGGGCGCGTAGTGGAGCGTGCCGCCGGCGGTCATGGCGCGGCCGTGGTGGCCGTGGCCGGCATCGTCGGCAAGCACCACATCGGCGCTTTCCGCGGTGGAGAGGATCGTCGCCTCGTGACCGAGCGCGCGCAGCTCGCGCTGGATCTCGCGGCAACGCTGAATGTGGCCCGAACCGTGGTGGTGGGCGTAAATACCAATCGTGGCCAAGTGCCCTATGCCCCCTTCACCTGGGCGGCGAGGTAGCCGTAGTGGACCTGGCGGTAGAGCTCCACATAGGTGCGCGCGGTCTGCGTCAGCGAGTGGTGCTCCACCACCCATTCGCGCACCGCGGCGCGGTCGATTTCACGGGCGCGGTGGATCGCCCCCGCCAGCGCGTCGATGTCATCCGGCGGGGCGAGCGCGGCAGGCGCGTGGCACAGCAGCTCGCCCAAGCCACCGCGCTCGAAAGCGGCGACCGGAGTGCCGCACGCCATCGCCTCGAACGCGACCAGGCCGAAGGGCTCTTCCCATCGCGGGCTGACCACCGCGACGCCGGAGTTAGCAACCAGCTCGCGCAGGTGTGTGTGCGACATCGTCCCGCGCCACTCGGCCACACCCGGCGCGAGCCGCGGCGCGATCTCTTCGCGGAAATAGCGGCAGTCGCCCTTGCGCCCCGCCAACAACAGGGGCACCCCGGCGCGGCGCGCGGCGTCCATCGCCATGTGCGCGCCCTTTTCCGGCACCAAGCGCCCGAACCAAATGGCGTTGGAGCCGCCTGGGCCGAGCTTCCAGGTGGAGACGTTCACCCCGTTCGGAATCACGGTCGGCGCGTAAGGCAGCGTCCAATCGTCCGCAGTCGTGTGGCTCACCGCTGCGAAGTGCCCGGCACGCGTGCCGGCAGCGGTGATCGCCGCCTGCAGCTCATCCACCTGCGGCGTGTGCAGCGTGGTCACCATCGGTAGCGGCTCGCGGCTGTGCGGGCCGGGGAAGATCAGCGGGTTCAAGCTGTTGTTGTGCACCACGTCGTAGTCGCCGGCGACCAGCAGTCGGCGCAGCTTTACAAACGCAGCATCCTCGCGCTCTTTGCCGCCCGCTGGGTACGTGGTGTCGGTGGCCAAGTCGATCTGGTCGCCCCAGTCCACGCCGGGCAGCTCGAACGCCTTGCAGTTACCGTCGGAGCCTTCCGCGGCGAAGAAATCCACCTCGTGCCCCGCCGCCCGCAAGGCTTTCACCATGGTGTGGCAAAACGCTTCGAGGCCGCCGGCATACGGTTCGCGGACGGGGTAGCGAGCGGGCCCGATGAAGGCGATGCGCAAGTGGCCGTCGTTAAGCATGATGCCCTCCTTGTGCAAGCCTTGAGTAGATATCCGCGTGCGTGGCTCGAACCTCTTCCAGTTCGCGCGCACGGTCGCCTACGTAGGCTACCGCTCCGCGCGCAACGAGATGAGCCGCAGCCTCCCCCGCCGCCTGCCCGTCGCCCGCCGCGTAGACCGCGACCGCCGCATCGGTGTCGGCTTGGTCCGCATAGCAGCCGATATCCGGCACCGCGATGGTCGTGCCCAGGTCGCGACACAGCTCCAGCCACCCGGAGTGCGTACCCCGGGTGTACGGCAAGATGCAGGTGGTTACTCCAGCGATCGCGGCGTGCAGCTCGGCGTCGCTCATCGGCGCGTGCACGTGCGCCTCAGGCAGGGCGGCCCGCAGCTCGGCGGTGGCCGGCACGTCGTGGACGTAGACGTCCAGCGGCACGCGCCCGGAGATATCGCGGTAAAACTGCGGGTCAGCAACCACATTGCCGCGCAGGGACTTCACAAACACCGCCGCACGCGGCGCACGGTCGGCATCAACAGGGCTCGCAAGAGCAGGGTGCTTGACGACGTCCACGTGCGCCACCCCGAACGCGTCCCGCAGGGTCGCGGCGGCACAGTCGGTGAGCGTGAGCACCGCGTCGGCGGCGTCGAGGAGAATCTGGAGGCGCTCCTGGTGGTCGCGCTGACCCTGCGCGTCGGCAAGATGCGGGTTCTCAATGTCGTGCGCGGTGACCACGAGCGGCACGGGCAGCACGTCTACGAGCTCGCGGATCTGCGCGGGCGTGAAGTGCTCGAAGCCGAAATGCACGTGCATCACGGCGGGGTACTCCTGCGGGGGTATCGCACGCCAGTACTCGGCAGTGAAGGCAGGGTGCGGCCACCAATTCCCGTCGATGTTCGGGTCCGGCAGGTACGCCACATTCACAGGACGAATCGCCTGCGTATAGGGGTGTTCTGCCGGGATCGAAAGCACCCGGATTTCGGGGGAACCGCTGTGCACTCCACTAATATAGTCCCTCTCGCATCTTTCGCACTTACGTTCACCGCGTAGATTGGGGTGCCATGGCTCCCACGCTCACCGTTGTTGGCAATTGCCAGGCTGAATCCACCCGCCGGTTGCTCATGTCTACCGGGGAATTCTCTTCCGAGCGCATCACCCCCGTCCACGAGCTCACCGCAAGCGACCTCGGCTGGTTCACCGAGCTCATTGGACGCACGGATGTGCTGGTAACCCAACCGATCCGCGACGACTACCGCGGCGTGCCCGTGGGCACCTCGCAACTGCGGGCGCTGCTAAAGCGCGGGGCGCGCCACGTTTCCGTTCCGGTGCTGCGCTTCGACGGGCTCATGCCGTACCACGCGATCATCCGCAATCCCGCCGACACCTCAGAGAACCCGCCGGTAGTGCCGTACCACGACCTGCGCATTCTGGCCGCGGCCGCAAAGGGCCTCGACCAGCCGGTGGACCCCTCCCCCTCACCGGAGGCGCTGCGCCGCGCCGCCGCGATGTCGGTGGAGCAGATGCGCCTGCGCGAGCGCACCCACGGCGCTGTGGTCGTCTCCGACTACCTGGAAACCAACCCCGTCTGGCACACGCTGAACCACCCCGACAACGCCACGCTCGCCCACATGGCCACGCAGATCCTTAACGCCCTCGACATCACCGCCGAGGTGACGCTGCCGGACTACGAGATGCTCGGCGGCCTCGACGCCCCCATCGACGCTGCCGCAGCTGACGCGCTCGGCGTGACAGTCGAGGGTCGCGGCACGTGGCGCAGCCGCGAAACCGGCGACATCGACCACGACGAGATCGTCCGCGAACAGCTGGAGTACTACCGCCAGCGCCCCGGCGTGGTGGAGCATGGCCTGGTCCGGCACGCCGAGCGCATCAAAAACCTAGGGTTGACGGAGTGAAGCATCTCATCGTCGGCCCCGACAACCACGGGGTCACCGCCTACGCCCTGTCGCTTGCGCAGGCCACCGGCGCGGACGTCATCCGCGAGGACACGTTCACCGATCAACCGCTGCCCGACGAGCCGATCCACGTGACGTTCACGGACTACTTGTTCGGGAGTACGCCGCAAGAGGCCGTCGATAAGCTTTTGGCTCGAGTCGGCGAGCGCGACCTTTCGGTGAGCTTCCACGACATTCCTCAGGTTGAGGAGGGTACGGATCGTTTCGCGCGCAGGGCTGATGCTTATCGACGGCTCCATGCACGCGCCCAACTCACCGGAACCAACTCGGCCCACGAGGCGCAGTTTTTCGACGGTGATGCGGCGGTGATTCACCTGCCGGTGCCGGTAATTGCGTCGGCATTCGACCCGGAACCGGGCACCGTTGGCGTGCTGGGATTTGTCTACCCGGGCAAGGGGCACGAGGACCTAGTGGCGGCGCTGCCGGATAAGCGCTTGCGGTTTCTCGGCGCGGTGTCTGCTGGGCACGAAAAGTGGGCGCAGGAGCTGGTGCGCACTGCGGGCAAGGTAGAGCTCACCGGATGGCTCGACGATGCCGCGATGGCGCGCGAGATGGGCCGCATTGAGGTGCCCGTGTGCGCGCACCGGCACTTCTCCGCGTCTGGGTCGCTGATGACCTGGCTGGGCGCAGGGCGCAACGTGCTAGCCACGGACTCCGACTACACGCGCGAGATCGACGCGTGGCTACCGGGGCGCATCACGCTGGTTGCCGACGGCGCGTGGCGCGAGGCGGTGGAAGCATTCGAGCCGAAAGTCATGGACCCGCCCGAGTACGGCTGGGCCGATGTCGCACGCGGATGGGAGGACGCATGGCGTTCGACTGGCCTGCTGTAAGCGTGGTAATTCCCCACTACAACGCGCCGGAGTCGCTTGCGCGCGTGGTTGCGGCAGTGCGGGCGCAGGACTACGCGGGCGAGGTGGAGATCGTGGTTGCCGACGACGGCTCCCGCGCGCTGCCGCAGATCCCCGGCGTGCGGTTGGTGCAGCAGGAAGACTTGGGCTTCCGCGCGGCCGCCGCGCGCAACCTGGGTGCAGCGGCCGCGAGCGGAGAGGTGCTGGCGTTTTTGGATGCAGACACCGTCCCGGAACCGGAGTACTTGTCCGCAGTCGTGCCGCACATTGTGGGCGATGCGCGCGCGGTGGTCGTGGGCACCCGGCTCACCGGCCGCGAGCGCACCGAGCCGCAGTGGCTTGTCGACGCCTGGGATGCCACCGACAACCTGCGCGCCGCCGACCATTCCTCTTGGCGATACGTGATCTCGGCGGTGCTGAGCTGCTCACGTCAATTCTTCGACGAGGTCGGCGGCTTCGACGGCTCGTTCGTTGGCTACGGCGGCGAGGATTGGGAGTTTGGATGGCGCGCCTGGAACGCGGGCGCGACGCTGGTGCACGAACCGCATGCGATCGCGGTGCATGAGGAAGAGGATTTCGGCGCCCGCTTCGATAACCCGGCCGAGGCTGCGCGGGTGAAGAACTCCGAATCGCTGGCGCTGGCCACGCGCATCACTCATCCGCTCGCGCGGCCCGACGGGGTGTGCTTCGGCGACTTCGACATGGCGGTGACCGTGCCGGCACTCGACGGCGAAGGGGTGACCGAGTTCGTCATCGCGGAGTGGGTGAAGTTCGGTGCCTATGTGCAGGTTGCCGAGGTGCCCGAGCTGTTCGCCGCCGACCCGCGCGTCGGCAGCGCACCCATCGACGCGCGCGTGTCTATCGCCATCGGTGCGGCGTGGGCACCGCAGGACTTAGACCTCCTGCTCGCCGCGGAGCACGTGCTGTGCGGTGACGGCACCGTAGTGCGCACGGCCCGCGCCGCAGCGCTCGGTCTGGAGGCAGCCACCGGTACGCCGGAATCGATCGGACTCACCCCGGTGGCCGGCCCGCTGCAGCTCGAGCGCTACTTCGCCGGCTGGTAGAACTTAGGCGCCAGCGCCCGGCACCTCGGGCGCCACCCCGCTGCGCTCGTACGCCGCCAAGATGTCGATGCGGCGCTGGTGGCGTTCTTCTTCGCTCCACGGCTGGGACACGAACGCGTCAACGATCGCGAGCGCCTCTTCCTCGGTGTGCATACGTCCGCCGATGCCGATGAGCTGCGCGTTGTTGTGCTCACGCGCCAGCTGCGCGGTCTCCACCGACCACGCGAGCGCGCAGCGCGCACCCTTGACTTTGTTCGCGGCGATCTGCTCGCCGTTGCCGGAACCGCCAAGCACGATGCCTAGCGAGCCCGGATCGTTCACCACGGCTTCCGCGGCGGCGATGCAGAACGCCGGGTAGTCGTCCGCGGCGTCGTACTCGTGCGCGCCGCAGTCGGTCACCTCGAAGCCCTTTGCCTCAAGGTGCGCCTTGATCTGGTTCTTCCGCTCGAATCCGGCGTGGTCTGCTCCAAGGTAAATACGCATGCCGCCAAGCGTACCTACACCTGCGGGTTCTCCGTGCGAGAGCGCTTGAGCTCGAAGAAGTAGGGGTACGCGGCAAGGCCCACGGCGTGGTCGAACAGTTCGCCCGCCTCCTCGCCCTCGGGCACGCGCGTGATCACGGGGCCGAAGAAGGCGGTGTCGCCGAGCTTGACCACGGGGGTGCCCACGTCGTCGCCCACGGCGTCCATCGCCTGCTGGCGGTAGCCGCGCAGGAGGTCGTCCTCGTCGTTGGTGTTGGCAACCTCGGCGAACGACGCCGGCAGACCGACCTTCTCCAGCGCCTCGGCGATCACGGCGTCGTACGCGCCGTAGCCCTCCTTGCCGCCCTCGCCGCCGGGGTGCACCAGCTCGCCCATGACGGTGTACAGCTCGTCGACCTTGCCCGGCTCCTCCGCCTTCACCTTGGCAAAGACGCGCGCCGGGCCCCAGTTGGCTTCCATTTTGGCGGCGTAGTCGGCGGGTAAATCGCGGCCGTCGTTAAGCACTGCAAGCGACATTGGTACCCATTCGACCTCGATGTCGCGGACCTTCTCGACCTCCTTGATCCAGCGGGAGGTTTGCCAGCAGAAGGGGCAGGACACGTCGAAGTAGAACGTCACGTTTTCACTCATGCCACCCAGGGTAGCGTGGGTCACATGAAAACGAATTTGCTGCGGGACGATGCGCAAAAGCGCGCACAGCTGATCTCGAACGTCCGCTACGACATCGTCGTCGACATCACCGGCGAGGACACGTTCACCACCACCAGCACCATCCGCTTCGACGCCACCGCCGGCACGACCCATTTCGACCTGGTGGCCGACGATTTCCAGGCGTTCTTGAACGGCCAGCCGACCACGCAAGAGCTTTCGCTTAGCGACGGCGCGCACGAACTCCACGTCACCTCCACCGAGCGCTACAACCGCACCGGCGAAGGCCTGCACAAATTCACCGACCCGAAGGACGGCAAGGACTACCTCTACACCCAGTTCGAGCCGGCGATGGCGATGAAGGTGTTCGCCTGCTTCGACCAGCCGGACCTGAAGGCTACGTACAAGGTGAGCGTGAAGGCACCGGAGCGCTACACCGTCATTTTGAACGAGGCCGCGACCCGCACCGACAACGGCGACGGCACCGCGACGTGGACCACCACGATCGACTACCCGCTGTCGACCTACCTCATCTGCATCTGCGCCGGAGAGTTCGAAAAGGTCACAGACACTTACGACGCCGGCGACGGCCGCACGATCGAACTCGGCCTCTACGCCCGCGCCAGCCTGATCCCCCACATGGACGCGGATCGCCTGTTCCGCCAGACCAAGGAGGGCTTCGACTTCTACCACGCCAACTTCGGGCGCACCTACCCGTTTGGCGACAAGTACGACCAGGTCTTCTGCCCCGAGTACAACATGGGCGCCATGGAGCACGTGGGGTGCGTGACCTACCGCGACGAGTACATCTTCACCTCCGAGCCCACCCCGTACCGCCTCGAGCGCCGCAACGACACGATCCTGCACGAGATGGCGCACATGTGGTTCGGCGACCTCGTGACCATGCAGTGGTGGGACGACCTGTGGCTCAACGAGTCCTTTGCCACCTGGTCCGCCGCCACCGCCCAGGTGGGCATCGGCGAGTACCCTGAGGCCTGGACCACGTTCGCCACCGTTGAGAAGGCGTGGGCGTACTCGCAGGACCAGCTTCCGTCCACCCACCCGATCGCCGCGGACGCGCCGGACATCGAGACCGCCGAGCAGAACTTCGACGGCATCACCTACGCCAAGGGCGCCAGCGTGCTGAAGCAGCTGCAGGCCTACGTGGGTTACGAGGAGTTCTTCGCCGGCGTGCGCACGCACTTCGACAACCACGCCTACGCCAACGCCACCTTCGACGACTTGCTCGCCGCACTCCAGGAGGCCTCCGGCCGCGACCTGTCCGACTGGGCCGCGCAGTGGCTGCGCACCACCGGCGTCTCCCGCCTCTACCCCGAAATCACCGCCGACACGTTCACCGTCGTGCAGGAGTCCGAGGTCATGCGCGACCACCGGGTTCGCATCGGGCTTTATTCGCTTATCGACGGCACCGTCACACGCACTCACCAAGTCGAAGTAGACATCCACGGCGAACGCACCGAAATTCCCGAACTTGCTGGCATCGAGCACGATTTGGCGTTGGTGAACGACGACGACCTCACCTACTGCCTCATGGGATTGGCACCGCAGCACCAGCAATTCGCCATCGAGCACATCGGTGACATCGACGACCTGCTGGCGAAGACCCTGGTCTGGTCGTGGATGTGGGAGTCGGTGCGCGGCGGGCAGCTCCCGGCACGTTCCTTCGTGCGCGCAGTCGCTGCAGAGGCGGGCAATGTGTCGCACCCGAGTGTGCAGGAGCGCCTCTTGGCCCAGGCAACGCAGGCGGTACGCCAGTACGTCGACCCGGCGTGGCAGGAAGAGGGCTTCGCGTTGCTCAACGACGCATTCCGCGGCGCGGAACCGAAGGCGATCTTCGACCGTGCGCTTGCCCGCCTCACGCCGACCGCAGACACCGTCGCTTACTTCACGCAGCTCCTTGAGACCTCAGATAACCAAGAGGTGCGTTGGTTGGCGATCACCAACCTTGTCGCCGCTGGCGCCCTACCGTTGGATGCTGCGGACGAAGAAAGTGACGACACCAACGAGGGCGCGATCTCGCGGCTGCGGGTGCGCGCTGCCGTCGATAAGCAATGGGCCTGGGACAAGCTGGTCAATGAGGATCTGACCAACCTTGAGGCCCGCTACCTGATGGACGGGCTGACCTTCACTGCCGAGGGCTTGGATGAGTTCACCGACGAATACTTCCGCATCGCGCCGACACTCTGGGATCGCCTGACCAACGAGATGGCGCAGCGCACGCTCGAGGGCATGTACCCGCTGTGGGCGGTGACGCAGGAGGCCGTCGAGAAGCCGAATGCTTTGCTCGCCGACGATGCTGTGCCCGCCGGCCTGCGCCGCATCCTTTCGGAAGGCCAAGACCGGGCGGCTCGCGCGCTGCGCAACCGCCGGGTCGACGCGGAGGCTTAGGTCGGGGCTTAGCCCGGACCCTAGGCTGCGGCTTAGTTCAGCGCGCTAGTGCGCAGCTGCAGCGCGTCCGGGCGCACCGAGATCTGGCTGAAAGACACCAACGTGTCGCCCGCGTAGACGCGGCGGGTGATGCGCTGCAGCAAGGTGTTGCCGGTGACGCAGAGGCGCGCCTGCTCGCGCTCGGAAGGGCGTGCCGGGGCAATCACGTCCTGGCGGCGCAGCTCGGCGAATGCGTGCGGGTCGCGCGAGGGCAGGGTATAGGTGGTCTCGTACGCGATCGGGTAGCCGCGCACCGCATAGACGGTCTCGATGGCGAAGACCTCGGTGCCGCTGTCCAGGTCGAATGCGAGCTCCACTGCAGCGGGCGCTTTGATCGTGCCGGAGGAGGTCACGGTCGAGCTGAGCGCGACATCCTGCGCGGAGAGCTGGACTGCGATGTCTTCCGTCGAGTTGAGATCCACGAAAGGCGGCAGCTCACGCACGAAGGTTCCGCCAGTGCGTCCGCGGCGACGCTCGATGATGCCTTCATCCTGGAGCAGTGCAAGTGCGTGGCGCACCGTCATGCGGGCGACGCCGAACTCATCCACAAGCTCGCGCTCAGCCGGAAGGCGATCCCCAGCGACGAGTTCCTGCGCCTCGATCTTCGCGCGGAGCTGATCTGAAATGACCATGTACGCCGGCCGCTTTGGAGTTGTGCGTGTTTCTAACTGAGTAGTCATTTTTCTGACCCCCAAAGAGTCCCTAATTGTTTTGAATGCAACTTTTGCATAAACACTAGTGAATGATTTGGGAACCTCGCACAAAAATTTCGCTTTCCCCCTACATATGGGGGTAAGGATAGGTTAAGTTTCCACTAAATCGCGGCAAACGCCTGCCGAAGGTCCGCAATGAGATCGTCGGCATCCTCGATGCCCACCGAGATGCGGACCAGTTCCGGGGGCACTTCAAGCGCGGACCCGGTGACGCTGACGTGCGTCATGGTTGCCGGGTGCTCCACCAGGCTTTCCACGCCGCCCAGCGATTCCGCGAGGCAGAAAAGTTTCGTGCTCAAGCAGAACTGTTTTGCTTGCTCCTCCGTGTGGAAAAGCACGGAGACCATGCCGCCGAAGCGCCGCATCTGTCGCTTGGCCACCTCGTGGCCGGGATGCGACTCCAACCCCGGGTAAAGCACTTTCGCAACCTCATCCTGCTGACCGAGGAACTCCGCGACAGCCTCGGCGTTGTCGCAGTGGCGCTCCATGCGCACCGGCAGCGTCTTCAAGCCGCGGGCAGTCAGGTATGTGTCGAACGGAGACGGGATCGAGCCGACCCAGCCGAAGAAGAAGCGCAGCTGGTCCTCGAAGCCGTCGATAAGCGAGTCCTTGCCGCACACCACTCCCCCAACGACGTCGGAGTGACCACCGACGTATTTCGTGGTGGAGTGGAGGACGACATCCGCACCCAGCTCGAACGGCTTCTGCAGGTACGGCGAGGCAAACGTGTTGTCCACCACCAGCGCCGCATGCTGCTTGACGTGAGAAATCGCGGCGATGTCAGCGATAGACAGCAACGGGTTGGTCGGGCTTTCCACCCAGATGACCTCGGTGTTGTCTTGCACAGCAGCGGCCACCGCGTCAACGTCAGTGATGTCCACGACGGTGTTTTCCACACCCCACAGCGTGAACACCTGCTGGATCAGGCGGTAGGTGCCGCCGTACGCGTCGTTGCCGATCACGATGTGATCTCCCGGCTTGAGCAGCACGCGCAGCACCGTGTCCACCGCAGCCATGCCGGACGCAAACGCAACACCGAAGTCCGCCCCCTCGAGTGCGGCCAGTGTCTTCTCCAGCGCGGTGATGGTCGGGTTGCCCACACGGGTGTACTCGTAGCCGCCACGCAAGGTAGCCAGGCCGTCTTGGGCGAAAGTGGTGGAAGCGTAGATCGGGGTATTGATCGAACCGTACAGACCATCTGGCTCATACCCAGCGTGGATTGCCTGCGTAGATACGCCGTTGTGCGACTGTGCGGTCATGCCTTCTCCTTTGCAACTGAGGTACGTCTGAACCGGATACTAGACCAAGCGGTTCAGAGCGTTGCGGTTGCGGGTCGATTTATATGCAGACCGCGATCACAACACCATCCCCCAGCTGAGTATCGTGCACGGTAGACACAGGAGGTTACGCACCGTGGATCAGGAGCTTTCGCTTTACGACGCCGTGGGCGGCGAAGAATTCTTCCAAAAACTCGTCGCCGGTTTCTACGCGCAAATCAAAACCGATGACCTGATCGGGCCGATGTACCCGGAAGATGATTGGGAAGGCGCGGAGGATCGCCTGCGCTGGTTTTTATCCCAGTACTGGGGTGGGCCGCGCATGTATCAGGAGCAGCGCGGCAACCCGATGCTGCGGCGGCGCCACTTTCCGTTCTCCATCGGTGAGGCCGAGGCGGATCGCTGGCTGGATCTGATGCACAACTCGTTGGACCAGTTCAGCGACGAGGAATTGCTCCCCGTCTACCGAGACCAGCTATGGAACCACATGCAGCGCGTGGCCTACATGATGATTAACCGACCCACATTGCGGTAGATCGAACCGTAGGGCGCGTCGAGGCGCACCCAGCTGCCTGCGGTAGCCACGCGGAGGTGGCGTGGGATCTCTGCGGGTGCTTCAAACCCGGGAATGAGACCCAGCGCGGTGCACGCGAAGATCATCCGCATGGGGATCTCGACGGGGGCGGCGGAATCCGCGTCGGCTGTCAGGACGATGCCGTCGAGCAGCGACCTCGGCGGGCCGGCTGGGCCAGAGAATTGCCGCGCGAGGTTGCGGCCCTCGTCGGCGAGTCGGCGGGCCACACCAACCGGCACAATGTCGCGCTCGACGAAACCAGTAGCGGGTGGCAGCGCGCCGGGCCACATCATGTCGCGGGCTTTTCCGACCTCGCGGCTCGCGTCTGCGGCACCGGAGTCGCCAGCGTCCCGGAGCGCGTTCAGGAGGTCATTGGCCGCCACGACCGCACCGTCGCGCGAGGCGCTGCCCGACACCCTGCGGGCGGCCAGACAATCGAACGGAGTGGTGACAAAGACGTCGACCACATGGTCGTCGACAAGCGAAAAGCGAGCTAGTGCTGCCTGGTCAAGCCCCAGTGCGCGGCCCAGGAGCGTGGTCAATCCGCGCTCGCCCTGGGTAACAGTAAGGGTTTCCACTACCCCTCGAGAGCGCTCGATGCCGCGGACTGGGACAGGATGCCAATTTCTTTGGTCGTGATCTCTCGCGGCGAGGTCGTGGCGTTATCCACCGTCACCTGCACACACTCGATCACGCAGCAGACGCGCCCCTGGGCATCCTTGATCTCCTGGCGGGTGGTGAAAGAGGTGTTGCCCACGCGCACCACCTGCGTCTCCACCGTCGCGGTCACCGTGTTTGGCAACAGCGGACGCAGGTAATCCGCTTCGAGGTGGCGGACAAAAACGACGAACTCGTGGCCGCGGGAGTAGAAGTTCTCCTGCGCGAAAGCGAGGCGGGCCTCCTGTGCGAGCTCGATATAGGCGGAGTTCGTGACGTGGCCATAGCGGTCAAAATCGTTCCACCGCAGAGGGATGTTGTGAACGTGGACGTTGTCGGCGAGCTCCTGAGAGTCGCGGACAGCCTGGTCAGCCATTGCTTTCACACCTTTTGGTTGAGATTTGAATTACCCTGCGCCCAACCCTAGCGCGTGAGCTTGCGGTGCGTGACGCGCGAAGGCTTCGCAGCCTCCTCACCGAGGCGCTCAACCTTGTTCTTCTCGTAGTCTCCGAAGTTGCCCTCGAACCAGAACCACTTGCCCTCTTCGATGTTGCCCTCCCAGGCGAGGATGTGCGTGCAGGTGCGGTCCAGGAACCAGCGGTCGTGCGAAATGACCACCGCGCAACCCGGGAAGTTTTGCAGCGCGTTTTCCAACGAGCCCAGGGTTTCCACGTCAAGGTCGTTGGTCGGCTCATCAAGCAGGATCAGGTTGCCGCCCTGCTTCAGGGTCAGCGCGAGGTTTAGGCGGTTGCGCTCACCACCAGAGAGCACCTTCGACGGCTTCTGCTGGTCCGGGCCCTTGAACCCGAACGCGGACAGGTAGGCACGCGACGGCATTTCGTTTTGGCCGACGTGGATGTAGTCCAGACCATCGGAAACCACTTCCCACACAGTCTTTTCCGGGTCGATGTTCGCGCGGTTCTGGTCCACGTAGCTCAACTGCACGGTCTCACCGACATCAACGGAGCCGCCGTCCGGCTGCTCGAGACCGACGATCGTCTTGAACAGGGTGGTCTTACCCACACCGTTCGGGCCGATGACACCGACGATGCCGTTGCGCGGCAGCGTGAAGGAGAGATCCTTGATCAGCACGCGACCGTCGAAACCCTTGTCCAGGCTGTCAACCTCAACAACCTTGTTGCCCAAGCGCGGCGGGGTCGGGATCTGAATCTCTTCAAAGTCGAGCTTCTTGTACTGCTCCGCCTCGGCTGCCATCTCTTCGTAGCGCTCCAGACGCGCCTTGTTCTTCGCCTGGCGCGCCTTCGGCGAAGAACGCACCCACTCAAGCTCATTCTTCAGACGCTTCTGCAGCTTCTGATCCTTCTTGCCGGCGACTTCAAGACGCTCGGCCTTCTTCTCCAGGTAGGTGGAGTAGTTGCCCTCGTACGGGTAGAGCTTCCCGCGATCGACCTCACAGATCCACTCCGCAACGTTGTCCAGGAAGTAGCGGTCGTGAGTAATTGCCAACACTGCACCCGGGTAGGACTGGAGATGCTTCTCCAGCCAGAGGACACTCTCGGCATCGAGGTGGTTGGTCGGCTCGTCGAGGAGGAGCAGGTCCGGCTCGGAGAGCAAGAGCTTTGCCAGCGCCACACGGCGACGCTCACCACCGGAGAGGTGGGTGACCGGCTCTTCAGACGGCGGGCAGCGCAGCGCTTCCATCGCCTGCTCAATCTTGGAGTCGACCTCCCACGCGTCGGCGGCGTCGAGCTCCTCCTGGAGCTTGCCCATCTCCTCCATCAGCTCGTCGGAGTAGTTGGTGGCCATCTCCTCGGCGATCTCCTCGAAGCGCTGCTTCTTGGCAAAAATGTCGCCCAGGCCCTCTTCGACGTTCTCGCGAACCGTCTTCTCCTCGTTCAGCGGCGGCTCCTGGAGCAGGATGCCCACCGATGCGCCCGGCTGGAGGAAAGCCTCGCCGTTGTTCGGCTGGTCGATGCCCGCCATGATTTTCAGCAGCGACGACTTACCTGCGCCATTCGGACCCACGACACCGATCTTGGCGCCCGGGTAGAAGGCCATGGTGACATTGTCCAAAATGACCTTGTCACCGATAGCACGGCGGACATTCTTCATCGTGTAGATGAACTCAGCCACGTGTAATCCCCTTGGGTTATGCGAGTTGAAAGACGCTTCACAGGGTACATCACCCACCCCCGCCTCACCCAGGGGCATTCAGGGGACTGCGCAGGGGCGGATCCATGAACTAGAACGGGGCAGCGGCATCTTCCTTCACATCGTCAAACGTCACCACATCCTCCGCGCTGATGCGGGTTTCCGCGAACGCGGGCCCATCCTGTCCAGCGACCAGATCATCCGCCGATTGCGCTTGCAGTTCCTCGCGCAAAGCTCGCGCGGAGTGCAGGACCTGGTAGTTCGACAGATCAAAAGAAACCTGTGTGGCTTTCAGCATGATCTTGGAGCGGGTCTGGGTCACCGGCTTCCCGGTTTCATCCACCCCCTCCTCGGACCAGGTCTTGGTGACCAGCTTGCCGGTGACAGAAACGGGGGCGCCTTTGAACAGGGAGACGCGGCAATTGTTGGCCAGTGATCCCCAGCACTCCGCGTCGATGTAGAGGTTGTCAACGTCTTCCCAGATCTCGGAGCCGTGTTCATCCTGGACTCCGGTGGGTCTGCGACGCGAGGATGCGATCCGGAGTTTGGTCAGCTGCCGATCCTGCGGACCGACGCGCAAGTACTCCGGCTGCGAGACGAGATTGCCGTGAATAGTGACGATGGTGGCGGACATAGGGAGTAGGCCTTTCGCTCAGGTTTACGTGGTGGGCCGGGGCAGGGGTGCCGTCGATAAGCAACTTGCTCCCCCAGCACCTGCAGCATGACACGAAACAAACGAAAGGTAAAGGAAGCGTCGACTCGGCCTGTGTGCAACTTTTTTGCTCTCCACAGCTGAGCGATTTCGCGCAGCTAAGACTGGTTATATTGCGCGAGCATTTCGTTGTAACGGCGCCACTCTTCGTCGTCGGTTTCTTCTGCCCGACGATCCACCTCGGCGGTCTCTGCACGATCGTCCAGCAGCCATTGCCTAAACAACACGCCGAAGACGATGACCAGCGGGAACGAGCCAGTGGCCCACGCGATACCGCCGCCGACTTTCTGATCCGCAAGCAAGTCCGGCTGCCACGGCAACTGGAGCGCCTGGTAAAAGTCCTCTGCGAGCACGATGTTGAGCTGCATAAGGTACACACCCATGAAGAGGTGGACTGGCATGGAGATCCACAACCATGCAAGGCGGATCTTCGCGTCGGCGCGCTGCGGAATTTCGTCGGGTCCGATGAGCTCCCAGAAGTAGAAGTACCCGGAAACCAAAAACACCGCGTTCATGATGACATGACCGGCGTGCTCTGAAATCATCAGCTCATACAGCGGAATAAAAAGGTACAGCGCGTAGAAGAAGAAGATGAACTGAATCAGGCTCACCGGCGGGTAGGTGACCACGCGCAGGAACGTCGACCGCTGGAAACTTTCCACCCATTGCCGCGGATTGAACTCGCCGGCGGGGTATGCGGCGCGCACCAGGGTCAGTGGAGCGCCGAGCACCAAGAGGACCGGCACGCCCATCGACAGGATCATATGCACGGCCATGTGCGCGGAATAGGCCGCAGGCATGTGCATGCCGAGGCGGGAAGAGAGCGTGACGACGATTGCGCCGCAGCCAAGCAACCACCACACCGTGCGAGAAACTTGCCACCCTTCGACGCGCCGTGTGAGGTGCAGATAGTAGGCGGCGAGGAGGATAGCAATGACACTGAAGAGCAACTCAAAGCGCCACAGACTGAACCAGTTACCCCACGTCACCGGCTCAACCAAGTTGTAGCCCATCTGCACCTGCATCTGCGTGAGATTCGGGTCGCGCGGAGGGGGTGGCGGAGTGCGGCCGAGGGTGGCGGCGAGGCCGGTGACGGCAGCCATGACAATCACCTCGACGGCGGCGAGGCGGGTGAATGCCTTCGGGTCTTTGCTCAGCGCAGGGATGGTGCGCTGGCGGTGCCAGAAGCCTAGCACGCCTAGCGCGAGGAGTCCGACGGTTTTGGCGATGAGCACCCAGCCGTAGTCATAGTCGGTGAGTTCGGTGAGCTGGATGCGGATTGCGCCATTGATCAAGCCAGAGATGAGCATGGCAAGGAACGCGAAGAGCGCGATATTGGAGTAGCGGCGCACCGCCGGTTCCAGGTTCGGTCCCAGCCTGCGCCCGTGTGCGACTAGCGCCATCAGCGCGCCCACCCAAACGAGCATGAACGTCAGGTGCCAAATGAACGAGTTCGTGCCGTAGTCGTGATTACCACCGGTCGCGGAGTGCCCGGTGAGCGCCAGCGGCATGATCGCAATGCCCGCACCGGCGAGCAGCGCAACCTGCGGCCACCACGTGCTCGCAGTAAAACCGCCCGCGGCCACGACAGCGGCGAACGCGGCAACAATGAGCCAGACTTGCGATTCCTGGACTTGCTCGATTGCGGTTGACCACGCGGCAGCCTCGAAGATGACGTTGGCCAACGGTTCGCCGGAGACGTCGGAAAGCACGAGCGGGATCATGACAATGCCGACTAGCGCAAGTCCAGCCGACGCCCACGCGCCGGTACGCGAAGCGATGTGGCCGTCGACAGTCAGTGGCGCGCCGTTCAGGTCCTGCCCGACCATGCGCGGGGGGATGAGAAACGCGGAAAAGAGGAATGAGCCAACCGCAAGCGCGGCGAGCATCCAGCCGGCCCCGCGCAGCGCCGGTAGGCCGAACGTGGTCGGCCAGCCCGGATCTGGGATGCCCAAGACGGCTAACGACTCCCCCACAAACGACTGAGCGACCGCCCCCGCAATGACCGCCGCGACAAGCACAGCCGCGAGGTAGAACGGCCACGCCGCTTTCACAGCCCGCTTCTCTTGCATGCCTTTCACCCTACTTTCGCACGGTTACAAGCCATAACTCGCGCTGCGCTACAATGCCGGCTGGGTTTTTCACCCACTGCCTCCATAGCTCAGTGGATTAGAGCAACCGGCTTCTACCCGGTGTGTCGCGGGTTCGAGTCCTGCTGGGGGCGCCAATTTTTTTGGCGAGAGAGTCCCACACCTCCGCCTAGAATCCTTCGCCTGACCGCTTCTTCGAGCGGATTTCGGGAATCCATTGCGTCGCGATAGATTAAAACTGTAAACAACTTACGGCGCCGGCCGGCGCCAACGGACGAGCGCAAAGGTCAGCCCGATGAGCACTGCAGCACCCAACCCCTACGGCGGAAATGCTCCGCTTTACACACCTGGCCACGGGGTTCCCCTCGCCGAGCCGAGGCGCGGAAGCGGATGCCTGAAATGGGGCGGCATCGGCGCCGGGATCTTACTCCTCATTGGCCTCGCAGGATCCTGCGGCGAAGGGGCAAGTACACCGGTGGTTGAAACGGCCACCGTCACGGTGAGCGCAGAGGCAACCACGGTCACCACTACGGCCACAACGACGGTGACGCAGTCAGCACCAACGCCTACAGAGATGCAGCCGGAACCGGCAGAACCGGTGGACGTGCCCGAAGAAGCTGTCGACGTTCCCGAGGCGCCAGCTCCCGCCGCTGAACAACCTGCTCAATTCTTCGCCCCGCCACCAGCTCCTGCCCAAGCCCCCGCCAACCAGTCCGCCTCCTACTCGAATTGCTCCGAGGCACGTGCTGCAGGTGCGGCACCGCTATACAGAGGCGAGCCCGGCTATCGTTCGGCGCTTGACCGCGACGGGGATGGAGTCGCGTGCGAATAGTAGTCAGCTTTCCGGGCTGAACGAGAATTCGTTGAAGATCACCTCGTCTCCTACTGCGGTGATATGAGCCGGATTCGCTGAGGTGGTCCAGAGGTTAATCCGCACCTGCTGGGTACCCAGGTCGCGCGGAACCCGCTCAGTGGCGGTGACATCGGCCAGTACCGTCCCATCTGCAGTAGTAGTCGCCACACGCAAGTAGTCCTGGCGCCATTCCGCAACCGTGGTGAGACGTTGGAAACCGCTCGGTATTTCAAACTCACCGGGGTTGTACCGCTCGGGGTTGATCGAGTTCGCATCGTCCGGGTAATACGTCACCCCGCCGTGCGGAAGAGCGCGATGCGAATCACCCCAGCGACTGACCTCGATGAAGTCAATTTCTGTATGGCCGTCACTGTTCGCATGCACCTCGGCCCGAGTGTTCAACACCACCTCCGCCATGTCGTAGGTAAATACCCCGAGCACATTGTGGGGGTCCATCGAGTTGAAATCGGCGCTGTAAACGAAGCGGTAAGTTCCGTAACCCGTGGATTCCACGAGATGCACCTCAACCCCGGCGCGGATTCCCTGATTTCGCAGGGTCAACTCGCCAGCTGGAGTCACCGTAGCTCCTTGGGTCCACTTTCCGTCTCCGTCTACCGGGTCGGGCGCTTGCGGGCCACCCCACGAAATGAGGTCGTTTCGCTCGCGCACCCCCCACGTCTTGCCGGCCCAGTCAATGGTCGGAAACCCAAAATCCGAACGAAACCTCATGCTCTCCTCCCGAAACACTCGCGGTGCCTACTGCAGCAAATCGGTACCCTTGGAAGCACCCGGATACAAACCTAAACGAGTGCAGCAAGGAGCGAATCATGACTGAGAGCCGCCCGCCGAAGAGTGAAGACAGCATCGACAACCTCGGGGATCCGGACGCGACGCACGATGTGCAGCAGTCGGCGTCCGAGGAGAACACGATCGAGAACACCAACGCCGACGACGAGACCAACGAGGAGCAGTAGCGATGGCTAATAACCCGAACTACGACAACGTCGACAACGCCGATCAGCCCGGCGTCAGCGCGCACGACGCTGCTGAGACCGGCGTGGAGAACACCGGAGTCGAGCCGGGCAGCGAGACTGACCGCCTGCTTGATGCCGCGACAACCCGTATCGGCAACGAGCCAAACGATGAGGGTTCGTTCGGCGACTTTAACGATGCGGATCAGGACGCAGTCGAGGGCGCCCGCGATGTCACCGCTGGCGACCACGGCGAGACGCCTGATCAAATCCGCACGGACGTGAACCGCTAATCGACGAAGCGCGACACCCAACCGCCGGGCCCTGAAACGAAGGGCTTGGCGGTTTTTATATTCGTGCCCTACGGATTGAGACGGGGACAGATTTGGAATGGGTGTCCCACTATGTGATACCTTTTGATCCGCTAGATGGACACCTGTCCCACACAGCGGAATGAAAGGACTCGCGATGACGGCGAGCGTCGATAATCAGCCCTCCCCCCAGCCGGCGATACCCACGGCGATTCGGGAAACCACTCCGGAAGAACGTCGCCGCGTGCGACTCGCTTCCACGATCGGCACCACGATCGAGTTCTACGACTTCTACGTCTACGCCACCGCCGCTGTGGCGGTGTTTCCATTCCTTTTCTTCCCAAAGTCGGAATCCAGCACCGTCGCCCTGCTCTCGTCGTTCGCCACATTCGGCCTCGCGTTCATCGCTCGCCCGCTCGGTTCCATACTCTTCGGACACTTCGGTGACAAGGTCGGCCGTAAGGCCACCCTGGTCGGCGCACTGCTGACCATGGGTATTGCTACGTTCATCATCGGCTTGCTTCCCACGTACGCGCAGGCGGGCATCTGGGCGCCGGCGCTGCTTGCACTCATGCGCTTTTGCCAGGGCCTCGGCCTCGGCGGCGAGTGGTCAGGCGCAGCCCTGCTGTCCACCGAGACCGCAGCGAGGGGCCGCCGCGCCTGGGCCGGCATGTGGCCACAGCTGGGCGCACCGTTCGGCTTCTTCCTTGCCAACGGGCTTTTCCTCATCTTGGTTTCGGCCTTGGGCCACACCACCGGAGATTTCGAAGGCGCGTTCATGCGCTGGGGCTGGCGCATCCCATTCCTGCTCTCCATCGTGATGGTTGCGATCGGCCTGTGGGTGCGCCTCCAAGTGGAAGAGACCCCGGTGTTCCAGCAGGTCGAACAGAACGACCAGAAGGCGGCATCGCCTTTGGCCGAGGTGTTCAAGACCGCATGGAAGCCGCTAATTCAGGGCACCTTCATCATGGTTGGCTGCTACACGCTGTTCTACATCGTGACCACCTGGTTCTTGTCTTACGGCATTGGCTCCGCGGAAGAGGGCGTGGGCCTAGGCATCGCATACCCGACCTTCCTGAAGCTGCAGCTGATCTGCATCTTCGGCTTCATGCTGGGCATCCCGGTCGCGGCGCACCTCGCCGACACGTTTGGCCGCCGCCCAGTGCTGGGCCTGACCTCGGCCGCAATCATTGTTTACGGCCTGTGCTTCAAGTGGCTCCTTAACCCGGACACCTTCACCATGGTCTCCTTGGGCATCTTCCTGTTCATCGGCATGATCCTTATGGGCTTCATTTTCGGCCCGATGTCGGCGATTCTGCCTGAACTGTTCCCGTCTAACGTGCGCTACACCGGTTCCGGCATCGCCTACAACGTCTCTTCCATCTTGGGCGCTGCCATCGCCCCATTTATCGCGACCGCCTTGAGCGCCGAGTACGGCCCCCAGGCCGTGGGCGTCTACCTGGTCATTGTTACTGCGATCTCGCTTGTGGCCATCCTCTCCGCCCCGGAGACCAAGAACCAGGAAATGCACGAGATCTAATCCCCTTGCTTTCCAAACCGGAAAGTGTCACACTTGCCGATATGGAAAGCAACAACGTCACCCCGGAAGAGGCCCGCGTTGCCCTCGAATCCGTGGACGGGATCGCGCAGAGCGTCAAGCGCTCCCCCACGCCCCTATGGGCGTACGCGCTCGTCAGTTCGCTCTTCGGCTTCACCGTCGCGATGACGATACTTGGATGGAAGTACTGGTGGGTGGCGTTCATCCTCATGATAGTCGTGAGCGTTGCCCTGGCAATGTACGAGCGCAACCGCGCTGTGCGCCCCAGCATGAAGCAACCGCTACAGGAGGACCCGCAGCCCAACTGGGTAGCCGCCGTGGCGCCGGTGGCCATCCTGCCATTGATCTGGCTCGTACCTGAAGGGAGTACCGTCGGCGCGGCGATCGCGGGTGTGGTCACCGCGGTGGTGTTCACCGCCATCCTTTACTACGAGGGCAAACGCCGATGATCGATCCAATCATCCACCCGCTGCCCCGCCTCCAGATCTGCGCGGCGCTCTTCCACGCCGGTGCTGTTGAAACTGCAACGAGCCGCCAGGAGATGCGCTTCTCCAGCCTTAAGACGACAACCGGTCTTTCGGACTCCGCGCTTTCGAAGCAGCTCACTGCGCTAGAAGAGCACGGTTACATCTCGCGATTTCGCGAGTACGGCTCCAGCCGCGCGAAGGACACGGTGTGGGTAATGCTGACCGAGCACGGAGTCCGCGCGTTCAAAGGACATATCCAAGCGCTCCAAGAAATTGCCGCCGGGCAGGGCGGGTAACCTAGCAGCTATGAGTTACCCGCAGCCGTCGACAAGCGCCTATGCCCTGATCACAGGCGCAAGCCAAGGCATCGGTGAGGCGATCGCGCGCAAGCTCGGCGCCGCCGGCCATAACCTGATCCTCGTCGCCCGGCGCGAGGAGGTGCTCATGCGCATCGCGGACGAACTTGCCGCCTCCCACGGCATCAACGTCGAAGTCTTCGCGGCTGACCTGGCGAAGGAGCGCGACGTCGACGCCCTGCTGGACCACATCGCGCAGCGCGAGATCTCCATCTGCGTCAATTCTGCAGGCATTGCTTCCTTCGGCGCATTCATGGACCAGGACTGGGAGTACGAGACGAACCAGTTCAACCTCAACGCGACCGCGGTGTTCCGCATCACCAAGGCGGTGCTCGATCAAATGGTGCCGCGCGGCAACGGCGCACTATGCAACGTCGGCTCAGCCGCGGGCAATTCCCCGATTCCAAACAACGCAACCTACGTCTTCACTAAAGCTGGCGTGAACACGTTTACGGAGTCGCTGCACTACGAGCTCAAGCCCACCGGCGTACACTGCACGCTGCTCGCGCCGGGGCCGGTCCGCGAGGCGGAAGTGCCGGCGGAGGAACAGACGTTCGTCGATAAGCTTGTGCCCGACTTTCTCTGGACCACCTACGAGTCTTGTGCTGAGGACACAATCCGCGCGATGCGCAAGAACAAGCGGCGCGTGGTGCCGGGCCCGTTGTCGAAGGCGATGGACGTGGTGTCTACATACGCTCCGCGCGGCTCGCTCGCGCCGCTGCTCGGTTCGTTCTACGCGAAGATGGGAGAGGAACAAAATGCCTGAAACCACCCTCGACATCCCGGCGAAGGACAACCGCATCGTCTGGGTCGATCTGGAGATGACGGGCCTGGATCTGCAACGCCACGTGATCGTGGAGGTCGCGGCACTGGTTACTGATGCGGAGCTGAACATCCTCGACGAGGGCCTCGACATCGTCGTCCACGCCACCGACAACGAGCTGGCGCAAATGGATGACTTTGTCACCGACATGCACACCACCAACGGGCTCCTCGACGCCATCAAGGAAACTTCGACAACCATCGCGCAGGCCGAAGAGCAGGTGCTCGCGCTGATTGCGAAGCACTGTGAGAGCTCGAACCCGCCCCCGCTGGCGGGCAACTCCATCGCTACGGACCGCGCGTTCATCCGTCAACACATGCCGCGCTTGGACGCCGCCCTGCACTACCGCATGATCGATGTGTCCACGATCAAGGAGCTCGCCCGCCGCTGGTTCCCCAAGGCGTATCAGAACCAGCCGGAGAAGGGCATGAGCCACCGGGCGCTCGCGGACATTGTCGAGTCCATCCAGGAGCTTGATTACTATCGACGCTCCGTTTTCACCGCCTCCCCCGGCCCCACCGGTGAGGATGCCCGCACCGCCGCTGCCGAAGCACAGCAGGCGTACCAGCGGTTTTTGTAAACTACACGGCCCGTACTAAGGTAGATCCCGCTGCTTTTCAGCAGCGATGGTGGCTGTAGTTCAGCTGGTAGAGCACCAGGTTGTGATCCTGGGTGT
>ERZ1031260.13-NODE-13-length-63114-cov-33.196483_pt1 | contig 63114 bp, 58 predicted proteins | sample MGYA00517287_ERZ1031260 | MGnify/ENA primary metagenome ERZ1031260 (study PRJEB33718, sample SAMN03159811) | human skin metagenome | collected 2014-02-25 | study: EMG produced TPA metagenomics assembly of the PRJNA266117 data set (Human skin bacterial metagenome... | reverse complement strand
AACCTAGAATGACGGTACCAGAAACCGTAGTGTTGCCAATTACACCATAGGCCATCGTTTTCCAGCTCTTACCTGCGGAAACACCCTGTATTTCCTACCGGCTCGGTCTGAACAACGTGGATTACTATAACCACGAAGCGTGGCGGGCTCCAAATCGCCTGCACATCCCCCGAAACGGCAGACATTGCGGGCGTGCAAACAACAGCGATGTAACTCGCTCACGCGCCTGTGCTCCCGCGCTACTCCGCGGCCTGGTACGGGGTGACCGCGCGGGCCGCACGCAGGCGCGCAAGCGTGGACTCGCGGCCAAGCAGCTCCATGGATTCGAACAACGGCGGGGAGACAGCCGCACCGGTGGCGCCAACGCGCAGGGCACCGAAGGCGACGCGGGGTTTCAACCCGAGGTCGTCGATAAGCGCCTTGTTCAGTGCTGCCTCGATGTTGGGCGTGGTCCACTCCCCGACTCCCTCAAGGGCGGCGATGCCGGCATCCAGCGGCTCGATCGCGGCCTCCTTGAGGTTCTTCTTGGCGCTCTTTTCATCCAACTCGAGGTCCTCGTCCGCAACGACCAGGAACTTCAGCAGGTCGTACGCCTCGGACAGGGTCTTGATGCGGGTCTGCACCAGATCGGCGGCAACAGCGAACTTCTCCGCCGGGTAATCCGCCGGGAAGTCGGTGTACTCGGTGAGGTAGGCGCGCAGGCGGTCCCGGAAATCGTCCGGCTGGAGCAGGCGGATCTGATCGGCGTTAATGGCCTCGAGCTTCTTCTGGTCAAAGCGCGCGGGGTTACCCAGCACGTCGGACACGTCAAAGGCCTCGACAAACTCGTCGACGGAGAAGATGTCTTTGTCCGCCGACAGGGACCACCCGAGCAGCGCCAGGTAGTTGATCATGCCCTCCGGAATGATGCCGTTGTCGCGGTGATTGAACAGGTTCGACTCCGGGTCGCGCTTGGACAGCTTCTTGTTGCCCTGCCCCATCACGAACGGCAGGTGGCCGAACTGCGGGGTGATCTCGGTGACCCCGATGCGCTTGAGCGCCTCGTACAACGCCATCTGGCGCGGAGTGGAGGACAGCAGATCCTCGCCGCGCAGGACGTGGGTGATGCCCATCAGGGCGTCATCAACAGGGTTGACCAGCGTATACAGCGGCGCACCGTTGGAGCGCGCGACCACGAAGTCCGGCTGCGTCTCAGACTTGAACGTCACCTCGCCACGCACCAGGTCGTTCCACGTCCAATCCTGGTCCGGCATCCGCAGACGCCACACGGGCTTGCGCCCTTCCGCCTCATACGCCTCGATCTGCTCCTGCGACAGATCGCGGTCGTAGTTGTCGTAGCCGAGCTGCGGGTCGCGGCCGGCCGCCTTGTGACGCTCGGCCACCTCCTCGTTGGTGGAGTACGCGGGGTAGACCTCGCCGGCGTCGATAAGCTTCTGCAAAATCTCCGCGTAGATCTCGGACCGCTGCGACTGGCGGTAGGGCTCGTGCGGGCCCCCCACATTCACGCCTTCGTCCCAGGTGAGGCCAAGCCACTCCAGCGAATCGATGATCGCCTGGTAGCTCTCCTCCGAATCGCGCGCGGCGTCGGTGTCCTCGATGCGGAAGACGAACGTTCCGCCGTCGTGGCGCGCCTGCGCCCAGTTGAACAGCGCGGTGCGCACCATCCCCACGTGCGGGGTTCCGGTCGGGGACGGGCAGAAACGGACGCGCATTGCAGAATTTGTCATGGCCTAGATGCTACCGCGCGAAAAAGAGGGCGCCGACAAGCGCTCAATTGCTTATCGACGGCCTCCGGCCCCCACCCGCCTACTTCGAGTGGCGCGAGAGGAACCACCACATCTCGTTGGCCGAAGACGGGTCGTACCACCAGAAGTGGTTTGCACCGTGGACCTGGATCACCTCGACGCCCTTGGCGCAGCCGCGGGCGGACACGCGGGTGGCGTACGGGCCGACGGGCGCACGGTCAACACCACCAGCGCAACGGTTGCGGCGTTCGTAGGAGGCGAACAGCTCCGGCACCGGAATCACGCGCTGGCCGCGGCGAATCGTGCCGTGGTACGGGGTCAGCGTGTCCCCCGTGCCGTGGATTGCCATGAACGCGACCGGAATGTTCTGGCAGCCCTGGTTCACCGGGGCGTAGTAGGCACCGGACACGCCCGCGACGCCGGCGAAAAGATCCGCCATGTGGCAGGCGGACACAGCCGCCATGCCGCCGCCGGTGGACATGCCTGTGGCGTAGATGCGGCGGCGGTCGATGTTGTAGTAGCGCTGGACGTCATCGATCATGGCGCGCACGAACCGGATGTCCTGGCCGGGGCCGGTCACGGCAGTGGGCGAGCCTTCCCAGGACGCCCCGATCGCGCGGGGGTAAACGATGATGGCGTTCTGCCCCACCGCGGATTCGCGCAGGCGGGAGTAGTTGCGGAAGTTCTCGGTCGAATCCTGGTAGGCGGAGTAGCCCACCATCACCGGAGTGGGGTTCGCCGGGTTGTAGTTGTGGGGCACCCACACGAGGTAGCTGCGCCCGGCACCGAAAATCTCGCCGTTTCGCCCGTTGCCCACCGGTGCGGGGGCCTGCGGGGCCCACGGACCTGCTGGAACGGGTGCGGGTGCAGGGACTTGTGGCGCCGGAATCGGGTTCTGCGGCAGCGAGGAGCTCGGCGGGAGGGATTCGTTGGCCATGCGGACGAACTCGTTCCACTGCGCGTTTGCCTGGCGCACGGCGTCGGCCGCAGCGCGGTTGACATTGTCCACCGCCTGGCCAATCTGCGCGTTGGCCTGCGAGGAGAGGTCCTGCGCCGAAGCATCGGCGGGAGCGACGACGGCGCCGGCGACGAGTGCGGCGACCGCGAGCTTGGATACTGCACCGGTGACGGCGCCGCGCAGACGCGCAGACACTCCGAAGGACCTGGTACGAGAATTATCAATTTTCACACAGGCAATATTAAACCTCACCTGCACCACCGGCAACTAGGAGACGAGCACTGATTGGTGCCATTTTTTCCACGGCTAAGGTTGGTGCTCGTGTCCCACGCCCCGAACCCGCCTCGCCCCGCCACCGCACCCGACTTTTTGCTCTCACGAGCAGCCGGGTCGGTGCGAACCCAGGGCGCGGTAGCCACCTTCGACCAAGCGTGGGAAGCGGTCGAAGCTATCGAGCAAGGCAGGGTCGACCTCGTCGTCGGCGCGCTGCCGTTTGTGCAAGACCAGCCGGCTGCGCTCACCGTGCCTGAGCGGGTGGTGCGCGAACCGGGCACGCTCGAGCCGCACCCCTACTACCGCATCGGACCCGGCGCCCAGCTCAACGCTCAGCTCGTGGGCGTCGATCCCACCCCGGAAGAGCACCTGCGCCGCGTCGAAGCCGCGGTGTCCACCATCCAAGATTCGGTGTTGGAGAAGGTGGTGCTCGCCCGAGCTGTCGACATTGTCTTCAACCCGCCCGTGGACCCCCGTTTAGTGGCCGCCCGGCTCATCGACCTCTCCTACACCCGCGACGGGTTCATTGCGGACCTCACCCCCTCCGGGCGCGTGGGCCATTTCCTCGTTGGTTCCTCCCCGGAAGTCCTGGTCAAGCGCAAGGGCAATGCGGTGTCTTCGTACCCGCTCGCCGGTTCCGCCGCCCGCAACCCAGGAAACCCTGAGGCGGACCAGGCCGCAGCGCAGGCCCTGTACTCCTCCGCCAAAGACCTCGACGAGCACCACTACGTGGTCGACCACATCCGTAAGGTGTTAGCTCCCCTGTGCGAGACGCTCACCGTGCCGGAGCGGCCCATCGTGGAAAAGACGAGCGAGATGTGGCACTTGGCCACGCCGATTCGAGGCATGTTGAAAGATCCCGCCCCCACGGCACTCGACCTGGCGCTTCGCCTCTACCCCACCCCGGCGGTCTGCGGGACACCCCAGGCGGCTGCGGAGGCGTTGATTACCACCGCCGAAACTGACCGCGGGTTCTACGCCGGCGTCGTCGGCCATACCGATGCCGCCGGCGACGGGGAGTACATGGTCGCCATCCGGTGCGCCGAGGTCAACGCCGAAGGAACCCGCGCCCGCGCGTGGGCCGGCGGCGGGCTCGTCGCCGCGTCTGACCCGCAGGCCGAGTTGGAGGAGACGACGGCCAAGTTGCGCACGATCATGCGCGCGCTCGGCCTGTAGTGCTCGCGCCTACGCCCGCTCGACCGGGTTACCCAGTTTGCCGATGCCCGGGATCTCGACCTCGATAAAGTCACCCGGCACCATCTCCTCCGTGCCCGCCGGCGAGCCAGTGGCCAAAACGTCGCCGGGCAGCATAGTGAAGGACTGGGTCACCCACTCCACCATTTCCCCGATGTTCAGGATCATCTGGTTGGAGTTCGAATCCTGCTTCGTCTCCGTCTTGCCGTCGTGAGTCAGGTGCGCCTTGATGGGCAGGTTGGTGAAATCGAAGGAATCCAGGTCCGTCTCAATCCACGGACCCAGCGGGCCGAAGGTGTCAATCCCCTTCGCCCGTGCCCACTGGCCGTCAGCGAACTGCAGGTCGCGCGACGACACGTCGTTGATGATGGTCACGCCGCGCACCACCGACTTCCAGTCCTCAGCCTTGACATTCTTGCACGGGACGCCGAAAACGAGGGCCAGCTCGCCCTCGAACTCCACGCGGGTGGCAAAGTCCGGGATCTTGATCGGCGCACCGGGGCCGACAACTGCGGTAGACGGCTTAACAAAGATGGTCGGCGGCAGGTGCTCCGCGGACTCCTTGAACACCTCCGCCACGTGGTCTGCGTAATTGCGGCCAACTGCGACCACCTTGCTCGGCAGCGTCGGCGCAAGCAGACGTACCTGATCGAGCTGGTACTCCTTGCCGGTGTACTCGGGCTCGGTGAATGGGGTGCCAGCAATCGCCTTCGCTGTCGCGCCGTCTTCATCGATGACGGCGAACGTCATTCCCTCGGGGGTTGCAATTCGTCCAAAACGCATGCCGGAAAGCATACCGCGTGACAGCGGTCACGCTGCGGTAATCGCGAGGTAGAGCTCCGCGCACGCAATCGCATCGGTCAGTGCAGAGTGATTGGCGTACCTCGGCAGGTGGTAGCGCTCCCGCACGCGGGCCAAGCGGAGGTCCTCCCCGCGCGGGTAGGTCCCCATCCGCTCCATGTGGCGGCGCTCCATTGTCATGGTGTCGATGACTTCGCGCTCATGAAGCTGCCACTTCACCCCGCGCACATCGCGATACAGTTTGGCCAGGAACTTCGTCTCCATCTGGGCGAAGTGCGCGAGAAGCGCCCGCCCCTCGAACGCCCGCTCAAAGGCGTCGAGCACCACCCCCGGATCGGCGCCCTTGGTGGCGACGTCGTCGTCGGTCACCCCGTGGATCGTCGCGGATTCCCCGACCGATGCCCCAGCGAGCACGAAGTACTGCGCGCCGGATAAGTCGATCACCCGGTCGTTCACGGGCACCCAGCCGATGGAGACGAGCTGGTTGTTCTTGGGGTCGAGGCCGGTCGTTTCGACATCGACGGCGAGCACGGAGCCGTCGATAAGCACACGCTTCTTGGGGCCGAAGAGCGCTCCGAGCATCTCACACCGCCCTGGTGGGGTACTTGTTGGCGAGCGCGTTCTGCAGCGACTTGACCACGCCGAACGCGTCGCGCAGCGCGGCGCGATCGCGCTCCGGAAGCTGCTTCGGGTCGATGTGGTAGTCCGGCGTCTCCCCGGCGCGCACCTGCCTTGCCTGGTGCCGCATGGCCAGATCGGCGAGGTACTCGTACGCGTCGAGCGCGTCCGCCGCGCCGCGCTCCGACACGGTTGAACCGGCCGCGGCCTTCAGGCGCCCCATGGTGTCTACCTCACCCACTCCCGCGGCGATGGCGTACAGCCTGGCCATTTGCACGATCGCCGCGGTGCCGCCTCGCTTGATGTCCAAGGTGTCGGCGTAATCCCCGCTGCGTTCGACTACGAAGCCGCGGAAGAAACCGATCGGCGGCTCGCGGAAGGTGGCCAGTGCCGCCAGGTGGGTGTGCAGACGCCGCGACCCGTGGGCGGACGCGAGTGCGGAAGCTCGCACGGACTCCCCCAGCTCCCGCCAGCCGGCGCCGCCGCCGCAGATCGGGCGGAAGTCGAAAAAGACCTGTGCATGCAGCAACGCCTGGGGCTCGGGTGCCGTCACCCAACCGTGGAAGGTGCGCTCCCACTCGGACTGCGTCATCCGCCACTGCGGCTCCTGCGCCATCATGTCGCCGGGGCACAGCGCCTGCCCCGCGGCCGCCAGGCCCTGGCACACGAAGGTGGCCAGCTCCTGGAAGTACGCCCCATGTTTCGCGGGGTCGTAGCTGTTATCCAGCACGAGCGCGTTGTCCTGGTCGGACGCGGGCCCCATTTCCCCGCGCGCCTGGGAGCCGACAGCCACAAACGCAAAGGGTACTGGCGGGGGCCCAAGCTTCTCGACGGCTAACGTTCCCAACCTCTTTGCAATCGCATCCGCAATGGAGGTGAGCAACTTCTGGGTTTGCGTGGCGCCCGCGCCTCGCTCAAAGAACTTGGTGGCTACCGCCGCGGCGTCGCGGTAGGCCCCCTGGAGCTCAGTGAGTGAACTGCGCGCGACGTCGGCCGCGAGGTAGATCGGGTCGGTTTGCAGTTGGCGGAGGATGTCGGTGGAGGACAAAATGCCCACGAACCCCTGGGGTCCCTCCACGGGCAGGTGGTGGATGCCGAGCTCGCTCATTGCCAGCATCGCCTCAAACGTCAGCGCGTCGGCGGGGACTGTGCGCACAGGTGAGGTCATCACCTCCGACACCGGCAGCGACGGGTCCACCTGCGCAGCGACGACCCTGTTGCGCAGATCCCGGTCGGTGAGGATGCCGGGTTGCGCGCCGCCTTCGATCACCGCACATGACGTTCCCGCCTCCCCCATCGCCCGGGCAGCCTCCGCGATGCTCACCCCTGCGTCCAACGACACGAGGCTGCGCCCGGCGACCAGGTCTGCGACCGGCACACGGAGAAGCTCCGACGTGGATGTGTCGCGCACCTCGTCCGCAGCCGCCTTGACCCGGCGGGAGGCGGTTTGGAAGAACCTGTCCAGATCCGGAAACTCGCCCAGGAGTTGGGCGAAGTGTTCGCGCGGAAGCATGAGCAGGACGGAGTCTTCGACCGCCTCCATCGCGTACTTCGATTCCGGCTCCCCCACCAGCGTGGAGTATCCGAAGTTCAACCCGGCCTCGCGCCGGTCCAGCAGCAGGTTCTCATCACTAATCACATCGACCGCACCCGAGCGGATGATGTACAAGGTGTCGTTGACATCGCCCACCCCAAACACCACCTGCCCGCGCCGGACGTAAGTGATGGACATGTGCGCGGGCAGGGCACGCAGCGTCGCATCCGGCAGCGTGGAAAACGGCTCGTGCTGGGCGAGGAAGCCGTAGACCTCATCTAATTCAACGCTCATGCGCGAAGCATACGTGAGCGACGCGACGCTATTGGTAGCTTACGAACCAAGGACGCGGCACCACGTCAGCGTAGGTCTGCTCCGGGGTAAATGTCGGGGTGTCCTCGTCGACGAAATTCTTCCACGCCATGAAGTAATTGGGGTCCAGCCCTTCGCGCAGCACGTTCCAGGTGTCGAACTTCTGCTCCGGGACCCCGTGGCCGTCCGCGTGCAGCACCCACGCCAGCTCCGGCTGGCCGGTGCGGATGTTCTCGCGATCCGGGTACATACCCACCTGGAACTGGTGGAGGATCAGCGCCTTCTGCGGCAGCTGGTTGTCTCGCACCAGTGCGGCCAACCAGTCCGCGACCTCGTTGATTTCCGCGGCCGTCGCGCTACCGATGCGCGACAACGGGGCTTCTCCCGGGTTGAGTTTCCACTCCGCGTCAAGGGCCAACCCCACGTTTGGGCGCTTGAGCAGTTCCTCGTACAACTGCGCCTGCTGCAGGAAGTTGCCCTGCCCCGGCTGGAGATCGATGACGGCGTAACCCCCGGCGTTGACGATGGCGTCGATGTACGGCACCAGGTCTTCCGCGGGCGTCTCGTTGGAGTAGTTGCCGTCCTCGCCCGGGTACTCCGAGGCAACAGAGGCGATGACCTCGAACGCCGGAATGACGGGCTGGGGGTCCAGCGGCTGGTACTGGGCCGCGTACTGTTTGGCCAGCTCCACCGCGGCTGCCGGGTCTTGTTCCCCCATCACGCCCAGCTCGGGCCCGTATGGGTGACCGTAAAGCGCGACCATGCGCCGACCGGGAAAGACGAGGCCGCCGCCGCCGGGCAGCTCACCGTTGTGTGCCAGCGCCACTCGCGCGCCGAAGTGTTCGGTGGAGCCGAACTGCCGCCCGAGCGCCAGGGTGTCCTGCTCCGTGACGGTGCGCATGCTCTCGGCCGTCGCCCGCGGGTCGGGCGCAGCGAGCACCTGGACCTCCGCACCTGCCGCACGGGCGGTGGCGACCGCGGGGCGGGAGGTCACCGCCGTGACCAGCATCGGCGGCATGGTGAGCTTGAGCGGGTTCGCCGCCTCCAGCGCCGAGATGGCGGCGACGTCGTCCCCAGGTGTCGCCGCGGCCACCGGCGCTGTTTCTGCGACCTCCTCGTCCGCGCCCGGGACCTCGATGATTCGGGTGGCACCCAGGCGCTCGATTTCGGCGTCGACGGCGGCCACGGAGTCGTCGTAACGCACGAGCATGGGCGCCCCCAGCTTGACGGCGATTGCGGCCGCCTGCAACTGGTGGTCTCGCTCCGGGCCGGAGACGACCACCGTGTCGGAGTCGGCGAACAGCCGCCTCGACACCTCCACCCCGGTCCCGTCAGGGTCGGCGATGACCTCGGGGCCGTTCGTGTCCAACGCTTGCGGCCCCACGATTCCCCCGAGCCCCGGTGAGCCCTGCCCGCCCTCGGCTCCGCAGCCGGCGAGCACGAGCGCCGAAGCGCACAACATTGCTATTGGGCGACGGGAAATACGCATGCGATGAGACTACGCCAGGCTTAGCGCAGCGCGGCAGCGACCCGGTCGCCCACCTCCGCAGTGCGGATCTGGCCGTCACCGCGCCCGGTGACCTCCTGTTCCACCGCGGCTTCGATGCGTTCGGCGTTGTGCTCATCACCCAAGAAGCGCAGCATCATGGCCACGGACAGGATCATCGCGGCCGGGTCCGCGATGCCCTTGCCCGCAATGTCCGGCGCGGAACCGTGCACAGGCTCAAACATGGAGGGGAACTCGCGCGCTGCGTTGATGTTGCCCGAGCAGGCCTGGCCCACACCGCCGGTGACCGCTCCCGCGAGGTCGGTGAGGATGTCACCGAAGAGGTTGTCCGTGACAATGACGTCGTAGCGCTCCGGGTCGGCCACCATGTAGATTGTCGCGGCGTCGATGTGGTTGTAGTCCACCTCGACCTCCGGGAATTCGGCCGCGACCTCGTCCACCACGCGCTGCCAGAGCCCACCTGCATTGACCAGCACGTTGGTCTTGTGCACCAGCGTCAGCTTCTTGCGCCTGGTCATCGCCAGCTCGAAGGCGTAGCGCACGACCCGCTCGACGCCGTAGTACGTGTTCTGAGAGACCTCGGACGCCACCTCGTGCACGGTGCCCTGGCGCAGCGTGCCGCCGTTGCCCGCGTAGAGACTTTCGGTGCCCTCGCGCACCACCACGAAATCGATCTCCCCCGGGTTCGCCAGCGGGCTGACCGAGGTCGGGTACAACCTCGACGGCCGCAGGTTCACATAGTGGTCCAGCTTGAAGCGAAGGGGCAGCAGCAACCCGCGCTCGAGCACGCCTGCCGGCACCCGCTCCGGATCGCCGATCGCGCCAAGAAGGATCGCGTCGTGGTCTTTCAGGCTCTCCAGGTCGGCGTCCGTGAGCAGCTCGCCGTTGCGCAGATAGCGGCGCGCCCCCAGGTCGTACTCCGTCGTTTCCACGTCATCGCGCACGGCGCTTAGGACCTTCAGACCCTCCGCCATGATCTCCTCGCCGATGCCGTCGCCTGCGATCACCGCGATCTTCATCCTGTGTCGTCCTTTCGCGTCTTGGGTGTGCGGATTGTCATAGCGTAGCCGCTTGCCCCGACACGTTTGCCGCTATCGCCCGAGCACCTCGGGGTTGATCACGCTGCCCGGGTTCTCCCCACCGAGCAACCCCAGCACAGCTCGCACAACATCGGTGCCAGCGCGTTGCTGAGCTTCGCTTGTCGACGCCCCAAGGTGCGGCGTCAGCACCACATTGTCCAACGCGAACAGTGGTGAGTCGGTCGGCGGCTCCTGGGAGTACACGTCGACCCCGGCAGCACGCAGCGGCCCGTGCTGCAGCGCGTGGGCGAGGGCGCGCTCGTCAACCACCCCGCCGCGGGCGGCGTTGACCAGGATCTGCCCGGGCTTTGCCGCGGCAAGAAGCTCGGTGCCGATCATCCCCTCCGTCTCGGCCGTCTTAGGCACGTGAACGGAAATGACATCGGACTGCTCCATCAGCGCCTCAAGCCCGACCATTTCAACCCCCAGCTCCTCGGCCACGTCCGCATCGGCGTACGGGTCGTAGGCGAGCACGCGGGTACCAAATGCGCGCATTCGCTCAGCGAAGAGCTGGCCCACTCGCCCAAGCCCGACGACACCGACGGTTTTGCCGAAAAGTTCTACGCCTTGGAACCGGGAGCGCTCCCACTTCCCGGCGCGCACGGATGCGTCAGCGGCGGGCACGCAGCGCGCCGCGGCGAGCAGCAACGCGATGGCGTGCTCGCAGGCGGAGTGGCTGTTGGCCGTGGGTGTGTTGACGACGGCCACGCCTCGCTTCGTTGCCGCTTCGACGTCGATGTTATCCACCCCGACACCGGCCCGGCCGACGACGCGCAGCCGCGGTGCGGCGTCCAAGAGCTCCGCGTCAACGGTGGTGGCGGAGCGGACGAGGATGGCTTCCACGTCTGCCGCGGCGTCGAGTAGCGCTGCGCGCCCCTCCCCCTCGGGGCGGCACACGTCGGCGACGCCGGAAAGTGCGTCTTCCGCGGCTGGGGATAGGCGATCTGCGATAAGAATTCGCGGTGTGGGGGTGGGCACTGAACGCTCCTCAGCTCGACGTATAAAGCGCGAGCTATCTTATCGCAGCCGGTACTGTCGCTCGGCTGCGCGTATCCGGAACGCGAGTTCCGCGCTGGTGCCGAACTGGGCGCCGAGGGCGATAAGCGGCGCGCGGGCCAGTCCGGCCATGGCGAACAGCGTCTCTTCGGACTTGCGGGGGTCCGGCAGCGCAACCAGGGTCACTGCCGCGCCGTAGGCTCGCGCGTTTGCCACGGATGCGATCGAGGAGTCGCGCGTTGCCACCACTTGGGGCGCCATGTTTGCGTCCCTGCGCGATTGGATGGGCAGCGGGGCCGCGGTCGCTCCGGGAAGGGCGACCGGGTCGGCCCACTTCGCGCGCAGCCACGTGGGGTGGCGTTGGTCGAGCTGGGCCACCGCTTCGACTGCTTGGGCCGGGTCGGCGACAGCGGTCTCGGTGAATCTCAACGAGGTCATCTGCCCGAGCGCCTTCAACCCGCCGGGGTCTCGCCGCACCCGCATAACCCCTTGCGAGGGCGCCAGCGCCACGTCGCCGACGGTGAGGACAGTGACGGTCTTCATGGTGTTGAGCAGGTTGACGTAGTCCGCGTGACGGGACGGGTCGTAGACCGCCATCGGGGCGTTGGTGGTCACGGCGATGGACGCTGCGCGAAGCTGCGCTTCCACCGTGGAGTCGCACAGTACAAACGTCTCCGAGGCCGGGAAAAACAACTTGGCGGATTCGATGCCAAGCACGTCATCTACCACCACCGGGTGGTCGTCGAACTTCCGCGAGACATGGCGGGATTGGTTCACCGCGCTCACCTTCGCCAGCGCGTCTAGGTCAGCTTCGGCAGCGCACCCGCTCACAAGCGCGGCACCGAGCAACGCTGCGGCGGCAGCCCGGGCCCTCACTCGGCCTCTGTATCGAACACTGTGTCGGACGCCGTGTCACACGGGACGTCGCGCACCACCGGCCGGTCCATCGCGTACTCGATCATGCTGATAAACCGCTCGCGCCGGTCGGCGGTGAACGCCTCCCAGTCGGAGGCCATGAGTAGCTCTGGGTCCATTTCGTGAGCGGCGACCATCGCGTCAAACTCCGCATCATCGAGCAGCGACTTCGACTGCAGCCGCGGCAGGTAGCGCTTGGGCTCGTTGGCCTCCAGCACCATCTGGGTTCGCTGACCCATTGGGGTGCGGTTGAGGACGGATTCAGCCAGCGCCGTGTCCGCTCCAAGGACGTCGAGATATGGGCGTGGGAACACGGGGTGGAAGCTCGGCTGCAGTTGGACGACCGTGTCTGGATTGAACGGCTCTCCCGTGCGCCAGTCGCGGGCACCCCGCGCCATGAGAAGGGTAAAGAGACCACGGTACACGCCGCTATCGGCGGTCGCGGTGAACAAGCGGGATTCGTGGAACACAGAATCTGCCACGGTGCGCGGCAGCTCATGTGTCTCCCCTTTCACCCACGGGGTGACCTCGCTGACATCGAGGCCGATGCGGATCGTCGGCGCGTGCGCGCCGTAGAGCTCTCCGAAGACGCCCGACCAGAACCAGCGGTTGAGACGGTCGTTCGCTTCTTGGCGGGCGAGCGCTGCCGGGTCCTCGGCCAAGCGGGTGAGAATGACCGCGAGCGGCACAAGCTGACCGGGGTACGGCACGTCCTCGGGCCGGAGGATGCGCCGCTCCTCCAAGAACGCCGCGGCATCTTCGAAGCCCCGGACCATCTCTTCGGCGTGCGCGCGGTATTCATCAAGGGTGATGTTCAAAATGTCGCCGCGGTGGCCGAACGCCGGCCCCTTCCGGCTGGTGAGCAAAAGCGAAAGCGCGCGGAGGAACTCGACGCGTCCCACCGCCTCCAGCACCGGGTAACGCAGCAGGCGCTGCTCAATGCCCGCCCATTGCTCCGCCAAGCGAAACTCGGGGTCCTGAGTGGCGAAGACGGCGGTGAGCAACTCGAACACATCCATCTGCACACCCGCCGAGTTGGCGTGGGCGAAGATCTGCCCAACCCCGGCCTGGGTCGTCTCCCGGTCCACACGAATCACCGGCACGTCGTAGGCGGAGAGGCCACGCATCACCGAATTGATGAACTTCTTCACCGCCTCGCGCAGGCCCGAGTCATCTGTGGAGGCGGCCATGTCCACGAGGAGGTCATTGCCCTCTTTCCATAGCAGCATGGACACCGGAATCACGCCGTGGGCGAGCAGGTCCTCTCGCGAACGAATCCCCCCATCGATCGCGGGGCCAAAGTGCGAGCGCACCGTCCCGTCCAGATCCACAGCGAAGACCGATTCCACGGGCATGGGGTCTGTCGCTACGGCCCCGCGCACGTCCACCATGAACCGCCGCTCGATGTCCCTGCCCAGGAAGTCCACCGTGCGCACCACCCCATCGCCCTTGAATGCGTGGTAGAGGGAGGTCAACCGCTGTTGGCCGTCGAGAAGCAAAAGCCCCGGCTGGATTCCGCTGGCGTCGACCCCGTCGAGGGGGCGCGGGCGGAAGCGCTGCTCAGAATTGCGCGTGTCCAGCGCCAGGAACGACCCGATGGGGTACCCGCGGAGGACGGAGGTGACAAGGGTGCGAATCCGGTCCACATCCCAGATGTAGTCACGCTGAAAGTCCGGCAGCTGCAATTCACCACGCTGCGCGCGGGTAAACAGGTCGTTGAGAGAGTAGCTCGGAGTCGTAAAACCCATGGCCCCAAGCGTAGAGCAGATCTAGCAAACCTTCTCGTGGGAGGCATGCCCGGGCGGCTCGATCTGGATCGTCGCGTGCTCCACTCCGAGACCGCGAAGCGCGGCCTGCGCGTCGTCCAACACCACGTGCTCGTCCGCACCCGCGGCAGTGACAATGTGCACCGTCGCAATCACGTTGACGCCATCGATCGACCACAGATGCAGATCGTGCGTATCGACGACTCCGTCCACCGCGCGCAGCACCGGATCCACCTCCGCGGTATCAAACCCACCCGGCACATGTTCCAGCATCACCCGCGCCGAGCGCAACATGAGCTGCCACGCCCGGGGAAGGACCAGCGCGGCGATGATCAGCGACGCCACAATGTCCGCCCACGCATACCCCGTCAGGGCAATCACCGCGCCCGCCGCGAGCACCGCGACCGATCCGAGCATGTCCACCAGCACATGCAGGTACGCGCCCTGCACGTTGATCGAGCCCTCCCGGTTTCGCGCCAGCACCCAGGCCGAGACCGCGTTGGCAATGAGCCCGAGCAGCGCGACACCCATCATGGGCCCCACATCGACCGGTTCCGGGTTACGCAACCTGGCCACTGCCGCGAGCACGATCCACACGGAGATCGCGATCACCGCCACCGCATTGACAAGCGCTGCGAGCACTTCGACCCGGCGGTAGCCGTACGTGGCGTGGTCCGACGCGGATTTTCGGCCAATGAGCACCGCCACCACTGCGATGATGAGGCCCGCCGCGTCCGACAGCATGTGCATGGCATCTGCCAACAGCGCAAGCGAGCCGGTAAGCCAGCCGCCGATGAGTTCCGCAACGAACACCACCGCCGTAATGCCGAGTGCGGTAACGATTGCCCGCAGCGGCGCGTCCTGCCCGTGCGAGTGCCCGTGCGAGTGCCCGTGATGGTGACCCAAAGCACGCCCTCCTTACGTGGAAACGACCTCAGCTTACGACGGCCCTACCTTATTGTCAATTTAATGAAAACGCCCACCAAATAGGTCTGGAACTTCGCTGACGTGCGCGAACACTCCGCAAACCTTCAAGATAGACTTCAGGGTTCTGGCAGCCTGTGTGTGGGATTGGCTACACTGGCGTACCGTCCGTGAAGGATGTTGTGAAGCTTCCCCTCAAATGAAGCTCCGGCACATAGTGATAAATGAGAGGACCTGAATTATGACGACCGCTAACCCGAACGATCCGAACCGCAAGAACATCGGCAACAACTTGGACCCGAAGAACGTCGACGCCAACAACGTTGCCAACGACAACGTCCGCGTTGAGCGCACCACCACCGAGCGCACCTCCACCACCCCGGCTCGCACCACCGGCGGTTCTACCGCGGTGACCACCGAGGAAAACGACAACAACGGTGGCGGCTGGTGGAAGTGGCTGCTGGGCATCCTGGCAGCACTGCTGCTGCTGTGGCTGCTGTGGAGCCTGTTCAACAACAACGACGACGCTGACACCACCACGACGTCGACCACCACCGCTGCGACCGAGGTTGTCGAGGAGACCACCACGGTTCAGGAGGGCACCGCAACCGAGACCGCTGCCCCGAGCGCTGCTGACGACACCGTGACCCAGACCGAGGTCGTCGAAGAGGTCACCGAGACCCTGGCACCGGCTACCAACTAGTCGCGTAGCTTCGGCAAGAGTTAAGCCCCGCCCACTTCACGCGAAGTGGGCGGGGCTTTTTCCGTGCCGTGTATTTAGCGGGCGGTGTCGGTGAGCGGGTTCTTCACCCAGCTCATCATGTCGCGCAGCTCAGCGCCCGTCTTCTCAATCGGGTGCTCGGCGATCTTCGCGCGCAGGCCCTCGAGCTCCTTGTTGCCACCCTCGACATTGGCAACAAGACGGTTGGTGAAGGTGCCGTCCTGGATGTCCTTCAGGATGTCACGCATGCGGTCCTTCGCGCCATCGTCGATGACGCGCGGGCCGGAGAGGTAGCCACCGAACTCGGCGGTGTCGGACACGGAGTAGTTCATGTTGGCAATGCCGCCTTCGTAGATCAGGTCCACGATCAGCTTCATCTCGTGCAGGCACTCGAAGTAGGCCATCTCCGGCTCGTAACCGGCCTCAACCAGCACCTCGAAGCCCTTCATGATCAGGTCCTCGAGGCCGCCGCAGAGCACAGCCTGCTCGCCGAAGAGGTCGGTGACGGTCTCAGCCTCGAAGGTGGTCGGGATGACGCCGGCGCGGGCGCCACCGATGGCTGCGGCATAGGACAGCGCCAGCTCCTTGCCGTTGCCCTGCGGGTCCTGCTCCACAGCGATGAGGCAGGGCACGCCCTTGCCGTCGGCGAAGGTGCGGCGAACGAGGTGGCCCGGGCCCTTCGGGGCGACCATGGCGATGGTGATGTTGTCCGCCGGCTTGATCAGGCCGAAATGGATGTTCAGACCGTGGCCGAAGAAGAGCGCGTCGCCGTCCTTCAGGTTCGGCTCGATGTCTTCGGTGAAGATCTGCGCCTGGGAGGTGTCCGGGGCCAGCAGCATGATCACGTCGGCCCACTCCGCGGCCTCGGCGTTCGTCTTCACATCGAAGCCAGCTTCCTTCGCCTTCTCTGCGGACTTCGAGCCCTCGCGCAGGCCGACAACGACCTCGACGCCGGACTCGCGCAGGTTCTGCGCGTGGGCGTGGCCCTGGGAGCCGTAGCCGATGATGGCGACCTTCTTTTCCTTGATCAGGTCGAGGTTTGCGTCCTGGTCGTACAACACGTCGATTGCCATGGGAAAAACTTCCTTTACTCGGGTAATGGTCTTGCAGTCTGAGACGGCTGTTTCACATTATGACACAGCCTTAGGGCGGGTTTAATCGGTTGGGGCCATCGTTTTAGAGCCGCGGGCCAGCGCCACCGAACCGGATCGCGCCAGCTCGCGGATACCAAAGGAATCCATCACGTCGAGGAACGCCTTCAGCTTGGACGACGTACCGGTCGCCTCAATCACCATCGAATCCACCGCCACGTCGATCACTCGGGCGCGGAACAGGTTCGCGGCGTCGACGACCTGGGGGCGGGTGTGGTTGTCCGCGTTCACTTTCACCAGGAGGAGCTGGCGGCCGACAGAGGTGTCGTCGTCAAGCTCTTGCACCTTAATCACCTGGATGAGCTTGTAGAGCTGTTTGACGATCTGCTCGACAGCGTGCTCGCTCGCATCCACGACCACGGTGAGCCGGTTGATGCCCTCGACCGACGTCTTCGCGGAAACGAGCGAGACGAGGTTGTAGCCGCGGCGGGTAAACAGTGCGGTGACGCGGGTGATGATGCCGTCGACGTCTTGCACCAGCACTGAGAGGGTGTGGCGGGTGATGTCTTGTGAGTAGGCCATGATTTACTTCCCTTCCTGCTGCTGCTCGAGCTGCTCGATCGTGGCGTTGATCTCCTCCGGCGTGGCCGCGGCCGACTCTTCCTCGTCGAAGAAGGGGCGAATGTCGCGGGCGTACTGGATGTCGGAGTTGGAGGACCCGGCCGAAATCATCGGCCACACCTGGGCGTCCTCCCCCACCACGAACTCGATGACCACCGGGCGGTCGTTGATCGCGCGGGCGCGCTCGATGGCCGGTGCCACATCTTCTTCCTTGGTCACGCGGAACGATTCTGCACCCAGCGCCTCAGACAGCTTGACAAAGTCCGGCACGTAGACTTCCCCGCCCAGCTTGGTGTGGGAGTAGTTGCCCTCGTAGAACAGGGTCTGCCACTGGCGCACCATGCCCAGGTTTCCGTTATTGATCAGGGCGACCTTGATGGGGAAACCCTCCAGGGCCGCGGTGGTGATCTCCTGGTTCGTCATTTGGAAGCAGCCGTCGCCGTCAACGGCCCACACCTCAGCATCCGGCACGGCGGCCTTCGCCCCCATCGCCGCCGGGATGGCGTAGCCCATGGTGCCGGCACCACCCGAGTTGATCCAGTGGCGCGGCTTTTCAAAGTCGATGAACTGCGCGGACCACATCTGGTGCTGGCCCACGCCGGAGCAGTAGATCGCCTCGGGGCCCGCGATACGCGAGAGGGTTTCAATGACGTACTGCGGGGACAGGGAACCGTCCGACTGCGGGTCGTAGCCGCGCGGGAAACGCTCCTTCAAATCGCGCAGGCGATCAAGCCACGGGCCAATCTCGGGTGCCTTGTACTTGCCGTCTTTGGTGAAGTAGTCGTTGAGCTCAGACAGCACGCGCTTCGCGTCGCCGACGATGGGCACGTCCACCGGGCGAATCTTGCCCACCTCAGCCGGGTCGATGTCCGCGTGGATGGTCTTCGCCAGGGGGGCGAAGGTGTCGATGTCGCCGGTGACCCGGTCGTCGAAACGCGTGCCGATGGCGATGAGCAGGTCCGCTTCCTGGAACGCGCCCACCGCGGGCACCGCGCCGTGCATGCCCGGCATGCCCAGGTACAGCGGGTGGGACTGGGGGAACGCGCCCAACGCCATCAGCGTGGTCACCACCGGGATACCGGTGGCCTCGGCGAATTGCAGCAGCTGCTTGTCCGCTCCGGACTTCACCACACCACCGCCGATGTAGAGCACCGGCCGCTCTGCCTGGGAAATCATCTTCGCCGCCTGCGCTATCTGGCGGTTGTGCGGCTTCGTGTTTGGCTTGTAGCCCGGCAGGTCGATCCGCGGCGGCCAGTTGAACTCGATCTCCGTGTTTTGCACGTCCTTCGGAATGTCCACCAGCACCGGGCCAGGACGGCCAGTGGAGGCGATGTGGAACGCCGCGGCAATGGCCATCGGGATGTCATCGGCGTTGCGCACCATCACGTTGTGCTTGGTAATGGGCATGGTGATGCCGCGGATGTCCGCCTCCTGGAACGCGTCGGTACCAATGAGGGGCGAGCCCACCTGACCGGTAATCGCCACCATGGGCACCGAGTCAAGGTACGCGTCCGCCAACGCTGTCACCAGGTTCGTCGCACCCGGGCCCGAGGTCGCGATGCACACGCCGACCCTCCCGGACGCCACGGCGTAGCCCTCCGCCGCGTGGCCCGCGCCCTGTTCGTGGCGCACCAGCACGTGGCGGAGCTTCTTGGCGTTAAACAAGGCGTCGTAAAGCGGGAGCACCGCACCACCAGGCAGGCCGAATACGATGTCAGTCCCCAGCTCCTCAAGGCTGCGCACCACTGCGTCAGCACCGGACATCCGCTCAGGCCCCGAGGTGTTCTTCGTTGAAGCTGCCACGGTTTCATAGCTCCTTAGCTGCGTGAAATTCCAGTCGTTCCAGGCGATCACAACAAAAGCCCCCGACCCAGCACGGCCGTGCTGTCGAGGGCGCTTGTGGTTGCGGCGTAGAAACAGTCCCGCTACGGCAAGCGCCGAGTGGGTACGAGTACTACGAGTCGCAGGTTGATCACGGGCAGTACCTTACAGCACCCGTCACCTATTGTTCGCGTTTTATTCAAATTCGCATGTGCTTTTCGACGGCTCCATGTGAACCACTAGCATGACCACCTATGGCTTCCAAGGTTTTCTCCCCGAGCAGGGAGCACGTGGTTGCGATCATCCTCATGACCGGCATCGCCCTGATGGGCATCCTGTGGGCACCGAAGTACCTCGCGTGGTTGCTCATCATCCCCGCCGTCCTGCTGGCCTGGGTGCTCGTCTCCTCCACCACCGTCAGTGACAACGGGATCAGCGCGAAGTACCTGCTGCGCAAAAACCGCACCCTCACCTGGGAGAATTTGTCCGGCCTCGCCTTCAAGGGCGCGACGGCGTACGCCGTGACCTCTTCGGGCGAGGAGGTGGCGCTTCCAGGCGTCACATTCAACGACCTGCCCGCGCTCGCAGAGGCGTCGCGGGGGCGCATTACCGACGTGATCACCTCCGCCCAAGAAGCGGCCGACGGCAAATACGAGATCATCGACCGGGACGGTTATAAGGTCTTGATGGACCGCGAGGAATACGAAGCCTACGTTGCGCAGCACCCGGATTTGCCGGGTCCGCGACCGGAGGCCGTCGATAAGCCTGCTAAGCCCTCTGAGAAGGAGTAACACTGTGATCCCACTGCGCTCACGCGTCACCACCGTCGGCCGTCAAGCAGCAGGCGCACGCGCCTTGTGGCGCGCCACCGGCACCGCCGAGAACGAGTTTGGCAAGCCGATTGTGGCCATTGTGAACTCCTACACCCAATTTGTTCCGGGCCACGTGCACCTCAAGGAGGTCGGCGAGATCGTCGCAGCGGCCGTTCGCGCGGCAGGCGGCGTGCCCAAGGAGTTCAACACCATCGCCGTCGACGACGGCATCGCCATGGGCCACGCGGGCATGCTCTACTCCCTGCCCTCGCGCGAGATCATCACCGACTCCGTGGAGTACATGGTCAACGCGCACACCGCGGACGCCATGGTGTGCATTTCCAACTGCGACAAGATCACTCCGGGCATGCTCAACGCCGCGATGCGCCTGAACATCCCGGCGGTCTTCGTCTCCGGCGGCCCCATGGAGGCTGGTAAGGCGTTTTCCGTGGGCGGGGTGACGAAGCCGAAGTCCGACCTCATCGACGCGATCGCGCTGTCCGCGAACAACGATGTCACCGACGCGGAGCTCGACGACATCGCCAACAACGCCTGCCCCACCTGCGGATCCTGTTCCGGCATGTTCACCGCGAACTCGATGAACTGCCTCACCGAGGCGCTTGGCCTTTCGCTTCCGGGCAACGGCACAACGCTGGCCACGCACGTTGCCCGCCGCGCGTTGTTCGAGAAAGCGGGCGCGGCCGTCATGGAGCTGTGTGAGCGCTACTACGGCCAGGGCGACGAGTCCGTGCTGCCGCGGGCCGTGGCCAACGAGCACGCGTTTAGGAACGCCATGGCACTGGACATGGCCATGGGCGGGTCCACCAACACGATCCTGCACATCCTCGCCGCGGCGCAGGAGGGTGAGATTGATTTCGATCTCACCGACATCGACGAGCTCTCCCACAAGATCCCCTGCCTGTCCAAGGTGGCGCCGAACGGCGACGCGCACGTGGAAGACGTGCACCGCGCCGGCGGCATCCCCGCGATCCTGGGCGAACTCAACCGGGCGGGCCTGCTCCACGACGACGTGCACTCGATCGCCTACCCCTCTTTGGATTCGTGGCTGTCCGATTGGGACATCCGCGGCGGCACAGCACTCGACGAGGCGATCGAGCTCTACCACGCCGCACCCGGCGGGATGCGTACCACCGAGGCGTTCTCGCAGGACGCTCGCTGGGAATCGCTCGACCTCGACGCCGTCACCGGCGTGATCCACGACACCGAGCACCCCTTCACCTCCGACGGCGGTCTCGTCGTGCTGCGCGGCAACCTGGCCGAAGACGGCGCGATTTTGAAGACCGCGGGCGTGGAGGAAGGCCTGTGGGAGTTCTCTGGCCCCGCCCGAGTGGTGGACTCCCAGGAGCAGGCCGTGTCCATGATCCTCAACCGCGAGGTCATGGAAGGCGAGGTCGTGGTCATCCGCTACGAAGGCCCCGCGGGCGGCCCGGGCATGCAGGAGATGCTGCACCCCACCTCGTTCCTCAAGGGCGCGGGGTTGGGCAAGAAGTGCGCGCTCATTACCGACGGCCGGTTCTCCGGCGGCACCTCCGGCCTCTCCATCGGCCACATCTCCCCCGAGGCGGCCCAGGGCGGCCTCATCGGCTTGATCGAAAACGGTGACACGATCAAGATCTCGGTGTCCAACCGGGAGCTCACGCTGGATGTGGACGAGGCGGAGCTGGCCCGCCGTCGAGAAGCAATGGAAGCTTCTGAGCGCCCGTGGACGCCGAACCGCGAGCGAACGGTGTCGAAGGCGCTGCGCGCCTACGCCTCGATGGCAACGAGCGCCGACAAAGGGGCCGTCCGCCGCGTGGACTAGCGCGGGTTAGGCGAACGGGTTGATTTCGGTGCCGAGCCACCACATCAGCCCGGCCGCCGCCAGACCCACGAGCGCACAGATCCAGCTCGACGCGAGCGGGCGGCGCGCCCAACCGCGCTGCGCGTCCACGCCGTAGAGGCCCGGACCCGTGAACTGCAGCGCGAGGGACGCGCCCAGCAGCATGACCGGCATCCAGGTCTCCGGCCCCCACGCGAACACGTTGAAGCCGCCACCCTGGGCGTTGAAGGCGTGGAGTGCGAGGAAGCCGGTCACAGCGATGGCCACGAGCGAGGCGACCGGAGTCAGCAGGCCAAGGACCAGGAACACGCCGGCGGCGAGCTCGAGCGTGGGCACGATGATCGCGAGGCCGTTCCCGAACGGGTAGTTGGCGAAGGCGTCTTCAAGACCAGCAATGCCCTCATTGCCGCCCAAGCGGAAGAACGTGCCCACCGACTGAATGATCAGGAGCGCACCCAGCGCGAGGCGCAGGAGCAGCAGACCGAAGTCGATCGTGCCGCGGCGGGCGTCTTCCACCACGGTGGTGGACTGATCGACGACTGGAGCCGGCTCCACGTAGGTCGTCTCCTGGTACGCGGGCTCCTCGTAGGCGGGTTCGACAAACGCCGGGTCCGCCGGAGGGATGTACTCGGACTGGCGGTTGAACGTCACCGTCTCCTGAGCCGGCTCCGCAGGCTGTGCCGCGGGGTTCGCGCGGATGCGCACCTCTTCGACGGCGCCTTCTACCTCGGTGCGGGGGAAGACTTCGGTGCTCTGGTACTCGGGGACTTCGCCGCCGAGCGAGTTCAGGTCGTTGATGTCGTCTGGGGTGAGATCGCGGGGATTGTTAGCCATGACGCTCAATGTAGGCGACAACCGCGCTAGCGCGCGGGAGCCGCTCGGCGTGGCTCGGCTGCAGGTTGTGTTACCGTCGTGGACGTTTTTGAGTATGCCTAAACAACAATCAAAGGATTTCCAATGACGAAGACGCTCAGAGTAGCGCTTGCCCTCGTCGGCCTGACGGTGGGTGCGGGCTTCGCATCGGGCCAAGAGGTGATCCAGTACTTCCTCTCATTCGGGTACTGGGGCATCGTCGGCGCCGCGGTCGCCGGCATCACCATTGCCGTGTTCAGTGCCTGGGTATATCAACTCGGTTCCTACTACCTCGCGGACGACCACAGCGCCGTCTTCCGCAGCGTGTCTCGCCCATGGATCGCGCGGTTCATGGACATCACCACCATGTTCACCCTGTTCTGCATCGGCTTTGTCATGATCGCCGGTGCCGGCGCGAACCTGGAACAGCAGTTCGGGCTGCCGACATGGATGGGCGCAGCAATCATGGTGGTGCTGCTCATCGGGTCGGGTTTCTTGGACATTGACCGGCTGACCAACGTGATCTCGTTCATCACACCGCTGCTCATCATTTGCCTGCTGGGCGCGTTCGTGATCACCCTGATGAACATGCCGGACAACGTCGGCCAGCTCAACGAACTCGCACAGCAGAACCCGCACGCCTCCGGTACCTTCCACAACTGGCTGGTCACCGCACTGAACTACGCCACGCTGGTGATGATCATGGATACGTCGATGATGCTGGTGTTCGCCGGCTCCCACATGAACCCGGCTCAGGCCGGCAAGGGCGGGTTGCTCGGCGGCATCATGTTCGCGGTGTTGCTGTTGATCCTGGTGTTCATCCTGTTCTTCAACATGGAACACATCATGGGCGCGGACATGCCGCTGCTCATGGTCTTCGACACCATGCACCCGACCGTCGGTGTCTTTGTCTCGATCGTGATTTACCTGATGATCTACAACACTGCGGTCGGGCTCCTCTACGCCCTCGGCCGCCGCTTGAGCCACGACAAGCCCGGCAAGTTCCGCACCTACTACTTCATCGTGGTGCTGGTTGGCTTCGCACTGTCGTTCATCGGTTTCGCAGATTTGGTCGGCTGGGTGTACCCGGTCCTCGGTTACCTGGGTCTCATCCTTGCAATCGTGATGAGTACCGCATGGTTCCGCGACCGCGAAAACATCAAGGACGAAACGCAGCGCCGCGAGCGCCTCGCCGAGCTCGCCGAGGCCCAACTCGACCCCGCCTCCGACGACCTCACCCGCGCCGAGCGCGCCGAGGTGGAGGATCTCGTCTCCGACTCCCACGTCGCCGACCAAGAGCTGTGGCAATCCGTGCAGGAGGAGGTCGCCGCGGACCTGCACGCCGATTCCTCCAGCGAGTTCGACCTCAAGGACGTCCCCGCCCTCGACCCCGAGTCAAAGGCCTACGACGGCGCACCCGAGACCCCGGGGGAGGCGATCCACTGGCAGGCCTACGACGAGATGTACAAGACCGGCGAATTCCCCGCGGTCAAGCCCGAGTCCAAGTAGGCCGAGCACCCGAAGGCAGCCCTCTGAGGCGCCCCCAAACGACAAAACCAGCGAAACGGTTGTAGCGAATCCGCCAAAAATTGGGATTCGCTACAACCGTTCCGCTGGAAACTTGGGGGTGTGGGGCAGGAAGGTCCTACTCCGCCAGCTTCTTCGCGATGAGCTGGTTCACCTGCCCCGGATCCGCCTTGCCCTGGGTCGCCTTCATCACGGCACCCACGATCGCGCCGGTGACCTTCGTGTTACCCGCGCGATACTTCTCCACGATGTCCGGGTTCGCGGCCAGCGCTTCTTCGACCGCCTTCTCAATCGCGCCGTCGTCGCGCACCACTTCGAGCCCACGCTTAGCGACGACTTCGTCGACCGACCCCTCACCAGCAATCACGCCGTCAATGGCCTGACGCCCCAACTTGGTGGTGAGCTTGCCCTCCTTGACCAGCTCGACCACGCGCGCGACGTCGGCCGGGGTGATGCCGAGTGCATCGAGGTCCTTCCCGGCCTCGTTGGCCTTGCCGTTGATGTAGGAGACCCACCACGCGCGGGCTTCGTCCGGGGTCGCACCGGCCTCGACGGTATCCACGATGAGGTCCAGCGCTCCGGCGTTGACCAGGTCGCGGAACTCCTTCTCCGGCAGCTGCCACTCCTCCTGGATGCGGGCGCGGCGCACCCACGGCAGCTCAGGCAGAGTCGCACGGATCTCCTCAACCCACTCTGGCTTCGCGATCACCGGCGGCAGATCCGGGTCGTTGAAGTAGCGGTAGTCCGAGGCCTCCTCCTTCGGGCGGCCCTTCGAGGTGGAGCCGTCCTTTTCCTGGTAGTGGCGCGTCTCCTGCACCACTTCCCCGCCGTTTGCCAAGACAGCGGCCTGGCGCTGCATCTCGAAACGCACGGCCTGTTCCACGGACTTCAGGGAGTTGATGTTCTTCGTCTCCGTGCGGGTGCCGAACTTCTCCTGGCCGACCGGACGCAGAGACACGTTCGCGTCGCAACGCATGCTGCCCTGATCCATCCGCGCATCGGAGACTCCCAGCGCCTTGACCAGCTCGCGCAGCGCACCGACATAGGCCTTCGCCACCTCCGGTGCACGCTCGCCTGCGCCGATGATCGGCTTGGTCACGATCTCGATGAGCGGGATGCCCGCGCGGTTGCAGTCCACCAGCGATGCGGTCGCACCCGTGATGCGACCGGACGAGGAGCCGAGGTGCGTCAGCTTGCCGGTGTCTTCCTCCATGTGTGCACGCTCGATCTCCACCCGCCACTCGGTGCCGTCCTCCAGCACGACATCCAGGTAGCCGTCGTACGCAATCGGCTCGTCGTACTGCGAGATCTGGTAGTTCTTCGGCTGGTCCGGGTAGAAGTAGTTCTTGCGGGCAAACCGTGAGGATTCCGCGATCTTGCAGTTCAGCGCAAGACCGATCTTGATGGCCCACTCGACACCCTTGGCGTTGACTACGGGCAGCGCGCCCGGCAGGCCGAGGGAGACCGGGTCAATGTTCGTGTTCGGCTCCGCACCGAAGTGGGCGGAGGCGGTGGAGAACATCTTCGTGTCAGTTGCGAGCTCGACGTGCACCTCGAGACCCATGACCGGGTCGTACTTTTCCAGTACCTCGTCGTAATCCATCAGGTCGTACGCAGTCATGCGGGCTAGTCTACTTCCCCGCCCGACGCGTCCGCGGTAGCCTCCCACACCTCGCGGTAGCTTTCGGCGAGCGTGGCCACCGTCTCGTGCGCGTTCAGCCCACTGGGGTTGCCCACCACCCACACCGGCACCCCGGCGAGGGTGTCGGGTTGGAGGCCGCGGGTGGCCTTTGGCCGCCGGAACGCGTCGCGGTAGGCACCGATGCCCGCAAACATGACCGCCCCGGGCCGATGCTTTTCGACGACCTCGGTCAGCCTGACCGCCCCGTCGCGCAACTCGTCCCGGCTCAACTCCGACGCTTTCGGAGTCATGCGGCCCACGAGGTTGGTGAATCCGATGCCCAGGGAGGCGAGCAGGGTGTCGTCGTCACGCGAAAGGCCCCGCTCTGCGTGGATGCGGCGCGGGGTGATGCCCGCGGTTTCGAGCGCCGGCCAGAAGCGGTTGCCGGGGTGGGCGAATGGGGCGTCGACTTCCTCCGAGCGCGCACCCGGGTTGATGCCCACGATGAGCAGGCGGCAGGGGTCAGGGATGCGGTCGTGCACTTACGTGAACATGGCCTGGGCCGTTGCGTAGCGGCGCGCGGGCACCGTCTTTAGGTGCGCGACGGCGTCCTGGAGGGGCACGAGCTCGATGTCCTCGCCGCGGAGCGCAACGCAGGTGTCGAAGTTGCCGTCGTGGGCGGCGCGGGCTGCGTGCACGCCGTAGCGGGTTGCCAGCACGCGGTCGTAGGCGGTGGGAGTGCCGCCGCGCTGAATGTGGCCCAAAACGGTGGTCCGGACGTCGTAGCCCAGGCGGTTCTTCACCTCGTCGGCGATGATTTGGCCCATGCCGACGAACGTCTTGTGGCCGAACTCGTCCTCCTCGCCCAGGCTCGCATCCATGGTGCCCTCTTTCGGCACCGCGCCCTCGGCGACGACGATGATGCCGTACTTCTCCCCCATCTGGAAGCGGCGCTCCATGGCCTTGCAAATCTCGGCGATGTCGAAGGGCTCCTCCGGGATGACGGTGTAGTGGGCGCCGCCGGCCATACCCGCGTGCAGCGCGATCCAGCCGACGTGGCGGCCCATGACCTCCACGATGAGGATGCGGTTGTGGGATTCTGCGGTGGTATGCAGGCGGTCGATCGCGTCCGTGGCCACGGAGACGGCGGTATCGAAGCCGAAGGTGTAATCGGTCGCGGCCACGTCGTTGTCGATGGTCTTAGGAACGCCCACGACGGGGATGCCGTTATCGGCGAGCCATTTCGCGCCCTTGAGCGTGCCCTCGCCGCCGATCGCGATGAGCGCGTCCACCCCGGCGTCGTCCAGGTTCGCCTTAATTTGGTCGATGCCCGCCTTGAACTTGTCCGGGTGAAGTCGACCGGTGCCCAAGATGGTGCCGCCGCGCAGCAGGATGGAATCGATGAACGCGTCGTCGTAGAGGTCGATCCGTCGGTCTTCCATAAGACCCACCCATCCGTCCTCGTAGCCGACGACGGTGGAGCCGTATTCCTTGCTGGCGGTGCGGACAATGCCGCGGATGACGGCGTTGAGGCCGGGGCAATCGCCGCCGGAAGTCAAAGTGGCAAGTCGCATACCTGCCAGGCTACCCGCGAAGCCGAAGCGACGACACCGCACCGATCAGCATCGCAGCGCACGGCAACGCAAGCGCCCAACCGGCGGTGGATTCGATGGCGCCGGAAGCCAGCACCATACCCACCAGCGCCACGCCGAGGACGGACCCGACCTGGCGGGCGGTGTTGTACAGCCCGGAAGCCGCGCCAGTTTCGTGCTCGGGGATACCGCGCATGGTCACCGCCGCATTGGGCGCCCACACGAACGCCCCGCCGATGCCCAGCAGCGACGTCACGGCGCTAAACCACCACACGCCCGCCCCGGTGTGAATCAGGGCGATCGCCAGCGCCAGCCCCGCCGCGGAGACGGTGAAGCCCGCGGCGCAAAGCTTGCCCGGGTCGCGCCGGTCCGTCAGGGACCCGGCAACCGGGGTCAGCACGAGCGCGAATACGGACATGGGCGCGGTGACGGCGCCGGATACCGTCGGCGGGGCGCCGGCGACGGTTTGCAGCCAGTACATCAGCGGGATGAACATCGACGCCACGGTAAAGCCCATCGCGGCCACGCCCAGTGCGCCGAGCGCAAACGAGCGGTTCAGCATGAGCTCCACGGGCAGGAACCCATCGTCGGTGCCGTTTCGGGCCGAGAGCACCAACACACCGATCAGTAGCGCGCCGAAGAGGAACGAGGGCCACTGCCCGAACTGGATGCCGTAGACCAGCAGCCCCAACCCGCCGAAGGAAAGCAGGACCGGCAACAGAGGCACCCGTGCGTTGCTGCGCGGCAGCCGCGGTAGCGCGATCAGACCTGCGACCAGCGCCACCGCACCAAGGGCGGCTTGGGTGAAAAACGCGGCACGCCAGCCGAAGCCCTCTGCCACTGCCCCGCCGACCACTGGGCCGATTAGCGACGCCACCGAGCCGATCACGCCCCAGGCGGCGAACGCCCGGCCCTGTTTGTCCTCCTCGAACACGCGCGGGATCAGGCCGAACGCCTGCGGTAAGAACACCGCGGCACCCACACCCTGCAGGCCGCGGGCCACAACCAGGGAGCCGAACGACCAAGACACGCCCGCACCCACCAGGGCGGCCACGTAGATGGCAAGGCCGACGAGGAAGACGCGGCGTTGCCCGAAGGCGTCGCCAAGTTTGCCCGTCGCAGGCATGGGTGCGACGGTGCACAGCAAGTACACGCTGGTCAGCCACACGGCGTCGCCGACACCGTAGGGCAACAACGGGGTGATCACGGGCATGAAGCCCTGGTCGATCAGAACAAGAAAATACCCCGCGGCAAGCGCCGCGAGGGTACTCCAGGGGTTAACGGCCGGCTTCAAAAGCGGCACCGACGCGGTACAGTCGCGCATCCTCGAACGCCGGGGCAATCAGCTGCAGGCCGACCGGAAGACCGGTGTCGCTAGCCATGCCTGCGGGCACGGACATGCCGGGAAGACCCGCGAGGTTCAGCGGCAGGGTGAACAGGTCGAAGTTGTACATCGCCAGCGGGTCGTCCACCTTCTCACCGATGCCGAAGGCGGTGGAGGGAACGGCCGGTGCAGCGATGACGTCGCACTGCTCGAAAGCCTTTTTGAAGTCCTGGGCAATCAGGGTGCGCACGCGCTGCGCCTGCAGGTAGTACGCGTCGTAGTAGCCCACGGACAGCGCGTAGGTGCCCAGGATGATGCGGCGCTTGACCTCCGCGCCGAAGCCCTCACCGCGCGAAGCTGCCATGACTTCCTCAGCAGAGCGGGAGCCGTCGTCGCCGACGCGCAGGCCGTAGCGCATGCCGTCGAAGCGCGCGAGGTTCGAAGACACCTCGGACATCTGAATGATGTAGTACGCGCCCATGACGTCGTCGAAGCTCGGGCAATCGACCTCCACGATCTGCGCACCCTGACGCTCAAATTGCGCGTACGCGGCGTCGATGGCTTCCTTCACGCCGTCCTGCGTGCCGGGGCGCTCGAACTGCTTCACACGGCCGATGCGCACGCCCGTCAGGTCGCCGGAAGCGCCTTCGCGGGCGGCGTCGGCGCACGCCGGCACCTCGCGCTCAACGCTCGTGGCGTCGAACTCGTCGTGCCCTGCGATGATCTCGTGCAACAGCGCCGTGTCCAACACGTTGTTCGCGCACGGGCCGACCTGGTCCAGGGAGGATGCGCAGGCGATTACGCCGTAGCGCGACACGCCGCCGTACGTTGGCTTCACGCCAACGGTGCCGGTCAGCGATGCCGGTTGGCGGATCGAGCCGCCGGTATCCGTGCCAATACCTAGCGGAGCCTGGCCCGCAGCCAACGCCGCCGCCGTGCCGCCGCCCGAGCCGCCCGGAACCTTCGAGGTGTCGTGCGGGTTCTTCGTTACCTTGTAGGCCGAATTCTCCGTCGACGACCCCATCGCGAACTCATCCAGGTTCGTCTTCCCCAAAATCGGGATGCCAGCCGCGCGCAGCTGCTTCACGACGGTCGCGTCGTACGGGCTCATGTAGCCCTCCAGCATCTTGGAGGCGGCCGTCGTCGGGGCATCGGTGGTCACCAGCAGGTCCTTCAGCGCCAGCGGCACGCCGGCGAGGGCACTGGCGGGCTGCTCCCCTGCCTTCACCTGCGCGTCGACCTTGTCCGCGGCGGCAAGGGCTTCCTCCGCGCCGACGTGGAGGAACGCGCCGATTTCTCCGTCAGTTTCCGCAATGCGGTCCAAGAACGCCTGCGTAACCTCGCGAGAGGTGACTTCGCCCGCCTGGATCATCTTCGCCAGCTCGTGCGCTGGCTTAGCGACGAGACCTTCGGCCGGAATCGTGTACTGCGTCATCGCTTACTCCCCTTCTCCGAGAATTTGCGGGACCACGAACCGGTCTTCCTCCACGGCCGGCGCCTGATCGAGCGCCTCGGCCTGGGTGAGCGTCGTCTTTTGCACGTCCTCGCGCATTCCGGCCTCAATGGAGTGCGGGTGGCTCATCGGCTCAACCCCGTCGGTGTCCACGCTTCGCACCTTCGACACCGCGTCGATGATCGTGTCCAGCTGCGTCGCGATGTCGTCCAGCTCCTCGTCTTTCAGCGCAATGCGCGCGAGCCGGGCGATGCGCGACACGTCGTCGCGAGAAAACTCAGCCACTGTGCTTTCCGTCCCTTCCAGGTTGCGTTCAACGCGGATCATCTTACGACACCGCCCTGCTATAAAAGAGGTCATGTCCTACCTCATCCGCGTCTCCCTCCCGGACGTGCCGGGCAGCCTCGGCCAGCTCGCCGAGGCGTTTGGCATGAACGACGCCGACATCAAGTCAGTGGACATTGTGGAGACCGCGCACGACGGCTCGGTCACCGACGACATCGTGGTCGAACTCCCCACCGGCGTGATGGTTGACACCCTGATCACCGCCGTGGCCTCCGTCGACGGCGCCGAAGTCGACTCCATCCGCCCATTTACCGGCCGGGTGGACCGCCGCGGCCAGATTCAGATGCTCGCCCGCATCGCTTCCCACAGCGGCAACCTGGAAAAGACGCTAAACGAACTCGTAGGTGTCATCCCCGGCGCGGTGACGTCGTCCTGGGCCGTCGTGCTGCGCAATACCGACACTGGGCTTGAACGCGTGGCCGCATCCCAGGCCGCGCCGGAAGACGACGGATCACGCCCCAGGCCCCTCGACATCACCAAAGCCTGCGTGCTCGACCCGGAAACCGACCAGTGGGCGCCGCGCAGCTGGTTCCAGCTTGACACGGCCCTGACGATTACGCCGCTGCACGGCACTGACTTGCTGCTGGCGGTTGGCCGCGTGGGTGGTCCGGACTTCCTCGCCTCCGAGGTCACCCAGATCGGCGACCTCGGCTGCATCATCGGCGCAATGCTGAGCTAGACCTCACCCGTTTCTAGCAGCTGCACAAACTGCGCCTCGTTGAGGATCGGCCGACCCAGCTCCTCCGCCTTCGCTGCCTTGGAGCCGGCGTTTTCCCCGACCACGACGTAGTCAGTCTTCTTCGACACCGAGCCTGCCGCTTTGCCGCCCCGGGCCAAGATGGCTTCCTTCACTTCGTCGCGGGTGAAGCCCTCGAGGGTGCCGGTGACCACCACGGTGAGCCCCTCCAGGGTCTGGGGTGCGCGATCCTCCTCGCTGGTTTCCATGGTCACGCCTGCTTCGGCCCAGCGTCGGACGATCTCGCTGTGCCAGTCGACCTCGAACCACTCCTTGAAGCTTTCTGCAATCACTTGGCCGACACCGTCGGTTTCGGCGAGGTCGACCGTAGGTGCGTCGATAAGCGATTGCATCGAGTGGAAGCGTGAGGCGAGCGCACGGGCGGCGGTGGGGCCGACGTGGCGGATCGAGAGAGCGACGATGACGCGCCACAGGTCGGTCTCACGGGCGGTCTCCAGGTTCGCGAGGAGCTTCTTGCCGGCGGCGTTGACCGCGCCGTCCTTGCGGGTGTACGCGCTGGACTTTTTCAGGTCGTCTTCAGTGAGGTCGAATAGGCAGGCCTCGTCCTCGAGGACACCGGAGGCGATGAGGTCTTGCGCGCCCTTCTCGCCCAGTGCCTCGATGTCGAACGCACCGCGCGAGGCGATGTACTCCAGGCGCGCGCCCAGCTGCGCCGGGCACGAGCGGGTGTTCGGGCAGCGCCAGTCCGCGTCCCCCTCCTTTGCCGGCGCGAGTTTGGTGCCACAGACCGGGCAGTTATCGGGGAAGACGAACTCGCGCTCGGTGCCGTCGCGAAGGTCCGCCACCGGGCCCAGCACCTCGGGGATGATTTCACCCGCCTTGCGCACCACCACCGTGTCGCCGATGAGCACGCCCTTGCGCTTCACCTCGTGCTGGTTGTGCAGCGTGGACATGGATACCGTCGAGCCTGAAACGAACACGGGCTCCAAGATCGCGAACGGGGTTGCCCGGCCGGTGCGGCCGATGGACACGGCGATGTCGAGAAGCTTCGTGGTTACCTCCTGCGGCGGGTATTTGTAGGCGATGGCCCAACGCGGAGCGCGGGACGTGGCGCCGAGGGAGCGCTGCTTTGCAACGTCATCGACCTTCACCACAAGCCCATCCATTTCGTGGATCGCGTCGTTGCGGTGCTCGCCCCAGTAGTTCACGGCCTCAAGGACCTCGTCGGCGGTTGCGGCGCGTTTCGTGTACTCGCTCACCGGCAGGCCCCACTCGGCGAGCTTTTCGTACGCCTCGTGCTGGGTTTGCGGCGTGAAGCCTTCGCGTGCCCCGATGCCGTGGCAGATCATGCGCAGCTTGCGCTTTTTCACGTCCTCCGGATTCTTCTGGCGCAGGCCGCCCGCGGCGGTATTGCGCGGGTTGGCAAAGGGTTTGCCCCCCTCCTTCTGCCGAAGCTCGTTGAGTTCCGGGAAGTCCTCGGGCCGGATGAAAACCTCGCCGCGCACTTCCAAAAACTCCGGCGCATCACCGGTCAGTGTGTGCGGGATGTCCCCGATCACGCGCGCGTTGGCCGTGATGTCTTCGCCTGTGGTGCCGTCGCCACGCGTCGCCGCCCGAGTGAGCTCGCCGCGCTCGTAGATGAGGTCGATGGACACGCCGTCGATCTTGAGCTCAGTGAGGTACGGCCCCGGGGTCTTGGCCAGCCAATCGCGCATCTCCTCCTCGGAAAAGACGTTGTCCAGGCTCATCATGCGCTCCGGGTGCTGCACATCCGCGAACGCCGAATCGGTCGGAGCGGCGCCGACTTCCTTCGTCGGCGATTCCGGCACCGCCAGTTCCGGATGCTCCTCCTCCAGCGCCTGGAGCCTGCGGAACAGCTCGTCGAACTCCTTGTCCGAGATCACCGGCTGGCCGTTGTAGTACAGGTCGCGGTGGCGGCGGACTTCCTCGGCCAGCTCATCCCACTCACGCAAGAGATCGGGGTTCACATCACTCACGCTTGACGAGTGTAGCCATCCCCTTGAGCTGGCCGAATCGCTTCCCCCGGCCCGTGTCGGCGCGCTCGTTAGAATGACTCGCATGGCTGCCACCTTCGACGCCTCGCGCATGCTCTCGTTCGACCTCGAAACCACCTCGGCGAACCCGTTCGAGGCCCGGATAGTCACCTCCGCGCTCGTGCGTATCGACGGCTCCGGGGCCCACGCCACGGAGCACCTCGCCGACCCAGGTGTGGAGATCCCGGAGGAAGCGGCAGCAGTCCACGGCATCACCACGGAGAAGGCGCGCGCCGATGGCAGGCCCCACGAGGATGTGCTGCGTGAGACGGTGGAAACGATCAAGCAGGGCTGGGACGACGGGTTCACCCTCGTGGTGTTCAACGCGGCCTACGACCTCACTGTCCTGCGCCAGCTCACGGGCGACTTCACGGTGACGGGCCCGGTCTACGACCCCTTCGTCATAGACAAGGCGCGGGACCGCTACCGCAAAGGCAAGCGCAACCTCGGTTCGATGTGCGAGCACTACGGGGTGCGCATCGACAATGCCCACGAGGCCACCGCAGATGCCCTGGCCGCAGCAAGGGTTGCATGGAAACAGGTACGGCAGTGGCCGGACCTCACGCAGCTGGATGCGGGGGATCTGATGGAGTACCAGGCCGTGGAGTACTACAGGATGCAGCAGGATTTCAAGACCTACCTGGAAGCGCGGGGCCGCGACGCAGGCGAGATGCGTCTCGGCTGGCCAATGCAGGGTTAAGGGGCAGTATGCTATCCTTGAATCAGAAATGGGAGGAGTTGATTCAGAATGCAGGTACCTGAGGACTTTGGGGCGCGCCTCAAGGCGATGCGGCTCGCCCGCGGCATGAACCAGCGCGAGCTCGCATCCGCCGTCGATGGAGCGCTGTCCCAATCCGGAATCACCCGTTTGGAAAACGGGCAGAAGGTTCCAACAACCAGCGAACTCCTGGCCTTAAGTTGGGCGCTTGGGACCGGTCTCGATGAATTCACCGATGCTGTGCCGTTGAGCAAGAGAAGGACGTGGGCCGCACGCTCCCAGTTCCGAGCCGACACGTCGGAGGCCCTCGAGGCACTGACGGCGCAGTTGCAGCTGCGCAACACGCTGGATGAGGTTTTGAGCAGCCGTGCAACCTAGGAACGCAGGCAGTGAGTGGCCCCGTTCGAAGAAAGCGCAAGGGCGCTTTCTTGCCGAGCAGCTCCGCAGTGAGCATGAACTCGCTATGGGCCCACTCGACCACATTGAACAGCTGACTGAGCTCGTGGACGCTGATCTCCTCATCACCCCGCTCCCCGACAAGGTGGATGCCCTCACTGTTCGCGATCCGGACACTGGCCATATCGTGATTGGAATCGCCACTTCTAAGGTCCCCTACCGGCAGAATTTTTCACTCGCCCATGAAGTCGGCCACATCGTGGCCGGAGACCTCGAGCAACCCAGCGTGGTGAACCCCTGCCTGAATCACGATGCTGAAACACGGGCCAATTCTTTCGCAGCACATATTTTGTGCCCATTGCCCTCACTGCCTTCCCAGTTGGAGGGACGGGATCCGGACACCGACGAGGCAGTGTCGCACTTAGTCCAGCGGTACAAGGTGTCACCAAGAGTGGTAGTCACACAGCTGAAGCGCGCGGGTCTCATTTCCACGGAAAAGGCCTCAGCACTCGGCCGCCGCTGGTCTACCCCGCGGCTCGCATCCCGCTTCGGGTGGAAGGAACTGTATGACCTCGAAGTGCAGCGAGCTTCCACTCCGCGACCTGCTCCCCGACTCGTTGCAGACGCTACTCAGGCATACCTCGATGGACTCGTTTCCGCCGAAGCGGTAGCGCTTGCTCGCGGCATTTCCCCACAACAGGTGCGCACAGAACTTGACGGGTTCATTGAGACACCGCCGATGATCGCACCGCCCGAAGATCCGCTTGCCGCGCTGAATGATTTCTTCGGCGGTGACTAGGTCACCGTGCGCACGTTCATCGTTTCAGACACCTCCCTCCTTCTCTCATTCGTCTGCGCGAATGAGCATGACCTTCTCATTAAGTTCTCGGGTGCGGACCCCATTTACATTCCCGAGGCCGTCGCGAACGAAATGGAGCGAAAGCTCAACGAGCCACGCTTCTCATGCGGCCGAAGCAGGTGGATGAGGTTAAAAAGTTCTCAACACATCGAGATTTTCGAAGATAATGACGGCCTGCTATCCATTGTGAGGGGATTCGCAGGTTTCAACTACACCTACCAGGGAGGGTTAGCGAAGAACCTGGGCGAATTTATGTGCATTGCGCACTGTATTCAAGAGCAGGAGAAAGGTGCGAGAGTCGCGCTGCTCGCCGACGATGGCGACGCTCGCCGCATCGCTCAGAAACGCTCGATCCCTCACTTTGGTTCCGAACAGGTTTTACTTCGCGCAATCCAGCTCGGGCTGCTGACCACCATGTCCGAGGCGCGCAAGACGTGGTCCAAGCTCAGTGAGTTTGATATCCACGTCCCCTTCGATTCCACTGCCCTGAGCAATCCCGCTACGTACCGCTAAGCTCATTTGCCATCTCGCGCGCCGCACGGTAATTCGCGGCCGTGTCGAGCAAATCCGCGCCGGGCCCGGCGTAGACGTCGATGGCCGCCTCGGCCGGATCCATCTGCAACTGATCAAAAAGCCGCCACAACGCCCTCGGCTCCATCGGCGGAATTGCGACCCGCACACCGCGGTCGAGCGCTGCGGCAAGGTCATCCTTCGCGGTGTGGGCGGGGTTGAGGGTTTGCCAACGTGAGCCGTCGATAAGCTGTGGCGTATTGAGCAGGAAGTCGCCGAACCGCGCAAGCCGCTCCCATGGCTCGGGCACCGCTGGGATGGTTTCGAACTCCGTCACCCCGGTCAAGGTTCCTGCCATGACTTCGGAGAGGCGCGGCTCGTCGAGCTGCAGCACCGTCGGGGCAAACCGCTTCTCGACGTCCCTCCGGTGCCCACCAACAGCCTCCGTGAGCGCCTCGGTGATGTCGCGCAGCGCACCCGAATCCGTGATCGCACGGTGGCCGTTGGGCATTTCGATCTCGGCGGCGAGGGTCCACGGCCCGACCAGCTGCACCTTGATGGTGTCCACTTTGCCGTGCCAGAGTTCCTCGAGCTGGTCGAGGTCCCGCGCCATGAGGTCCGCGTCCCCTCGCTTGCGGGGCGCCACCCGCCACCCCCGCGGGCCACGGCCGATGGGGATCTCCAGCAGCGCCGCGGTGCGGCCGACGGCGTCCACCCCGCGATCCGGCAGCTGCGGAATGTGCGGCAACGGGGTCTCCGAGAGCACGACGTCCGCGGCCTGGACTAGGTCCAGACCGGGAAGCGGGCCGAGGCCGAACGCGGTTGGCGCGAGGTCAGCCACGCTTTCCCTTCCTCCCGATCATGGGCTTTAGCGTTTCCACGAACGCCTCAGCTTTCATCACCTGGTTACCCACGCCAATCTTCACTGTGCGCCCGTCCCGCAGATACATGACTACCGCGCGGGTGGACTGATTCGCATCCACCACCGACACCTGCCCGCTCAGCGAGGAACCAAACGGACCCGCGATGCGCTCAGCCTGCGGGAGCTCCTCCACTCCCACTCGCTTCACGTCGCGCAGCGCCACCACGTCCTGCGGCCGCGGGAAAGCGCCGTAGTGCAGCCCGTCATCATCGACCATCAAGAAGGTGCCCAGTCTGTGAATCATGTTGATCACCACCGCCACCGCAAGCATGAGCGCAATCCCGACCCACGTGTTCAGGTGCTGCGTGGCCATCGCGGCCAGAATGCCCAGCACCACCGCGACCATGAGCGCGATCAGCCCGATTCGCCACTTCGGGGCCAGCGGGTTCGCCCAAACCAGATGATCATTCACGGCAGTGATGTTACCCAGCCCGCTAGCGGGTGCCGCAGATCGTTCCAGATCCCAGCACGATATCGCCCAGCCCGTCCGGGTCCGGCAGATACAACACCGCGGCCTGGCCTCGCGCAACACCCTCGAGGGGTTCGTGCAGCTCCAACGTCATCGCGTCTTCCTGGACACGCGCGGTGCACGGCACAACGCCGCCATGCGCGCGGATTTGCACGTTCGCCTCGAACTCGCCCTCCATCGCTGGGTGCAGGCGCTTGAGCCGGTCTGCGGTGATCTGCGTGACCTTCAGCGCCTCGCGCGGGCCGACCGTCACCGTTCCCGTCGCCGCGTCCACGTCCGTGACGTAGCGCGGCTTACCGTCGGCGGCCGGCACGCGGATGTTCAGGCCCTTCCGCTGCCCGATCGTGTACTGGAACGCCCCGTCGTGCTCCTTGAGCTCTCGGCCTTCGGTGTCCTTGATCATGCCTGGGCGCATGCCGATGGAGCGGCCCAGAAACGCCTGCGTGTTGCCGTCCGGGATGAAGCAGATGTCGTAGGAGTCCGGTTTCGACGCAGTGGAGAACCCGTGGCGCGCCGCCTCTTCGCGGATCTGCGGTTTTTCCGTGTCGCCGACCGGGAAGATGCACCGGTCCAGCTCTTCGCGCGTGAGCACGCCCAGGACGTAGGACTGGTCTTTCAGGGAATCCTCTGCGCGACGGAGGTTGCCTTGGTCGTCGATAATCGCGTAATGCCCGGTGGCGATTGCGTCGAAGCCGAGCGTCACCGCGCGGTCCAGCAGCGCCGCGAACTTGATTTTCTCGTTGCAGCGTAGGCACGGGTTGGGGGTCTCACCGTTTTCGTAGGACCAGACGAAATTGTCAATGACCTCCTCTTTGAAGCGGTCCGAGAAGTCCCACACGTAAAATGGAATACCTAGGTGGTCGCATACGCGGCGCGCGTCGGCGGAATCCTCAAGCGAACAGCAGCCGCGGGCGGACTCGCGGGTCTGCTGCGCGTCCTTGCTTAGCGCGAGGTGCACGCCGACGACGTCGTGGCCCGCCTCCACCAGGCGCGCGGCCGCGACGGAGGAGTCGACTCCTCCGCTCATGGCCACCAGTACTCGCATGCCGCGGGAGTGTAGTTCGACGACCACGCGATACCCAAATGCCCGTTACCCGTCCGCGAAGGAAAGCCCATCGCGCGATTTCGGTTCGACCACTGGGCCGCGGGAGTTCCGCCTCCGCTGCGGAACCCCACGGTTTTGGGACACGAACAACGCCCCATCGAGGAACTCGAAGAAGATGTCGTGGCCAACCGCCTTGATGGAGACCAGGCCGTGACTCACCCTCGAGTGGCAGCTCGAGCACAGTGGAATGAGGTTGTCGATGTCAGTCGATCCACCTTTCTCCCACTCGCGAATGTGGTGAATCTGGATGAATCTGCGGTGGGAGCAGCCCGGCATCGCACACTGGTAGCCCCACACCGCCAGAAGCGCTTGGACCTGCCCGTCCGTCGCCAGCCGTTTGGCCCGTCCAACGTTCAGCGTGAGCCCTTGCGAGCTGAGGGTGTGGATCCTCGTCAGGGCATTGCCAACGTAGTGCTTGATCTCGTCCGAGGACGCTGCCTGGTTCTCAGGCATCCAACAGCGCCCGTCCTCCGTCACCATGATGTTTACCTGGGCGCCGGGGCTACGCAGAGGACTCATAGGCGCCGAACGCACCATTCCCACCATGGCCATGAAGGCGTCATAGAGCTCGCTTCGCGGCGGTGGGCCGAAGCGTGAAACCGGATTCATAATCCGATCGGCCGTCAGTTTGGTGTCCCTGCTTGTCTTCACCTGCTCCCCCGGGCACTCCTCATCCTCCGCGGCCGCTTGCCGGATCAGCTCATCCAGCTCCTCCGGAGGTACAGAGCCCAATTGCTCATCTCCGCTGAGCCCATGCAGCGCAAGTTGCGCAATCTTCAGAGCGCAGAGAGCCTCCTGGCCGGCTACAGGCGGAAGGAGCGCGGTAAGGAGCAGCATCCCATCGTCGCGGACACGCGTATCCACAAACGGTTCCTCCGGCTCCTTCCCGCTGTGCGTATCGGCCCCAGCGAGACACAGTGTGAGTTCTGAATACGCCAGCGATACTGCAAGATCAATGAGCTCTTCCTCATTGTCTTCCGTCATGTAATTGAGCAGGAATCGCACCGTCCTGTACGGCATGATGCCGGATTGGAATACTTCAAAGAGCAGCGGGAATCGGCGCAGCCCCCGGGCCACCCGCACATACTCATAGGCCGTTGAGTTTGGCAGGTTCAGCTCGCGCTGGAGCCAGGTCGCAGTCGACGATTCCCCATAAAAGTCCGCGTAGCCTTCCTCATCAAATTCCGCCACCGCTGCCAGCATCCGGGCACGATCCCGGTTGGAGCAACGGTGCAGCCACTTGATGTTCGCATCTAAGTCCTCCACGATGCGTTCGATAGGAATATCGACTTCATCATCCATCTCAACGTTAAGTACACTCATGCATCCCCCTAACTCGAACAGGTGTATGCCATCGTAGATTGGTTCCTCTGTTCGAGTCAAGAGTTTTGCTCAGGAATTTTTTAATTGATTCTTACCCGGAATTTGTTCATTCCGCCGCGGCGGGTAACCCTCAACCGCTGCTCGAGACCGGAGGCGGGCACCTAATCCGCCGCGGCGGGTAACCCTCAACCACCGCTCCAGACCGGGGCGGGATAGCGCACCAATTCCGCCGCGGCGGGTAACCCTCAACCACCGCTCCAGACCGAAAGCGGGGCACCGGGTACCCTCACCAGCTATGGCCGACAAAAGCGACTTCTACGAGATCGACACCGGGGTCGCCGAGGTGCTCCACGAACCAGACGGCTCGATGGTGCTGCTGGTCAACGGCGTGCCCAGCTCGCACATCGTCCCAGGCGATCCAACCAGGCTCGACTTTGAGTACATGCGCTGGATCGCAGATTTCCTCAACGCTAGCTTCCCAGAAGGGGCGAAGCCGAAATCGCGCCTGACCCACCTCGGCGGCGGCGCGTGCACGCTGGCCCGCTACTTCGCCGCCGCGTGGCCAGGCTCGCGCAGCACGGTCGTCGAGATCGATTCGGAGCTTGCCGTGCTTGCGCGCGAGCTTTTCGACGTCCCAAGGTCCCCCACCATCAAAATCCGCGTCGGCGACGCCCGAGAGGTCACCGACGGGTTCAAGCCGGGTACCCGCGACGTGATCATCCGGGACGTGTTTGCCTCCGCCACCACCCCGCGCAACTTAACCACGGTGGAGTTCTACCGGGCGGCGTGGACGTCGTTAAGCGAAGTCGGCTTCTACGTGGCCAACTGCGGTGCGCACTCGGACCTGAAGGAAGCGAAGGAAGAACTCGCGGGCATGCGCGAGGTGTTTCCACACGTCGCGGCCATCGCGGACCCGCCGATGTTCAAAGGCCGTCGCTACGGCAACATCGTGCTTATCGGGGCGAATCGCCCGCTGGAGCCCAGCCCAGAGCTGACGCGGAACCTCCTGATGGGCGCGGTGCCGGCGCAGTTCAAGGGTGATCAGTGGTGCCGGAAGCTGGCTGCGCAGGGGACGCCGCGCTACGACGCGCCAGAATCTCCGTAACCGCTGCGGCGGCGTCGGCGGGTTTCATGTCGGGCAGGTAGCAGTGGACGACGGCGAGGGCGATGGATGGGAGGGCGAGCTCGTCGTCGTAAAGCAAGTGCCAGGAGTGGTGGACTGGGTGGAACTTGTACTTGCTGGCAGCGAGCGAACGGAAGCCGTAGAGCGGCTCGAGGGTTGCGCCGGCTTTATCCAGGAGGATCTCAATGAGGCTGGTTGGTTCGTCGCTGCGGGCGAGCGGTGCGCCGGACAGTGAGACCCATCCGAGGCCCTGCTCGGCCGCGATTGCGACGGCTTCGGCGAGCAGGAATTCGATCACCGGGCGGAAGCCGTCCGCGTCGCGACGCATGAAGTCGAGGGTGTAGCCAGCGAGCAGGCCCTGTTCATAGACCGGCAGCCAACTGGTCACACCATGGAGGCGGCCTGCTTTGTCCACGGCGAGCAGGAGCTTGGTGTCCTTGTCCCGCAGCTCGTCTACACCGCCGAGGGTGAATCCCATCTCCGGCAGGGCCTTGTCGGCCACCCAGCTTTCAGATAGCGCCACGATCTTCTCGCGCATTTCCAGGTCGCATTCGGCCCACGAGCTCCAGACCGCAGTGACACCCTCCTTGCCGGCGCGGTTGCGGGCTGTACGGATGTTCTGGAATTTCTTGCCCTTAAAATCGGCATTCTCGGCCGTGAGCACCGATTCTTCGGCGACGTGAATGCGTTGGAACCCGTCGCGGGCGAAATCCTCGGACACCGAATACCAGGCCACGCGCCACCCTTGCTCGGCTGCGAATGCTTCGAAGGCGAGGGCGACGGTGTCGCTCGAGCACGCTCCCCGCCACACCGGGCCGCCGACCGTGACCGCGACGCCGTTAGCAACGCGGTACGCGACGAAGCCGCGGTCGACCCCGTCGTCTGGGGTGTAGAAGAAATAGGAGTTGCCCTCCCACAGCCCCATCCACGCGAGGTGGTCACCGGTGCCGGAAGCAAGGATCTCGCGGGCGCGCTCCCGCTGGCGAGCGTTGGCCGGGGATGGTGCGGAGGTGAGCACGCGGTAGAGCAGGTACAACGTGACGGCCCAGAACACGATGCCAACCCATTCATACAACGCCCATGCAGCGTCGGAGCGCGGGATGAGATGGTGTGGCAGCGCCACGGCGAGTGATGGCGGGAGGTAGCGGCAAGGAAGTTCTGCAAGCGCGGTGGCGAGGGTAGCCGGGGCGAGGAAGTCGTCGCAAAGCAGATGCACGCCGCCGAGCCACGCGAGTGCGGTAGCAGCGAAGACCGCGCCGAAGGGCACGGCTGCGCGCTGCCACGCAGACGCCACGCGGAACCGCTCACGGGTGGCGATGAGCACCACAAACACCACGGCGAACGGCAAGGCAACGAGCACGGTGTTCCACACCCACTCGTACCCCACGTCCATCGTGCGGGCACTTTGCCATGCTTGCCATGCCACTGCAGTCGCGGAAGCCACATTCATCGCCACCGCGAGCCACCAGCTCAGGCGTCGGCCACGGACGAGGCCGAAGGTCACAAGGGCAGCCAGTGCGAAAGGTGCCGCGTTGAGTAGGAAAGGTCCGAGGCCGTTCTGCTGGTTAATGGCCACGGCCTCGGCGCACGCGTCAGACGCAGCGTCTGTGCACGCCCGCGCCACTTCACGGGCGGACACGGAAGGTTCCCACATCAACCGGCTCGTCGCTGCGAACGGACCCTGCGCCAGCGGGTTGATCGCTGTCACCACAGGGCCCGCTGCCACGGCGGCGAAGACGGTGGCGACCAGCACGCGCGATTCCCGAAGCGACGCCCTGCGGATGCGTTGCGACGGCTGAGTGAGCTCGCCCGCCGCCCAGCCGAGCAGCACCGCCGCCAGCGCGGCCACCGACGACAACGACCCGGCGTAGAGCACCAGCGTCGCCGTCAGCGCCACCATGACCAGGCGCAGGCGGCGCCGCCACAGCACGCCGAACCGCGCGGTGGCAAACGCGAGCGGGCCAAAGATCCAGGCCACCGGGGTGCAGTAGACCTCGCTGACCAGGTCTGGCCCCCAAAGGTTGAAGCCAGCCCGCTCGACGGCCGCCCCAACGACGCACGCCACCGGCATGGTCACGGCTTGGGAGCACACGGCGGTTAGCGCGAACCACCGCGAGCCGAGTGCGCGCTCCGCGGGCACGCAGAAACACACCGCGGCAAGGGTGAGGTACGCAAGCGACGAGAGGTGCCCCGCCGTCAGACCGGCGGTGAGCAGGTGCCAGAGGTCCTCGTCTGCCGGGAGGTTGTAGCCGATTCGCTCCCGCGGGTTGGCTGAGCCGAAAGCAATCCACATCATTGCCACAAACGCCGTGGTCACCGGCGCAAACTTCAGCTTCATTCGATGCCTCCTCGCTCCGCCGCGAAATCAAACGTATCGCGAAGCGCGACGCGCCACACCTGGTAGCTATGCCCGCCCGGCAGCTCAACGTATGTAGTGCTCATGCCGGCCTTTCGCGCCAGCTCATTGAGGTGCGGCAAGGCCTTGCTCGCCATCGGGTCGCTCGCGCCGGCGACGAACCGTCCCGCAATGTGCATGTATTTGTCCGTACCCTGCGCACGCATCAGCAACGTCGCAGGGTTCACGCTGAGAAAGGCGCTCTCATCACCACCGAAGAGCTCGTTGATCGTTTTCTCACGGCTGCCTATCGACGGCTCCGGTTCCCCCGAAAAATTCAAGAACGCGCCATAGGCGCCAGGCGCATTGGTCACAATCTGCAACGAGCAGGTTCCACCGTAACTCAAGCCCCCGATCGTCCACTTCGACTGGTCTTGCACCACACGGAAATCTTCCTTGATGAGCGCCGGGACGGTTTCGGCGAGATAGGTCTGCATCTGCACATCCGGCCCGTCGACACAGGCGGGGTTCCCGGTGGCGGATCCGGTGCCGTCCACGCTGATCACGATCGGCGAGGCGCCGTCGTGGTCTCGTTGGAAGTCATCGGCGACGCGGTCGGCCTGCCCGTCGGTGAACCAGCCCATAGGCACGCCCGGCTGACCCGCGAGCAACACGAGCACCGGCAGCGTCGCTCCGTGGAAATAGGCGGGCGGGATGTAGGCAACCGCGTCGCGCATCGGTGGGGCCGACACCTTTACCAACGCCCCCACTTCTCGCCCGCCGATCTGCGGTGCCTGGTCAGCAGCGCGAAGCTCCTCGAAAGACATGGCCTTTGACACCGGCGCCGGGTGAAATGACCCCAACGTTGGGTATTGCTGGTACACCAGGTTCACCCCGAGGTATCCCAAGAACAGGCTGGGGGCCGCGAGCGCTGCAAGCCCCGCGCGCCGTCGCCAGCTTGGAGCGAATACTACGGCGAAGAGCACGAACGCAGCCGCCGCGCCAGCGGCGTAAATGCGCACAGGCACAGTATCGGGGAAGGGCCTCGGCCACACGGTCAGTGCAAATACGGCGACGGCCAACGCCACCAGCGTCCCGCCAACCGCGTACGCGACGCGCCGCGTGCGAAGAGCGAACACCGCAATTGCCACCGCAACACCCAGAAAGACGTAAACCACCACGGCCGCAGTTGTGCCCACTAACGGCACCTGGCGAATCACTTCCACGGGAGTAGGTTTACTCCGCATGAGCCTCTCCGCCCCGGTTCCCCGTTAGCTTCCCAATCCATCCACAGCAACCTCGCAGACCCGCGGTCGCATCGTGGTTGCGCTCGCTACTTCGCGGCGTTGTCCAGCAGGATCAGCAGGTCGCCGATCTGATAGTTCCCGGCGAGCATGCGGGCGAGGTCGTCGACCGGTAGCTCACCCTTGGCCGCGAGTGACCGGACCAGGGCGGTGATGTTCTTGGCGTCGGTCGGGTCGAATCCGGCGGTGCGGGCTGCGTCGATAAGCTGCTGAGCCCCGAAGCCGCCGGCGGCGAGGGCGAGGATAGCCACGACGAGCTTCGTGCTGTCCTGCTCCAACACCTTGAGCTCGTCGGATTCTGCAACCTGGAAGGTCTCCAGCACGCCGCCGCCCGCTCGGAGGTTGCCGGCCGCGAACTGGCCCAGCTGCGCTGAGGTGCCGTTGAACAGGTTCATGTCCACCGGCGTGTTGATGCCCACGACGCGGCCCGACTCACTGCGCTGCCAGAAGCTCAGCTTGTCCCAGCCGCCGACGGGGCGCGGGGGTCGGTTCTGGTACGCGGCGAGCCACAGCGGGTAGCCGGTGAAGGCGTTGGTGTTGTTCATGTGCTCGTACCAGAAGTAGCGGTAGGTATAGACCATCGGCTGCTTGCCGGTAGCGCGCTGCACCTCGTCGAGGAACACCTTGGTCCAGGCGATCAGGGCGATGGGCGGAAGGCCTTCGTCGACCTCGAGATCCAACACCGGCGGCAGCTGCGTCGCAGGTCCCGCGTTGATCACGGAGGCGAAGTAGCGCGCCTGTTTGATCGGGTCCTCGGTGGGGCGCGCGTAGTGGTAGGCGCCGACCTTCAGGCCCGCGTCAGCGGCGGCTTTGGCGTCCTCGTCGTAGTAGACGTTCTTCCAGCCCTCACCCTCGGAGGCTTTGACGAAGACGAAGTCCTGCCCTCCGATAGTGCCCACTGATTTCCAGTCGATGGCCGCGCCGCCCGGGCGCTGGTGGCCGGCGACGTCCACGCCTGAGACGAGGCCGGGGATGGACTGGGCGTCGGCGACACCAACCGCGAGCAGGGCGGCAGCGACGGTGGCAGCGAGTGTGGTGCGGGCGCGGCGAAGGACGTGCATGCCCGAAACACTAACCGACTTTCTTCACACAAGTCACACGCGACACGCCTCTTACAGGGCGCCAGCGGCTCGCGCTCGCTCGACGACGCCCCCAATCGCAGCAAGCAGCGTATCGACGTCCTCCGGTCCCGACGTCCTGCCCAGCGTCAGCCGCAACGCACCTCGGGCGTCGGGGTATCCCATCGCCTCGAGGACGTGGCTTGCGCGTGCAACCCCCGCGGCGCAGGCGGAGCCCGCGGAGGCTTCGATGCCGGCGGCGTCGAGAAGCATGAGCAGCGAATCGGTGTCGGCGCCCGGGAACAGGAACTGGGCGTGGCCGGGCAGCGCAGGTTCCGTAGTCAAAAGCACCGCATCCGGCACCCGCTGCAGCACGCCGCGAACGAGGGTATCGCGGAGAGTGGACAGGCGCTGGTGCTCGGAAGACAGCTCCGCCACCGCCTCCTCCAGCGCCGCGGCGGTAGCCGCAGCACCGGCGACGTCCACCGTGCCGGAGCGGATCCCGCGTTCTTGCCCTCCGCCCAGAATCACCGGCTTCGGTGCGGGCGAGCGCTTCGTCAGCAAAATTCCCATCCCCCGCGGGCCCCCGAACTTGTGTGCGCTGGCGGCTAGTGTCGCAGCACCCAGCGCGTGGAAATCCACCGGAATGTGCCCCACCGCCTGCACCGCGTCCACGTGCGCGGGGGTGCCGGCGGCCGCGGCTCGCTCAACGGCCTGCGCGACGGGTTGGATCGCGCCCGTTTCGTTGTTGGCCCACATGACGGCGGCCACGGCGGCTGGCGCATCCAAAAGAGACAGGTCAGACACGCGGCCGTCGCGGCCGACCGGGAGCCACTCCACGGAACCGAGCGCGCGCACCGACTCCAGCACCGCCGGGTGCTCGATCGGGGTGGACACGACCCGCTCCAAGGGCGAGGCAGCCCACAGCCCACGCACACCGATGTTGTTCGCCTCCGTCCCGGAGCCGGTGAAGACCACCTCCACGGGGTCGGCGCCCAGGCAGGCGGCGATGCGCTCGCGAGCGTCGGCAAGCACAGCGTTGGCGCGACGGCCGCCAGCGTACTGGCTGCCGGGGTTGAGCGAGTCCGAGTGCGCGACCCACGCATCCACCGCGCACTGGCGCATCGGCGTTGTTGCCGCGTGATCGAAATAGACCATGCGCCCTAGGCTATCCGGGCCTCGCAGATGTGGGCGATTGCGCTATCCCCGATTCGCGCGATGACCACACCCATCGGGCGATCCCCTTTCAGTTTGAGCTTCTTGCGCAGCTGGTCCGGGTCGACGTCGACGCCGCGCACGAGAATCTCCACACTCCCCGCCCCGTGCGCTGCCAGCGCCTTCTTCAACGCCCGCAACGGCACCGCCTCAATGAACGGGAACCCGGAGTAGCCGGGTGGCAGAGCGTCCCCGGTGGTGAACGCGATGCGCTCGTCCAACATGCTCAACCCGTGCCGCGCCGCCCAATGCCGCACCAGCCCGGCGCGCACGATTGCCCCGTCCGGCTCCACGATCAACCTCCGCGGTCCAGTGACCTCCACCTCGTCCGGCTCGGTGTCGGTGACACGCTCCTCCACATCCCGCAGCACGACCGCTTCCCTACGAACCCCAGCGCCCAACCCGGGTGTGTACAGGCACGCCTCCTTCACCCCGCCGTCGACAGAGACGACGCTGACCAGGCCTTCCCACTCCGAGTAGTCGATGCCCGGGGCGCACTTGACCGCCATCTCCCGTCCAGCGTAAGCCTCAAGCAGCGCCGGCAGGGGTGGCATGAGCTTGGCGGGATCCGTGATCCGCGTCCCCCCGGCGCGCCGGGCGGGATCGGCGACAACGACCGCGTCGCGCGAAACGGGTGCGAGCGCGTCGGCCTGTGCGAGCCACGCGTGAGGGCCCAGGTTGTGGCGCGCCATGGCGAGTCGGGTGAGGTCGATGTCAGACCCCAGCCAGGTCATGTCAGCGAACGCGGGTGCCTCCGAACCGACGGAGCACGTGACGTCGTGGACGATCTGGGCGCCGCTGGCCGCGATGCGGGCGGCCCGGACTTGGGCCACGCGGGCGAGGGTGGCTTGCTGGGCGGCGTCGTAATCGGTCAGCCAGTGTGAGGGGAACTTGCCGGCGGCGGCGCGCTGAGAGTAGATGAGCACGCTCGCGGCCCTGGCGTAGTCGCCGAACTCGCGCTCGAGCGCGTCCCGGTCGGCGAACACGGTGGCCTTGGTCAGGGCAATCGAGGGGGCAACCCGCGCGATGTCGTCGGCGTGGGCGGCGAGGTAGCGCACCTCATCCAGGCTAAAACTCATAGGATTCGCCCGATCCGGTCGACCGGGGTGAAGGAGTAGTACTCGCTGTAGCGCTCGTCGTCGGTCGGGTCGCCGATGATGGGTACCAGGCTTGCGCCCTCCGCGGAGGCGAGGGCGTCGTCCACCGTCTCGTGCCCGGACAGGTGCGTGAGCTGCGCCCACGTGGATGGGGCGAAGCGGACGAGGCCGTGGCGCCAGCCGTCGAGAAGCAGCTGCGGCGGGAACCAGTTTGCGTCGGCTGCTTCCCCGGTGTTGGCGTCGGGTTCTTGGCCCTCGGGGTTCGCGGCGATGAAGGTGAAGGTGTCGAACCAGTTGCCGGCCTCGGATTTGCCCACCCAGCGCGCCGCGGGTCGGAGCAGGTCGCCGCAGACGCGCAGGTTGGTTTCAACGAGGACGTCGGTGAGCGAGAGTTCGTGGGTTTCGAGGCGGAGGCGGTGTGAGTGGAAAGGTCGGGCGTCGTCTAGCAACATGCCCTCGGCGTTGACTGCGAGCAACGTTCCGGTTTCCTCGAAAAGCTCGCGCACCGCGGCGAACATGAGGGCGTGGGCCTTGTATTTGGTCACGCCCAGTTGGCGGGCGAGTGAGATCGCGGAACGGCCGGTCCACAGGGCGCCGTCGTCCCAGGAGCGGCCAGGGAAATCGCGCGAGTCCACCCCGCCGCCGGGGAACACGGTGATGCCCGGGTAGTTGGGCATGGACATCACGCGCTCTTGCATCCACACCTCGAGGCCGGATGCACCGTTACGCAGCAGGATCACGGTCGTCGACAGCCGCGAGCCCTGCAGCCCGCTCATCTCGCTGGCGTCGATCGAATCCGCCGCGTCAGCAGACGGCGCGCCCGTGTAGTTCCTGGCCATGCGTGCTCCCCCGGTTACGCCCGGTGCGCACCTCCGCGGGCGCTGCGGGCCCGGCGCGCGAAGTAACGGCCACCGTCGCGGCTGACCTCGATTGGCTGGTGGTAGGCCTTGGACACGTTCTCGGACGTGAGCACGTCGTCGATGAGGCCTTGGGCGACGACTGCGCCCTCGTCGAGAAGCATGGCGTGAGTGAACCCCTCCGGGATCTCCTCCAGGTGGTGGGTAATCAGCACCATCGCGGGAGCGTCGGCATCCATGGCCAGCTCCCCCAGGTACCCGAGCAGGTCCTCGCGTCCGCCGAGGTCCATGCCGGCTGCGGGCTCGTCCAGGATGAGCAGCTCCGGGTTCGTCATCACCGCGCGGGCGACCAGGACGCGCTTCTTTTCACCGTCGGACAGGGTGCCCCACGTGCGGTCGATCAGGTGCATCGCGCCGATCTGCTCGAGCACCTCGAGTGCTTGCTCGTAATCCTGCTCCTCGTACTCTTCCCGCCAGCGGCCGAGGATCGCGTACCCGGCGGAAACGACCAGGTCCCCTACCGTCTCGTTGTCCGGCACGCGCTGGGCCACCGCCGAAGACGTCACGCCGATGGAGGCGCGCAGATCGCGCATGTCGGTCGCGCCGAGGCGCTCACCCAGGATGAACGCGGTGCCCGTGGAGGGAAAATCTTGCGCCGCCGCCATCCGGATCAATGTGGTTTTGCCTGCGCCGTTAGGGCCCAGGACCACCCAGCGCTCGTCCAGCTCAACCTGCCAATCAACGGGGCCGACGAGGGTGTTGCCGCCGCGGATGAACTCCACGCCGCGCATGTCGATCATGAGGTCGGGGTCTGTCGTAATCACGCACACCATCTTGTCTTATTTCTTTGCTCGTGTGTGGCTGCGGCTCGCCGGGTGCGTACAGCGCAGCTTCGCTACCCTTATCACCATGCCTATCACCACGGTTGCCCGCTTCGGTATCGACGATGTCCGCCCCCAGGTTTCCGGCCGCACACTGCCCGCGAAAGCGGTGGTCGGGGAGGTAGTGCCCGTATCCGCCCTCGTGTGGCGCGAGGGCCATGACGCGATCAGCGCTACGCTGGTGCTCGTCTCCCCCTCCGGTGAGCAGTTCCAGGTGCCGATGGAGCAGGAGGTCTACCGCCCCGATTACGTCCACGCGGTGTTCGTGCCGCAGGAGCAGGGCCTGTGGCGCTACCGCGTCGACGCGTGGAGCGACGTCATGGCGACCTGGCGCAACGCCGTGACCAAGAAGCTCGCCGCAGGCCAAACCGCGGCCGAGATGGCCAACGACCTCGCCCATGGCGTGCAGCTGTTCACCGCGGCCGAGCTTCCCGAGATCGCACAGCTGCTTGCCGACGACTCCGTGCCCCACGCCGAGCGCATCTCCGCCGCGCTGGCCGACGATGTCACGGCCCACCTTGTGGCGAACCCCCTGCGTGAGCTGGTGACCCGCGGGCCCGTCGCAGACATTCTCGTCGAGCGGCGCGAGGCCCTGGTGAACTCGTGGTACGAGCTGTTCCCGCGCTCGACCGGTGGCGTGGACGCGGACGGCAACCCGGTGCACGGCACGTGGGAAACCACTGCGGCCGCGCTCGACCGCGTCGCGGCGATGGGGTTCGACACCGTGTACTTCCCTCCCATCCACCCGGTGGGTGAGGTCAACCGCAAGGGGCGCAACAACACGCTCACACCGGAAGACGGCGACGTGGGCTCCCCGTGGGCCATCGGTTCGAAGCACGGTGGCCATGACGCGTTCGACCCGGCCCTGGGCGACGAGGACGCGTTTTTGGACATGATGGACCACGCCAACGAGCTGGGGCTGGAGATCGCCCTCGACTTCGCGTTGCAGGCGGCGCCCGACCACCCGTGGGCGAAAGACCACCCGGAGTTCTTCACCGTGTTGGCCGACGGCACCATCGCCTACGCCGAGAACCCGCCGAAGAAGTACCAGGACATCTACCCCCTGAACTTCGACAACGCGCCGGAGACCCTCTACAACGAGATCTACCGCGTGGTGATGTACTGGGTGAACCTGGGGATTACCACCTTCCGCGTGGATAACCCGCATACCAAGCCCGTCAACTTCTGGCACTGGCTCATTTCCAAGGTCCACGAGACCGACCCGGACGTCATCTTCCTCGCGGAGGCGTTCACTCGCCCGCCGCGCATGTACGGCCTGTCGAAGGCAGGCTTCAGCCAGTCCTACACGCACTTCACGTGGAAAACGACGAAGGCTGAGCTCACCGACTTCGCCCAGCTGCTTGTCGACGTCGCCGACGTGTCCCGCCCCAACCTGTTCGTGAACACCCCGGACATCCTCCACGCCTCCCTGCAGGAGGGTGGGCCCGCGGCGTTCGCTCTGCGCGCCACGCTCGCAGCCACCATGAGCCCGCTGTGGGGCGTCTACTCCGGCTACGAGCTCTACGAAGACCGCCCCGTCGCCGAGGGCAGCGAGGAATACCTCGACTCGGAGAAGTACCAGCTTCGCCCGCGCGACTTCGAAACGGCCCTTGCGCGCGGGGAATCGCTCGAGCCCTACCTCGCGCTGCTCAACGAGATCCGCCGCGCCAACCCCGCCCTGCAGCAGCTGCGCCAGATCCGTTTCCACGAGATTGCCAACGACAAGATCATCGCCTACTCGAAGGTAGACGCGGTGACCGGCAACGCGGTGCTCGTGGTGGTGAACCTCGACCCGCGCGCCACCCAGGAGGGAATGCTGCGTATCGACGCTGACGCGGTCGGCTTGAACGACGGCACCACTTTCGACGTCCACGACACCATCACCGGCGCCACCTACACCTGGACCACCGCCGACACCGGCAATTTCGTGCGTCTTGCGCCCGAGGCCAATGTGGCCCACATTTTCAGGTTGCCGGATGTGCCGGAGGAACGTCGTCAAGCATTGGCGTACCGTCGAATCTCAGACCACGACTACCGCCCCTAAGGACACGAGATGAATACCGACCTGCTGATCCCGGACGAGGACCGCCAGCGCCTCATCGAATGCAAGCACCACGCGCCACACGATTTTTACGGGTGGCACCCGGCGTCGACGGGTTCCGTGGTGCGCGCCCGGTTCCTCGGGGCGACCAAGGTGGAGCTGCTCATCCACAACACCACCGTGGACATGGAGCCGATTGGGGACGACATCTGGGCCGCGGCCCTCGATGACACCCACGCCGCCGACTACCGCCTGCGGGTGACCTACCCCGATGCCGAGCCCGTGATTGTGGCGGACGCGTACCGCTTCCTGCCCACGCTGGGGGAAGTGGACCTGCACCTGATCGGCGAGGGCCGCCACGAGCGCCTGTGGGACGTCCTCGGCGCAAACCGGCACACCTACAACACGACCCTCGGAGAGGTCACCGGTACCGCCTTCGCCGTGTGGGCGCCGAACGCCCAGGGCGTGGCCGTGGTCGGCGAGTTTTGCAATTGGAACCCCAACCAATACCCGATGCGCTCGCTGGGCTCGACCGGTGTGTGGGAGGTCTTCATCCCCGGCCTCGTCGGCGGCACTGAGTACAAGTTCGCAATCCACACCGCCGACGGGCGCCGCATAGATAAGGCCGACCCGCTGGCGAAGCAGACCCTGTGCCCGCCCGAGACCGTCTCCGTCGTGGCCGAGCCGTCCGACTACGAGTGGGGCGATGCGGATTGGATGGCGGCTCGCGCGGGCAAGGACGGGGCGGAATCCGCCATGAGTGTCTACGAGTGCCACGTGGGTTCTTGGAAGCAGGGCTCGAACTACGTCACCTTGCGCGAGGAGCTCGTGCCCTACCTGGTGGAGCACGGCTTCACGCACGTCGAGTTCTTGCCCGTGGCTGAGCACCCCTTCGGAGGGTCCTGGGGCTACCAGGTTTCCGGCTACTACGCCCCCACCGCGCGCTGGGGCACCCCGGACGAGTTCCGCGCGCTGGTCGATTCGCTGCACGCGGCTGGCATCGGCGTGATCGTGGACTGGGTTCCGGCCCACTTCCCCAAAGACGACTGGGCACTCGCGCGTTTCGACGGCACCGCCCTCTACGAACACCCCGATTGGCGCCGCGGCGAGCAGAAGGACTGGGGCACCTACGTCTTCGACTTCGGCAGGCGCGAGGTGCGCAACTTCCTGGTCGCGAACGCCTTGTATTGGTGCGAGGAGTTCCACCTCGACGGCCTCCGCGTGGACGCCGTGGCCTCCATGCTCTACCTCGACTACTCCCGCGAACCCGGCGAGTGGCTGCCCAACCAGTTCGGCGGCCGCGAGCACTGGGAGGCGGTGCAGTTCCTCCAGGAGATGAACGCCACCGTGCACCGCACGCACCCGGGCGTGCTCACCATCGCCGAGGAATCCACCGCGTGGCCGGGCGTGACCGCCCCCACCGATGCCGACGGCCTGGGTTTCAGCCTGAAGTGGAACATGGGCTGGATGAACGACACGCTCGAGTACTTCTCCCTTGACCCCATCCACCGCTCCTACCACCACAACGAGATCACGTTCTCTCTGGTCTACGCGTTCTCTGAGAAGTACGTCCTGCCGTTTAGCCACGACGAAGTGGTGCACGGCAAGGGCTCGCTGTGGGAGCGCATGCCCGGGGACGAGTGGAACAAGGCCGCCGGTGTGCGAGCCCTCTTCGGCTACATGTTCTCCCACCCCGGCAAGCAGCTCATGTTCATGGGCTGCGAATGGGGCCAGACCACCGAGTGGGCCGAGTCGCACTCCGCGAACTGGGACGACCTCAACGGTTGGGGCAGCGAGTACCACCGCGGCATCCAACGCCTCGTGCGCGACCTAAACTTCGTCTACCGCGACACCCCTGCGTTGTTCTCGCAGGACAACACGCCGATGGGCTTCCAGTGGATCAAGGGCGACGACGCCACGCACAACATCCTGGCCTACGTGCGCTGGGGCGTCGACGCGACACCGGTACTCGCCGTGGTAAACCTCTCAGGCGCGTCACAGCCGGACTACCGTCTCGGCCTGCCGGAAGCCGGCGAATGGGACCTGATCATCAACACCGACGACGAGGTGTACGGCGGCGCGGGCAACGACCTCGCGCGCACCGTGGCTTCAGAACCCGTGGAGTGGGACCGCTTCGAACAGTCCGCGTCCTTCCACGTGCCCGCGCTGAGCGTGCAGTGGTACAAGCTGCGCCGCTAGCACACCGTTAAAACAAGGCGCTGGCGAGCTTCGTGCGCGCCTGGATCACCCGCGGGTCACCGGGTTCGTACAGCGCAAACAACTCGAGCAGGCGCTCCTTCGCCCGCGGCTCGGTGCGCACCAGCGCCAGCAGGCGGTCAAACGCCCGCTCGGGCACACCCGCCACCACCTCGGCGTCCGCAGCGAGCAGCTGCTTATCGACGTCCTCCGGCGCGCCAGCCGCATCCTCCACCGGATCCGTCTCCCGGTTGGCCGGATCGAGTCTCTTGACCACCTCGAGGGTGGCTTTGGCGTGCTTGGCGTCGGGGTTGGCCGGGTCGTCGGCGAGGATGTCGTCGAAAAGCGAGGCGGCGGTGTCGTACTCGCCTGCGGCGAGGGCCGCGTTGGCCTGCGCGAGCCGCGGATCCTCCTCTTTGTCGGTGGGCAGGCCCTCGAGCTGCGGGCCGACCTGGCTCACCAGCGCGGCCACCCACTGCTCGAGCTGCTGGGCCGGTTGCGCTCCCTCGAAGCTTGTGACCGGCTGGCCAGCGGCAAGCGCGACGACCGTGGGAAGGGCGCGCACGCCAAGCAGCTGAGCGACCTGCGGGGTCGCGTCCGCGTCCACGTACGCCACCCGGAACCCGTTTTGCCCCGCGGCCAGGCGCTGGAACGTGGCCTTCAGCTCCTCAGAATCCGGCGAGCGTGTAGTGCCAACCATGAGCACCACCGGGATCTGGCGCGAGCGCTCGAACGCCTCGAGCTCCACCGTCGTTTCGTCAACGGTGACAAACGGTTCGAAATCGGTCTGCTCCTGCAGCTTCCGGCGCTCCGCGAGCGCACCGAGGTCGATCGCGCCGCCAGTGAACTCGTGCGCCATTAGGCCTCCCCCTCGAGGTGCTTGTTCAAGGACTCGATCTTCTGGTGGATCATGTTCTCGTGCCCAGGCCGGATGTCCGCCTTGACCACCAGCGACACGCGCGGCGAGACCTCCTCCACCGCCTGGGTGGCGCGCTTGATCACGTCCATGACCTCGTCCCACTCCCCCTCAATCGTGGTGAACATGGCGGTGGTTTCGTGCGGCAGCCCGGATTCGCGCACCACCTTCACGGCCCGAGCCACGATGTGGGACATTTCCGCGTTGTCGTTATCTGTCAGCGTCGGTGCGACGGAGAATGCTGCGATCATGCGCACAAGCTTAGCGACGCTGCCAGCAGTGCTTGTGCCAGTGCCTCCGGTCATCCCCACCACGGTGCGCGGGCCACGCCACCACGTGGGCCACACCAGGGGGGATGTTCTGGTTACAGCCCGGGCAGACGTAGAACTTGTTCGCCGCCGCCGAGCCGATCTGCCGGACCTTGTACGTTTCCCCGTGCGGCCCCTCCATCTCCTGGGTGCCAATGAACGTCGACCCGTCGCGCGGCAACACGTAGGAGGGAGTGACGTTGTGGCGCCTGTTCCTCCGCGGCATCAGAACAACCGAAGCTCGGTCGACTCGATGCCGCGCAGTTCGTCATAATCCAGCGTCACGCACTCGAAGCCACGGTCGCCAGCAAGCGTGCGCGCCTGTGGCTTGATCTCCTGGGCCGCGAACACGCCGCGCACTGGTCGCAACACATCGTCGCGGTTGAGCAGTTCCACGTATCGGGCAAGCTGCTCGACGCCGTCGATACCTCCGCGCCGCTTCACCTCGATGGCCACCGTGCCACCGTCCGCGTCTTTTGCCAGGATGTCCACGGGACCGATGGCGGTGGGGTATTCCCGGCGCACGAGGACGAAGCCGTCGCCAAGCGTGGAAATGTGCTCTGCTAGAAGCTCTTGCAGGTGAGCTTCCACCCCGTCTTTGACAAGGCCCGGGTCTTGGCCGAGGTCGAAGGTCTCGTCCGAGAGAATCTCGGAGATGGAGATGCGCAGCTGTTCCCCCTTGGGGTTTTCCACGATCCACAGCTGTTCGCCCGTATCCGTGCCGTCGATGTCCACCACGGACTCGATGCGCATCGTGCACGGCGGGGTCATCCAGTTCAGCGGCTTGTACGCGCGGTCGTCCGCGTGGATGGATACAGACCCGTCTGCCTTCACCATGATCAGGCGCGTCGCTTCCGGCAGGTGGGCGTCGAGGCGTCCGACGTAATCAACAAAACAGCGGGCAATGACAAGACGCATGCGGGTAAGCGTACTCAGCGCTCCCCGTCGCGCAGAACCCGCTGCGCGAGCAACTGCTTGTCCACCCGCTCCTGGCGGGCGTCCGGCGCAGACTCGATCCAGGACACCAGCCCCATCTCCGTATGCCGATCCGCCGCGAACTCGAAATCGCCGTCTGGCCCAGAAACTTGAAGGACGTGGCCGATGTCGGGCATGAACTCGCGTTCGCCCTCGGCCACGTCCCGGAAACCCCCGAACTGCATCCCTCGACGGTCAATCGACTCGTCAGAAGAAAACGACAGGGAGCGCAGCTTATAAAACCTGAGCACATCCCCGTCGTAGCGCACCACCCCGTGGCGCCAACCGTGCACCCCCTGCGCCGGCAGCACCCGCATCATCGCCATCGACCCTGAGTTTCGCACGGAGGCGAAGCGCCACGCAGCCGCCGCAGCCGAAAACGCGAGCAGGACGATCACCACAATGCCAAGAACCTTCATTGCAACTCCAACCCGACCGCAGTTCTTCAGGAGACGTTTCGAGATATCGTAGTCCGCCGACCAAGAATGTTAAGGGTATTCAAACCTTCGAATGCCCCAGACGGAAACATCCCCACCCGGGAGACCCCGGGTGGGGATGTGAGCAGAGGTCGGCGTTTGACCCGCCGTGATGCGGCCTCCGGTTACAGGCTCTGGCGGCGAACAGCCGCGAGCTCTGCCTCCGAACGGGCCTTGACGGTCGCGTCCTCGTCGTGCAGGGTCGACTCCGCAGCGGCGGTGTCGACCTCGTCGGCGAAGATCGCGTAGTCGGCGAGGATGGTTACCTTGTTGCCCACCACGGACAGGAACCCACCCTGGACGGCGGCCACGATGCGGTCGCCGTCGGTCGGGCGGATGGTCACCACACCGTTGTCCTTGAGCTGGCCAAGGAGCGGCTCGTGACCAGGAAGGATGCCGATCTCACCCTCCGTTGTCTGGGCGGTGACGATGCTTGCTGGGCCCTGCCAGAGCATGCGGTCGACCGCAACCAGCTGAGCGGTAAGTTCAGCCATGACTCCCCCTTACGCTTCCTGCAGCTTCTTGTAGGCAGCCTCGACGTCGTCCAGACCGCCGAGGTTGTTGAAGGCCTGCTCCGGGTAGTGGTCGAACTCGCCCTCGCAGAGCTTGTCGAAGGCCTCGATCGTCTCCTCGAGCGGGACGTAGGAGCCCTCGTCGCCGGTGAACTTCTTCGCCACGAAGAAGTTCTGGCCCAGGAAGCGCTGGATCTTACGTGCGCGCTGCACGGTGATCTTGTCTTCCTCGGACAGCTCGTCCATACCGAGGATGGCGATGATGTCCTGCAGCTCCTTGTTCTTCTGCAGGATGCCGATGACCTTCTGGGCTACGCCGTAGTGGCGCTCGCCCACAATGCCCGGCTCCAGGATGCGGGAGGTCGAGGTCAGCGGGTCCACAGCCGGGTAAATACCCTTCGAGGCGATGGAACGCGAAAGCTCGGTGGTCGCATCCAGGTGGGCGAAGGTGGTCGCCGGGGCCGGGTCGGTGTAGTCATCCGCCGGCACGTACACGGCCTGCAGCGAAGTAATGGAGCGGCCCTTGGTGGAGGTAATACGCTCCTGGAGCACACCCATCTCGTCTGCCAGCGTGGGCTGGTAACCCACGGCGGAAGGCATGCGGCCCAGAAGGGTCGAAACCTCAGAGCCTGCCTGGGTGAAACGGAAGATGTTGTCGATGAACAGCAGCACGTCCTGGTTCTGCACATCGCGGAAGTACTCCGCCATGGTCAGGCCGGACAGGGCCACGCGCATACGAACCCCTGGCGGCTCATCCATCTGGCCGAACACGAGGGCCGTATCCGGGAGCACGCCCATGTCTTCCATTTCGAGGAAGAGGTCGGTGCCCTCACGGGTGCGCTCGCCAACGCCGGCGAACACGGAGGTACCGGAGAACTCGCGGGCAATACGCGTAATCATCTCCTGGATGAGCACGGTCTTGCCCACACCGGCGCCGCCGAACAGGCCGATCTTGCCGCCCTTGACGTACGGGGTCAGAAGGTCGATGACCTTGATGCCCGTCTCCAGGATCTCGGTCTTACCCTCGAGGTCCTTGAACGCCGGAGGCTCGCGGTGGATGCCCCAGCGCTCGCCGGTCTCGCCTACCGACGGGTCGTCCAGGCACTGGCCCAGCGCGTTGAACACGTGGCCCTTGACCTGGTCGCCGACCGGAACGGAGATCGGGTTGCCGGTGTCCGCCACCTTGGCGCCGCGGACGAGGCCGTCGGTAGGCGCCATGGCGATGGTGCGGATGAGGTTGTCACCCAGGAACTGGGCAACCTCGAGGATGATGGTCTTCGACATCTCGCCGAGCTCGATGTCGACCTCGAGCGCGTTGTACAGAGCGGGCAGCTCGCCGCGCGGGAACTCCACGTCGACGACCGCGCCGATGACGCGCACGACACGACCATTTTCAGAACCGCGCGGGTTCTGAGTGTTCTGTGCCTCACCCGCCGGCTCGTCGTTGCGCTCATTGAAATCGAGTGCAGTAGTCATATTTAGTCACTTTCTCCACTACCGGACAGCGCGCCAGCGCCGCCGATAATCTCGGTGATTTCTTGGGTGATCTTTGCCTGACGGGCTTGGTTGGCCTCACGGGACAGGTTGTTAGCCAGGTCCGTAGCGTTATCCGTCGCGTTCTTCATAGCCGTGCGTCGGGACGCCGACTCCGCAGCTGCAGCCTCCAAGAAGATGGAGTACAGCAACCTGGAAACGTACACCGGCAGCAGCTTGTCCATCAGCGTGTCCGGGTCCGGTTCAAAGTCCATATCCGGAGCCACCTCGCCGGAGGTGGTCAGCATGTCCTCTTGCTCGTACTTGAACTCCTCCAGCACCGGCTCAATCGGCAGCAGCTGCTGCACGCGCGCCTCCTGGGAGAGCATGGAGACGAACTCGGTGAACACCACGTGCACGACATCGAAGCCGCGCACCGGCTGGCCCTCGGCGCCACGAAGGCCCTCGCGCCAATCCGCCGATCCATCAGAACCTGCCATGTAGCCGTCGACGATGAAGTGGCGCACGTCGTGCGTCGCCTCCCACGTCGGCTGCTGCGAGAAGCCGGTCCACGCGCCCGCGACATCCATGTCGCGGAACTTGAAGTGGGACACGCCCTTGTTACCGGTGACGAGGCGAACGACCTCGTAACCAGCTTCGTTGAGCATGCGCTCCAGCTGCGCCGCCTTCTTCAGCACGTTGTTGTTGTACCCGCCGGCCATACCGCGGTCAGAGGTGACCACGAGGATTGCCGCGACCTTGCCGTTCTCACGCTCGTGGAGCATGGGGTGGGCCAGAGAGCTCGCGGCAGCGAGGCGTTCCATGACGTCTTTCAGCTCGTCTGCGTACGGCTTCGCCGCTTCGACGCGCTGCTGGGCCTTAGTAATCTGAGCGGTAGCGATCAGTTCCTGGGCCTTGGTGATCTTCTTCGTAGAGTTGACTGACCGGATTCGGTCGCGCAATTCGCGAAGAGTTGCCATGGTGTTTCCTCCCTTCCTTTATCTAGTAGTCCAAGAGCACTTTCGTGCTACTTGCGGCCGACGTTGAGCTGGTTGCGGTTAACTTCCTTGCCCTCAAGGGCAGGCTGCTCCGCCTCGCGCACGATGCGCTCGCCGGACGTTGCCTGGAAGTTGCGGGACAGGTCCTCGTGCACGCGCAGGATGGCCTGCTGGGACTCGTCGTCAAGCTGCTTGCCACCAGCGATCTGGTCGTACACCTGCGGTGCGTTGGCGCGGATGGACTCGTGCAGCTCAGCCTCGTAGCGGCGGACGTCCTCGACGGGAACGACGTCGAACACGCCCTGGTTCGCCGCCCAGATGGAGATGATCTGGTACTCGGTGGACTGCGGGGAGTTCTCCGGCTGCTTCAGAAGCTCAACGAGGCGCTGGCCGCGCTCGAGCTGCTTCTTCGAAGCGGCGTCGAGGTCGGACGCGAAGGCGGCGAAGGCCTCCAGGTCGCGGTATGCGGCGAGGTCCAGACGGAGGTTACCGGCGACCTTCTTCATACCTTTGGTCTGCGCGGCGCCACCGACACGAGACACGGAGATACCGACGTCGATAGCCGGGCGCACACCCTGGTTGAACAGGTCGGACTGGAGGAAGACCTGGCCGTCCGTAATAGAAATGACGTTGGTGGGAATGAAGGCACCCACGTCGTTCGCCTTCGTCTCAATGATCGGCAGAGCCGTGAGCGAACCTGCGCCGAGCTCGTCGTTCAGCTTGGCAGCACGCTCGAGAAGGCGGGAGTGCAGGTAGAACACGTCACCCGGGTAAGCCTCGCGGCCCGGCGGGCGGCGCAGCAGCAGCGAGATGGCGCGGTAGGCCTCAGCCTGCTTGGTCAGGTCATCGTAGATCACCAGAACGTGCTTGCCCTGGTACATCCAGTGCTGGCCAAGCGCGGCGCCGGAGAACGGAGCCAGCCACTTGAAGCCTGCGGAGTCAGACGCGGGAGCTGCCACGATGGTGGTGTACTCGAGCGCGCCGTTCTCCTCCAGCGTCTGGCGAACACCAGCGATGGTGGAGCCCTTCTGGCCGACGGCGACGTAGATGCAGCGAACCTGCTTCGACGGGTCACCGGTCTCCCAGAATGCCTTCTGGTTGAGGATGGTGTCGATGCAGACCGCGGTCTTACCGGTCTTACGGTCACCGATGATGAGCTGACGCTGACCGCGACCGATCGGGGTCATGGCGTCGATGGCCTTCAGGCCAGTCGCCATCGGCTCCTCAACCGGCTGACGGTCGAGCACGCCTGCAGCCTGCAGCTCCAAGGCGCGCTCCTCATCGGACTCGATCGGGCCAAGGCCGTCAATCGGCTGGCCCAGGGGGTTGATCACTCGGCCGAGGAAGTTCTCGCCGACCGGGATCGAGAGAACCTCGCCCGTCCGCTTGACTTCGTCGCCCTCAGTGAGGGTCTCAAAATTACCCAGCACCACGACACCGATGGAGTCGGTGTCAAGGTTCTGAGCGACGCCAATGACGCCATTCGGGAACTCGAGCAGCTCGTTCGTCATGCAGCCTGGCAGCCCGGAAACCTGGGCAATACCATCTGCAGCCGAAGTCACCACGCCGACCTCCTCACGGGAGGCCTCCGCGGAGTAGCTCGAGGTGTAGTTCGCTATCGCGCTACGGATCTCATCGGAGGAGATCGTCAGCTCCGCCATGTTCTTCCTGCTCTCGGTAGTTTCTTCCAGCATTGTGTTTCTTTAATAGGTCGTCTGGGTGGCCAGGTCAGTGCGCAGACGAGTGAGCTTGCCACGCGTCGAACCGTCAATGACCTCATCGCCAACACGGATCACCATTCCACCGAGGAGGCTGGGGTCAACCTCAGAATGAATGGCCATCTCGCGACCGTAAATCTGCTCCAACTTGCGGGCCAGCGTCTCACGCTGCGTGTCGGTCAACGCCTCTGCCACGCGCACGCGCGCTACAGTCTTGCCACGCATCTCCGCGACGTCGGCAGCGACGGCTGCCAAATCATCGACGGGGTTGTGCTGCGGGCGGCCGATGACCTGCAACGCCAGTGCCTCGGTGAACATTGTCACCTTGCCGTAAATCACGCTAGCCAGCAGGCCACGCTTCTGAGCTGCGGTTGCAGTGCGGTCAGACAGGAGCTGGGTGAGCTCCTTCTCGTTCTCCAACAGAACGGAGAGCTGGTACAGCTCATCCTCCACCTGCTCGAGCTGACCCTGGTCCTGAGCGCCCAGTTCAAGGGCTCGGCGACCCAGGACGATCAAGCCTGCGCGGAACTCGCGCGGGGTCGACCACTCCTGCTCCGCCGCGGAGTTCAAGACCTGCAAGGTCGGCTCCGCCACTTTGCCCCCGAAGACATCCTGCATGATCCCGCGGCGCTGTGCGGCATCCAAGGAGGTGTCGGCGACGGCGACGCGCAGAGCTCGCTCGGAGTCGAGCTGGTCCACGGTAAGGAACAGCTCAGTGCCGATCTGCGCAGCCACAGCGACGGAGTTGTCGGCGTTACGGACCAGCTGGTCAAGCTGATCTGCAACGTGCGCCTGTGCTTCGCGACTAGCTGCCTTCATCTCGCCTACTTTCTCGTCGAGACGTGGTCGAGCTCAGAGAGGAAGTCGTCGATCGTGTTCGAGCGGCGGGTGGAATCCGACAGCTCGGTACCCAGCAGACGCTCTGCGAGGTTGATCGAGTTCTGGCCCATCTCGCCCCGAAGCTCTGCAACGACCTGCTCGCGGGAGGCCTGAAGCTGCTTCTCGCCGTTTTCGACGATGCGGCGGGCCTCTTCCTCGGCGCGAGCGCGGTGCTCGGCTTCGATCTCCTTGCCGCGAGCGCGGGCAGCCTCGCGGATCTCAGCGGCCTCGTGGCGCGCCTCAGCCAGCTCGGCGTTGTTCTTCTCCAGGGCAGCCTTGGCTTCCTTCTGGGCGACTTCAGCACGCTCGATGCCGCCCTTGATTCGGTCTTCGCGCTCCGCCAGCACTTCCTGGAACTTCGGAATGACGTACTTCCAGAACAGCAGGCCGACGATGAGGAATACGACAAGAGACCAAACCACGTCGTACGGTGCCGGCAGGAGGATTGAAGGTTCGCTCTCCAGCGGCAACGTCTCGACGCCTTCAGCGGCGACGAGGAATTCGATGACGTTAGTCATTGGTTGCTCCTGATCTAAAAAGGTGTACGGGTGTGATACGCGCGGGGCTTTTTAGAACAGGAAGCCGGCAACGAGGCCGATCAGGGCGAGCGCCTCCACGAAGGCGATACCCAGGAACATGGTGGTACGGAGCTGACCAGCCATCTCCGGCTGGCGCGCCATGCCCTCAACGGTCTTGCCGACGAGGATGCCGATGCCGAGGCCCGGGCCGATGGTGGCGATGCCGTAGCCGATGGTGCCGAGGCCGTTGTAACGGGTCACGGTCTCTGCTGCCTGCGCAAGAATGATGTCGTTCATGTGAAAGTCGTTCCCTTTCTAGGTGCCTGTCCGCCGAGCTACACACCGCGGGCAAGCGTGTGACAAATGTTTGGGGTTATTCAGTTTGGCCGTGTGGTCGCGCTTTGTTTAGTGCGCATCCGCGTGCAGCGACAGTTCGATGTACACCGCCGTCAGAAGGGCGAAGATGTACGCCTGCAGGAAGATGATGATCAACTCGTACAGGGTGAACAGAATCGCTGCCAAGATGGTCAGGCCACTCACTGCCGTCCATGCGTTGAGCTGCCAGAAGAAGAAGTTCGTGGCAGAGTACAGCAGCACGAGAATGATGTGGCCGGCCAGGAAGTTCGCCATAAGACGAAGTGCCAGGGTGACCGGACGCAGAATGAACGTCGAGAAGAACTCGATCGGCACCACCAGAAGGTGGAGCGCCGGCGGAAGGCCGGGGATGACGGTCGAGTGCTTGAAGTATGCGGCGCCGTAACGCTTGATACCGGCGTAGATCATCGCAATGTAGGCCGCGATCGCCAGCACGATCGGCATGCCGATGCGTGCGTTAGGCGAGATGTTGAGCCCAGGGATGATCGTCGCTGCGTTCATGAACAAGATGGTGAAGAAGATGGTGCACAGCAGCGGCAGGAACCGCTTGCCGTCCTTCTTCCC
>ERZ1031260.12-NODE-12-length-64439-cov-34.853784_pt1 | contig 64439 bp, 69 predicted proteins | sample MGYA00517287_ERZ1031260 | MGnify/ENA primary metagenome ERZ1031260 (study PRJEB33718, sample SAMN03159811) | human skin metagenome | collected 2014-02-25 | study: EMG produced TPA metagenomics assembly of the PRJNA266117 data set (Human skin bacterial metagenome... | reverse complement strand
CGATTTTCTTTTGTGCGCGGTTGAAGGTGGGTGGGGCGAACGGGTTGTCGTCGATAAGCAAGTGGCCCGAAAGGCGCCCGCCGCGCGGATCGAACGCGAAGACAGCGACCGGGAACGTGAGATCGGAGTTGATGTTCGGGCGGAACTCGATGCAAAACGTGGTGTACAGGGCGTTATCCTGCGAGTCCTGCACCATAGCCAGCGTCGCGGTGGACATGTCTTCCGCCTGGAACGAGGCGCAGCGCTTGAGCGCGAACGCGGGGTCCTGCGGCTCGGTGATCTTCACTGATTTGTCATCGAGCGCGACGAGGATGCGTCCGAGCTCGGCGACCACATTCGCGGCGTCCTCGTGCGAGTACCAATCAGGCGCTTTTGGGCTGCCGGGCTGGAGCATCGCGAGCTCGACCTCGTGCGTCTCCAGGTCGTGGACGATCACGCACACGCGCAGGCCGTTGTCGATGACGTAGTCGCTGTCCAGCTCGTAGGCGATGTCCTCTTCGTCGTAATCGAAGTCGTCGATGAGATCAGCCGCATCCTGGTCGTAGGTGTCCAGGTAGTAGAGCTCGTAGGTGGCAAAAGTCATGGTGGTTCCCCCAATGTGTCGTTCGGGAGCCCCCTGCTCCCGCTAATCGACGACAATAAAGTCAGCCAACGCGCTGTACAAGCGCACACGTGCACATGAAAATGCGCACCGGTGGTGGAACCGAAGTGAGGGATAGGGTTGCTGGCATGGATGAACAAGCGAAGTTGGAGCGGGTCTACGGCTACCCGTTCGGCGACATTTACCGCAACTACCTGGCAAAAGCGGAGCGTAAGGGGCACAAGCGCGACGAGTTGGACGACGTGCTGGGCTGGTTCACCGGCCTCGCGCCCGGAGAGCTGAAATCGGCGGCGGAATCAGGGCAGACGTTGCGAGAGTTTTTCGACGCGGTGGCGCTCAACGCGAACGCCGAGTTGATCACCGACAAGGTGTGTGGCGTGCGCGTCGAGGAGGAGCTGCTGAGAAAGATCCGCCGGATGGACCTGCTTGTGGACGAGCTGGCCCGCGGCAAAAAGATCACCAGTATCAAGCGCGCCTAACGCTTAGCCGCGGCTCGCGCTTAGCCGCGGCTAACGCTTAGCGACGGCTCGCGTGCGCACGCGCCCGGTACGCCACCACCAGCCCGATCGCTACCGGCACGGCGCCGACGAGCAGGATGTAGGTGCGTTCGGCTGCGGGGTTGGTGGGGTCGTAGAGCGCCGAGGCGGTGCCTGCCAGCGAGGTGCCGATGGCCATGGTGAGGAAGTACAGCGCTGCGAATCGCGTGCGAACCGCCGCCGGCGCGTAGGCCCCGGTGGAAGACATGCCCACCGGCCCGATGAACAGTTCCCCCAGCGACATGCACAGCACGCACCCGGCCAGCACCATAAATGGGGTGGTGGCCTCGCCCCCGCCGACCCAGGGCAGGAGCACGAACATCCCGGCACCTGCGAGCGCGAGTCCGAGCCCCATCACCGTGTGCTTGCTGGGGGAGCGCTTCGCCATCAGCGCCGCGACCGGCAGCGAGAACAGCAGGATATAGAACGGGTTGAGTGACTGCGTCCAGGATGCCGGGATGGTGAACCCGCCGAGCTCCCGGTTGAGTCGCTGGTCGGAGTACACCGCGAACACGCCGGCGGTCTGTGCGAACAAGCCCCAGTATGCGGTGGAGCAGATGAACAGTGGGATGAATTCCCGCACCCTCGCGCGTTCAGCGGCGCTGACTTTAGGCGACGTGAGGGCCTGGGCGAACAGGACCACCGCGGCGGTGACGGTGAGGACGAGCAGCCCGGTGACCAGGCGCGCGGGGGTGAGCACCCCGATCGCCAGCGCCACCAGCACCGCGCCCACAGCCGCGGCGGTGCCGCCCACCGCCGCACTAACGTGGGCGCGCGACGCAGGCTGGGTCGGCTGGGAAATGTCCGCGCCGTTCAACGCTGCCTTCACCCGCGGGCGCAGCACGGCGTAGAACACCGCACCGATGACCATGAGCACAGCGGCAGCGCCGAATCCGGCCCGGTAGCCGCGGGTTTGGGCCAGCCACCCGGTCAGTAGCGGCCCGAAGAGCGCCCCCACGTTGATGCCCAGGTAGAAGATTTGGAACGCGGCGTCCCTGCGGCCCGATTCCGCGGGGTAAGCCAGGCCAAGCAGTGTGACCGCGGCGGTTTTCAAGAAACCAGAGCCCAGCGCGATGGCGAGCAGACCCGCACCTAGACCGGAGTAGCCGGGAATGAGGGAAAGCAACAGGTGGCCCGCGACCAAGAGGCCGCAGCCGGTGAGCAGGGTGCGTTCCGCGCCCAAGACCCGGTCGCCGATCCACCCACCTGCGAACGTGCACAGGTACAGGCTTGCGCCGTACGCGCCAACCAGGGCGGTCGCGTCAGATTCCGCCATGCCCAGCTGCTTGTACATGTAATAGACCAAGATCGCCTGCATGCCGTAGAAGCTGAACCGCTCCCAGGCCTCCACGCCAGCAAGGGCGGCCACCACCGGGGCGCGCCGGGGCCCCTCAACCGGGGCACTTGAACGGTGTTCAATCGTTTGCATGAACAGCAGTATGACGCACTTCAGGCGGTGCTAGGGTCACTTTCTAGAACAAACTTGAACACCGTTCAATGGAAGTGCGAGGACGACCAATGCCGCAACTGCAGCCGGACGAGATCGCGAGCATCGACGCGGCGCACATCTGGCACCCTTACGCCGAACCCGGGCTCTTCGCCTACCCCGTCGCCAGCGCCGATGGGCCGCGGATCACGCTGACCGACGGCCGGGTGCTTATCGACGCCATGTCGTCCTGGTGGGCCGCCATCCACGGCCACTCCCACCCCCGCCTCGTTCGCGCCGCCAAGGACCAGATCGACCAGATGAGCCACGTCATGTTCGGCGGTCTCACCCACGAACCGGCCGCGCTTTTGACCGCGCGTCTTATGGAGCTCACGGACCAGAAGTTCAGCCAGGTCTTCTACTCCGATTCAGGGTCCGTCGCCGTGGAAGTGGCCATGAAAATGGCGCTGCAATACGCGATCGGCCAGGGGCATCCCGAGCGCACCCGCTTCCTCACGTGGCGCTCGGGCTACCACGGCGACACGTTCGCCACCATGAGCGTGTGCGACCCGGAAGGCGGCATGCACGCCATGTGGGGCGGTGCGGTGATGGAGCAGGTGTTTGCGCCGGCGCCGCCGGTCGTGGGGTCGTCGAGAAGCGAATGCGACGCCTACCTCGAGCGCTTCGGCGCGCTGATCGGCGCGGACGTCGCGGCGGTGATCATCGAGCCCGTCGTGCAGGGAGCGGGCGGCATGCGCTTCCACGACCCCGCGCTCGTACAAGGGCTGCGCAAGCTTTGCGACGCCTCCGGCATCCCCCTCATCGCCGATGAGATCGCTACCGGCTTCGGGCGCACCGGGCAGCTGTTTGCCACCCTGTCGCACGGCGTGGTGCCGGACATCCTGTGCGTGGGCAAGGCGCTGACCGGCGGGTTTATGACGCAGGCCGCGACGCTTGCCACCTCCCGGATTGCGGAGGGGATGCAACCGCGGGCACTCATGCACGGGCCGACGTTCATGGCCAACCCGCTCGCCTGCGCAGTCGCGGCGGAGGCGGTCGCGATGGTTGCCGAGGGGGCGTGGCGCGAGCAGGTGCCGGTAATCAAGGCCGAGCTTACCGCCGGGCTCGAGCCCCTGCGCTGGCGGCCGGGGGTGGCGGACGTGCGCGTGCTCGGGGCAATCGGGGTGGTCGAGATGGCGCGCGACGTGCCCATGCGCGAGGCGACCGAGGCTGCGATGGCGCACGGGGTATGGATCCGCCCGTTTGGTCGGCTGATCTACACCATGCCGCCATACGTGTGCACGAACGAAGACGTACGACAGATCTGCCGGGGCATCGCTGCGGCAGTGGAGGTAAGCGACACATGATCATCGCCGTCACAGGCACGAACACCGATGTGGGAAAGACCATCGCCACAGCCGCATTCGCCAGCGCGCTGACCCGCTGCGGGGTCGAGGTGGTGGCGGCGAAACCCATCCAGACTGGGGAGGCGCCGGGGGAGGGGGACGCGTCTGCCGTCGCCAAGCTAGCTGGCATCGAGACCTTCGAGCGGTGGCGCTACCCGGAACCGCTCGCGCCCAACCTCTCGGCGCGGCGGGCGGGCTTAGCCACACCGCCGCTTGCGGAGGTTGCCGACTGGGTGCGCTCCCTCGACGCGCCGGGTCGTGTGGTCCTGGTCGAGGGCGCGGGTGGGCTCCTGGTGCGGCTCGCGGACGACTACACGCTTGTCGACCTCGCCCTTGCCTGCTCAGCGCCGCTCATCGTCGTGACCTCGCTGGGCTTGGGCAGCCTCAACCTCGCGGAGCTGACCTGCGTCCAGGCCCGCCAGTGTGGGCTCGAGGTGCTGGGGCTCATCGGAGGATCGCTCGAGGCCAATCCTGACCTGGCTACCCGGCTGAACCTCGAGGAACTGCCCGTGGTCACAGGTGCGCCGTATTGGGGTTCGCTGCCCGCGGGTGCGGGTGCGCTCAACCGGGCAGAGTTCGCGGCAATGGCGCAGGATCGCCTCGGTCAGGCGGCGCGGACACTCGCCGAGCGGATCTAGCGCACCCGGGTTACAGTGCGTGCATGATTGACGCGCGCGACGTTGCCCTGATCATCGAGGGCGGAGGGATGCGCAACTCCTACACCGCGCCGGCGATTGTGAAGCTCATTGAACAGGACGTGCGTTTCGGCTGGGTAGGCGGCGTCTCGGCGGGTGCGGTCCACGCCTTGAACTATGTGTCCGCGGACGTGGAGCGCACCCGCACCGCGTTCACCGATCTCGCTTCCCACCCGCACTTCGGCGGATGGGTAAAGCTGGTCCGAGGCCAGGGCTATTTCAACGCCGAGTTCATCTACGGCCAGGCCGACGAACTCCTCCCGTTCGATTTCGCCTCCTTCGCGCGCAGCCGAACAGAAGTGCACGTGGAAGCCGTCAACGCGCTCACCGGCGAGACCGTCCATTGGACCAGCGCCGACTTCCTCCTCGACCCCACCCTGGTCAACCGCGCCGCCCGCGCTTCCTCGACCGTGCCCAAGGTGATGCCCATCGGGTTCATCGACGGGGTCCCCTACGTCGACGGAGCGCTCGGCTCCTCGGGCGGCTTGCTTATCGACGCCGCCCGCCAAGCCGGATTCACCCGCTTCGCCGTGCTGGCTACCCGCCCCCGGGACTACTGGAAGAAGCCGGTGGTTGCCCCCGCGGCGGTGCGTCAAATGTTTCGAAAGTACCCCGCCATCGGCCACGCCCTCGACCTGAGAACCGCCCGCTAAAACGCGTCCAAACAGCAGATTTTGGACCTCGAGGCGGCCGGCGATGCCGTGGTGTTCTACCCCGACAACATGCAGGCCGAGTCCACGGAGCGCCGGCTCGGGCGGCTGCTGAAAAACTACGCCGCCGGCGCCCAGCAGTTCGACCGCGAGTGGGATTCCTGGTTGGACTTCTTGGGGTGCCCCCTGGGTGGTGTCCGAGGTGGCTCCTTGGAGGCAGCCGGCCCGTCGGCCCGCAGCGCCTAGCTCTGGGCCTAGTTCTGGGCCTTGTTCTGGGCCTGTTCTGGGCGGGCCCCGCGACCCCGTGTGAAAAAGTCCGCACCCCGATTCCCAAATCCCCAGGTCGCCAGCCTGGCACTAAGGGGCAAGTGCAGACTTTTTCACGGGGCACGTTTGGGTGGGGAGTCCTCGGGTGAAGAAGATTGCAACGCTATATGCAAACCCCCAGGTCGCGGGGCTTGCGGTGAAGAGAATCGCAGACTTCTTCACACGCCACCGGCCGAACCTACCGAACATGCCGAGCCGGCTGAACCGGCTTAAGTGGGCCGGACCGGCCACCCAAGCCGGATCGGCCACCGAAGCCGGAAACCAGATGGCCTAGTCGGCGATCAGGGGCTCAATCGTGAGCTCCGGGTGCTCCTTCTCCACGAAGGCGAGCTTCCATTTGTCGCCGAAGAGGGCGATGAGCTCACCGTCGGTGCGGGTGAAGATCTCCACGCCGCGCTGGCGGCCCAGTTCAGGGGCGGATTCGGCGTCGGTGCGCCGCGCCACAGAGTAGGGGATGGGCTCGGTGACCGTCTCCACGTTGTACTCGTTTTCCATGCGGGCCTGCATGACCTCGAACTGCATGGGGCCGACGGCGGCCATGACGGGGGCGGCGTCGCCGCGGATGTCGTTGCGCAGGATTTGGACCACGCCCTCGGCGTCCAGCTGCTCGAGGGCCTTGCGGAACTGCTTGTACTTGCCCAGGGACTGCGCGCGCAGCGTGCGGAAGTGCTCCGGGGCGAACTGGGGCATCGGCGGGAACTGCACCTTTTTGCCGGCGTAGATGGTGTCGCCGGGAGCTAGGGCGTCGGCGTTGACCAGGCCGATGATGTCGCCCGGGTAGGCCGTCTCCACGGTGTCGCGGGAGCGGCCGAAGACGGTGAGGGCGTACTTCGTCGAAAAGCTGCGGCCCGATTGGGCGTGGGTGACCTGCATGCCGCGGTCGAACTCGCCGGAAACGACGCGCATGAAGGCGAGCGTGTCGCGGTGGTTCTTGTCCATGCCGGCTTGCACTTTGAATACGACGCCGGAGAATTCGTCGTCAAGTGAGCGCTCGACGGACATCGCAGTGGTCGACGCCTCCACAGCAGCAGGGTCAGACGCGCGGCCCTCGGGTGCCGGCGCGATCGCACACAGCGTGTCCAGGATCTGGTGCACGCCAAAGTTCAGCATGGCGGAGGCGAAGATGATGGGCGAGGTGATGCATTGCTCGAATAGAGCCTGGTCGTGCACGGCGCCGTCGGCAAGCAGAAGCTCCGCTTCCTCGAGCGCGGTCTCCCAGGCGTCGCCCTCGCGAGCGAGCGCCTCGTCGGGCGAGTAGTGCTCCTCGGGTGCGATGGTGGAGCCGCCGGCGGTGCGGATGAAGTGCACGTATCCGTCCACCTCGCCGTCAGCGGAGACGTGTGCGAGCCCGCGGAAGTCGCCCGCCTCGCCGACGGGCCAATACAGCGGGGTCGGCTGCAGGTCGATCTCGGTGACAATCTCGTCGACGAGCTCCAGCGGCTCCCGGCCCACGCGGTCCCACTTATTAATCACTGTCACAATGGGCAGGCCGCGAGCCTTGCACACGCGGAAGAGTTTGAGGGTTTGGGGCTCGAGGCCCTTGGCTGCGTCGATAAGCATGACGGCGGCGTCGACGGCGGAAAGCACGCGGTAGGTGTCCTCCGAGAAGTCGGCGTGGCCAGGGGTGTCGACCAGGTTGACCACATAAGGTTCGCCCTCGTGCCCCTCCGGCGCGTACTCGAACTGCAGCGCCGAGGACGCGACGGAGATGCCGCGGTCCTTCTCCATCTCCATCCAGTCCGACACCGTGGATTTGCGCCCCGCCTTGCCGTGCACGGCACCCGCTTCAGAGATCACGTGTGCGTGCAGCGCCAGCGCCTCCGTCAGCGTCGACTTACCGGCGTCCGGGTGGGCGATAACAGCGAACGTGCGGCGGCGCGAGGCTTCGGAAAGGGTGCTCATAGGTGGGCAGTCTATGAGCATTTCGCTTATCGACGAAAACCTCCGGTTACCATCAACACCCATGGCAACCATCGGTGTGTTCTTGGGCTCTCTCCGCGAGGGCCGCGTAGGCGAGCAAGTGGCGAATTGGGTGATGGCGGCCACCGAGGATCGGGGCGCGGAGTACCGGTTACTCGACCTCGCTGAGTTCGACGTACCGGCTTTGACCACAGCGACGATGCCGGCTGTGGCGAACAAGGTTTACGACGAGCCGTCGGTAAGCCGCTGGTCCGAAGCCGTAGATGCCTGCGACGGCTTCATCTTTGTCACGCCCGAGTACAACCACTCGATCCCGGGCACCATGAAGAACGCGTTCGATTCGCTGTTTTCGGAGTGGCACGGCAAGCCGGTGGGCTTCGTCGGCTACGGCGGCGACGGCGGCGTGCGCGCCATCGAGCACTGGCGCCAGGTGGTGGCGAACCTCTCCATGTTCGGCATCCGCAACATCGTCGCCCTGCAGATATTCGGCGAAGACGCCCAGGATGGGAACTTCGCGCCGCGCGATGAAAAGCGCGCTTCCTTGGACCGCGTGTTGGGTGATTTGGAGGCGGCGCTTACTTCGCGTGGATGATGTTCTGCGCTTTGGTGAGTCCTTCCGCAACCACCAGCCGCGCGGCCTCCGCCGCGACCTCGACACCCTCTTCCCCCGATACAGGGCCGAGCACCCACTCCGGCACCGGCATACCTGCGGGCGGGCGGCCGATACCCACGCGCACGCGCAGGTAGTCACGGGTCCCCAGCGCCTCCGTGATGGACTTGAGCCCGTTGTGGCCGTTCTCGTTGCCACCGAGTTTGACGCGCACCTTGCCCACAGGTAGATCCAGCTCATCGTGCAGCACCACTACACGCTCCGGCCCTACCCCGAGCAGCCGCGCGAGCGGACCGATTGCCTCGCCTGAGGTATTCATGTAGGTCGTGGGTTTGGCGTACGCCACCCCGTCTATCACCTGGACACGTGCTTTCACCCCACGAACCGGTTCCAGCGACGGGGCAAGCTGATCCAGCGCCATCCACCCCACGTTGTGCCTTGTTGCTGCATACTCGGCGCCTGGGTTGCCGAGCCCCACCACCAGCCAATCGGCGGTCATCTCGGGCTCGCGCTTTCGTCTAAGGAATCCGAACACGCCCCATAATGTACCCATGGACTTCCCTGCGATTGTCTGTGCGCCCATGGCGGGTGGGCCCACCACGCCGGAACTCGTCAACGCCGTCTCTTTCGGCTTCCTCGCCCTCGGCACGTGCACCGCTGCCCAGGCCCGCGAGTGGCTAGCGGCGTGCGAGCCCCCGTTCGGCGTGAACCTGTTCATGCCGCACGAGGAGCCTTTGCTTCACGACGTCCAGGAGACCGCCGCGCTGTTGCACTCAGCCGTCCCAGATGTCGATGTGACCTCGGGGTTCGCGGAGAAGTTCGCGCTCGTGCTCGAGTCCGCACCGGCGGTGGTGTCGTCGACGTTTGGGGCGTTCAGCAGCGAGCAGGTGGCGCGACTGCACGCTGTGGGTTCCGAGGCGTGGGTGACCGTCACCAGCGTCGAGGAGGCCAAGGCGGCACTGCACGCCGACGGACTCATCGTCCAGGGCCCGCTCGCCGGCGGGCACCGCGCCACCTGGGACCAACAGGACGAACCAGGCAGCGAGACCCTCGAGTCCCTTCTGGAAGCGATTGTTGTGCTGGGGCTGCCGGTGATCGCTGCTGGGGGAGTGCGGGGACCCGGTGACGTCGATAAGCTGCATGCGCTGGGGGCGGCGAGCGTGGCGTGCGGGACGGCTTTCCTGTTGGCGGATGAGGCTGGGACGAGCGAGCGCAACCGGGAGCTCCTGCGCTCTGCAGCGCCGTCGGTGAGCACTCGAGCTTTTTCCGGCCGTTACGCACGAGGGCTGGAAACAGCGTTCACGCGGGCGCACCCTGACCTGCCGCCGATCTACCCGTACTTGCGTCCCATGACGTTAGAAAACGACTACTGCCTGGTGGGCGCGGACCGCGGCGAGCTGATGGAGGCCCCGGCCGCAGAGATCGAAGCGTTTTTAGCCGCTACTAAGTGATCGTTAAACCACACGCGTGGTGTTCTCGATCGCGCCAAGGCCCTCGATCTCCACCCGCACCACGTCTCCATTTGCGAGGTAACGCTTCGGGTCGCGTGCGTGCCCCACGCCGTCCGGGGTGCCCGTGGCAATGACGTCGCCGGGCTTTAGCGGGTAGAGGTGGGAAATGAACTCAATCAGTTTCGCGGGCGTGAACACCAGGTCGTCGGTGGGGGCGTGCTGCATGACTTCACCGTTGACGGTGGTGGTGAGCGCAGGCCCCGGCTGCCATTCGGTGTCTAACCAGGGCCCGAACCCGGCGGTTTTCTCCAACGACTTCCCCTGATGCCACTGTTGCGTGCGCTTTTGGTAGTGGCGCTGGGTGTAGTCGTTGATCACGGAGTAGCCCGCGATGTACTCGTGGGCATCGGCTTCTTTCACGTGGCGCGCTCGCTTGCCCACGACGACCGCCAGTTCACCCTCGAAGTCCAGCGTGTCCGCGTTGAACCCGGGCACCTCAGCGTCGTCGAAGGGGCCGATGAGCGCCTCCGGGAACTTGATAAACAGCGTGGGCACGTCGGGTCTGTCGTGCCCCATCTCCTCGATGTGCTTGGCGTAGTTCAAGCCGACGCAGATGATCTTGCCCGGGCGGGGGATCAGGGGAGCGAGGTTCTCGCGCGCGAACTCCACGGGAGCACCCTCCTGCGAGGCGATCTCGCGCCAGTCGGGGTTGGAAAGGAGGGCGCCGAGGTCGACGGAGTCGTCGATAAGCATGGCCTGCGTATCGCTGATGATGCGGGCGGCGCGGGTGCCGCTTTCGGTTCTCAGGGTGGCAAGTCGCATGGGGTCAGCTTAGGGCGCGCAGGATCTCGTCGGCGGCGTCCGCGGCAGCGATGGTGAGCTCGACCTGCTCTTTCGCGGTGAAGGGCTTGAGCACGTAATCCGCCGGCGCCATCCGCCCGGGGGGCCGCCCGATGCCCACCGCCACCTTGTTGTAGGGCTTGCCGCCGAGGGATTTAGTCACGGACTTCAGCCCGTTGTGGCCGTGGTCGCCGCCGCCTTCGCGCAGCTTCACCTCGCCGAGCGGGAGATCCAGCTCGTCGTAGACCACGTACAGGTCGCTCGGTTGGACGCGGAAGTAGTCCATGAGCGCCTTCACCGGGCCGCCCGAGAGGTTCATGAACGCCCGTGTGCGGGCCAGCACCACCTGGTCGTTGGCGATCAGCCGACCAGCGGCCAGCTCCGCGACCTCGGTGTTCGTGCGCTTGTGCACCGACAGCGTGGCGGGCACGGGGGTGGTGCGGCCGAGGAGCTCATCGATCACAGCGACCCCGGCGTTGTGGCGGGTATCGGCGTACTGGGGGCCGGGGTTGCCCAGGCCCACGATCAAGATGGTCACGGGTGACAGGATAACCGCCTGGTTCTAGCAGCAAGATGGCTTGAGCTCTACAACCGGCGGCCCGGGTTGTAGAGCTCAAGAAAATGTAAAAACATTCCACCTGGGGTTTTGTAGTCGCTTTGCCCCAGGAAATGCGTTGAGCTCTACACCCTGCATTGCGGGGTGTAGAGCTCAGAGAATTGCGTAAGCAGAAGCGGGGGAGCGCTTACTCGGAAGCGCCCTCGTCGCCCTCGCCACCGTCGGCGATTTCAACGGTCTCGTCGGCGTCAGCGCCAGCCTCGGCGCCGCCTTCCTCAGCCTCGGCTGCGGCAGCCTCGAGCTCCTCGTCGACCTGCTCGAAGGTGACGTTGACCAGGAGGGTCTCGGGATCGGTGATCAGGGTTGCGCCCTCCGGCAGCGTGATGTCGGAAGCGAAGATCTGGTCGCCGATCTCCTTGCCCTCGATGGACACGGTGAGCTCGTCCGGGATCTGGAGCGCGTCGATCTCGATCTCCACGACCTCGTTCTCCTGCAGGACGACAGCGCCCTCGACAGCCTCGCCCTCGGTGACAACCGGGACCTCGACGGTGACCTTCTCGCCGCGCTTGATGCCCAGGAGGTCGATGTGGTCGATCTCGAGGGTGAGCACGTTCTGGTCGATGTTCTTGACCATGGACAGCAGCTTGTCGCCGTCAACCTCGAGCTCGACGATGGCGTTGGTGCCCTCGTTGCGCACGACCGCGGTCATCTCAATGCGGTCGACTGCGAAGTGAACGTTGTCAACGCCCTTTTCGTACAGGACGCCGGGGATCTTGCCGTCGCGACGCAGGCGGCGGGCAGAGCCCTTGCCAAATTCTTCGCGGCGCTCAGCCTTGATCACGGTGGGGGTGATAGCCATGTGATGCTCCTTCGTGTTGGAAGGGCCGCGGAAGCAAAAACCGCGACCACTTGAACGGTTGTGTACTCGTCGAGTGATCGCGTGAAAGCGTTCTATCGCGTCGATAACGGCTTTCGCTGATGCCAGCGGCAGCCCTCGCCGAGACCGCTACAGCCTAACAGGGGCCTTCTGCCACACAAAATGGCCAACTGCCTGCTGCGCCTCATTGTCGTGGCCGAGCGCAATGCCCTTGCGCTCCCGCAGTGCGAGGGCGACCAGGAACCCGATTGTGGTCATTACCAGCAGGTAGACGGTGATTGCGCGCGTGCCGCCGGTCGCCTCGTACAAACTCGCCGCGATCGTCGGCGCGAAGGCTCCGCCCAAGATCGCACCCAGGGCATAGCTTATCGACGCACCAGAGGCCCTCACCGAAGCCGGAAACAGCTCCGCGAACAGGGCGGCAATCTGGCCGTAGGTTAACCCGATGCCGAGGGAGAGGAAGATGAGCGCGAAGTAGATCTTTCCCAGGTCACCGGTGTTCACCAGCGGGAAGAGGAACCCGACGCCGATCGCCTGCACCACGAACCCTATGGCGAGGGTGTAGGTGCGGCCCAAATAATCCGAGAGCCACCCGGCGAAGGCCGTGCTGAGCATCCATACGGCCGCAGACGCCGTGACTGCCCAGAGGATGTCCCCGCGCGGGATGGCCAGGCCCTCCGGGTTGGTCACGTAGTTTTGGACGAACCCGCCCGTGGTCATGTACCCGACAGCGCTGTTGGCCGCGAACGCGAGCGCCGCGGCGAGAACGAGCGGAAAGTGCCGGCGGAACAGTACGCCGAGCGGGTTGGCCGCCTCGTGGGCGCGATCTGCCGCCATCTCAGTGTAAACCGGGGATTCATCCACCCCGGTGCGAATCCACCAGCCCACCAGCATGAGCACAAGCGAGAAAAGGAACGGCACGCGCCAACCCCACTGCATGAACGCCTCGCCAGGGGCGATTGCGTTCACGAGCGCCAGCGCTGCGGAGGACAGCAGCAGACCCGCGGGCACGCCCACCTGTGGCCCGGCGCCGTATAGCCCGCGTTTGTTCACCGGGGCGTGTTCGACGGCCATAAGCACGGCAGAACCCCACTCGCCGCCGGCCGAGATGCCCTGCACGATGCGCAGAAAGATAAGCAGAGCCGGTGCGAGCCAACCGATCGAGTCATAGGTGGGCAGCAGGCCAATAAGCGTGGTGGCCAGGCCCATGGCGAACAGCGTGACCATGAGCACGGTGCGCCTGCCGACCTTATCGGCGAAGTGGCCGGCGAGCACCGCGCCGAGGGGGCGGAAGAGGAACGACAGGCCCACGGTGAGGAAACTGACGATGGTCGCGGCCGCGGGGCCGAGCGGAGCGAACATCACCTCCTTGAACACCAGGCCGGCAACGGCGGCGTAGAGGAAGTAGTCGTACCACTCGATGGCTGTGCCGATCGTGGTCGCGGCGATGACCCGGCGGCGTTCCTGACTGGTTGGCGCTGCTGCACCGGGAGATGTCAAAGTCATGCGATAAACGTACACAGCAATCCGCCGCGTGCGCTGGGGGAACCGCCGAAAACCGCAACCTGTGTCGGGGCCGGGTGGTAGACACAGACACATGGATATTCAATCTTTACTGGACAAGGTAGAAAAGCGCCTTTACATCGGCGGTGAATGGGTTGACGGCGCCAACGGTGAGACGTACGAGGTGGAAAACCCGGCAACGGGTGAGGTCATTGCAACTCTCGCGTCGGGGACTCGCGAGGATTCGCTGCGCGCGCTCGAGGCCGCCGACAACGCGCGCAAGGAGTGGGAGCGCACCGCACCGCGCACCCGTGCGGAGATCCTGCGCAAGGGGTACGACCTGGTCAAGGAACGCAAGGAAGAGTTCGCCCACATCATGACGGTGGAGATGGGCAAGGCGCTCACCGAGGCCCGTGGCGAAGTGGATTACGGGGCTGATTATTTGCTGTGGTTCTCGGAGGAGACGAACCACTTCTACGGTGAGACGAACCAGTACCCGGCCAAGGGCAACCGAATGATTACCGTGCGCAAGCCCGTCGGCCCGTGCCTGCTGATCACCCCGTGGAACTTCCCACTCTCCATGGCCACCCGCAAGATCGCCCCCGCGCTCGCGGCGGGCAACACCGTCGTTATCAAGCCTGCGAAGCTCACCCCGCTGACCATGCAGTACTTCGTGCAAACGATGGAGGAAGCTGGCGTGCCCGCGGGCGTGATCAATATTGTGTCCTCGACGTCCGCGCGCGACGTGTCCGAGCCGATCATGGCGGATCCGCGCTGCCGCAAGGTGTCGTTCACAGGCTCAACTCCGGTGGGCGCGGCGCTGATGAAGCAGGCCTCCGAGAACATTCTGAAGATGTCGCTCGAGCTCGGCGGCAACGCGCCGGCCATTGTTTTCGCCGACGCGGACATCGACCTCGCGGTTGAGGGCGTGAAGGCTGCAAAGATGCGCAACATCGGCGAGGCCTGCACGGCTGCCAACCGCATCCTCGTGCACGAGTCCATCGCGGACGAATTCAGCGAGAAGTTTGCCAAGGCCGTCTCCGAGATGAAGGTGGGCAACGGCCTGGAGGACGGCGTCGAGGTTGGCCCGCTGATTGAGGCCAAGGAGGTCGACCGCATGCGCGAGCTGGTCGAGGACGCGAAGGCCACAGGCGGCGAGGTTCTCACCGGGGGTGAGGCGATCGACGGCCCGGGCAACTTCTTCCAACCCACAGTTATCCGCGGTGCATCCCGCGACGCGCGAGTGTTCAAGGAGGAGATCTTCGGCCCCATCGCCCCGATTTTCACCTTCTCCACCGAGGAGGAGGCGTGGGAGATGGCCAACGACACCGAGTACGGCCTGGCCTCTTACGTGTTCTCCGAGAACCCGGACATGCTGTGGCGCGCATCCGACAACCTGGAATTTGGTCTGATCGGCTACAACTCCGGCGTGGTCTCGGACGCATCCATCCCGTTCGGCGGCGTGAAGGCCTCCGGCCTGGGGCGCGAGGGGTCCAAGGAGGGCATGTTTGAATACACCGAGGTCCAGATGATCGGTGTGCGCGACCCCTACGCGCGCGGCTAACCGACGGTCTTGCGGGGGAGCGCTTCGCCCCACACCCGCATGCAGGTGTCCGCCTCTTCCTGGTTGGTCACCGTGATGCGGATGCCCTCGTCGAAGGCGCGCACCAGCAGGTCGGCCTCCGCCAGGGTGGTGGCAGCTTCCTGCGGGCTCACCCCGTGGGCGGCGCGGAGTGCAGCGGCGGGTACCCACACGAAGTTCGCCTCCGAGTGCGGGGTGCCGTAGGGCGCCAGGAAGGCTTCGAGCCGGTCGCGCTGGGTGCGGGTGGAGGTGGTGCGGGACCGGAGGTCGTCGATAAGCGAAAGCGACGCGAGGGCGCCCGCCTGTGCGGGGACCGAGACTGAGAAGGGCACGGCCACTTTGTTGAGTGCCGCGATGATGGGCTCGGGGCCGAACGCGTAGCCCACGCGCGCACCGGCAAGGCCGTACGCCTTGGAAAAGGTGCGAAGCCCCACGACGTTGGGGTGGCGCAGGATCTCCTCGGTGGCAACGGGGGTGTCGTCGGCGGCGTTGTACTCGAAGTAGGCCTCATCGAGCGCGACGATGACGTCGGCGGGGACGCGCGCCATGAACTCCGTGAACTCGGAGGTGGTGATGGTGGTGCCGGACGGGTTGTTCGGGTTGCACACGAATACCACGCGGGTTGCATCCGTGATCGCGTCGGCGAGCGCCGGCATGTCTAAGCGGTGGTCGGCCGTGAGAGGAACCGGTACCGGGGTGGCGCCGGCGATCTGCGCGAAGATGGGATACGCCTCGAAGGAGCGCCAGGGGAAGACGACCTCATCGCCCGGGCCGGCGGCCGCGGTGACAAGCTGCTGGCACAGGGCCGAGGATCCCGTGCCCACGGCCACCTGCCCAACCTCGACACCGAGGTGGCTGGCCAGCGCCTCGCGTAACTCGAGCGCGCCCATGTCCGGGTAGCGGTTGACCTGCGCGAGTGAACGGGCCATCGCCTCAGCGACGGTGGGCAGTGGCGCCTCGGCCGACTCGTTGGAGGACAGCTTCAGCGCGCGTTCGTTGCGGGCGCCGGGGACGTAGGCGGGGAGGCGCTCAAGGTCGGGTCGAATCATGCGGACTATGGTACGGCCACAGGCTCGCCGCAACGGTTAACAGTGCCACCCAGATGGCCAACGCGATCAGCCCGGCGCGGTACTCCGGCAGCCACGCCATGAGCGCCAGCACCACAACGAAGAACCCGGCGCAAAAGTAGTTCGTGTAGGGGGCCAGCGGGGCTTTGAACGAGGAGCTTAGGCCCCGCTTGCGGAAACCCAGGTGCGCGAAGTTCACCGCGGCCCAGGTGATGAGCTCGCTGCCCACCACCACGGCGAGGAGTACTTGGAAAATGCGGCCCTCGAAGAAGTAGTTGAACAGGACGACGGTGCCCATGAGTGTGGCGTCGAAAAGTAGAGCGCGCAGGGGGAGACCTTTTGGCGTGGTTGCGGCGAAGAAGCGGGGAGCCTGGCCGTTAATAGCCAGGTCGCGCAGCATGCGGGACCCGGAGTAGGTCATGGTGTTGCACACCGACGCCACCGCGGTGAGGATCACCAGGTTGAGCACGTGGGCCGCGCCATCGATGCCCACGAACTGCAGCACGCGGACGAATGGGCTCGCACCCGAATCCTGCGCGTCCCACGGGGCCAAAAGCAGGATCACGCCGATGCCGCCGATGTAGAACACCAGGATGCGCCAGATTACTGAGTTGATGGCCTTGGGGATGGTGCGCGACGGGTCAGCCGTCTCACCCGCGGCGGTGCCGATCGACATGATGCCGCCGAAAGTAAAGGTCACCGCGACCAGCGAGAACACCACACCAGTTGCACCGTTGGGGAAGAAACCCCCGTGGTCGACCAGGTTGTGAAGCCCGGCATCCGAGCCCGGCGAAAAGGCCAGGACGACGCCGAGCGCGATCATGGCCACCAGCGCCACCACCTTGATCAGGCTGAGCCAGTACTCGGCCTCCGCGAACACGCTCACCCTGGCAGCGTTGATGCCCACGATCACAACTAACGTGACCAGGGCGGTGACCCAGTGCGGTACTTGAGGTAGCCATAGGTCAAGGAACGCTCCCATCGCGGTGAGCTCGATCATGCCCACGACGATGGTGGTGTACCACCAGTTCCAGCCGGTGACGAATCCGGCGCGGGGGCCGATGTAGTCACGCGCGTACGCGGCGAATGATCCCGAAACAGGGTTGGCCACGGCCATTTCGCCCAGCATGCGCATGAGCGAATACACGATCATGCCGACGATTAGAAACGCGACCAGCACCCCCGGCCCGGCGTAGCCAATCGATTCGGCCGAACCGAGGAACAGCCCGGTGCCGATCGCGGAGCCGAGTGCGATCATTCGGATCTGGCGGCTGGACATGCCACGGGAAAGGCCGGCGTCCCGTTCTTCTAGGGATACGCCGGCCTGTTCGGAGCCACCCACAGTGATTACGCCTGGCCCTCAAACAGGGTTGTCACCGAGCCGTTTTCAAAGATTTCGCGGATCGTTTTCGCCAGCAACGGGGCGATGGACAGCACGGTGAGGTTGTCCCAGCCCTCAGTGTCCTGCGGGAGGGTGTCGGTGGTGATGACTTCCTCCGCACCACAATCGTTCAGGCGCTCGCGCGCCGGGTCGGAGAACACGCCGTGGGTGCAGGCGATGACCACCGACTTCGCGCCGGCTTCCTTGAGCACGCCCACCGCGCCGGCGATGGTGCCGCCGGTGTCAATCATGTCGTCGAGAAGCACGCAGTCCTTGCCCTCGACCTCACCCACAACGCGGTTGGACACGACCTTGTTCGCGGCGTCCACGTCGCGGGTCTTGTGCACGAACGCCATCGGGGCGTCGCCGAGTGCGTTGGCCCACTTCTCGGCCGTCTTCACGCGCCCCGCGTCCGGGGAGACCACAGCGAGGTTGTCCAGCGGGTACTTCGACTTGATGTAATCCACAAGGATCGGCATGGCGTGCATGTGGTCCACGGGGCCGTCGAAAAAGCCCTGGATCTGGTCGGTGTGCAGGTCGACCGACACGATGCGGTCCGCGCCCGCGGCGGTGAGCAGGTCGGCGACCAGGCGGGCGGAAATCGGCTCGCGGCCGCGGTGCTTCTTGTCCTGGCGCGCGTACGGGTAGAACGGCAGGATCGCGGTGATGCGCTTCGCGGAACCGCGCTTAAGCGCGTCGATCATGATGAGCTGCTCCATCAGCCATTTGTTCAGCGGCTGCGCGTGGGACTGCATGACAAAGCAGTCGGCACCGCGGACGGACTCCTCAAACCGGATGAAGATCTCGCCGTTGGCGAAGTCGCGGGCGGTGGTGGGCACAAGCTCGATGCCGAGCTCGCCTGCCACCGCCTCCGCGAGCTCCGGGTGGGCGCGGCCCGAGAAAACCTTGAGGTCTTTGTGGCTTTCCGTCGAGTAACCAGTCATGAACGTGTGTACCCCTCTCGCTTACTTCTCGCGTGCAGCTTCGGCTGCCTTGGCGGCGTCGGTGCCGGGCCGGTTCTTTTCCACCCAGCCCTCGATGTTGCGTTGGCGGCCCTCCTTAATGGCGAGCGCGCCTGCCGGCACATCCTCGGTGACCACTGTACCCGCGCCGGTGTACGCCCCATCACCGATGGTCACCGGTGCCACAAACATCGTGTCGGAGCCGGTGCGGCAGTAGTTGCCGATGGTGGTGTGGTGCTTGTTCACGCCGTCGTAGTTGGCAAACACGCTGGAGGCGCCGATGTTGGATTCCACGCCGACGGTGGCGTCGCCGATGTAGGTCAGGTGCGGCACCTTGGAGCCCTCGCCGATCTTGGCGTTCTTGGACTCGACGAAACCGCCGAGCTTGCCGCGCGCGCCGAGCTCCGTACCGGGGCGGATGTAGGTGAACGGGCCCACGGTCGCTTCCTCGCCGATCACGCCGAGCTCGCCCTGGGTGCGCACGACCTTGGCGCGGGCGCCGACCTCCATATCGGTGAGCGTGGTGTCAGGGCCGATCACCGCGCCGTCTCCGATGACCGTCGAGCCCCACAGCTGCGTGTTCGGGTGGATGACCACGTCGCGGCCGATTTCCACCTCCACGCCGATCCAGGTCGTCGCCGGGTCGATCACGGTCGCGCCAGCGCGCATCGCCTTTTCGACGAGCCTCCGGTTCAACTCCTTGCCCGCCTCAGCCAGCTGCACTCGGTCGTTGACGCCGGCGAGTTCGCGCGCGTCGGGGGCCGTGAAGGCGGCGACCTTTCGGCCGTCGCCACGCGCAATGCCCAGCACGTCGGTGATGTAGAGCTCTCCCTGCGCATTGTCGCTGGTGATGCGGGTCAGTGCTTCACGCAGCACGGCGCCGTCGAAGGCGAAGACACCGGAGTTGACCTCGCGGACCTTGCGCTGCTCGTCGTTGGCGTCCTTTTCCTCGACGATCTCGAGTACGTCGCCGCCCTCGCCGCGGATGATGCGCCCGTAGCCAGTGGGGTTGTCGAACTCGAGCGAGAGTACCGTCACGGCGGCCTGCTCGCGCTCATGCTTCTCGACGAGCGCCTCAATCGTCTCCGCCGTCAACAGCGGGACGTCTCCGTTGGTTACCACCACCGTGCCGTCAAAATCGGGGATCGCCGACAAGCCGATTTGCACCGCGTGGCCCGTGCCGTTTTGTTCCTCCTGCACCGCCTGAAGGATCTCCACATGCATCTGCTGCGCGATCGTATCGACGGCAGGGGAGACCTGGTCACGCTGGTGGCCGACAACTGCCACAAGGTAGTTCGGGTTGAGGCCTGCCGCCGCGTGCAGGGAGTGCGACAGGAGGCTGCGCCCGCCGATCTCGTGCAACGTTTTCTGGCGGTCCGACTTCATGCGGGTTCCGGCGCCGGCCGCGAGGACGACAACGGCGCGCTGTGCGCGTTCGGAGTGGGTGGGCACGCAAGTTCTCCTTTGCAGGGGGCGGTTTTTCGCACCCAAGCATAACGCCTATGCCGAGCCCGCCGACACGTCCTTCAGGCGCGCGGCACCCACCACGCCGAAGTACCCCACCACGGCCAGGAAAATGAGGGTGGCCTGCGGCCCGAGCACCGAAATGGCGGAGGAAATCGCACCCACCACCAGCAACACCACACCCATCACGGTGTTGGACGCGCCCGTGATCATGGTCCGCTTATCTCCCTCCGCCATGTCCACCAGGTACGTCTGGCGGCTCACCCGCACCGCCGTGTGCGCCAGGTTCACCAGGAAAAACCCGAGCGGCATCACCCACGTGTTGACCCCTTCGCCGAACACCCGGGCGCTGATCACCAGCGCCACCAGCACCGTGGAAGCAACGCCCGCCGCCCACGCCATCGTGCTTTTCGACGACCGGTCCGACCACACCCCGGAAATCCGTCCGCCAAGCAGACTCGCTCCGCCGGAAGCGATGACGAACGCGCCGAACCCGGTCAGGTCCGCCCCCTGCTGCGTGGCCAGCACGACGATGAACGGGGTGGAAAGCGCGGTGACCAGCATGAGTGAGCGCACGAGCAAGAACTTCTGCACGTCTCGGTCGCCCTTGACCAGATCGAAGGTCTGCTTAAACCCGTTCTTGGCGCTGTCCTCTGGCTCCGCCTCGGGCTCCTCAATGCCGCGAAACACCAGTGAGGCCAGCACCCACATGGACGCGCCGATGGCCAGCAGGGCCGCGATCGCCCAACTCGGCAGGTCATTGGGCAGGAATGTGAGAATGAGACCGATGGCCAGGGTGAACGCGCCGGCAAGGGCGGTGGCGCGCCCGGTGATCTCACCGCGGTGACCCTTCTCAATGGTGCGGCCCTGCACGTCCTTGCCCGCAATCGAGCAGATCGACCGAAACACTGCTAGGACTGCCAGGAGGGCGATGACGGTGAGGCCGAGGACGGAGCCGTCGAGAAGCAAAGCGGCGATAGCGATGCCCGCGGCCGCGAGCGCCTGGCCCCAGGAGCCGATGAGCCAGACGCGCTTGCGGGCGCTGTGCGTCATCACCCACGGCAAGATAAAGGCCTGCGGCAGCATGGAGCCGGACTCACGCACCGGCACCAGCATCGAGGTAAACCCGTGCGGCACACCGGCGGCCGTAAACAACCACGGCAACACCGTCTTGGGCGCCACAATTTGGTCACCGATGTTCTGCAGCCCGTCCGACCAGATGAATCGGCGGGCGTTGCGTTCTTCGTTGCCTGCGCTGGTTTGGGGGCTGGCTTGGGGGCTGTGCATAGACCGGATAGTAGGGTCGTGGGGGATTAACAGCGAACTGGGAGGAACAATGGCGATGACTCGACGGACGTTTTTCAAGGGGGCAGTGCTGGCTACTGCGGCCGCTGCCACGGCGGGCTCTCTGTCGGCGTGCTCGGACCAGCCCACACCGCGCGGCGCCGACGCCGAGGCCCGTCCGCTTCCCATCCCGCCCCTGTACGAAGGCACGCTCGACGGTAACGTCCGCCGCTTCGAACTCACCGCCCAGGAGGGGGAGTACGAAATCATCCCCGGCACCAAGACCAAGACCTGGGGATTCAACGGCCCCTGGCTCGGGCCGACGCTGTACATGCGCCGCGGGGAAACAATCGACATGACCGTGCACAACGAGCTTCCCGAGGCCACCGTCGTCCACTGGCACGGCCTCCACCTGCCGGCTGCCGCCGACGGCGGACCGGCCCTCATGTTCGACCCGGGCGAGACCTGGACGCCGACGTGGACCGTCGACCAGGCAGCCGCTACCTGCTGGTACCACCCGCACCCGCACCAGAAGTCCGCGCTGCACGCCTACCGCGGTCTCGCCGGAGCCCTCGTGCTTGACGACGACAACTCCGTCTTCCCCGGACTGCCCAACGATTACGGCATCGACGACATCCCCGTCATCATTGGCGACGCCAACTTCACCGAAGACGGCCAGCTGGATGAGGAAAACGGGTGGGTCGGCGACACCCCGCTGATCAACGGCATCACCAACCCCCGCTTCGAGGCCACCACCCGCCGCGTGCGCCTGCGCGTGCTTAACGGCGCCATCCTGCGCTATCGCTACATCACCCTGGGCGTGCCCTTCACCGTCGTGGCTACCGACCAGGGCTTCCTCGAATCCCCGGTGGAGGTCGACGGCATCCTGCTGACCCCCGGCGAGCGTGTGGAGATCGTGGTCGACCTCGAACCCGGCAAGAACCTCACCCTGCGCGACGACAAGCTGCCGAATTGGGGAGGCCTTCCCGATAAGGACACCGCGGAGACGTTTGGCACCACCGACGTGTTCGACCTGCTTGAGATTGTGGCGCCCGCCGACGACGCACCCGCCTCGCCCGCGCTGACCGACCGTCTGGTGCCCATGGAGGTGCCTGAGCCCGCCACCGTGGAGCGCGAATTCCGCATGGCCAACACCGAAATCAACGGCAAAACCATGGACATGGCGCGTGTCGACGAAGTGGTAGATCACAAGGGCCCTGAAATCTGGCACGTGTCCAACGACAACAGCGACATGCTGCACAACTTCCACGTCCACAACGCCCGTTTCTTAGTGCAGGACGTGAAAGACGGCGAGGTCGAGTTCACCGCTGGCTGGCACGACACGATCGAGGTGCCGCCGTTGTCCACGGTGAGTCTGCTTGTGGACTTCGGCTACTACCCGGACCCGACGCTCGCGTACATGTACCACTGCCACATGCTCAACCACGAGGATCGCGGCATGATGGGCCAATTCGTCATCGTGGAGCCGGGCCAGACGCCCGCGCTGGCGTTTCCGAATGGCGCGGACGTGAAGCACCCCTAGTCAGCTCGCGGGATTGGGTTTAACCGCGGACGTTAAACCCAATAACGTTCGGCAGGGTCAGGGGTGCCTCGCCGAGCAGAGCTCTCAGGTTGCCGTCGCGCTCCACCGCACTGGTCACTGTTTTGACTTTGGAGGGTTTCCCGCCGTCGTTACGCTGCTGACGCGAGGCGCCGGCCATCGGACCCGCCGCGACGACACCAGGTCTTTGGCCGTGTGCGCCCGCTTGGCCCCCGTGGGCCGCTCCCGTGCCGTGCGCGCCGTGGGCGCTACTGGTACCGGCCGAGCCGCCGCCCGCGTGTCCCGCTCCTCCTGCGCTTCCTGCGCCTCCTGGGCTTCCGTGAGCCCCCGAGTAGCCGCCATTGGCACCCGGACCACCGGTCCCGTTCGCACCCGCGGCGTTGCCGAAGCCAGCTCCCGTGAGGGAACCGGAGGTGCCTGGGGCGCTGGTCGCGCCTGAGGCGCCTGGGGAGCCAAACCCGTGCATTCCGGTACCGATGCCCCTGCCGAAGCCTGAACCCGGCACGCTGCCGGTTCCCCTCACCGTGGAACCGTTGGAGTTCGCCCCCGCGAGCGGGTGGAGACCACCTTGCTGGTGCACACCAGCGGCGCGGCCGGGTGAACCGTGGACTCCGCCGTGCCCCTGTCCACCCCGTCCGGCCCCAGCGTGTTGCCCCGGCATTGTTCCGCCCGCGATACCTGTGCCCGCGTTCCGTGACCCGCCCGGGGTAGTACCGGCCGTGCCGGGACCCATCCCCACACCCATTCCCTGACCAGCACCAAAACCGAATCCGCCGGCTCCGTTGCGCGACGCGGCCGCACCCGGAACACCGGCTGCGAATGTGTGACCCGAGGGGTTGGACCAAGACGGTGCGCTGGCGCCCGGTGACCCCGAGAAACCAGAGCCACCGGTCGCAACTGACCAACCCGCCGCAGGCGGAGGCGGTGCCAGGACCGCCGAAGCAGCGTGCGTGCGGGTGTCGCCGGCGGCGATGGCACGCAACGTGTCAGGGTTGGGGTGGCCGAACTGCTGCACGACCTCAGACGGAGTCTTTGCGTGGGCCAAATCGCCGAACCCGCGCTGCGTCATCGCGTCGCGGACGGACTGGGGAAGGGGAGCGGGCTCGTACTCCACCGGTGCAGGAGCCGACATCGCCGGGATGGCGAACGGATCACCCGGCAACGCCTTCGGGTCGGGGAGGAGGCGGTTGAACTGCGGCGTTGTCGTCACCAGGTTTCCGGTGAGACGGGATTGGAACGAAGACAAGAACGCCGACTCAAACGCCGCCTTCTCCTTCGGATCCTCAATCATGTTGTACGTGGCCGCGGCCGCGGAGGTGAGCATCTGCTCTTGGCTGACCGTCTCGGCGAGTGATTGGGTGTGCCCGGTGAGGGCTTGCGAGTTCGCGGCGTACTCGAGCCCCGCGCGCTGGACCTGAGCGATGGTTTCCATTGCGTTGGCTACCCAGAGTGTCTCTGACGAGGTGCTCAGCGCGTGCTGAGCTTGCTCGAGTTCTTCGACCGCGTTCTGGATGAGCTTCGCGTTGGATTCCCAAAACAGTGACGCATCGAGGGCGAGACCCTGGTTCGTCGACCCCAGCTTTCCGTCAAGCGAGTTGATCGACGATTCCGACCCGGCCGTCGCTACCGGAGTGTCGAACGAATTCGTCTTCGGATCCACAGGCTTCAGTGCAGAACCCAGGTGCGCGAGCGCATCTGAGTTTGCGAGGGCGCGGGCACCCAGGCTGTCACCCCGCGACGCGATGAACCGCGCCAGCGACTCATCGGTTCCCATCGTGTTGTCGAGCGCCCTCTGCAACGACTCTGCGATACCGGTGAGGTAAATCGCGAGCGCCTCAGTTGCCTCTGGTGCCCGGTCGTCGGAAATTCCGCCGAGCGTGTCGCCCGCGGTATCAAGGCCTCCGACCGTGGAGAAGTTGCGGAGGGATCCGCGGTCGCCTCTACTCTTGAACTGAGAAAGGTGGGCCGCCACCCGCTCAACGACCAAAATTGCAGTCTGCAGTTCACCGGTGTCAATTGAAAGTCTCATAGCTCCCCCGAAATCTGATGTTGCTTTCGGAAGTTACCTCCGATTCTTTCGGGGAGGAAGAGGGTGTCCACTAAAGTGGATGCCCCTAATGGTTCGCAGCAAAAAGGTCATCCAACATTCCCATGGCAACCCAGCAAGCTGCTACCTGATTGTCATCACCAGGCAGACTGGACGCGCCCGCGCTGAGACCGCCACGCACCGTATCAACCTGCGCGAAGCAGCCAGATGAACCCCCCGTCGGAAGATAAGCGAAGGCAGACGGGAGGGATCCGGAAGTCACGCCTTGAACCACAGTTCGTTGACCTTGAATTACGTCTCTATTAACTGCAGTCATCGTGAAGTCAGATCTAGGAACCCCATCTGCGTCAAATACCTCGCAATAGCTCAGCCCCCGCGCCAGCCCGGCGTACTCATCTGGCAATGGCTCGACTCGCTCGAACCCTGCAGCAGCGAACTCAGCCGGGGTTATCTCGGTGCAGGGGTCGAAGATATTGTCGCCGAGGGTGTAGGGGTCGAATTCGCCGATTTCTAAGGTGCCGCTTTCGAAGACGAACGCCTGCGGCGCGGGTGCAGGGGATAAACCCGAGGCCATGACGGCGCCCGCCTCCTCCCCAAATGAAGGCTCAGGCGAAGCCGACGACGCGCCCGAGGTTTCGCTCGACTCGGCCGAGCAGCCCCCCAACACCAAAACTGCCGTCCCGAGGAAAACAGCCGGACCCCATGAAATCCCACGTTGTGGCGTCATTTACCCCTCCAAAGAAAAAGCTTCCCCACCAGGACTCGAACCTAGAATGACGGTACCAAAAACCGTAGTGTTGCCGATTACACCATGGGGAACAGCATTCCGCATTGTAGCCCACGCCCACCGCGCCAGACCAAACCCCAGACCAAAACCAGAACAACCCCCACTCCAACCCCGACCCCACTCGAACCCAAACGTGGTGTGATGGGGAGCCATGGACCCGCTACGCAAAGAAAATGTTCTGCCGCTGATCCGGATGGGCCTGGAGGAGGACTTCAAGGACGGCCCGGATGTCACCGCAACTTCCACGCTGGACCCCGACCAGACCATGACGGCCCACTTCACGGCCCGCCAGCATGGCACGGTGGCCGGGTTGCAGATCATCGAGTGGACGATGCATGAGCTCAACCCCGACATCAAAATCACATTCACAGCCGCTGACGGCGACCGGGTTGAACCGGGCACCAGGCTCGCCACCGTCAGCGGCAACGCGATCGACATTGTGGGCGCGGAGCGTACGGCGCTGAACCTGCTCACCTACGCCAGTGGCATTGCGACGCGGACCCGCCAGTGGGCCGACGCCATCGCGCACACGAAGGCGCAGGTGCGCGATTCCCGCAAGACGCTGCCCGGGTACCGCGCGCTGGCCAAGTACGCTGTGCGCGCCGGCGGCGGCGTGAACCACCGGATGAGTTTGGGCGACGAAGCGCTGATCAAAGACAACCACGTCGCAGCGTCCGGTTCAGTCGCTGAAGCGTATCGACGACTCCGTGCCACCCACCCGGACACACCAGTCGAGACGGAGGTGGACAACATGGATCAATTGCTGGAGATCCTGGCACTGCGGCCCGAGATTGTCATGGTGGATAATTTTTCGCCGGGGGAGGTGCGCGGAGCCGTCGATAAGCGAAATGCTCTGTCGCCCGAGACGAAGCTGGAGGCGTCGGGTGGTCTGACGCTGGAGAATGCGCGGGAATACGCGGAAACGGGCGTGGACTTCATTGCGGTGGGGGAGCTGACGCACTCGGTGCGAGTCTTTGATGTCGGCCTCGATGCCTAAGCTATTGCGCATGGCTCGTACGCGAATGACAGGTTCCCAACGCCGCGATCAGTTGATTGGCGTTGGGCGCACAGCGTTCGCGGAGCGCGGTTTCGACGGGATTTCGATGGAGGAAATCGCGTCGCGCGCTGGGGTGTCCAAGCCGGTGGTGTACGAGCATTTCGGGGGCAAGGAGGGCCTGTATCGTGCGGTGATCGAGCGGGAGATGGCCGCCCTTGAGGCAACGATCACGGCGTCGATCCAGGACGGCAGGTGGCGCGACCGCATCGAAAACGGTGTGCTGGCGCTGCTGACGTACGTGGAGGAAAATACGGACGGATTCGTCATCCTTGTCCACGGGCAGTTGCCGGGGCAGGTGGGGACGTATTCGACGATCCTGAACCGCGTCACCGCCGAGGTGTCCTACCTGCTAGCCCAGGCCTTCGCGCACCGTGGATTGGACGAGTCGATGGCGGGGTTGTACGGTCAGGCGCTCGTTGGCACGGTGTCGAATACGGCGCTGTGGTGGCTGGATGAGCGCTCGCCGGACAAGGGCACGGTGGCCGCCCACATTTCCAACCTCTGCTGGAACGGGCTGCGCGGGATGGAAGCGCAGCCGAAGCTCGCAGGAACGAATCAATACGACCAGAAGGTATCGAATGACTGACGTCACCCCGCCTGTACTCGGCGGGCTCCTCACCACCGCACTGACGGACCCGAAGCTCAAAGGCCTGGTCACCCACGTCGGGAACGAGCACCTGCACATCACCGGCATCGACCAATCCCGGTCGTGGGCCGCGGGTGCCATCGCCCGCGAAACCCCGTTGCTGTTGGTCACGGCCACGGGCCACGAAGCAGAAGACCTGACGGCTGAGCTGAAGGCCATTTTGGGCGAGGAGAGGGTGGCGCACTTTCCTGCGTACGAGACGCTGCCGCACGAACGCCTCTCGCCGGCCGCCGACATCGTGGGGCGTCGCTCCAAGGTGCTGTGGGAGCTGCCCCGGGTGATCGTCGCTGCTGCCCGCGCGGCGTGCCAGCCGGTGCTGCCCGCGGTCGAGCCGATCCGCATCGCGCTCGAGGCGGAGCACGATTTCGAGGAGCTCACCCGTCGACTCACGCACTTCGCGTATAAGCACGTGGACATGGTGGCCGCGCGCGGCGAGTTCGCTACCCGCGGCGGGATTATCGACGTCTTTCCCACCACCGCACTCAACCCGGTGCGCATCGAGTTCTGGGGCGACGAGGTCACCGACATCCGCACCTTCGCCGTCGCCGACCAGCGCACCATCGACGAGGTCTCCGCGGTTGAGCTGCACCCCGCGCGCCAATTGCTTATCGACGACTCCGTGGCCGCCAGAGCCGACGAACTCGCACGCAAGTACCCCTCCAACCCCACCCTGTCCAACCTACTTGCCCGCATCAGCGAGAAGGTGCCCACGGACGGGATGGAGGCCCTCATTCCGGCGCTGACGGACGAGAAGTTCTCAGTGCTGCCGGAGCTGATGCCCGCGGGCTCGATCGTGCTTGTGACCAACCCGGAAAAGGTGAAGGCCCGCATCGCGGACCTAGAGGCCACCGATCAGGAGTTCTTAGAGGCCGGGTGGGAGGCCGCCGCGATGGGGGCGGAGGGCCCTGTGGCGGTAGAAGGCCTGGACGTCTCCGCGTCGTCCTACCGCTCGTATGAGTCGTTAGAAATCTCAGCGCGCAAGGCCGGCAACGCGTGGTGGACGTTCGCCCCGCCGGGCATGTTCGGCGCGGACGACACCGTGACGCTGCCATTGGAGTTCGAGGCCGCGCCAGCACCGAAGGGTGACCCGAAGCAGATTGAGCAGCTCTACGCCACGCTCAAGCTGCATCTGCAAAACCACGGCCGCGCCGCGTTCGTCGCCCCGGCGAAGGGCACCATTGAACGCATGGCGGAGCGGCTGCGCGAGCGCGGCGTGTCCGCGCGGGTGGCCACACCAGGGCTCGAACCTGTCGAGGGCGCGGTCACCCTCTACCAGGCCCTCTCCCACGCCGGTCTCGTCTTCGGCGGGCCCAACCTGGTGGTGGTCACCGAAACCGACGTCACTGGCAACCGCGTGGGCGACATCGCGGGTGCCAAACGCCGCGCCCCGCGCCGCCGCAACCGGGTCGACCCGCTGGCGCTGCAGCCCGGGGATTTCGTGGTGCACGACACCCACGGCATCGGCAAGTTCGTGAAGATGGCGGAGCGCACCATCAAGGCCGGCGACGAGGATTCGCGCCGCGAATACATCGTGCTGGAATACCAGCCAGCCAAGCGCGGCCAACCCGGGGACCAGCTCTGGGTGCCCATGGAATCGCTCGATCTGCTGAGTAAGTACACGGGCGGGGAGCAGCCGTCGTTAAGCAAAATGGGCGGCTCGGACTGGAAAACCACCAAGCGCAAGGCGCGCGCGGCGGTGCGCGAGATCGCGGGCGAGCTCGTGGAGCTGTACGCCAAGCGCCAGGCGGCGCCCGGCCACGCGTTCGCGCCCGACACCCCGTGGCAGCACGAGATGGAAGACGCGTTCCCGTATGTGGAAACGGAAGACCAGCTCACCGCCATCGAGGCGGTGAAAGAGGACATGGAAAAGCCAGTGCCAATGGACCGCGTCATCGTCGGCGACGTGGGCTTTGGCAAGACCGAGGTCGCCGTGCGCGCCGCCTTCAAGGCCGTGCAGGACGGCACCCAGGTGGCGGTGCTCGTGCCCACGACGCTTCTGGCGCAGCAGCACTTTTCCACGTTCTCCCAGCGCATGGACGGCTTCGGTGTCAACATCGCCGAGCTGTCACGCTTCACCACCGCGGCGGATTCAAAAAAGATCCTCGCCGGGCTTGCCGACGGCTCCGTCGACATCGTCATCGGCACCCACCGCCTCCTGCAAACGGGAGTGCAGTGGAAAAACCTCGGCCTCATCGTGGTGGATGAGGAGCAGCGCTTCGGCGTTGAGCACAAGGAGCACATCAAGGCACTGAAGTCCCACGTGGACGTGCTCACGATGACCGCAACCCCAATCCCGCGCACCCTCGAGATGTCGTTGACCGGTATCCGCGAGATGACCTCGATTACCACCGCACCCGAGGACCGCCACCCGGTGCTCACCTACGTGGGCCCGCAGGAGGACAAGCAGGTTGCCGCCGCGATCCGCCGCGAACTGCTTCGCGACGGCCAAGTCTTCTACATCCACAACAAAGTCTCCGACATTGAGAAGGTGGCCCGCCAGCTGCGCGAACTGGTCCCCGAGGCGCGCGTGGTGGTCGCGCACGGTCAGATGAGCGAGCAGGTCCTCGAGCAAACAGTGCAGGGTTTTTGGAACCGTGAATACGACGTCATGGTTTGCACCACCATCGTGGAAACCGGCCTCGACATCGCCAACGCCAACACCCTGATCGTGGAAAACGCCCACAACATGGGCCTGAGCCAGCTGCACCAGCTGCGCGGGCGAGTGGGGCGTTCCCGCGAGCGCGCCTACGCCTACTTCCTCTACCCGAAGGACAAGGTGCTCACGGAAACCTCCTACGACCGCCTGGCCACCATCGCCCAGAACAACGACCTGGGCGCCGGCATCGCCGTAGCCCAGAAGGACCTGGAAATGCGCGGCGCCGGCAACGTGCTGGGCGCAGAGCAGTCCGGCCACATCGCCGGCGTCGGCTTCGACATGTACGTCCGCCTCGTCTCGGAGGCGGTGGAGACCTTCAAGGGGCTGATGAGCGGCGAGCCCATCGACGCCACCGACAAGGGCCCGAAGGAAATCCGCGTGGACCTGCCAGTGGATGCTCACATCCCCGAGGCGTACATCAACTCCGAGCGCCTGCGCCTGGAGGTCTACCGCAAGCTCGCCGAAGCGCGTGACGATGACGCCTTGCGCGCCGCCGCCGACGAAATGGTGGACCGCTTCGGACCGCTCCCGGTCGAGGTCGAGCACCTCATGGCGGTGGCGCGCCTGCGCAACCAGGCCCGCGCGGTGGGGGTTGCGGACATCCTCACCCAAGGCACCCGCATCAAACTGCACCCGGTGGAGCTGCCCGATTCGAAACAGGTGCGCCTGAAGCGCCTCTACTCGGGTGCGAACTTCCGCGCGGCGGCGAAGACGGTGCAGCTGCCCATGCCCCGCGAGTCCAAAGCCATCAACAGCCCCAACCTGCGCGACATGGAGCTGCTGCAGTGGGTCGCCGACGTCCTCACCGACCTCCTGGACGCGCCGAAGGTTTCGGTCGCAGGTTCCACCGCGGCCGAGGAGAAACCGAAGAAGGTCTTTTCCGTCAGTGAGTAATCGCGCGGTTTAGAAAACGCTCGGCAGGATGAGAAGCATCCCGATGCTCCACGTGAGGTGCACCGCGATGGGGGAGTAGAGCCTGCCGGTGCGCGCGGCCTCGACATAGGTCACCGCACCGAGCACCGCGGCGGCGAAGACGAGGAGTGGCACGCCCATGGAGATGGTGACCAGGGCGTAAATCACCGTCGACCACACGCCCGCCTGCATGACCGACTGACCGTGTGCGCGCAGTTGGCGTGGCACGACGTCGCGGTAGACAAGCTCCTCGCCGATACCGTTGATGACCAGGACTAAGAGGGTGAGTGCGTAGCTGCCCTTGGCCGGGGTGTCCAAGAGCTGGGAGGCGGGTTCTGCGAGCACCGGGATGTGCTGTACGACCAGCGCGCCCAGGACGAACACTCCCGCCAAGAGCGCACCAACCAGGGTGCCGCGCAGAACTTCGGCCGCCTTGCCGGGTCCCGCAAACGCGCGCCGGTTGCCCCACGCCCACCAGGCAGCGGCATAGACGATTGCGGTACATATCGTCGCCGCGTAGAACCCCGCGGTGCCGTCACCGGCGCGCCGGGACGTATACAGCCCGAGCGCGCCGAGCACGCAGGGCACAAGGAACAGCCATTGCCGCGTCATGCGGCCTACGGTAGTGGATATGGAAAATCAGAGGACGGCCCTGGTGACAGGGGCGACTGGGTACGTTGGCGGGCTCGTCGTCAAGCAGTTGCTCGAGGAAAGCTGGCGCGCAGCCACCGTCGCGGAGCTCGTGCGGCGGTTCCTGCGCTAGCGGATCGAGAAGATGATCATTTCGGTGTCGTCCGGCACGCCGCGGTAGCGAGCGTCATCGCCCGGGAAGTTGTTGTCCAGGGCGGTGAGGTAGCGGCCGTCTTCTAGCTGGATGATCGTTTCCACGCTGAGCAGCGGGAACGAAAATGGATCTCCGATGCCGTATGCGCGAGCGTCCGACACCATGCCGATCTTGCCGGGGTTCGGGATTGAGAGGAGGTCGATCATGAGCGACTTCTGCAGGGTGGAACCCGGTGCCACGTTTTTGAAGTTTGTCACTTCGAAAATCTTCTTCAGCTTTGCGTTCGTGCCCAAGAAGTCGTCGCGCTCGAGAACGAGCAGACGGCCGTCTTCAGTCAGGAAGGCATCGCCGATGAGTGCGTCATCCTGTTCTGCGGTGTAGTTCCACGTTGCGCCCGTGTAGGCGCCCTTGGTGGTGTCGAACTGCGAGATCAAGCGGGTCTTTTTATCCGCGGCATCGTTGAGGTAGCCCTCGAAGATCGGGTAGAGGTAGCGGCCGTCGAACGCCATCGCCTCAAATCCCTTCGAGTTGCGCAAGTTGGGCTCTTCAGCGGCGCCAAGGGTAGGATTCGAGGGGCTCTTCACACCTGGGTATGGGTACGGAGCATCAAGCAGTGTTCCGTTGGAGTCGACGTGCAGGATGTAGGGGCCAAACTCCTCACCGATCCAGAACGAGCCATCAGCGTCTTGGACAAACGACTCCAGATCGAAATCCGCGCCGGTGAGGAGACGGTCCTTCGTGTCTTCGTTCACGATGTCCCAGCCAATGAGGTTGTTGCGGTCGTTGATGGAGATGTAGCGCAACACATCCACGCCACCGGCATCACCGGGCTGTTTGGCGTTCTCTGCGGTTTCCCAGTTCGGCTTCACCTGGTAAATGCGCAGCATGAAATCAGAGGAGTTCGCCTTCGCGCCGAAACCGTTGTCGGGGAGCCCGTAGAACGTTCCGTCGCCGATCTCGATCATGCCGGAGAAACCAGGGATGACCTGCCCGTTATACGGCGGCGTCTGCCCGTTTTTGGCGGTGGTGTCCTTGCCGGAGGTAGGGCCATCAGCCAGATAGAGAGCGCTCAGCTTCGCCCTCGCCTCAAGCTGTGGACCCATCGGTGCCGCAGACGTGGTCGTCGGTACGACGGGCGCGGTCGTGCCGGTAACCGGCGCTTTAGTGGTTGGCGATGCGGTCGTGGGAGCTGCTGTTGTGGTGGTGGGCGATACGACGGTGGCTGAAGACGAAGCGGACACGGAGGTCGTGGTCTCGGTAGACGCGATGCCTGTGCCAGAAGTAGAGCTGCCGGCACCGGCCGCGGCACCGATTGCGCCGCCGATGAGCCCACCAGCGACGAAGATCCCGACGGCTGCGGCCAGAATCTGCTCGAGGTTTAAGTTTTGGATAAGAGATTGGAGCGTGGGAGGAAGCTGAATGCGCATAGAAAACCCCAAGGTGATGGTAGGAGCAAGATGTATGTGCGGGCGCTCAGGAATTACTTATGTCCCGCACAGCTAGGTTAAGAGGTCGAAGCTCGCTTCGCAGTGCAAGCTTCTGCTGCCCGTGCGGCGGTTGCTCCGCTAGCGGATTTCTGGGAGAGCCGGGGGCGACACTACACTTGCCTGCGGAGCCCCTATAGCCCAATTGGCAGAGGCAGCGGACTTAAAATCCGCCAAGTGTCGGTTCGAGTCCGACTGGGGGCACAAGTCGAGGACAGAAAGTTCCGCGTAGGAGGGGTGGGTCTGGCCCTTCGTGCCAATCCCGGGAACGTTGGTCTCTACCTGGTCTTTTTCCATTGCCACCGGGATTGCACAGGCTTAGGTTCATGTTTGTCCGGAAACGCGGACACCGAAACCCGTACCTCATCCTCTCCAGGAGCAAATCATGGCAATGTTTTCCCGTATCGTTTCGTGGGCCGCGCAGCGTGGTCCTTCCGCCGCCCGTTGGGTGAAGAACAACTCTTCCCGCGTGTGGCAGTGGATCAATGACGGCATGTCCTTCAGCTGGATCACCAGCCAGATCGATGCATTGAAGGACGCATAATTATGTACGCCAAGATCCTCAGCTGGGCGGCGTCCAAAGGCCCCAAGTTTGTCAAGACCGTGAAAAGCAACAGCGGCCGCATCCTCGAATGGATTAACAATGGCGCATCGTTTATCTGGATCACAGACCAGATCGATGCGATGACCACGTAGCAGGCTCCGTAGAAGACACCCAAGAAAGGCGCAAACATGCACTTCTCCTCGATTCTTATCGCTGCCGCAGTTGTGGCCGTTGTCGTTGCTGCGCAGGCGCTCATCGCCAAGTTCCTCCCAACCCCGTTCCAAGCACTCTTGCCCATCGTTTACCTCGGGTTCGTGGTGTACCTGTGGAACGCGAAGAACTTCAGTGCCATTGACTACTTTGGCGCGCTGGTTACGTTCGTCGCGCTTGTAGGTATCGGTCCACGGGTTAACGGCACGTTCGAGGAGGAAGTAGCCCAGCCAGCATGACAGTTGGACCGCGTCACGCACAGGTGATCACCGTCCCAGAGCGGTACATCACCCGCGCGTTGGCGTCGCTGCCCGTCACGCTCCTGGCCACCGCCGTGGTCGGGAGCGCGTTGGCCGTTGTGTGGCCGGGCACGTTCCGGCACTGGTGGCTCGTGGGTGCTTGTACGTGCGTCGTACTGTTTGATGCGTTCGACGCCCTCGTGCTTGCTTCTCGACGCCAAAGGTCCACCTCCATCGAACTCGGCGCACGTGGCCTGGTGGTGACGAAGGGCGCGTTCGTGCGGTCTACTCGCGTCATCCCCAGGTCGTCTGTCTCAGAGGTGTCAGTGGTGCGCGGCGCCATCGACCGCCGCTTCGATCTGGCACAGGTGGTCCTCGTGAGCGCCGCGGCGCGCATTGAGCTACCCAAGATTGATACGGCGGACGCTGAGCGCATCGCAAACTGGGCGAGGGATGAGGTGGCGTAGGTGGAATTCGTGACGGTTGGGCCGGCGCCGCGCTCGATCCTCCTGGACCTGTGGGATAAGGTCCGGTCGAACGCCATCGCGATGGGGGCGCTGCTGCTGGGCGGCTCGATGCTCGACGATTGGAAGGGCAGGCTCCTTATCCTCGCCCTGGTTGGGTCAGTTGTGACCTGGGTGATCGGCTCGCTCGATCGGCTGTTCACTCAGCGCCTTCAGGTCTCGGAGGCGGGCATCACCTACACCTCGGGTCTGTTTGAGCGAACGCGGCGCGAGCTGCGGTGGGGCGAGGTCGCGTCCCTGCACATCGTGCGCACGCCGGCCAGCGCACTGTTTGGCACGGTCACCCTCACCGCGGTGCCGGCTGGGTCTGGCGAGGACGGCATCATCCGTGTACCTGGCGTGCTCCTCGGCGACGCGGACGCGGCGGTCTCGTTCGCTCCGGCGGCACCCGTGCCAGAACCACCCGCGCCGCCCGCACCGAGCGCTGCGCCCCAGCCAGAGCAGACCGTCCGCGCTACCGTTGGCCCGTGGGACTGCGTGCGGATGACCCTCGCCAGCACGGGCATGCTTATCGCGGTGCCCTACATCTTGGGGCTCTACCAAACCGCGGCCGAAGCGCTGGGCCTGCAGATTCGGCCCGGCGGTCACGGCTGGGTTGGCTGGCTGTGTGCGGGTGCGGTGACGCTGCTGCTCGCGTTCGCGGTTGCTGTGGCTCGCCGCATGTACGCCTACCTCGGCTGGACGGTGGAGGTCGGCGCCGGGTCCGTCGCGGTCACCACCGGCGACTTCAACACCCGCCGCCTCACGCTGCGCCGGGGAGACGTCCACGTGGTCACCGTGCGCCAACCGCTCACCCTTCGCCGCCGGGGCGAGCTTCGGGTCGCGGTGTTCGGCCCGGCGTCATCCGAGCTTGGCACGCCCCCGGTGTTGTGCCCGCGGCTGCCCGCGCGTGACCTCAACGCGGTGCTACGTGCCGGTGGATTCCCGCTCACAACGGCGGAACTCACTGGCATCACCCGCCAACTCCGGCCCCCTTCCACGAAAGGTGCAGGTGCGCGGACAATCGCGCTCGCCGCGCTGTGGTGCGCACCTCTGGTGTTGTTTCCCGCTTTTCGCGCCGCGTATGGCCGAGGCGCGCTCGTAATCGCCGCGGCGGCAACCCTTGCAGCCGCGGTCGCAACGATGCTTGCCCGATGGAGCGCCGCCACGGTCGTCCCCACCGCCGACCCGGACCTCTTTGTGATCGCATCGGGCGCAGTCAGCCGACGGGTCCACGTCTCGCGTAGGAGCGAGGCGTTTGGGGTCGATGCCGCCTCCCTGGGCAAACGTGCGTTGCTCACCGTGCGCTACCAGGCTAACAGTGCGAAGGTGCTGCGATGCGTGACAAAGCTAGCCGTCGTCAAGCATGAGCTCGAGTGGCAGATTGCTAAAACTCATCCCACTGCGGCCCGCGCCGAATCCTGATCGGCCCCTTGACCGTCGCCAAGTCCACCGTCTGATCGCCCTGCGTGATGACGACGACACCGCGATCCACCAGCTCACCCGCGGCCTGGCGCACCGGCTCCATCAGGGCGCGCCAATCGTCGCCGCCCAGATCGCGGGCGACTTCGGACGGACAAATCGATGAGGTTTCCGCGCGAGCAGCAAGCTTATCGACGATCGCGCGCCGGAGATCCGGCCCCTCAGCCACGCGCGGACGCTTTTCGCAGCCCGAGCGCGGCCTTGATCATCGGCACTTGGAGTGGCAGCCGCGCAATGGCGCCGAGGCGCAGCGGCCAGGACTTTTCGCGCCACTGCCAGGCCATGTAAAAGTTTGCGGGCCACACGCCGAGCAGTAGCGCGGCGGAAAACAGGCCCCCGAGCTTGCGGGTCTTGGGCACCGCGATCAGTGTCGCGGCGGCGAGCTCCGCAACCCCCGACACCTCGGTGTAGGTGCGGGCGCGGCCGGGAAGCTGCGGCGGGACGATTGAATCGAACGGCTCCGGTTTAAGGAAGTGGAGGGCTCCCGCACCGCCGAAAAGGGGGATGAGGAATTTCTGCAGAGGCGTCACGTTACTTCAGCCCCTCGACGTAGTCCTTGGCAATGGTTTTCGGCTCCGCGCGCTCTTCACCCATATTGCGCATGTTCATCGCCACCAGATCCTCCGTGGTCAATTTCGCGTCGATGCGGTTGATCACGTCGATGGCGCCGTCGGGAAGCTCGCCTGCCCGGTAGACGGGAAGCACGTTCTGGGGCGGGATGAGGTGCTTGGGGTCGTCCAGGATCACCAGGTCCGCGGGGGTGCCGTCGTCCAGCAGGGCAGGAGAGGTAGTGAAGATGTTGGCGGCGTCCGCCTTGCCCTGGGTCAACGCAGCAACAGTGAGCGGGCCGCCGCCGTCGGAGATCGGGTTGACGGAGATCTTGGCGGCGTCGATACCGTAGGCGCTGGTAAGACCTTTCGGGCCGTAGGGGCGTTCCGCGAACTCGGGCGGGGCTGCGACGGTGATCATCTTGAGCTTGTCCAGGTCGCCGATGGTGATCAGGCCGTACTCGTTGGCGGTGGCGCGGGTGACGCGGTAGGCGTCCTTGGATTCGGCTGGGCTGAACTCGCCGGCGGCCAAATCCGCGGGCAGCACGTTGGCAAGCGTGTCGCGGACCTGCTTTTCGTCCGCGCCTTCCGGCAGCTCACCGAAGAACTGGGTGAGGTTGCCGGAGTACTCCGGCACGATGGCGATCGAGCCGTCCTGAAGTGCGGAGAGGTACACCTCGCGCGACCCGATGCCGGATTTCACCTTGACCTCGAAGCCTTCCTCGCGCAGTGCCTCGGCCCAGATTTGGCCGATGATCTCGGACTCGGGGAAGTTCGCGGTGCCGATCACCACCGTTTGCGCGGCTGCCTCAGAACCTGTGCTGCTGGAGTCGAGCGGGTCATCGTTGGAGCACGAGACGAGGGTGAGTGTGGCAAGTGCGACCAACCCGGCCGCGAGGGGTTTCGTATGCATGCACGCCTATGTTAGCCCGTGGAGCGCACTTTCGGCCGGGCCCAGCGCTGCAGGGCGGCGAGGCACAGGTCCACGACCAGCGCCAGGGCGGTCACGGCGAGGGCTCCGGCGACCATGCGGGGATAGTCTTGGACCGCGAGGCCGTCGATAAGCAGCCGCCCGAGGCCGCCGAGCCCGATGTACGCAACCACGGTGGCCGTGGCCAGCACTTGGACCACGCAGGAGCGCAAACCTCCGACCATGACCGGGGCGCCGAGCGGGAGTTCCACGCGGGTGAGGATCTGCCGCTCGGAGTAGCCGGCGGCGCGTGCGGAATGGATGACCTCGGGGTCGACGGACTCGAAGCCCGCCACAATGCCGGTCACCAGGGGCGCCGCCGCAAGCAAGACAAGCGCGATGGTGGCCGGAACGAGGGGCACGCGCACGCCCATGGGCAGTGCCACGGCGAGGAACGTGATCATGCCGAGCGCCGGAAGCGCGCGCAGGGCGCCCGCCACGCTCAAGACGGCGGAGGCCCCGCGGCGGGTGTGACCTACCCACACGCCGATGGGGACGGCAATGAGCGCCGTCACCGCGACCGCGAGCGCGGTGTAGCCGAGGTGTTCCGCTGCGCGCGCGGCGAGACCGGAGGGCCCGTTCCAGTTGGCGGGATCGAGCAGGTAGTCAAACGCCTCAAGCAGATACCGCATTTATTGGCCCCCTGCCCGTGTCCACGGCGTGGCCGCACGTCCGAGCGCGACGATGAGGAGATCCACCACCACGGCGAGCAGCACGGTGCCGATAAGGCCGGCGAGGATCTCGGTGGGAAAGGAGCGCTGGAACCCTTCCGTGAACAGCGTGCCCAGCGACTGCACGCCGATCAGCGCACCGACGGAGACCAGGCTGATCGTGGATGCCGCCACCACGCGCATCCCCGAGATGAGCCCGGGCGTGGCGAGCGGCAGCTCGACCGCGAGCACGCGCCGGGCCGGGGCGTACCCCGCGGCGGTGGCGGATTGGCGCACGTCGTTGGGCACGGCGTCGAAAGCGTCGGCGGCGGAACGGACCATGAGCGCGATGCCGTAGAGCGTCATGGCCGCAACGACGTTGAGCGGGGAGAGGATCGAGGTGCCCAGTACCAGCGGCATGAGGATGAACATGGCGAGCGACGGGATGACGTAGATCAGGCTGGTGAGCACTACCAGCACCTCGCGGGCGGGACCGGACTTGTGCGCCAGCCACCCCAGCGGCACGGCGACGACAAATGCGAGCAGGATCGCCGGGGCGGAAATCGCCAGATGGTCCAGGGCCAGCGACCCGATGCGCCCGCTGTTGGCGCTCAACCAACCCCAGTTCATTTGAGGACGCCCTTGACGGTGCCGGAGGCGTCGATAAGCAGTCGGCTCCCGTCGCGCTCGGCGACGGTGAGCTCACGCGAGGCCGCGCCTGTGAAGTCGCGCACCGTCTCGCTGGCTGGGTGGGAGACGATCTGCGCAGGTGTCGCGGCCTGCTCGATGCGTGCCTGCGGCCCGAGGACGACGACCTGGTCGCCGATAATGAAGGCCTCGTCAATGTCGTGGGTGACCATGAGCACCGTGGTGCCCAGGCGCTCGCGCAGCGACAGCACTTCCTCCTGCAGTTTGCGGCGCACCACGGGGTCGACGGCGCCGAAGGGCTCGTCCATCATCAAGATGTCGGGGCGGTTGACCAGGCCGCGCGCCACGCCGACGCGCTGCGCCTGGCCGCCGGACAGCTCGGCGGGGTAGCGCTTCGCCAGCGAGGGATCGAGGTTGACCAGCTCCAACATCTCCATCGCGCGCTCGCGCGCCTCAGCTTTGCTCGCTCCTGCCAGCCGCGCGATGTCCGCCACATTATCGACGGCCGTCCGGTGCGGCATCAGGCCCGAATGTTGCATCACGTAGCCGATGGAACGGCGCAGCTTCACCGGGTCCTCGTCGGCAACGTTGCGGCCCCGCACCATTACCTCGCCGGAAGTTGGCTCCACCATCCGGTTCACCATGCGAAGCAGCGTCGTCTTCCCGCAGCCGGAGGGGCCGACGAAGACGGTAGCGCTGCCTTCATCTACCCGGTACGAAAAGTCGGCGACGGCCGGGGCGTCGGTGCCCGGGTACCGCTTGCTTATGTTGCAAAACTCGATCACAGCGCACCCGCTACCTGCTCGGCCACGAACCGCGAACCTGCGCGCGAGGGGTGGAATGCCATGTTGTAACTGTCCGTGGTGGTGTCAATGAGGCCAGCCACCCAGCGTTGCGAGTCGGGCGCGCAGGTAGTGTGCCCGGCGGACATCGCCTTGATGTCGATGAATGCGGCACCGATCTGGGACGCGGCGCGGCGCTGGTTGTCCTGGTTCAGTGACTCCAACCGTTGGACAGGGGGTACCGGGATACCAAGCGGCAGGTTCGGCACCACGTTGAGCAGGCACATCCGTTGGGCGCCGGCGGCTTCGGACACCGACAACATCCCGACCATGACGATCCTCGCTCCCGGCGCCGCCGCGCGGATCTTCGCCGCGGCCTCACGCAGGTTCCGCAGGTAGGCGTCCTGGATGGCGGCTGTGTCGTAGCCCGCAGCGAGGTTGACCGCCGGGCCGCGCCAGAAATCGTTGAACCCGACTGAGATCACTACCGACCGGGTGGCGCGGGTGAGGGACCCGGCGCGCACGGCGTCGTCGATACGCGAGAGCAATTCGGCGGAGGTGTGGCCGGTGCAGGACCAGTCGGCGACCTGCCTGCCGGTCGTGGCTTGCAGCTGCCGCGGCCAGTTGTCGGGCCCCTGCAGGCACCCGCGCTGATGTGGGTACGACTCGAAGATCCGCTCCGGTGCGCCCAACATGCTCGACAGGCTCGAAGCGCCCGTAAATTGCAGCGCGGTGGACCGGTACTGGTCAGGGTTCGCGGCAAACGAGTCGCCGAAGACCACCACGTTCGCCGCGGCGGGCTGCGCGACGGCGGGCGCGGGGGAGAGGGTAAGCGCGGCGGCAGTGAAGACAGCGACGGCTTTGCGCAAGAGGGAAGTCACAAGGGCTCACCCTACCTGCGGTCCCGACACGGACTTGATGTCCTCGTAAGCGGCAAGGGCCACCTTGCGGGATTCCTTGACGGGTTATCGCTAAGACGCAGGTCGTCGCGGAACCAGACGAGGGTGGTGGGCATGTCGGAGCCTTTAAGTACAGTCGGGTCCATGACTGAATCCCGGACTGAATCCCAGACTGAATCCCGCATGAACGTCGAGTCGTTCAACCTCGACCACACCAAGGTAGCCGCACCCTTCATCCGCCTCGCCGACAAGAAGGAGCTGCCCGGGGGCGATGTGTTGGTGAAATACGACATCCGCTTCACCCAGCCGAACAAGGAGCACCTGGAAATGGCCACGGTGCACTCGCTTGAGCACATGTTCGCCGAGCATGCTCGCAACCACGCGGATAACGTCATCGACTTCGGCCCGATGGGCTGCCAGACCGGTTTCTACCTGCTGCTGGCCGGCGACGTGCAGGAAAACGAGGTGGCCGCACTAGTGCAGCAGACGCTGACCGACATCACGCAGGCCACCGAGGTTCCCGCCGCCAACGAGAAGCAGTGCGGGTGGGGCGCGAACCACGACCTCGAGGGCGCAAAGCGCACCGCGCAGGCGTTTCTGGACGCGCGCGACGAGTGGGGCACCGTCTTCGCCTAATCAGGTTCCACGACCGTGATCACAAGCGGGGTCGTGGTCAGCACATACTCGCCCGGTAGCTCATCGAACACCGCCAGAAGCTCGTGTGCGACGTCTGGGCCGGCGGGCACGATAACGTGGCCCTCGCCGAACTCGGTGGCGTTCGCCCCCGGGTCCAGAAGCAGCCATTGCTCCGCGCTGACCAGCGCGAACGTGCGCCCATGCAGGAGCCGATGCCGCGCCGCGCGCAAAATGTCGCGCGCAGCCTCCCCATCCAACCGCACGCCGCCCGCCTCAACCACCAGCGTGTCCGCGAGCATCGCGCTTATCGACGACCCTTCGGCCCCCACCGCATCCTCCACCCGACGCCGCACCGAATCGTGTGCGCTGACGGGCTCTCGCCCCGGGTCCGTCACCCCTAGCGGGGCGACCTCGCCCACCGCGCCGGCGAATCGCACAGGATCCCACTGGAGCATTCGCTCGAAATCGTCGCCTACCAGCCCAACGGCGTAGGTGAAGCGCACCAGCCCGGTGGGCCCGTCCACCACACCAAGGACGGGGTCGGTGACGAACACGTACGCGGGCACGTATGCGGAGCGCATGGTCATGTAGTGTCCCGGGGCGATGTCGTTGCCGGTGCGCCGCGTCCGCGCCGCCATCCGGGCGAGGTGCTCAGCCGGCCACGTCGGTGGCAGCGCCGCATCAGGTACACGCATGGTTAGCTCCGTTTGCGTGCCCGCCACCTTCTGCGATGACTGCACCTGCGACAGCCCAAACGTGCAGTACAGAAGGTGGGGAAACGGGGTGTCTACTGCGAAGGCGAGCACCTGGATGCCGTGGTACTCGAAGGGAAACGCCTCAGCCACGCCGAGCGTCTCGGCCAGGTGTTCCCGGATCGAATCGCCACCGATCCGTGGCCCCCGACGTGCCCCGCGAAACAGGCCCATGTGGGCAAATCCTAGTTTGTTGGAACCTTTTCGGGGACCGATGCGTTAGAACGGGTGAAAAGCAGTCCAAGACGACCTACACCATGAGGAACAATTCAGAAAGGAATTGGACTACGTGAGAAGCACGAACCCTGTTCTTAAGAACCTGCCTGACGCGGAGACCGGTTACGGCACCCAGGTGGCCTACGCCCCTGAGGTCCGCCAGGACCGCCCGATGACGGTGGATGATGTGGTGACCAAGACTGGTATCACCCTCGCCGTCATCATCGCCTTCGCCGCGCTGAACTTCACCATCTACGGTGCAGTCAACCCGGGGCTTGGCTCGTTGCTCACCCTCGTGGGCATGATCGGTGCCTTCGTCACCGTGCTGGTGCACTCCTTCGGCCGCAAGTTCGGCAGCCCGGTGATCACCCTGATCTACGCCGTGTTTGAGGGCCTGTTCCTCGGCGGCTTCTCGTTCGCAGTCTCCGGCATGTTCAACGTGGGCGGCGCGGATGCCGGCCAGCTCATCTTCCAGGCAATCCTGGGCACCGTGGGCGTCTTCATCGGCATGCTCGTGGTCTACCGCACGGGCGCCATCCGCGTCACGCCACGCTTCAACCGCATCATCACCGGATTCATCGTCGGTGCCGCGGTGATGGCGCTGGGCAACCTGCTGCTCTACGTCTTCACTGGTGCGAACCCCCTGCGCGGCGGCGGCACGCTGTCCATCGTCTTCGGCCTCGTGTGCGTCGTTCTCGCAGCACTGAGCTTCCTGTCCGACTTCGACTTGGCGGACAAGCTCGTGCGCACCGGCGCACCAGAGCGCGAAGCCTGGGGCGTCGCTCTGGGTCTTGCGGTGACGCTGGTATGGCTCTACACCGAGATCCTGCGCCTGCTCGCCATCTTCTCCAACGATAGGTAGGGGCCGGAACGCTCAACGCCCTCGCAGCCGACTGGCTGCGAGGGCGTTTTCCTTCTCGGCGGAAACGAACCTAGTAGTTGTTCTCCGGCGTGACGTTCGTGCCGTTGACAGACATCGTGGTGTAGACCAGCCTGCCGTCGACCACCTGCGGGGCGCCGAGCACGACCTGGACGCCCTCCTCGCGGTTGTCCGGGCTTACAACAACGCGGGTGGCGGTGCCCACCGCGAGGGTCTCGCCCCACTCATCCCACACGATGTCCTCGAGGAAATCGTCCTGGTTCTTGCAGTCCACCGTCAGGCGCTCGGGGCGCAGCAGCCCAGTTGCATCGCAGTTATCCAGCAGCGGCGTGCCCTCCGCGGACACCGCCGCGGTGGTGGTCGTCTTGCGGGCCTCGTTCGCCTGCGTGACGTTGGTGGCGGTGCTCGACTGCGTGGTCTGGCCCGCGCTCATGAGCGAATCCGGGTTCTGGCTCATTGCCGTGTCCACCTTCAGATCCGACGGGTTCTCGTGCGGCGGGTGGCAACCTGCCAGGGCGAGGGCTGCGGCGGCGACGCCAGCTACTGCTGCTTTACGGGGTGCAATCACGGGAAAAATCCTTTGAGGTTGTGCAGGGTTAATGCGGGGTTTACGCGGGGGGTGGTGAAATGAAAAGGAGTGAGCTACTTCGCGCGCGGCGTGGAAGCTTTATCTGAATCATACGGCTCCGCCGAGACCACCGTGACGGAAATCTCGCGGCCATTCGGCGCGGTGTACGTGCGGGTCTCACCCTCGGCAGCGCCGACGACGGCGGCACCCAGCGGGGAGTTCTCCGAGTACGTCTCCAGGTCCGCGTTGCCGGTGGAGGCGGCGCGGGTGCCGATGAGGAAGGTCTCGCGGTCGTTCTCGTCGCCGTCGTAGTACACGTGCACCACGGAACCGACGTGGGCTACGCCCTCGACAACACCGGAGCGCTCCGTAGTGGAGTTCGACAGGATCTCGGAGATCTGCTTGATGCGGGCTTCTTCTTGGTCCTGCTGCTCGCGCGCGGCGTCGTAGCCGGCGTTCTCCTTCAGGTCGCCCTCTTCGCGGCGCTCGTTGATCTCCGCCGCGATGACCGGGCGGTTGTCGATGAGCTGCTGCAGCTCGGCCTCGAGCTTCGCCTTCATCTCCGGGGTAATGTACTGCTGCTGCGTCTCAGCCATGGGGGAGACCCTCCAAAAAATCAGCGAAAAAATTACCGCCAAATACTAACACAGCGCCCTAGCGGGCCTGGTAGGAGTCACTCTCCGGGTCCAGGTAGAACGGCAGCTTGTCGGCGCAGCCGTAGACGTGACCAGACACCAGGGGCGCGCGCACCGGAAGATCTACCGGCACCCGCATTTGCTTTTCCCCACCGGCAGGGAAGACCACTTCGCGCCGGCCAACCTCGCTGTGGGAGTAGTCCACCGCCGTCACGATGCAGTAGGACGGCACGGAGGGGTCCTTGCGGGTGACGTCGATCCAGAGGCGGCCCGTGGTGTCGTCGATACGCTCCTGCGAAATGAACTCTGCCGTAATGGGGCGGTTGAACCGCTGCGCGATCGAGCGCCCGCCGACAACCAGCACCAAAACCAGCATCACGACCGCGGCGATGGCGAGGATTCGCCCCCCTACTGAGCCACCCTTCGCGGTATCGCCGCCTGTGCCGTAACGGGCGCGGGGGCGATTGGGGGACGGGGTAGCGGTAGACACCTTTGGCACCTCGGGCTGGGTGGATATGCGGATGGGGGATAGTGAAATCATGGTACTAAGATGAGCCGGAAGTACACATCCACCCCCTACGAAAGTTGGAGTGAGCGAGTGAGCGGTCTGCGTCTCATGGCGATCCATGCGCATCCGGACGATGAGTCATCGAAAGGTGCGGCGACCATGGCGAAGTATGCGGCAGAAGGCCACCGCGTCAAAGTAGTCACCTGCACGGATGGGCGCCGCGGAGACATCTTGAACCCCGCCATGGACCGCCCGGGCGTGTTGGAAAACATCATGGATGTCCGCCGCGAGGAAATGGCGGCCGCCATCTCCGCCCTCGGTGTGGAGCACGAATGGCTGGGATACGAAGACTCCGGCCTGCCAGAGGGCGATCCGATGCCGCCGCTGCCGGAAGGGTGCTTCGCGTTGCAGGATGACGAGGACGTGGCCAAGGTGCTCGTCCGCGAGATCCGGGCGTTTCAACCGCACGTCATCATCACCTACGACGAGAACGGCGGCTACCCGCACCCGGATCACCTGATGGTGCACCGTGCGTCCATGATCGCCTGGGAGAAGGCGGGCGACCCGTACTTCGCGCCCGATGCCGGCTCGGCCTGGGAGCCGCTCAAGCTTTATTACTCCCACGGGTTCATCTTGGAGCGAATGAAGCTGCTTCAGGAGCGGCTCCTAGAGCGCGGCGAGAAGAGCCCCTACGAGCTGATGATCAAGCGCTGGGAGGAAAACGAAGGCGATGTGATGCAGCGGGTGACCACACGGGTGCCGTGCGCCGATTACTTCACCCAACGAGCGCAAGCGCTGACGGCGCACGCCACCCAAATCGACCCGGCCGGTGCGTTTTTGGCCAGCCCGGTCGAGGACCAGCGCGATGTGTGGCCCACGGAGGAGTTCGAGCTCGCCGCCAGCCGGGTGGGCGAAACCCTGCCGGAGGATGACCTGTTCGCAGGGATCGAGAAAGCACTCGAGAAAGCGAAGGAGCAGTAAATGATTGACGCTCTGAATCTAGCGACTGCAACCGTATCGGATGCAACGTGGTTCATCCTCGCCCAGACCCCGCCGGAAACGCCTGTTGGCCCGGACTTCGGTAAGGCCTCCCCAATCGGGCTGCTACTCATCGTTGTGCTCGCGGTGGTGGTCTTGACCATCGGTTACGCCTTCCACCGGCGTTTTTCTCGCTTCCGCCGCCGCCAGATGTTCGCCGAGGCGCACGGTATCGACCCGTTCGACGAAAAGGCGGTTGATCAGGCAATGAGCGAGGCCGGCCTGCTGGATCAGCGGAAGAAGCGCGCCTTCTAACCCATCCCTAACGGGGTTGTCGCCTACAGTTGGAGGGGTGAGCGCCCTTGCCAAGATCCTCTATCCGCTGTACGAGACTCGACTGAAACTCGAGCTCCGCGGCAAGAAGCGCCCGCGGCATATCGCAGTGATGGCGGATGGCAACCGACGCTGGGCGCGCGAATCTGGGTACGAGGACATCTCGCACGGGCACCGGGTCGGCGGGGCGAAAATTGGGGAGCTCGTTCGCTGGTCCGCCGAAATGGGCGTCGACGTGGTCACCATCTACCTGCTGTCCACGGAAAACCTTCAGCGCACCTCTGAGGAGGTGGAGCTCCTCTTCGACATCATTTCCGGTGTCATCGCGGACCTGGCCACCGAGGACTACAGCTGCAGGGTGCGGTTGGTGGGCAATTTGGATTTGCTGCCGGAGGACGTCGCTAAGCGAATGCTCGAATCTGCTGCCGCAACCACCGAGAAGCCCGGACTGACCGTCAACATCGCGGTGGGTTACGGCGGGCGACAGGAGATCGTCGACGCAGTGCGTTCGCTTGTCGACGATGAGGCGTCCCGGGGCACCGCCGCCGAGGACCTGTCCAGCGCGGTGACTATCGAGTCGCTCGCGCAGCACCTGTACACCTCGGGCCAACCCGATCCGGATTTGGTGATTCGGACCTCGGGCGAGCAGCGGCTCTCCGGATTTTTGCTGTGGCAAGCGGCCTATTCCGAGATTTGGTTCACGGACACGTACTGGCCGGCGTTTCGCAAGATTGACTTCCTGCGGGCGCTGCGTGATTACTCGCAACGCTCGCGCCGCTTCGGTAAGTAACTAGATTTTGCGCATGCGGATGCGCTTGACCTTGTGGTCATAATCCTTGTGCAGCACCAGGGATGCGCGCACCCGGGTGGGCAGAATGTTTTCCACCAGGTTGGGCAGGTTGATCGTCTGCCACAGCTCCCGGGCGCGGTACGCCGCCTGCGCATCATCCAATTCGGCGTAGTGGGCGAACGCCGCCCCGGGTTCCAAAAACGCGGTCTTGCGCAGCTTGAGGAAGCGGTCGATGTACCAGCGCTCGATATCCTGCGTCTTCGCGTCAACGTAGATGGAGAAGTCGAACAGGTCCGACACCATGAGCGTGGGGCCGGTTTGCAAGACGTTCAGGCCTTCGAGGATGAGGATGTCGGGCTGGCGGACTTCCACGAACTCATCCGGGAGGATGTCGTAGGCCTTGTGGGAATAGATCGGCGCGCGAACGACGGGCCGGCCAGACTTGACTTCGGTGACAAAGCGCATGAGGTTGCGCCGGTCGTAGGACTCGGGGAAGCCCTTTCGGCTCATCAGGCCGCGCTCGTTGAGTACGGCGGTGGGGTAGAGGAAGCCGTCGGTGGTGATGAGGTCCACGCGCGGGTGCGACTCCCACCGTTGCAGCAGCACCTGAAGCACGCGCGCGGTGGTGGATTTGCCCACCGCCACTGAACCGGCGAGGCCGATGATGAACGGCACGTGGCCGGGGTCGTCCCCGATGAAGGTTTCGGTGGCCTTCGTCAGCTTCTGCCGCGCGCGCACCTGAAGGTGGATCAGGCGCGATAAGGGCAGGTAGATCTCCTCGACTTCCTGAAGGTCAAGGTTCTCGCCGATGCCCGAAAGTTTGGCCAGCTCGCCCTCGGTGAGCACCTGTGGCATCTTGGCGCGGCGCGTGCGCCAATCCTCTCGGCTGAAATCGAGGTACGGGGATGAGTCGGGGTGAGCCATAGCGATCATTGTCGCACCAATCGCCGTATGGGCGTCCCACCGCTTCCCTATACTCTTGGCGAAGCACGTAAATTTTTGCGATGAAAGGACCAGTACGCCCGTGTCTGAGGATCTCCGCTATCAGGACCTTGCCACCTACGACCCCGAGGTGCATGCGGCAATCGTGGCCGAACTCGACCGCCAGCGCACCACGCTGGAGATGATTGCCTCCGAGAACTTCGTCCCGCGCTCCGTCCTGCAGGCCCAGGGTTCGGTGCTGACAAACAAGTACGCCGAGGGCTACCCGGGCCGCCGCTACTACGGCGGCTGCGAGCACGTCGATGTGGTGGAGGATCTCGCCCGCGACCGCGCCAAGGAGGTCTTTGGGGCGCAGTACGCGAACGTGCAGCCGCACTCCGGCGCGCAGGCGAACGCCGCTGTGCTCATGGCGCTGGCTGAGCCGGGCGACACCATCCTGGGCCTCGACCTGGCACACGGTGGTCACCTCACCCACGGCATGAAGATCAACTTCTCCGGCAAGCTGTACAACGTCGCCGCCTACCAGGTGGAGGAAGACACCCACCTGATCGACATGGAGAAGCTTCGCCAGCAGGCCCGCGAGGTGAAGCCGAAGGTGATCATCGCCGGCTGGTCCGCGTACCCGCGCCACGAGGACTTCGCGGAGTTCCGCTCGATTGCTGACGAAGTTGGCGCCTACCTGTGGGTGGACATGGCTCACTTCGCCGGACTGGTTGCGGCCGGTCTGCACCCGAACCCTGTCCCGCATGCGCACGTGGTGTCCTCCACTGTGCACAAGACGCTTGGCGGCCCGCGTTCCGGCTTCATCCTGACCAACGACCTCGAGCTGCACAAGAAGCTCAACTCCACCGTCTTCCCTGGCCAGCAGGGCGGGCCGTTGATGCACGTCGTGGCCGCGAAGGCCACCGCGTTCAAGATCGCGGGCACGGAGGAGTTCAAGGACCGCCAGCAGCGCACCCTCACCGGCGCGAAGGTATTGGCGGAGCGTTTGCTTGCCGACGACGCCCGCGAGGCCGGCATCTCCGTCGTCTCCGGCGGCACCGACGTCCACCTCGTGCTGGTGGATCTGCGCAACTCGCCGATGGACGGCCAGCAGGCCGAGGACCTGCTGCACGCCGCCGGCATCACGGTCAACCGCAACGCCGTGCCGTTCGACCCGCGCCCGCCAAAGGTGACGTCGGGCCTGCGCATCGGCACCTCCGCGCTTGCAACCCGTGGCTTCGGCGAGGAGGACTTCCGCGAGGTCGCGAACGTCATCGCCGAGGTCCTGATCGGCGGAGATAGTGCCGACATCGACGCTCTGCGCGCCCGCGTCGAGGCCCTGGCGGAGAAGTACCCGCTTTACCCGGACCTCGAAGACTGGAAGATGCTCTAGGCCCCAGCTTCCTCCGGGGTCTCATCCGCATCAGTTTCGCCACTGTGCCCGCGCTGCTCAGCCAGAGTCGCGCGGGCCTTTTGCAACCATTCGGGTTGATCGTCGAGCAACTGCCGGATCTCCGCCGTTGTCAGAGCCTTATCCATGCCGGCATTTTTCAGGGCGGTGACGGAGATGCCGAGCTTGCGGGCGACTTCCGGGCGGGGGTGCGGTCCGGTCAGGCGCAGCTCCTGCAACCACTCAGGCGGGTTGTCCTGCAGCTCGCGCAGCTCTGCGTGGGTCACGGCGCCCTGTTGAAACTCCTCGGGGGCCGCCGGGAGGTAGATGCCCAGTTTCTTCGCGGCGGTGACGGGCCGCATCGCGGTACCGGATGGTTGCTCTGTGGTCATGGGGCACACGGTAGCATTACGCCCCATGCTCACCATTGCGTTCGTCACTGGGACGGAGCCCGGCAAATGGTTTCGCCGCTACGAGCAATACACGTCCGCAAAGCTTGACACGGTGCAGTCGGACGACGCGTTCGCGCAGCTGGACGCTGGCGCCGACATGGCGCTGATGCGGCTGCCGGACGCGCGCGTCACAGACGAGTTCCACGTCGTCCGCCTCTACACCGAGGCGGCGGGCGTGGCCGTGCCCAAGGACTCCGTGTACGCCGGCGAAACGCTGACCGTGGACGACATCGAGGGCGAGATCATCAACTTCGAGTTCACAGAGCAATCGCTTATCGACGACCTCCGGTCCGCCCTTCAAATCGTCGCCGCCAACGTCGGTGTGGCACTCGCGCCCCTGCCACTTCTGCGCGCGCTGTCGAAAAAGCAGATCGCCGTCTGCGAGCTCACCGCCGACCCGGGTTCCCACTTTCACACCGAGGTGGCACTCGTGTGGCGCGTGGCCGACGACAGCCCCGAGATCCAAGAGTTCGTCGGGGTGGCCAAGGGGCGCACCCCGAACTCCTCCCGGAGTCAGGGTGCTGGCGCGTCTCAGCAGGGCAAACGCGCGACACAGACTGCACCGCGGGGCAATGCGCAAAACCGGTCCGCGCACAAGAGGAAAACGCGAAAACGCCCCCGATAAGGGGTGCGCGACACCGAGAGTTCACCCAAAGTTTGCATAATGGTCGAAGCACTAAATCCGATACGAAAGGTGATTTACCCATGTTTTCCCGTAAGCTCACTGCTTCCGCCCTCGCTCTGACCCTGGCTACCGGCCTGGTTGCGTGCTCGAACGACGACGACACCGCCGCCGACTCCACCACCGAGGTGGCAACCGCGACCGAGACCAACACCGCGACCGAGACCGTGGCTGAGGACACCGTGACCGAGTCCGCTTCTTCCTCCGCCGCGACCTCTTCCGCTGCTGCAGCTGACGCTGAGGCGACTGAGGAGATCACGCTCGCCGACGGCACCGCTGCGATGGTCCCGGCCGGCGTTGTCGCTGCTATGGACAAGTACGCTGAGCCGGCTTGGGGCGAGCCGATGGCTGTCGAGGAGATCGACAACGGCTGGATCGTCACCTACGACAACGAGCACTTCGTCACCTGGAACGAGAACACCGGTGGCGCTCCGACCTGGGGCCAGATTGCGAACGAGTGGCTGACCGACGTCCGCCTGGACAAGAAGCTCGGCTTCCCGGTTGCTCCGGAGACCGAGAACGCTGACAAGTCCGGTTGGACCCAGGAGTTCGAGAACGGCACCATCGAGTGGACCCGCGGTGGTACCGAGGACGCCTTCACCGCGATCATTACCCCGAACAAGTAATTTCGGCGGGCTACACCACGCCCCGAATCCCCTGCGCAAGGGGGTTCGGGGCGTGTTTTGTGTGGTGGGGGTGGGCGCGGAGCCGCCGACGAGGCAGTCATGCAACACCCGACCCCGCTGTTTTCCCGACCACTTAGCGGGGCCGCACTTTGCGAGATGCGGGCGGGCTATGGACAATGGGGCGCATGCCAAGTTCGGATTTTGTCATCCGCCCGATTCGGCCCGACGACTACCCGCAGGTGCGGGCGATCTATGAGATGGGGTTGAGCACCGGCAACGCGACGTTTGAGACGCAGGGCCAGACGTGGGAAGAGTTCTCGCGGAAGAAGATCATGGACACGGTCTTCGTGGCAGTGGATGCGACCGACGATGCGAAGGTGCTCGGCTGGGTGTCGGCGGCGCAAGCGTCGTCTCGCAGTGTGTTTCACGGGGTGGTGGAGGATTCGATCTACACTCACCCCGACGCGCGCGGTAAGGGAGTCTCCGGAGCGCTGCTGGATACGCTCGTGGAAACGTGCATCAAGCTGGGGAAGTGGTCGATTCATTCGTGGATCTTCCCCGAGAATTCGGGATCCGCGGGGCTGCACGAATCCCGCGGATTTGAGAAGGTGGGCACATTCCACAACATGGCCCAGATGTCGTATGGCGAGATGGAGGGCGAGTGGCGCGACTGCGACATCTACGAGCTTCTCCTCCCGCGCGCCCTGAGCTAGCGGCTAGCTCAGGTCCTCCTTCAACCGCTCTTCCTTCACCGGGAGCAGGAGCATAAACGCCAAAAGCGCGAGGGGAACCATGAGCGTAAACACGGGGGTCAGCCCGTCGTTGTAGCTGGACAGGACCACTTCCTTCACGGGATCCGGGAGCTGGGCGACCAGTTCGGGGGTGAGGTTGTTGGCACCGCCGTCACCAAACTGTTTACCAATCTCTGCGCCTTCGGGCCCCATCTGCGCCAATGCGTCGGGCAGACGGTTCTCGAGGTGGCCGCGCATGTTGTGAATGAACAGCGACCCGGATAGGGATGCGCCAATGGCCGAACCGATCTGGCGGAAGAAGTTGTTCGTCGACGTCGCGGTGCCCACCACCGCCAGGGGGAACGAGTTCTGCACGATGAGTACCAGCACCTGCATCACCAGGCCGAGGCCGAAACCGAAGATGAACATGTACACCCCGAGAGTGGTCAGCGTCGTGGACGGCTGCAGGCGGGAGAACAGGTAGAGGCCGATCGTGGTGATCAGCATGCCGGCCAGCGGGTAAATCTTGTAGCGCCCGGTCTTCGAGATGATGAACCCAACGCCCATGCCGGTGCCCAGCATGCCCACGACCATGGGCAGCATCATGAGACCCGCTTCGGTCGGGGTCAGCTCGTGCACCATCTGCAGGTATGTGGGCAGGTAGGCCAGCGAGGACGTCATGGCCAGGCCGAGGACGGTGCCCGCCAACGTGGTGAGAACCATGTTGCGGTTTGTAAACAGACCCAGGGGAATCAGCGGGTCGTCCGCTCGCAGTTCGACGATGACGAAAGCGACTGCGGACACCACCGCGATCGAAAGGGTGGTCACAATTGTGGGCGATGTCCACTCGTACTGCGTCCCGCCCCAGGTGGTGGTGAGGATGAGCGAGGTGGTCGCGGTGACCATGAACAGGGTGCCCAGCCAATCCACGTCGAGGCCCTTGACGGACCCCTTGCGCAGCCTTAGTACCAGGGAAGATACCGTCATGGCCAGAAGACCGAGCGGGATGTTCATCCACAACGCCCAGCGCCAGCCGGGTCCGTCCGTGAACCACCCGCCGAGCACGGGGCCGAGTACTGAGGCCACGCCAAAGACGGCGCCCATGACGCCCATGTACTTTCCGCGCTCGCGTGCCGGCACGACCTCGGCGATGATGGATTGCGAGTTCACCATCATCCCGCCAGCGCCGAGCCCCTGGACCGCCCGACCGATGATGAGCAGCTCCATCGTGTGGGCGAAGCCGCCGATGGTGGAGCCGATGACAAACAGCGCGATGCCGCCGATGTAGAGCCATTTGCGGCCGATCAAATCGCCGAGCTTGCCGTTGATGGGCATCGCGATGGTCATGGTGACCAAGAACGACGAGATCACCCAGCTCATGTGGTCCACGCCACCGAGCTCGCCGACGATGGTGGGCAGCGCGGTGGAGAAGATCATCTGTCCCAGCGAGCTCATCAGCATGGTGAGCAGCAGGGCAGAGAACACGAGGGTCACGTTCGGGCGCGGCTGGGCGTCCTTGGGGGTGGTTTCTACCATTTCAGCTCCTGTGTGTAGGTGGTGATGTGCTCGGCGTGTCGGCGAAGTTCCGCGACCGGGTCTGCCTCCTGGTGTGTGCTCCACAAGTAGCGCGAGAGCGCGGTGCGGAACAGGCCGACGACGATGTGCGCCTCTTCCTTCTGTGTGCCGTCGGTGCGCTGGTCCTCGGGGAAGCGCTCGAAGTGATCAATGACCGCGACCGCTAGGTCCATGAGCATCTGGCGCTTCCTCGCGGCCTCGGCGTTAAGCAGACACGGGTTCGCTTCGAGCAGCGCGTGCCGGGTCGGCGGTGGCGGGCCGTAGACATCATCGACGGTGTCCAGCGAGCTGATGATGAGCTCGAGCATGTTCTGGGTCTGCGTCGCCCGGATCCGCTCGAGGGCCGCAGGGCTCAGAGCGAAGGGGAAGACCCCCAGTACGGCCTCGTCTTTTGAGTCCATGTAGTTGAAAAAGGTGCGCCGCGAGATTTCGGCGGCGCTGCAAATGTCTTCGACCGTCACGTTGTCGAAGCCGTGCGATTGCACCAGCTCGATCGCTTCATCGATGATGCGCCGCTTCGTCTCCCGTCGCTTCTTGTCCCGAATCCCGTCATTTTGCACGGGGTGCAATATTACACCCGGTGCACCCTATGGCAAGCCGGGCGACAATTCGCCCTCCACCAGCGCTTCCTCGCCTTCGAAGTACGTCATGCGCACAATGCCATCGCCTCGCGTATCGACGGCCCACCGGCCCTCACCACCCGGAGCAGGACACTGCTTCGTCAGGGGCGTGGCAGAGCCATCCCGGGCGATGACCGAGGTGCAGCCGGTGAGGGGATAGGTGATCGAACCGGTGCCACCCCCGAAGGTAGCTACCGCGGGCCAGGCCTGTACCTTCGCGTTGTCGTGGAGGCTGACCAGGGTGCCGGTGAATGTGCCGGTGGGGTGGGAACCGGAGGCGTCGTCAAGCAATGGCTCGGGGGCGGCAGTGACGGTGACGGTCGGGGGCACCGTGGGCTCGGCCTCCGGGCGCGGGTTGGCGTACCAGTACGCGCCTGCGAGCGCGATCAGGATGAGTGCGACGGCGAGCGCGGAGACACCGGCGGCGATCCACGGGCGGTTTGAGCCGCCCTTCGTGCGAAGTTCGGTGAAGGAATCAGGCATGAAAAATCCCCAGCAGTTTGACGTTGCTGGGGATTGTAGCCGGGGGCTTAAGCGCTAGTTGCGGTCGGTGTTCGCCATCGCGAGCACGTCGAGGCGCTTATCCAGCTCTTCCTCGGTGAGCTTCTCGCCGTCGACGAAGCCGAGGTCGATGGTGGCCTGGCGGATGGTGATGCCTTCCTTCACCGCGTGCTTGGCAATCTTGGCCGCGTTCTCGTAGCCGATCGCTGAGTTCAGCGGGGTGACGATGGACGGGGAGGACTCGGCCAGGGTGCGCATGCGTTCCTCGTTCGGCTCGATGCCGTCGACCAGGCGGGTCGCGAACTGGATGGAGGTGTTGGCCAGCAGGCGAGCGGATTCGAGCACGTTGCGGGCCATCACCGGGATGAACACGTTGAGCTCGAACTGGCCTTGGGTGCCGGCGAACGCCACAGCAGCGTCGTTGCCGATGACCTGCGCGGAGACCTGCGTCGCGGTCTCGCACAGCACCGGGTTGACCTTGCCCGGCATGATGGAGGAGCCCGGCTGCAGGTCCGGCAGGTGGATCTCGCCCAGGCCGGCGAGCGGGCCGGAGCCCATCAGGCGGATGTCGTTGGCAATCTTGTACAGGGACACAGCCACGGAACGCATCGCGCCGGAGAACTCGACGAGGCCATCACGGTTCGCCTGCGCCTCGAAGTGGTTCTTTGCTTCGGAGAGCTGCTCGATGCCGGTGAGCTTCTTCAGCTCCTCGGTCACCTTGCCGCCGAACTCTGCCGGGGTGTTGATGCCGGTGCCCACGGCGGTGCCGCCGATCGGCAGCTCACCCAGGTGGTTCAGGGTGTTCTTCACACGCTCAATGCCCAGCTCGATCTGGCGGGCGTAGCCGGAGAACTCCTGGCCGAGGGTGACCGGGGTGGCATCCATCAGGTGGGTGCGGCCGGACTTGACCACCTCGTGCCACTCGTTGGCCTTCTTGTCCAGGGACTGATGCAGCTGCTCCAGGGCCGGGATGAGGACGCTGGCCGCAGCCTCGGTTGCCGCGACGTGGGTGGCGGTGGGGAAAGTGTCGTTCGAGGACTGGCCCATGTTCACGTCGTCGTTCGGGTGGACCTCCACGCCGTTCGCCTTGCAAATGGAGGCGATGACCTCGTTGGTGTTCATGTTGGAGGAGGTACCGGAACCGGTCTGGAACACGTCGATGGGGAACTGGTCATCGTGCTTGCCGTCCGCGATCTCCTTCGCGGCGGCGATGATGGCGTCAGCCTTCTCTTCGTCGAGCTTGCCCAGGTCCTTGTTCACCTGCGCACACGCGGCCTTGAGCAGGCCGAGGGCGCGAATCTGCTGGGACTCGAGGCCGCGACCGGAGATGGGGAAGTTCTCCACCGCACGCTGGGTCTGGGCGCGCCACAGGGCGTTCTTCGGGACCTTCACTTCGCCCATCGTGTCATGTTCAATACGGTATTCCTGATCAGCCATGATCATCCTTTACTTTTTCCGCTGTGGTAGACACTTACATCTTGCGATTATGCCCGATTGAACCATGAGAAGGAGCGGATATGCGCGAACTCACCCCACCCCGTGGGAGGGACGCGATCGTTGCCCTAGCCGCCATGGCTGCAGCGTATGTTTTGCTGATTGGGCAAGGGTTGATCCTGCTAAACGCCGGTATTTCCCGCGCGCTTGCTGTGGGGCTACTGCCCGTGATCGTGGTGGTGTCCCTCGTCGTGCCTACGGTGGTTTTGATCCACTACATGAGGGGGCGAGGGCTCGAGCTCGGGCTTGTCCGGTTGGGACGGCGGGGGTGGCACTTGCTGTGGCAGATCCCCACGGTGGTGATCGGCTCGGCTGCCTCCAGCGCCCTTGTAGGACCGCTCCTGGGGATGGAGCCGGGCGGCGAATCGGCCGCGGAGAAGATTGCGGCCGATGCCGACAGCGTGGTACCGGTGCTAGTACTGCTGGCCGGATACTTGCTAATCGGGCCTTTTATTGAAGAGCTGGTGTTCCGGCGGGTGCTCCTACACTACTTTGACACTCTGATGCCGGGGGTGCTTAGCGTGCTGCTCAGCTCCGCGATCTTCGGTGTCGTGCACATCGCCCCGGTAGCCATGGTGTACACCTTCTTCTGCGGCGTTGGGTTCGCGCTGGTAGCACGCTTTCACGGCGGCATCACCGCCAGCTTTATCGCCCACGCCGCCAATAATGTGCTGGCGAGCATGGCGGTGATTACCGCGTTGTTCTAACCGCTACTAGTTGTTCGGGTCCGAGTAATCCACCACGGAGTACTCCTGGAGCTTGGCCAGCTGGTGGATGGACTCCACGTAGCGCACCGTGCCCGACTTCGATCGCATCACCAACGAACGCGTCGTTGCGCCGTTCTTGCGGTAGGACACGCCGCGCAGCATGTCGCCGTTGGTCACGCCGGTGGCGGCGAAGTAGCAGTTGTCGGAGGTGACCAGGTCGTTGATGCCGAGCACGCGGTTCAGGTCGTGGCCCGCGGCCAGCACTTTCTCGCGCTCCTCATCCGACTGCGGCGCCAGCATGCCCTGGATCTCGCCGCCGAGGCACTTGAGCGCACACGCGGTCACGACACCTTCCGGCGTGCCGCCCACGCCCATCGCCATGTCGATGGAGTTCGTGTCTTGTGCAGCGGCGATGGCGCCGGCAACGTCGCCGTCCATGATGAAGCGAACCTTCGCACCGGCCGCGCGGATCTCATTCACCAGCTCAACGTGGCGGGGGCGATCCAGGACCACGACGGTGACGTCCGCGGGGCGCACGCCCTTCGCCTTGGCAACGGCTTCGATGTTCGCGGCGACAGGGGCGGTGATGTCGATCGTGCCGCGCGCCTCCGGGCCCACGGCGATCTTGTTCATGTAGAACGCGTCCTTCGGGTTGTACATCGAGCCGCGGTCGGCGGCGGCGATGACGGAAATCGCGTTCGGGCGGCCCTCCGCCATCAAGCGGGTGCCATCAACGGGGTCCACGGCCAGATCCACCTGGGCGCCCTGACCGTTGCCAACCTGCTCGCCGTTGTACAGCATCGGGGCTTCGTCCTTCTCGCCCTCACCGATGACAATGACGCCGTCCATGTTCACGGAGTTGATCATCTGGCGCATCGCGTCGACGGCGGCACCGTCGCCCTCGTTCTTCTTACCGCGACCAACCCAGCGCCCGGACGCCAGCGCCGCGGCCTCGGTAACGCGCACGAGCTCCATTGCAAGATTGCGATCGGGGTAAAAATCAGTCGTCTCGGACATGTGTGCCTTTCTCCAGTAGCGCCTTCAAAAGCGAATGACACATCTATTGTGGCACTTCTTGCCCGCCTCCATACCCGGCTTCGGGTTTCTTTAGGTGGCGCGGTGGCGTGTCATACTGGTGCGCGTGGCTAGCGACAAAAAACCCCGGATCTTCCAGGATGGGCGCGACATGCTCATCAACGCCGTCCTGATCACCGTCCTCATGGTCGTCGCAGTCGGGGCAACCGGCCTTTGCACGTACAACCCGGGGGCCCCGAAGCAGGGCCCGGTCCAAGAGGTTGACGCGCAGTCCTTCCTGTCGCTGGAAGCGCGGGGCGTGAATTTCCCCGTGCGCTACCCCCAGATGCCCGAAGGGTGGATCACCAACTCCGCGCGACGTTCCATGATCGACGGAGCCCCCGCGCCGGTCGTCGGCTGGGTCACCCCCGACGGCGGCTTCCTCCAGCTCACCCAAACCGGCGCGCCCACAGACAAGGCCATCGCGGAATTCGACAGCAAGCCGCGCGAACTCACGGACACATTGCGTATCGACGGCTCCGTCACCGACGTCTACACCAGCCCCGACGCCCGCGACCTGTGGGTCGTAGATGCCGGTGACGTGAGGTTCTTGGTCACCGGTGCCGGCGAGCGCGCCGAGTTTGAGCAGCTGATCTCTACCGCGCTTGCGACTACCCCTGAGCCGGGGGCTGCCCGTTAGGCTGGGCCGACCCGGCTTGCTGCCGGGACGCGATGGCGTCTTCGACGCGTTTCGCCGCTCCGTCGAGAAGCACTTCGCACCGCCTCGCCAGCGCTTCGCCGCGCTCCCAGTACTTCAACGATTCGTCGAGCCCCATCTGGCCCAGCTCGAGGATCTTCACCGTTTCCACGAGCTCGTCTCGCGCCTGCTCGTAGCTCAGCGAATCGGGGTCGGGGAACGCGTTCGCGCCCGCCTGGCCTGTGCCGAAAGTGTTGTCTGCCATGGTGTGCTCCTTGTCTTCTTTTTTGCTGCTTAGTCGGCGGGGGTGGTGGACATCGCGGCGGCGGTAATCGAACCGTCGGCGACGCGGATGCGCAGCTGTGACCCGGGAGGGGACTGCGCAATTGAGGTGACGACCTCCGGGGGCGTGCCATCGCGGGGCACGACCTGCACGACTGCGTACCCGCGGGCAAGCGTGGCCGATGGACCCAGGGCAGAGACCTGGGCGCGCAGCGCTGTCGTGCGCTGGCTTTCCCGCTGCAGGAGGTGGGTGATATCGCGGCGCATGAGGTTGCTTGCTCGCTCGACTTCCTCCCGACGGCGGGTGATGGGAAGCATCGGGTCCGCCATTGCGGGGCGGGAGCGCACGGAGCGCACGCCGTCGCGCTCCCGCTTCACCCAGGCGCGGAGGGCGGCGTTGGCGCGGGAACGTGCTTCGTCGATAAGCAAACGCTCCTGGGCCACGTCCGGCACGGCGCGTTTGGCAGCGTCGGTGGGCGTGGCGGCGCGAACGTCGGCGACGTTATCCAGCACCGGATTGTCGGGTTCGTGCCCGATCGCGGAGATCACCGGAGTACCGGCGGCGGCGACGGCGCGCTGCAGGGCCTCCTCCGAAAACGGCAGGAGGTCCTCGACGGAGCCGCCGCCGCGGGCGATGATGATGACGTCGACCTCGGGGTTGCGGTCCAGCGTCTGCAGGGCGTCGATTACTGCGGGCACGGTGGTGGGGCCCTGGACTGGGGTGTTGATGATCTCGAACTGCACCTCGGGCCAGCGCCCGCGCGCCACGGAGACCACGTCGCGTTCGGCGGCGGAACCGCGGCCCGTGATCAGCCCAACCTTGGTGGGCAAATAGGGCAGGCGGCGCTTCCGCGCGGGGTCGAACAGGCCCTCTGCGGCTAGCTGCTTGCGCAACGCTTCAATGCGGGCGAGCAGTTCGCCCGCGCCGACGTGGCGGATTTCGGTGACCCGCATCGAGAACTCGCCGCGGCCCTCGTAGAACGAGGGCTTGCCCAACACGACCACGTGGTCGCCGTCCTTCGGTGGCACCGCCATTTTGGAGAGGACGGCCGATTCGACGATGAGCTTGACGCTCGCCTCAGCCTGCGTGTCCCGAAGCGTCAGGTAAGAGAAGCGCCAGGACGGCTTCGAATTAACTTGGGTGAGTTGGCCTTCGATCCACAGCCAGCCCAGCCGCTCGATCCAACCCCTCACGGAGGAGTTGAGTTTGGCCACTGACCACGGTGTTTCAGGCGTACTTTTCGGTTCCGCCACGCATGACTCCTTTTCCGGTGGGAATGTACACGCGAATGTACACACCAATCCATTGCTCCCAGTGTTTCCCAGTGGCCGGATTTAGCCACCTTAAGTTTTAGACGCAGATTGGTTAGGGTTGGTTCCATGACTGTTCAGGGAAAAAAGGTGCTGCTTGCCTCACCCCGCGGCTACTGCGCCGGCGTCGATCGCGCGGTTGAAACCGTGGAGAAGGCGCTGGAGAAGTACGGCTCGCCCGTCTACGTGCGCAAAGAGATCGTGCACAACAAATATGTGGTGGAGACGCTGGAGCAGCGCGGCGTCATCTTCGTCGATGAGACAGACGAGGCCCCGGAAGGTGCTCACCTCGTCTTTTCCGCCCACGGTGTGTCGCCGGCCGTGCGCGACGCTGCTGCGCAGCGCAACCTGCTCACCCTCGACGCATCCTGCCCCCTGGTAACCAAGGTGCACAACGAGGCCAAGCGCTTCGCACGTGACGGTTACCACATCCTCCTCGTCGGCCACGAGGGCCACGAAGAGGTCGAGGGCACCGCGGGTGAAGCGCCGGAAGTCACCCACCTCGTTGACGGGGTTGATGGCGTGGATCGCCTGCCGGACTTCCCGCCGGAGCAGAAGCTGGTGTGGCTTTCGCAGACCACGCTGTCCGTGGACGAGACCATGGTCATTGTGAACAAGCTGCACGAGCGCTACCCGCACTTGGAAAACCCGCCGAGCGACGACATTTGCTACGCCACCCAGAACCGCCAGGCCGCGGTGAAACAGATTGCCCCGCGGTGCGATCTGGTCATTGTGGTGGGTTCCCAAAACTCCTCGAACTCGAAGCGCCTGGTGGAGGTTGCGCTGGAAGCCGGCGTCTCCAATTCACACCTGGTGGATTACGCGAGCCAGATCGACGAGGCATGGCTCGACGGGGTAGAAACCATCGGCATCACCTCTGGAGCCTCGGTGCCAGACATCCTGGTGCGAGAGGTGCTCACCCACCTGGAAGCGAGCGGGTTCACCGACGTCGAGGAAATCACGACGACCGTGGAAACGATCACCTTCGCCCTCCCGCGGGACTTGCGCCGGCCGCGGCAGGAAGAAGCTGCCGAAGTTTAGTCTCTGTAAAGGTCGTCCCCAAGACGGCTGACGACCCGGGTGGAGCCGGGAGCCTGTGGTTCGCCCTCGCGCGGCCGTGCACCGGCGCCCTCCCTGCGCCGGGTGCCACGGCTACTCTCCGAGCTCGCGCGGGCGAGGAGCTCCTGCACGGGCACAGACTTCGCCCGCTCGCGGGCTCGCCGCCCTTCCGAATTCGTTCGCCGGTTGCTGGCCGAACGCTCGCTGCGTTCCTGAGTTTCCCGCCGTAGAATCGCCTCGTTGTGGCGGCGGATCAGCCAGATTCGCACAATGGCGATGATCGCTGAGCCGAGCGTCACGCTAAACAGGACGGGAAAGAGCTCCGCGACGGGGTAGAGAACCAGGAGCTGGGCGGCACGTTTGCCCGCGCCCCCAGCCTCGATCTCCCCCCGAGCCATGACGTAACCGGCGACCACCACCGCCGCGACGAATAGGAGCGGGGCACTGGCCACGGTGAGGAACAGTCCCTTGGGGTTGACCAGGGTGGTCACGATGATGACGGCCGCCGCGTAGAGGGTCAGCAGCGGCCAAGAGATGGCGCCGGCCGAAAGCGTGAGCAACACGCCGGTGAACAGTGCCGCGAAGACGATGCCGATTGCGGAGCCGGTCGGCAGACCCACAAAGGTCGTCGACGGGGCGTGGCGGTTCCTATTCGGCGCGTGAGACACGCAGGGAAGTTTACCCGCCTGCGCCGGCGGTTCATGGACGGGCACGCACCGTTTTTACGGCTGTGTGGCTTCGCCAGAACCCTCCGCCGGGTCTCCTGTCGTTGGGCGCAGTTTCACGCTTTGGCGCTTGCCGCGCAGTTTCCTACCGCTCTCACGCAACTTGCGTATGCTTTCGGGCCGAAATCGCGGCTGCGGGCGCGGGGTTTCTGCCGGTTCCGGGTCGACCGCGTTCGCGAGCGGGGGTTCGGTCCACTCACGTTCGCCGCGCCACTCCTTGCGCCGGTACACGCTTTCTGCCTCGTCGATTTCCGCGATGCGCTTACCCTGTGCGGTGGCAAACTCGATGTCGTGGGCCGTGAGCTCTCCTGAATTGATGCGCAAAATGTCGAGCATGTAGCGGTAGGCGACGGCCACCATTGCGGCGACAGGCACCGCCAAAAACGCGCCGACCAGGCCGAACAAGCCGCCGCCGATGGTCACGGAGACGAGCACAACCACAGGGTGCAGGTTCATGGCGCGGGACTGCAGGAGTGGGGAAAGCACGTTGCCCTCGAGCTGCTGAACAGCGATGACGATGCCGAGCGCGATGAGGGCTTTGGTGAAGCCGAGGGAGACCAGCGCCACGAGGACGGCAAGGACTCCGGCGACGACCGCGCCGACGATCGGGATGAATCCCGCGACGAAGGTGATGACCGCGAGGGTGAAGGCCATCGGCACACCAAGCAGGGCGATGCCGACGCCGATTGCCACCGCATCGATGAGGGAGACGACCGCCTGCGCGCGGATGTAACCGGACAGGGTATTCCAGGAGCGGGTGAGCAGCTCCGTCAGGTGCAGCCCGGTGCGCCCACCGGTTGCGGAACGCAGCCAGGGGAGGAAACGGTGGCCGTCTTTGAGGAAAAAGAAGGTGACCACGAGGATCACCATCAGCGTGACACTGAGCCCCGCGGCGGTGCCGATGCCGGAGAAGACGCCGCCCGCGATAGCACCGGCCTGGTTCTGCACCCAGTCGCTGACCTCGTTCACGGATTCGTTGATCCGCTCCGGGTCCATGTTCAAAGGAGGGCCCTGCATCCACAGCTGGATGCGTTGCACACCCTCAAGTGCCTGCAGGTACAGGAACCGGGACTGGCCGATGATGTCGGGGGCGATGATGAAGCCCAGCGAGGCGAGCGCCCCCGCGAACAGGAGAAGGGTGAAAAAGGCTGAGAGGCCGGAGGGCACACCGGTCCGTCGTAAAGCAGAGGTGATGGGGGAGAGCACGGTGCAGACGATGAGTGCCAGAATCATCGGCAGAACGCCGGCCCAGAACGCGCCGACGATGCGGGTGATCACGTAGAGGAAGAGCGCGATCACGACCATTTGCAGGGTGAATTTGGCGGCGGTTGCCACCCATTCGCGAAAGACAACGCTGCGGTCGACCCGGTCCTCTATTGGCTTCTGCGTCACCCGGCCCATTGTGCACGAAGGGGCCCGGCTTCGCCGTGCGTACCGACGGCTCCGTGAGAACGTGTCAGCACGTGCACTAGGATCAATCGGCGTGAGTCTTACGCTTGGAATCGTCGGTCTGCCGAACGTTGGAAAGTCGACCCTGTTTAACGCCCTGACGCGCAACGAGGTGCTCGCAGCCAACTACCCGTTTGCCACCATTGAGCCGAACGTCGGCCTGGTGGAGCTGCCGGATCCGCGCCTGGATCGCCTGGCCGAGATCTTCGATTCCGAGCGAGTGCTACCCGCCACCGTGTCGTTCGTGGACATTGCCGGCATTGTCAAGGGTGCGTCCGAGGGTGAGGGCATGGGCAACGCGTTTCTGGCCAACATCCGCGAAGCCGATGCGATTTGCCAGGTGGTGCGCGCGTTCTCCGACGACAACGTGATCCACGTCGACGGCCGCGTCGACCCCGCCACCGACATCGACGTGATTAACACCGAGCTCATCCTCGCCGACCTGCAGACCATTGAAAAGGCCCTCCCGCGCCTGGAGAAGGAGGCGCGCAAGGACAAGGAGATTGCCGCCCAGGTCGAGGAGGCGAAGAAGGCGCAAGCTGTGCTCGAGGACGGCCGCACCCTGTTCGCGGCATCGAAGTCCGGCGATGTCGATCTGCCGCTGCTCCACCACCTGCACCTCATGACGGCGAAGCCGTTCCTTTACGTCTTCAACTCCGACGAGGCGGTGCTCACCGACGACGCACGCAAGGAAGAGCTGCGCGGTTTGGTGGCACCCGCAGAGGCCGTCTTCTTGGACGCGCAGACCGAGACCGAGCTGCTCGAGCTTGACGACGAAGACGCCGCGGAGCTCCTCGCCGCCGTCGGCCAAGACGAACCGGGCCTGCAGACACTTGCGAAGGCCGGCTTCGACACCCTCGGCCTGCAGACGTACCTGACGGCGGGGCCGAAGGAGGCGCGTGCCTGGACAATCCGTAAGGGTGACACCGCACCTAAGGCCGCCGGCGTGATCCACTCCGACTTTGAGAAGGGCTTCATCAAGGCCGAGATCGTGGCCTTTGACGACCTGGATTCCTTCGGGTCGATGGCCGAGGCTCGCGCCCACGGCAAGGTGCGTCAGGAGGGCAAGGACTACGTGATGGTCGACGGCGACGTCGTGGAGTTTCGTTTCAATGTAACCTAAATGCGCTATGAATAGCGTATGACTACACGCGCTGCTATTTACCTCCGTATCTCGTTAGATGCTGCCATGGACGGCCTCGCCATCGACCGGCAGCGTCAGGACTGCGAAGCCCTCGCCGAGCAACGCGGCTGGGACGTCGTGCATAGCTACTACTACAACTTCTGCTAGAACTCATGCGCATTCGACCCCTAGTACTTGGGCTTTTGAGCCTACTTCTTGCTGCAGTCATCGCGA
>ERZ1031260.11-NODE-11-length-67107-cov-33.460150_pt1 | contig 67107 bp, 58 predicted proteins | sample MGYA00517287_ERZ1031260 | MGnify/ENA primary metagenome ERZ1031260 (study PRJEB33718, sample SAMN03159811) | human skin metagenome | collected 2014-02-25 | study: EMG produced TPA metagenomics assembly of the PRJNA266117 data set (Human skin bacterial metagenome... | reverse complement strand
CTGCATATCGTCGGCAGCGTCAGATGTGTATAAGAGACAGGGCCGGAGCAGGCGCGGGCGCCGGGGCAGGTGCCTCTGGTGCGGGCGCTCCTTGTCCGCCGTGGAACATCGAGGAGATGTGCCCGCTCATGCGGTCCACCGCGGCAACACCGTGTGACACCACGTAGCCGCCGCCCGCAACGGCCGCGTTGTAAGCAGCCTGGGCCTGGTTCACCTGCGCCTGGGCAGCGCGGATTCCCGGGTGGGTGCCGTTGTCAATGCTCGCCTGGTAGGCGTTGAGCTGGGACTGCGCCTGCTCCACAGCCGCCATCGCCTCAGCCTGCGCGTTCGCCTGCTGGCGTTGCTGCATCTCAAGCTGGCGCTGCAGCTGCTCGCTGTCCAGAGAGGCGAGGAACTGTTCGGGGTGAACGCGATCGCCAGGCTTGACCGCCACCTTCTGCACCTCGGATTGCACGATCGAGGTGATGTTGATCGACCGCACAGGCTCGATGTTGCCGGTCACCACCACCGAATCCGTCAGCCCCTCCGCCGAGGCCACGGTGTAGTCGCCCGGGTTCAGGCCCTCGCCGCGCTTCGCCTCATCAGCGCCGTCACCGCCGCCGATGCCGCAGGCGGACAAAAACAGTGCCCCCGAGGTAGCCAGCGCAAGCCTCGCCAATGTAAAAGACCTGCGTGCGGTGCGTTTTTCGGTGTGGGAAGCCAAGGGTTCTCCTCGCAAGATCGGTCTAGAATTCGGGCACAACTGCGCCAAACTATACACGGTGGTCCGCAACTTACCGGGGCTGAACATGGGCGCCCACCAGCGCGACACGCCCAGCGCTACCCGGCGCGGATCGCATCGAGTGCGCCCTGTAAGTCTGCGGGGAAGGGCGACTCCACCTCCATGTAGTTGCCCGTGCCCGGGTGGATGAAACCGAGCTTGCTCGCGTGCAGCCACTGGCGTTTCAGGCCCAGCTCGCGGGCAAGGTTCGGGTCAGAGCCGTACATGGGGTCGCCGACGCAGGGGTGGCCCACCGATGACATGTGCACACGGATCTGGTGGGTGCGGCCCGTTTCCAGGTGCACCTCGAGCAAGCTCGCGCGGCGAAAAGCCTCCACGACCTCGTAGTGGGTCACGCTGTGGCGGCCGTCTTGAGTCACAGCAAACTTCCATCCGGAAGACGGGTGACGGCCGATCGGCGCATCGATCGTGCCCACAATCGGGTCGGGAAGACCCTGCACCATCGCATGGTATGTCTTGTCCACGGTGCGTTCCTTGAACGCCCGTTTCAGCACGGAATAAGCCGGGATACTTGCCGCGACGACCATGACGCCGGAGGTCCCAACGTCGAGACGCTGGACGATGCCTTTGCGCTCTGTGGGCCCCGCATCGGGCAGCGTGAACCCCATCGCCTGCAACCCGCCAACGACATCGGGTCCCTCCCACCCCAGTGTCGGGTGCGCCGCCACCCCGACGGGTTTGTCAACCACGATGAGATCCTGGTCCTGGTAGAGGATGTCCAAGCCGTCGACAAGCTCTCGCTGCGGCTCGACGCGCTTGGGTTCCGGGAGCGTGACCTCGAGAAGCGCGCCGGCGGGGACGCGGTCGGATTTCTGCGGGCACGCACCGTCGACAAACACGGCGCCTTCGGTGGCCATCTCCGCGGCGACGGTGCGCGAGACGCCGAAGAGTTTCGCAATTGCCGCGTCGACCCGCATACCGTCAAGCCCCTCGGGCACCGGCAGGGCACGGAACTCACCGCTCATCGGCCACCTCCGGTTTCAGTTCAGCGTAGAACGTGGCGGCGACGAAGATGACCACGCCGACGGTGATCGCTGCGTCCGCGAGATTGAACACCGCGAAGCTGCCCACCGAGATGTAGTCCACCACATGCCCGAACCAGAAGCCCGGCTCGCGGAACAAGCGGTCAATGAGGTTGCCCAGGGCACCTCCGGCGACGAGGGCGAGGCCGAACGCTTCCCACCGAGAACCCATCCGCGGGCCAAACCACAGGGCACCGATAACGAATGCGAGCTGGATCGTGGTGAACAACCACGTGGAGTTCTGCCCCATGGAAAAGGCCGCACCCGGGTTCAGCAGGAGGTAGAAGCGGAACCAGTCGCCGATGACGTTCACGGCGTCGCCGGGCTCAAGCCACGACACCATGAACTGTTTGACTGCTTGGTCGAGCACCGCCACCACCGCCATTACAGTGACGACGATGCCCAAGTGGCCCGAGTGGCGCGCTGCTCCAGTTCCCTGATCCATTGGGCAACTACTGTAGCCCGGGTGAGTAGGTTTGGAACAATGTTGCGCCTGAACCGAGCTTCCACCGCCACTGTCCTGGTATGCGTCACACTGGCCGTCTCCGCGTGCTCAACTGAGGATTCGACGTTCGAGGGCATCCCCGTCTTCCCCGTGGAGGAGCCGAAGGTCACCGTCGTCAAGCCGGGCCGCGACCCCCAACAGCTTCGGTACAAGGATGCGGGCACGGACGATTGGAGCACCAGCGTCGCGGTTTCCGCGGGCATCGACCAATCAACCGCCCCCGCAGGCACCCAGGTCGATCCCGCCGCGCCGAGGGGTGGCGACGTCAACACCACCACACTGCCTATCGACGTCTCCGTCTCCCCTGCCCCGGCCCCAGGAGCCGATGAGCTTGACGCGTCGCGCCAGGTAGATTTCACCGTCGGCGAGGGTCGGCACTCCGACTTAGCAATCGGGCGCGACGTCGCCTCCGCGAAGGATTTCCTCATGCGTTGGCGCGCGGCGGACACCGGTGCCGTGTCAAGCCTGCAGCTGCTCGCCCCGCCGGATGCTGCACCCCGCGGACTGCAACTTGTCGAGCCCGCGCTGCTCTCCCTCGTGTCCGCGAACGTGACCCTGCCGGAAGAACCCGTGGGTGTCGGTGGGGTGTGGAAGGTGGACAACCGCGTGGCCGGTGACGCGTCGGCAGAGCGCACCACCACCTACACGGTCTCCTCGATTGCCGGCGATACAGTCACCCTCGACGTCGAGGTGGAGGAACGCCCCACCCAGCGCAGCCTGAAAATCGAGGGCACCGCGGGCGGCGACCTCGGCGGCAAGGACGTCACGGTGGAATCGGCCCAAACCTCATCGGAGGGCCAGATCGTCCTCGACCTGACCAAGCCCCTGCCGGTCAGCGGTCAGGTGGCGTTTACCACCCGCCTGGTTTACTCAGGCGAAGAAAATACCGCGCGGGTTGTCCAAGACGTCACCCGCGCGGTGAAATACGGCGCGTAAGCCGGCTACAGGGCCGGTGCTTGCTGCACCTGCTCCTCAACCGGGGCCTCCATCGGTGCCGGTGCCTCCGGTGCGGCCGGAGCTTCCGGGGCGGGCGCCGGAGCGCCGCTCTGGCACATCGCCGGGATTTGCTCCGGCGCAACGGTGTTGGACACCAGGAAGCAGGCCCAGCTCTGCGACACCTTCCACTTGCCGTCCTCGTAGACGAACTCCACGTCCTCCGCGAGCTGGGATTCAGCGTCGGGGCGCGTGAAGTTCACCGTCGCCAGCACGGAGTTTGCCGTGTAGCCGGGAAGCACCGGGTTGACCACCTGGAAGTTCGCGCCCGACTCCTGCTGCGACTGCGTCATCAGGTCGAACAGCTCGGGCGCCTGCTGGCCGCCCTGGACAGTCTGCTCGCGCTCCTCGATCGGCAGCGCCGGGTCAGCGGCGCGCTGGAGCACCGCGTTGAGCTCTTCCGCGGTGGGCATCTGCGCCACCACAGCGGCCTCCGAGGTCGTCGCCGCAGCCGACGTCGTCGGCTCAGACTCCGTCGCCTTGTTGTCCGAACACCCCGTCAGTCCGAGGGCGCCGACCACGAGCACGGCCGCCAAGTGGTGTGCTTTCACGGAAATCTCCTTCACTTTCGAATACTCCGGCCTACGTTACCGCCCCACCACACCCGCTCCAACTGTCCACACCCGTTTACCCTTAGCCCCTATGAAGGCCCACTCCAACAATCATGTGCTGGTCATCTCTACCGGCGGGACCATCGCCTGCACCGCCGACGAGCGCGGCGCACTCGTGCCCACCCTCACCGCCGCCGAGCTGGTGGAGCAGTCCGCGAGCCCGGTACCGGTACGAACCATCGACGCGACCAGCCTGGATTCCTCAAGCATCGGCCTCGCCGAGCTCGATTCCCTGCGCACGTTAGTCGCGCAATCGCTTATCGACGACTCCGTCACCGCCATCGTCATCACCCACGGCACCGACTCCATGGCCGAGACCGCACTGGCACTCGACCTCGTGTACGCAGATCCCCGCCCGGTGGTGCTTACCGGCGCCATGCGCGCGGCCGACGACCCCAACCCCGACGGCCCCGAAAACCTCCGCGGCGCCATCGACCTCGCCGCCACCGGTCAAGAACTCGGCGTGGTTATCCATTTCGCAGGAGAAACCTACCCCGCCCGCGGAGTGCAGAAGACGCATTCGAGCCACACCCGCGCCTTCTCCTCCCGCTCCCCTGCACCACTTCCCCGACCCGCCGCGGTCCCACCGACACCGCTGGCCGGACTGAACATCCCCATCGTCCGGGCGTGGGCGGGGGCTGATGGCGGGCTGCTCGGAGCCGTCGAGAAGCAAGGGCTCGATGGGCTCGTGGTTGAGGCGCTGGGTGCCGGCAATGTGTCGGCTGAGATGGGTGAGGCACTCGCGCGATTCCTCCCGGAAGTCCCGGTGGTGGTGGCGACGTCGGTGCCCTTCGGAGAAGTGTCCTTCGCCTACGGCGGCGGGGGCGGCGGCTCCACGCTTGGCGAACTCGGCGCACTGCCCGCAGGGCACCTCAGCGCTGGACAGGCGCGCATCGCGTTAGCCACGGCGCTTAGCGCGGGCGTGGACCCCCGCGAGCTGCTCTAAACTGCGCTACGCCCCACCTGCGAACCAGTCGTCCCACGCCAGCGAATCGAGCGGGTCAGCGGGCGAAAGGTGCGGGTCGTCCGCCCGCAGGCTTTTGATTCGGCCCGGCCCCGTTGCGCGGGTTTCAAAGCGCACCGTGACCCACCCCTTGCCGGCGCCCTGCACCCAGCCGTGGCCGAAATCCGGGTGGAACACGTCCTCAGTCGCGCGCCACGGCCCTTGCTCGACCTCGCGGACCACCTCCACCGGATCAACCGTGAGCCGGTCGCTCACCCCGGACTCGTAATCCGTCGCGGCCGCGGCAGGTTTCACAATCTCCTGATCCAGCTCCGGAAACAGCACGTCCTGCAACGCATCCTCCAACCCCGAATAGGACACACCGACGAGACGAACCGGGCCCACCTCATCCGGGTAGCGAACCAGGCGAAACGCCGTGGCCAACAGTGTTTCCGCATCGTCGGTGGCGTACGGCAGCGTGGCGGATCGGGATTCGATGTGGAAATCCGCCATCTTCAACTTCACGCTCACAGTGCGCGCGCCGCGTCCGTCTTTGACCAGCCTGCGGTGCGATTCCGCGGCGGCGCGCTTGAGCGCCTCATCCATCTCCGCCGGGGTGGTCAGGTCCTGGGGGTAGGTGTGCTCGGATGAAATCTGCTTCGCCTCGGCCCGGGGAGCCACCGGCCGTTCATCTATCCCCTGGGCCAACAACCACAGCTGCTTGCCCATCACCCCGCCGAGCGAAATCTCGACTTCCTTCTCCGTCAGTGCTGCCAAGTCCCCGATCGTGGCAATGCCCGCGGCCGCGAGCTTCGTCTCCGTCACCGGGCCAACACCCCACAGCTCGCTCACGGGCATCGGGTGCAAGATTTCGAGCTGCTCCTCGTGCGGGATGACAAACACCCCGTCGGGCTTCGCCCGGCCCGAGCCGATCTTGGCATATTGCTTGCCCGGCCCGGCACCGATAGAACTTGGCAGACCGGTTTCCGCCTTGATGCTCGCCCGCAACTCGTTGGCCCAATCGCGCACCTGCTCAGCGCTAGCCCCGGCAAGCTCCGCCGGCTCCATGAACGCCTCGTCGATGGAGAGCTGCTCCACTACGTCGACGTGCCGGCCGATGATCTCGAACACCCGGCGCGATGCCGCGGCGTACACCGGCCGCCGCGGTGCCACCAGGATCGCCTTCGGGCCGACTAACCGGGCAGCCCGGTGCGTGGGCATCGCGGAGCGGGCACCGTACTTGCGCGCCTCATAGCTTGCACCGGCGACCACGCCACGCCCGGACACCCCGGCGACCAGTACAGGCCTCCCTTTGAGCGTGGGGCGGGTGAGCTGCTCGCAGGACGCGTAGAACGCATCCATGTCGATGTGCAGCACCCAGCGCTTCATGCTGCTACTGTGCCCCACCTTGCGTTGCCAGATCCAATCGGCTTACCCGTCAAACGAGGTGCCCTCGACAGCTTCCGGGATGATCAGTTTCCCTCTGAAGTTTTGCGCCCTTTCCGGCAGCGTGCGGTTACGGGAGATGAACTGCGACCCATCCTTGAATTTGAACAGAAGGTCCGGTCCGGCAGGTTCGATGCGAACAATGCCGTGGCTCACGTTCGAGTGGCAGCTCGAGCACAGCGGGATGAGGTTATCCATATTGGTGGCTCCACCGTGCTCCCACTCCCGGATGTGGTGAATCTGAATGAACCGGGTGTGGGTACAACCCGGCATCGCACACTGGAAGCCCCAAACTGCAAGGAGCGCTTGGACCTGGCCGTCCGTCGCAAAGCGTTGTGCACGGCTGACGTTGAGCGTCAGACCGCGTTTGTCCAGGTAGTGCATCCTGGTCATCGCGTTGGAGACGTAGCTGCGGATCTCTTCCGAGGCCGCCGACGGGTTCTGCGGCATCCAGCAGCGCCCGTCCTCCGTGACCATGATATTGACCTGGGCGCCTGGGCTTCGCAGCGGACTCATCGGGTTCGATCGCACCATCTGCACCATCGCCATCAGCGCGGGGAACATCGCCGCTTTCTCCGGCGGGCCGTACCGGGACGGCAGGTTCAGTATCTTCTCCATCGTCAACTTGGTGTCATCATCCGGTTCCGCGATCTGCTCTCCTGGACAGACCTCCTCGATGCCCTCCGCTTCTTCCAGGAGCTGCTCCACCGTTTCCTCGTCCAGCAGCGCGTCCGTGTCCAGGTCCTCGATCCCGTGGTTCGCCAGCTCCGCGATCTTCAGCGCGGCGAGAAACTCCTGACCAGCAACAGGTGGGAGCAGCATGTTTATCGCCAGCATGCCGTCATCGCGCACACGCGTATCGACGAACGGTTCCTCCGGGCCATCCTCACTATCCGCCACACCGACTCCAGCCAATGCTTGCACAAGCTCCGCAAACGTCAACTTCAGTGCAAGGGAAACAAGCGCAATCTCGTTCTCCGACGTGAGTTTTGGCAGGAGGAACCTGACCGTCGAGTACGGGATTTGACCTTCCTCGAAGACGGAGTACAGCACCTCGAACTCCCTTAACCCTTTGGCGATACGCACGTACTCATACGCGGTCGCAGGTGGGAGACGATGCTCACGCATCAGAAATTGAGCGGTTGTGCTCACGCCGTGATCCTCGGCGAGATCCAGCTCGTCGAACAAACCTACGTCCCTGAGCATCTTCGCCCGGTTCTGTGTCGACCTCTCGTGATATGCCTTGATGCGTCTCGAGATCGAGAGTGATGCCAGGTCATCGTCGGTCCATTGCGAAGTGATCGAGTGTCCGGTCACTGAGGTTGTCACGGCGTCCCCCTTGTCGTCGGTGCGTTACCACAACTATAAGGCGTATTTGTGTTCGACACAAGGGTTAGAAGAAAAATTTTTGCGGCGGTTAATCTGCGTAGATTCTGGACTAGAGTTTCTTAAATCGCATACACATTCGTGCCCGATGCACTATGCAGCTGCATAGTCGCCTCAACCTCAACCCGAACTCGACACCGCTATGCAGCTGCATAGTCCCCTCAACCTCAACCCGAACTCGACACCACTATGCAGCTGCATAGTCCCCTCAACCTCAACCCGAACTCGACACCACTATGCAGCTGCATAGTCGCCTCAACCTCAACTTGAGACAGCAAAGCGGCGCGGGGCCTGAACCCCGCGCCGCTCTTCGAAGCTGACTAGTTTTTGCGCACCGTCGCGGTGACGCCGTCGATCACGGTGTGCTCCTCGACCGGAGTGGTCACGACCTCGAACGACGTCGCCAGGGTCTCGGCGGCGATGTGGTCAGCGTGGCGGGTCGCCCACTCCTCGCGCTCGGCCGGTACGGAAAGCACCACGGCGATGCGGTCGGAGACCTCAAGGCCCTCCTGCTTGCGGGCATCTTGCAGGCCGCGGATCACGTCGGCTGCCCAGCCTTCGGCCTCCAACTCCTCGGTCACCGTGGTGTCTAAGACGACCAGGCCGACGGCACCGGAGGCGTCGACACGCGATGTGCTCTCCGGGTTTTCTGCAACAAGGCGCTCGGTGTAAAGCTCGGGCGTGAGCACGATATCGCCGTCGACCACGACGTCGTCGCCGCGGCGCTCGTAATTGCCGGCCTTGACGTTCTTGATGGCACGCTGCACGTCCTTGCCCAGCTTCGGGCCAGCGACCTTGGCGTTGACGACGACCTCGAAGGACCCGGCGGAGTCCACGTCGGTGGTGAGCTCGACTTTCTTCACGTTGACCTCATCACGAATGGTCGCGGCGAACGGCTCAAGCACGTCGGCCGAGGGCAGTGCCACGGTGAGTTTCGGCAGCGGTAGGCGGTTGCGCAGCTTGTTGGCTTTGCGCACGGACGACGCGGCGGAGCACACGGCACGCGTCGCATCCATCGCCTCCACAAGCGCGTCGTCCGCGGGCAGATCCGCGGCCTGTGGGAAGTCGGCGAGGTGCACGGAGCGCCCGCCGGTGAGCCCGCGCCACATCACCTCGGACATGTACGGCAGAAGCGGCGCCGTGACACGCGTGACCACCTCGAGCACCGTGTAAAGGGTGTCGAAGGCCTCGGGGTGCGCCTCCTGGCCCTCCCAGAAGCGGTCTCGAGAACGGCGCACGTACCAGTTGGTCAAGGTGTCGGCAAAGCGGCGCACCTCATCGCAGGCGTCGGCGATGCGGGTGTCGCGCAGTGCCTCATCCACTGTGGCCACCAGGTCGTGCATCTTTGCCAGGATGTAGCGGTCGAGCACGTTCTCCGACGACACCGACCACTGGGCGTCCTCCGAGGAGTACAGCTGCAGGAAGGAGTATGCGTTCCAGATCGGCAGCAGCGCCTGGCGTACGCCTTCGCGGATGCCCTGTTCGGTGACGATCAAGTTGCCGCCGCGCAGGATCGGCGAAGACATGAGGAACCAGCGCATTGCGTCGGAGCCGTCGCGGTCGAAGACCTCATTGACGTTCGGGTAGTTGCCCTTCGACTTACTCATCTTCTGCCCGTCGGAGCCCAGCACGATGCCGTGGGCGACGACGCGCTTGAACGCCACACGGTCGAACAACGCGGTGGACAGCACGTGCTGGACGTAGAACCAGCCGCGGGTCTGACCGGAGTACTCCACGATGAAGTCTGCCGGCTGGCGGGTGTCAAACTCCTCGCGGTTCTCAAACGGGTAGTGGTACTGCGCGAACGGCATGGAACCCGACTCGAACCAGCAGTCCAGCACGTCCGGGACGCGGCGCATCATGGACTTACCTGTCGGGTCGTCCGGGTTGGGGCGCACAAGCTCGTCGATATGCGGGCGGTGCAGCGACTGCGGGCGAACCCCGAAGTCGCGCTCGAGCTCATCCAGCGAGCCGTAGACATCCACGCGCGGGTACTCCGGGTTGTCGGACACCCAGGCCGGCACCGGCGAGCCCCAATAACGGGTGCGCGAGATGTTCCAATCACGCGCGCCCTCGAGCCACTTGCCAAACTGGCCGTCACGGATGTGGGAAGGAATCCAATCGATCTCCTGGTTCAGCTCCACCATGCGGTCGCGGATGTCGGTGACCTTCACAAACCACGCCGGCAGCGCCATGTAGATCAGCGGCTCGCCCGAGCGCCACGAGTGCGGGTAGGAGTGCACGATGGTCTGGTCGCGCACCACGCGCCCGCGCGCCTTCAGATCACGGATGATGTCGCGGTTCGCGTCGAACACCAGCTTGCCCTCGTACTCCGGCACAAGCGAGGTGAACTTGCCGTCCGCATCCACCGGAATGACCAGGTCAATGTCGTACTTCTGGCAGGTAAACATATCGTCCTCACCGAAGGCGGGAGCCTGGTGAACGATGCCCGTGCCGTCCTCAGTGGTCACGTAGTCCGCGTTCAAGATCATGAACGCGTTCTCAGTGTCCCGGAAGTAGCCGAAAACCGGCTCGTACTCCAAGCCCTCCAACTGCGCACCGGTGAACGTGGCAACGACTTCGTACTCGCCCAGCTCCTTGCCGTACGCACCCAAAAGCGCAGTAGCCAGGAGCAGTTGCTTATCGACGAAACCTTCGGCCCCATCCGCACCGACCCTCACCAGCGAATACTCCACTTCCGGGTGGACGGCAAGCGCCAGGTTAGAGGGCAGGGTCCACGGAGTGGTGGTCCAGGCGATGGCGGATGCGTCATGCAGCTCTGGGTGCTCTTGCCACGTCTCTGTCGCTGCGAACCCCTCTCGGGCGCCGGTGAGCGGCAGCGTGACGGTGACCGTCGGGTCCTGGCGCTCGCGGTATGAGTCGTCCAGCCTGGTCTCTTGGTTCGACAGCGGGGTGTGCTCGGCCCAGGAGTACGGCAGGACGCGGAAGCCCTGGTAGATCAGCCCCTTGTCGGAGAGTTCCTTGAAGGCCCACATGACGGACTCCATGTACTCCGGGTCCATCGTCTTGTACCCGTTCTCAAAATCCACCCAGCGCGCCTGGCGGGTGACGTAGTCTTCCCACTCGTCGGCATAGTGCATCACCGACTTGGCGCAGTACTCGTTGAACTTCTCCAGGCCCATCTCTTCGATCTGGCCCTTGTCGGTGATCCCGAGCTGCTTCTCCGCCTCAAGCTCCGCGGGAAGACCGTGGCAGTCCCACCCGAAGACGCGCGGGACGTGGTAGCCGGCCATGGTGCGGAAGCGCGGGACGATGTCCTTGACGTATCCGGTGAGCAGGTGGCCGTAGTGTGGCAGGCCGTTGGCGAACGGGGGGCCGTCGTTGAACACGTATTCCTCGCAGCCCTCGCGCTGCTCCAGGGACGCCTGGAACGTGTTATCTGCGTTCCAGTATTTGAGCACCGACTGCTCAAGCTCGGGGAAGGTCTCGCCGTCGAACGTGACCTTCGGGTAGATGTTGCCGACCATGTGCATTCCTCCAACCGCGCAGGGACGCATCGAAGTGCGCGGTACCACCCTGCTTGAGGCGCAACCGCGCCCCCGCTTCGTTACTGGAGGAAGTGACGTCTTCCATGGTGCACGTCCGGTTCTACTGGGCTCAGGCCGTTCTTCCGGAACCGCTCCCCGGTGATGGCCGGATCAACACGCATCGCAAAAGCCGCGACGTTGCAGATCATACAACGTCGCGGCTTTAACGGGGAACTACTGCTCGTTCGGCGCGGCAGTCGGGCGAGCCTCAAGCTCCTCGAGCTGGGACTCGAGCAGCGTCTTCAGGCGGGTGCGGTACTCGCGCTCGAAGGTCCGCAGCTCCTCGATGCGGCGCTCCAGCGCGGCCTGCTGCTCCTTGACGGTGCCCATGACCTCGTTGTGCTGACGCTCTGCCTCGGCCTTGAGCTGAGCCGCGCGCTCCTCGGCCTGGCGGATCTGCGCCTCGGCACGGGAGTTCGCCTCGGCGGTGGTCTCCTCGGCCTTGCGCTCAGCGTCCTCGACCAGCTGCTTTGCCTTTGCCTCGGCCTCCTCCAGCTGGGAGCGGGAGCGCTTGTTGGCGTCGTCCAGGTAGCGCTTTGCCTTGGTCTTCGCCTCGTACATCTCGCGCTCGGCAGCGTCCTGCGCGTCGGCAATCATGCTCGAAGCCTCGCGCTGTGCGTCGCTGGTGAGGCGGTCCGCCATCTCCTGCGCCAGGCTGAGCACCTTCGCAGCTTGCATGTGGTTCTGGTTGTACAGCTCGGTCTCTGCACGCGCGTCCGCCGCGTCCTGGGCGCTTGCTGCCGCTGCCTCGTTGGCAACGCGGGTGCGCTCGTCAGCCTCCGCGGTGCGTTTGTTGGCAGCCTCGGTGCGTGCGTCAGCCTCTGCGGTGAGCTGGTTGGCGGCGACGGTGCGAGCATCGGCCTCTTCGGTCAGCCTGTTCGCCTCGGCGGTGCGGGCGTCAGCGGCGACCGTGCGTGCATCGGCGTCTTTGACACGCTGGTGCGCGTCCGCCAGGCGACGGTCAGACTCGGCCTGGTCGTCCAGGTTCTGCTGGCGATCGCGCTCCGACTTCTTCTTCACCGTGTCCAGCTCAGCCTGGGTGTTGCGAAGTTCGCGCTCAATCTGCTGCTTGCTCTTCTTCAGCGCGCGAAGCTCAGCCTCGTAGTCCTCGCGGATCTCGGCCTCAATGTCGCTGCGAAGGGAAGTGACGTCGACATCGGAGGAGGCCTGCGGTGCCGCTGCAGCCACGGGCGCTGCTTCGCCGGAGCTCAGCTCCTCAACGCGTGCGCGGAGCTCGTCGTTCTCGTCCTGCAGCTGCGCCAGCGTATCCTCTACGAGGTCGAGAAACTGATCCACCTCGTCCTCGTTGTAGCCCCGTTTGCCGATCGGGGGCTTGCTGAAAGCGACATTGTGCACGTCTGCTGGTGTCAGCGGCATTTGCGTTCCCTTCGATGTCGGTTACACGCCCGCGTTTACGGGCCGTAGGTGCGTCCCAGGTTACGGGAACACATCCAGGTTTTCTGCTCAATTGTAACGGTGTTGTGCGCGAAGTCTAGCGCACGTCCCAGTGGACACCATCAGTTCTACCGTGAATCTCCACCCGACGTTGAGCGAGACACGGATTTTGGCCATTTAGTTCAGTGCCGGAACAATCATCGTCGCCCGGATCAGCCCCTGCACAAGCGAGAGGGCAATAAAGAGGACGATCACACTCACGTCCAGGCCCACGCCGCCGCCGAGCCGCAACGGCGGAATGAGCCGACGCAATGCGTGGACGGGTGGGTCCGTGATCTTAAACATCGGCTCGACGATGAGGATGAACCAGCGCGGCGGGTCGAACCGCTTGGAAAACGCCTGGATCATCTCCACGATGATGCGAATGACCACGACCAGCGTGTACAGGCCGATGAGTGCGTAGAGGATTGCTCCGAGTTGTGCCACGCGTACACCCTACATTGCTAGTTCAGGCGTGCTGCCCGACGCAGCTCGTCCTCATCCACCCCGGCGTTCTCCGGCACGATAGCGAACACCCGGCGCTGCGAATCAACCCCGCGGGAGAGGTTGTGCATATTTCCGCGCAGCGCAAAACACAGGCCGGCCGCGAAATCCACGATCCGCTTGGCGTCGGCGGTTTCCAGGCCGGTCAGGTCCATCACCACTGCGTCACCATCGCGGAACGGCTCGCCGATCTCCTTGGCGTCGTTGTAGGTGCGCGGGGATGCCGTCACAATGTGCGGGGTGTAGCCCACCGCGCGGTAGCTCGAGCCCGTGGTGGCGCCGCGGCGGCTGTCGCGCTGCGGCTCGCGCGGGTACGCGGACGCCCCCGCGACGGTGGAGCCCGTTGCACCCGCGCGTGAGGATGTTGCACCCGCGCGTGAGGATGACGCGGGAACCGCGTCGTCGTAGTACGCGTCGTCGACCACATCATCGCCGTGGTCGACGGGGCCGAGGCCGAAGAATTCTTTCGCGCTGCCAAGGAAGGACATGGGTTGGGCTCCTCGTGAATTGTGCTGGGTAGATTGTGCTGGGTTCGGGGGTGGTTGTCAGGGTACGGGTCGGGGTCCGAGCACGGCCGTTCCGACACGCACGATATCGGACCCGCAAGCGATTGCGTCCTCAAAATCACCGCTCATACCTGCGGAAAGTGTCAAGGTGCGGTTGAGGTTTGACCCGTAGGCGTCGGTAAGCGAGCGTGCCCGCACGAACACGTCGCGGGGGTCGGCGTCGAGCGGCGGCACGACCATGAAGCCGCGGAATTCGAGGTGTGCGGCGGCCTCGATGGCATCTACGATTTCGGGAACGTCGGAGACCTGTGCCCCGCCGCGCGCCTGATCCCCATCATACGACAGTTGCACTAGGCACGGCAGGACTTCACCGGTGCGATCACCGCGTTCGAGCGCGAGGGCCATGCCCCGGTCGAGGCCGTGGGCGAGCTTGATTGAATCGAGCGAGTGCACCTCGGCCGCCCAGCGGGCCACCGCGTTGGCTTTCTTGCTCTGGATCTGTCCGATCATGGCGATGCCGCATTCCGCAAGCTGCTCGGCCTTGTCGCGCGCCTCTTGCTCGCGGTTCTCCCCCACCAGGTGCACGCCGCAGGCCACGAGCTCGTGGATCTGCTCCACGGGGTGGAATTTGGTGACGGGCAACAGGGCCACACTGCCCCGCGGCCGACCAGCGGCGGCCTCGGCTTCGCGGATGCGGTGCATGACGCGCTCGTAGCGCTGCGCAATTGTCTCGGGTTCGCTCATCGTTGCTCCGTCAGCCAGATCACGCCGGCCTGGCGCCCGGTCACGCCCTCGCGGCGGTGGGAGAAGAAATCGGTGTCGGTGATGGTGTCGCGCGGATCGGCATCGATGTGGGTGACGCCAAGCCCGAGCAGCTGGCGGATCAGCCCGGCGCGCACGTCGATGCCGCACGTGCCTTGGCGGGTGGTGGTGCGGGAGCCGGGAAGGTGGGCCTCCACGTCCGCGGCCATCGCATCGGGCACCTCGTAGGACTCACCAGCCGCGGCGGGGCCGAGCAGCACCTGGATCCGCTCCGGGCGCGCTCCACACTCCACCATATGCTCCACGGTACGGGCGACGATACCGTTGCGTGCGCCCATCCGGCCGGCGTGGGCGGCGGCGACGACACCTGCCGCATGGTCCGAAAGCAGCACCGGGGTGCAATCGGCGACCAACACGCACAGGGCCAAGCCGCGCTCGCGGGTGACTACAGCATCGGTCGCGGCGACCGGCTCGCTTTGCGGCCCGTCGACTACGGTCACCGTATTGGTGTGCAGCTGCTCCATCCAGACAAAGCGCTCAGAGGGCACCTGCAGGATGCGAGCCAGGCGCGCGCGATTCTCTGCGACGTCGGCTGGTACGTCACCGACGTGGGTACCCAGGTTGAACGAATCGTAGGGCGACGACGACACCCCGCCGGCACGGCTGGTGAACACCATGCGGACGGGGCGGGAAGAAAGGTCGGTCATTACGGTTTAGCGCATGAAGTCCGGGACGTCGAGGTCATCGAAGTCGTCGCCAATCGTGCGCTCGAAGCCGCGCTCGTAGCCGCGGTCGAACCCGCGGTCGTCGCGGCGCGGGCGGGAGCTATCGCGCTCCCCGCCGGTGAACAGGCCGGAGCGGGTCGCCTCGTAGCGGTGGCGGGCCTGGTAGTCGCCCTCGCGCTCGCCGGAGTTGTCCTCGAGGGAGATGCTGGTCGAGCCGCCGGTCTGCTCCTTCTCCTCAGGCGGTGCCGGCTGGGCGGGCTGTGCTTGCTGGGCGGGCTGCTCCGGGCGCGCGTTCGCCTTCTCGTCGAAGCCGGTGGCGATGATGGTCACGCGGACCTCATCTCCCAGGTTGTCGTCGATGATGGTGCCGAAGATGATGTTGGCGTCCTCGTCGGCCTTGTCGGCGACGATGGAGGCCGCGTTGTTTACCTCCATGATGCCCAGGTCCGAGCCGCCGGCAACTGAGAGCAGCACGCCCTTTGCGCCTTCCATCGTGGTTTCCAGAAGCGGCGAGTTGATGGCCTGCTCGGTCGCCGTCATCACGCGGTTCTCGCCGCGGGCGGAGCCGACACCCATGAGCGCGGAGCCGGCGTCGGCCATGACGGAGCGCACGTCAGCGAAGTCCACGTTGATCATGCCCGGGATGGTGATCAGGTTCGTGATGCCCTGGACACCGTTGTAGAGCACCTCGTCGGCGGCGCGGAACGCGTCCATCATGGAAAGTTCCGCATCGCCCAGCTGCAGCAGGCGGTCGTTCGGGATCACGATGACAGTGTCGCAGACCTCCTTCAGCGCCTCGATGCCCTCAAGGGCCTGGCGGGTGCGGCGCTTGCCCTCGAAGGTGAACGGGCGGGTGACCACGCCGATGGTCAACGCACCCATCTTCTTGGCAATGCCGGCCACCACCGGGGCCGCGCCAGTGCCGGTGCCGCCGCCCTCGCCGGCGGTGACAAACACCATGTCGGAGCCCTTCAGCGACTCCTCGATCTCCTGCTTGTGGTCCTCCGCGCTGGTGCGCCCCACCTCGGGGTTCGCGCCGGCGCCGAGGCCGCGGGTGGCCTCGCGGCCGATGTCGAGCTTCGTGTCGGCGTCGGTGAACAGCAGCGCCTGGGAGTCGGTGTTGATGGCGACGAACTCGACGCCCTTCAGGCCCTCCTCGATCATGCGGTTCACGGCGTTGACGCCGCCGCCGCCGACACCGACGACGCGGATCATGGCGAGGTAGTTGGCGGGAGAGGTCATGGTGGTGGTCTCGCCTTTCACAAATAGTTGGATGCAGTGAGTTGGATGCAGTGCCAACCATCTTGTGGGAAAGGTGCGAAAAATTGGTGAGGCACCTCGGCGTGTCACAACCCTAAACCTGTACTTTAGGGTTGTGACCTGCGGGTTTACGGCCTCACCGTCACCAATTCGGGGTTCGAGATGTTGAAGGCGGAGCCCTCCATCTGCAGCACCGCCTCCAGCGCCACAGCCTTGTTGTGGTTGTCCTCGCCGGCGCCCCAGACGACCGTACGGTCGTCGTCAAGCACGAGCTCGAAGTTGTACGGCCCGCTCGCGGTGAGCGAGCGCACGCGGGGCCGAGCTTTATCGCTTATCGACGACGCCACATCAACCGCATCCCCCAGCTGACTCTCTGCCACATTCACCAATTGCACAGCACCCGTCGGCGGATCCGCGACAACGAAGTCGCGCCCCTGCCGGTCGATGAGGTGCGGCTCGCCGCCCTGGTCTATCCAGGCGACGGGGACGTGCTCGGTGACGCGGACGTTCACGGCGTTGGGCCAGTCGCGAGCCACCGTGGCGGACTCCACCCACGGGTTGGCGGCGACGTTTGCTGCCGCCTCGCGCACGCTCACCCGCGCAATCGGCGTGCCCAGTTCGATGCCGGTCGCCTCCTCGACCGCCTCGGGGGGCAGGTTCACGTTGCCCTCGACCGCGATCGTGCGCACCGGCATCATCGAGGTAAATGGCATCGCCGCGGCCGCTCCGGCGACCACGAGCGCGCTCGCGGCGACGGCGGCGATGAGCTTGCGCCGCTTTTGCGTCGCCGCGTGCTCATCCGATGCCGGGTCGGGTTCGCGCGGTGGGGGCGCGGGTGCGTAGATGGAGGACACTGGCCTATCCCTGTGCCCGGGCGGCGAGTTCGGTGATGATCTCGTCCGCGAGCATGGTCACGCTGCCCGCACCCATCGTGATCACGATGTCGCCGGGCTCCGTCAGCCCAGCGAGGGTTGCCGGGGCGGCGGAGAAGTCGTGTTCAAGTTGCACCGGCGAGTGCATTCGCTCGGCGATGATCCACGACGTGACGCCCTCGACCGGGGTTTCGCGCGCGCCGTAAATGTCGAGCAGCACGCACTGGTCAGCCAGCGACAGCGCGTCGGCGAACTCGGCGGCGAACTCCTGGGTGCGGGAGTATAGGTGCGGCTGGAAGCACACCACCACGCGCCCGCCTTCCGCGGCGGCCTTGTCGCGCGCGGCGGTGAGCACGGCTGCGACCTCTGTGGGGTGGTGGGCGTAGTCGTCGTACACGCGGGTTTGTCCTACCGCGCCCTTGTATTCGAAGCGCCTACGCACGCCGGTGAACTCCGACAACCCCTCAGCGAGCTTCTCCGGGTCCGCGCCCACCAGCACCCCGCCGAGCAGCGCCGCCGCGGAGTTGAGCACCATATGGAAACCCGGGATCGCCAGTGAATAGGTCACGTCCCCCGACACCCGCTGCGTGCGCAGACGCAGCGCAACCTCTCCGTCGGAGTACCCGGTGACCACTGCTGCGGCCGGCACCTGCGGGTGGCGCGCCGCGGCCTCCTCGCTGCCGTAGCCGAACACTTCAACTCCGCGCTCAATGGCGCGTTCGCCGCAGGCGGCCGCACACTCGTCGTCCAGGCACACCACGAGGGTGCGGGAAATATCGGCGAAGTCGTCGAACACCTTGAAGTAGGCCTCGCGGGTGCCGTAGAAGTCCAGGTGGTCCGGCTCGATGTTCGTAATCACCGCGACATCCGGCGAGTAGCGCAGCAGCGAGGCATCCGACTCGTCCGCCTCGGCCACAAACACCTCACCCTGGCCGTGGTGCGCGTTCGTGCCCGCCCGGTTGAGCTGGCCGCCGATGGCAAACGACGGGTCCATCCCAGCCGCCTGCAGGGCCACCACCGCCATCGACGTAGTTGAGGTCTTGCCGTGCGTGCCGGCCAGAAGCAGTTGCGTCCGGCCCTCCATCAGCTCCGCCAACAGGTCGGAGCGGCGCAGCACCGGGATGCCCTCGCGCTTGGCGTGCACCAGCTCCGGGTTGTCCTGCGGGATCGCCGCGAAGCTGGTGACCACCGCAGTCGGCAGCGCGCCGGCGAGCTCAAGGTTGGCCTCGTCATGCCCCACGCTCACCTTCGCACCCTTCGCGCGCAGCGCGCGCACCGGGCGGGAATCCTTGGCGTCGGAACCTGTCACCACCGCCCCGCGGTCGAGCAGGATGTGCGCAACACCCGACATGCCGGAGCCGCCGATGCCGATGAGGTGCACCCGCGAGAGATCAGTCATAGTTGTCACCTTTCCGGTTGTGCGCCCGCCGCCTCCGCAACGCGGCGGGCAAGGTCCTCGGCCACGTTCCCCGCGCCCGAACTTGCGAGGGCTTCGCGCATCGAGTCCCGCGCCTCGTCGCTGCCAAGCAAAGGCAGAAGCGTATCGACGAGCACGTCGCCGGTCAGCTCCGCATCGTCGATACGCAGCGCGGCCCCTGTCGCAACGAGATGGGCGGAATTGAGCCCCTGCTCCCCGTTGCCGTGCGGCAGCGGGACGTAGACGGCCGGAAGTCCGGCGGCCGAGTTCTCCGCGACCGTCATCGCCCCGGAGCGGCACACCACCACGTCGGCCACCGCGTACGCGGCTTCCATGTCATCGATGTAGGGCACTGCCGTGTAGTGCTCGCAGGCCGCCGGCATGTCGTTTTTGCGCCCGTAGGCGTGCAACACCTGGTACCCGGCGGCGGTGATCCGCCCGACGGCTCCCGCCAGGGCCTCGTTGATGCGCACCGCGCCCTGCGACCCGCCGGTGACCAGCACCGTCTTGCGCTGCGGGTCCAGGTTCCACGTGCGCATGCCCCGCTCACGCTTCGCCCCGTCCGGGTCCACCCCCACGCCGGGGCGAACGGGAATGCCAACGACATCCCCAGGCATCCCCGAGTTCGCCACCGCGTTCAGCCCCACGCCGCCGAGGCGCACGCCAAGTTTGTTCGCCATGCCAGCAAGCGCGTTGGTCTCCAACACGAAAAATGGCAGGCGAAGCGACTTCGCAGCCAGGTACGCCGGCGCCGCCACATATCCGCCCGTGCCCAGGACCACCTGAGCGCCGTGCGCTTTCATCGCTGCACGGGCCTGATTGACGGAGCGGGCGAGCTTCACTGGCACTGCCGCGAGCTTCCACGGTTTGCGCCGCGGGATCGGCACCGGATCGATGAGTTCAAGGGCGAAGCCGCGCGCCGGCACAATCGCCGTTTCCAGGCCCCGCTCGGTGCCCAGGGCGACCACGTGCGCCCCGTAGGAATCGCGCAACACCTCCCCGATCGCCAGTGCCGGTTCGATGTGGCCAGCGGTACCGCCGCCGGCCACGACAACGCGTAACTGCCCTAACTGTTCAGCCTCAGCCATGTCACTTCCAGTTCGTTGCGTGCGGTCGCGGGCCATCGTATCGCCCGGCCGTGCGAGGAACCCGGCGGGGGCGCTGCTCCTGCACCGGCGCGCGGCGCTCCGGGCGCAGCTGGCGAAGGGAGCGTGGTTCGTCGATGAAGAACACCCGGTCAAAGCGCGGGCGACCGTAATTCTGCATAGAGGAAATCGCGTCCGGCTCGTGGCGCGCGATGCTGCACAACACGCCCATCGCCCCGAGCGTGATCACCGCGGAGGACCCACCGGCAGAAAGCATCGGAAGCTGGATGCCGGTGACCGGGAGCAAGCCGACGACGTAGCCGATGTTGACAAACGCCTGCGAGACCACCGCGGCGGTAATCGCGGCCGCCATCAGCGATTGGTACTGCGTCTGTGCGCGGCGCGCGGCGCGGAACCCAAAGCAGGCGATCAGGGTGAACAAACCGATGACCAACACACCGCCCCACAGGCCGAGCTCCTCGCCGATGACGGCAAAGATGAAGTCGTTGCGGGCCTCCGGTAGGTAGAACCACTTGGCGCGGGATTGGCCGAGGCCTACGCCGAACAGGGAGCCGTCGGCAAGCGAGAGGAAGCCCTGGTGAGATTGGAAGGCCGCACCCTTGGTGTCCTCGAAGTTGCCGGACAGCGCGTCGAAGTAGACGTGGAAGCGCGCGGAGCGGAAGCCGCCGGCAAAGAAGACGAGCGCGAGCGAAATGAGGCCGCCGACACCGAGGGCCAGCACGGACACGAGCGCAATGCCGGCGAAGAACAGGATGAAACCGACGACGAGGGCGAACGACAGCGCCATACCGAAGTCGCCCTGTAGCGCGATCAGGACGAGGGTGAGGCCTGCGACGAAGCCGAAGGTGTAAAGCCCGCTCTCCTGGTTGCTGCGCTTGCGCAGATTTTTGTTGGCCAACACCTTCGCGCCCCACATCGCGATGGCGATGCGGGCGAGCTCAGACGGTTGGAGGCGGAACGGCCCCACGACGAGCCAGGACTGCGAGCCCACCTCCTCGCGCCCCGTGCCCAGGGGGGTGAGGACGAGGATCAGCAGAAGGACGGAAAGACCCATGAGCCAGCTGGAGGCGGTTTTCAGCCGCTCCGGCGGGGTGCGCAGCGCGGCCCAGAACGCGAACAGGCCGAGGCAAACCATGAACGTCTGGCGTGCCGCTTGAGCCCACACGCTGGCGCTCGCCGCGAAGGAGGTGGCCATGGATGAGCTCATCACCATCACCACCCCCAAGCCCGCGAGGGTGAGCACGCAGCCGCGGATGACCGAGTAATCGATCAACGGCCGCGAGTCCAAAAACTCCTGGAGTTTGCGAATGCCCCTGCTCAGAGCGGATTGTTGGGGGGCGCGGGGCGGGCTGGCGGGTCGCGGCGCGCGTCGTGCGGTGCCAGGTTCGCGTTGCAGCGTCATGGTCAGCCCTTCCGTGTCAGTCTCAACCTCTACTTGACCTTACTCGGGCCAGTGTCTCATTGCGGCCACGGTGAACGCGTCACCACGCGCCGACATTCCCGAAAACATATCCAGGCTTGCCGCCGCGGGGGCCAAAAGCACGGTGTCCCCGGGCTGCGCCTGGGTCGCCGCCCAGGCAACGACTTCGTCCATAGCCGCCAGAGGATCGGTCGAGTCGGTGGCAAACACGGGCACCTCAGGCGCCGCGGCCGCCACGGCCTCACGGATAATCCCGCGGTCCACCCCCAGCAGCGCCACGGCACGGAACTGGTGCGCGTGCTCGCGCACGAGCTCGTCGACCTCCGCGCCCTTGAGCTGCCCGCCTGCGACCCAGACCACGGTCCCCGCGCCAGTGAGTGCTGAATCCGCAGCGTGCGGGTTCGTGGCTTTCGAGTTATCCACCCAATCCACGCCGCGCGCGGAGTGCACGACGGCCCCGCGGTGCCCGCGCACCTGGTACTTGTCAAGTGCGCGCTGGATGTGAGCCGGGCTCGCCCCCTGCGTCAGAGCGACCGACGCCGCAGCGAGCGCGTCCAGCACACCCGCAGCGCCGGAGGGCTCAATACCCTCTGCGGAGGCGACGTCGAGCGCATCCGCACCAAGCTTGGCGACGATCCGGTCGCCCACCACCCCGACCTCACCCTGCGCAGGTTCTGCGAGCGTGAAGCCAATGATGTCAGCGCGCCCACTTGCGTCCACGAGGCGGCGCACCTCAGCGTTATCCACCCCGGCCACCGCGACGGGAGCCTGGAGGACCTTCGCCTTCGCCTCCGCGTAGGCCTGGAACGTGCCGTGCCAATCGATGTGGTCGTCGGCGAGGTTGAGCAGCACCCCCGCATCCGGGACCAACTGCTCGGACCAGTGCAGCTGGAAGCTCGACAGCTCCGCCACGAGGACGTCGAGGCGCGGCTCTTCCAGCAGCGCATCCGCCACTGCCACGCCGATGTTGCCGCAGGCGCCCGCGCGGCGGCCGGAGTCGTGGCCGGCCTCGATCATCATCTCGGCGAGCATCCCGGTCGTGGTGGTTTTGCCGTTAGTGCCGGTAACAACCAGCCAGGTGCGCGGCGGGCCGAACGTGCCCGCGCGGTCCAGGCGGAAGCACAGCTCTACGTCGCCGATGACTTCCAGGCCGGCGGCGGAGGCGTCGATAAGCAATGGCGAATCCGGGCGCCACCCGGGGGAGGTGACCACGGCGTCGAAGTCGGCGAAGCTTGCTCGGGCTTGCGTGCCCGTGACGGTGGTGTAGCCGAGTGCTTCGGCTCGGGCGCGGCCTTCGTCGCTGTCGTCGGCGACAACGAAGGGCTCCCCTACGGCCTCGAGCAGCCGCGCGGCGCCGAGGCCGGAAACACCGGCGCCCGCGATGACATACCTCACAGCTCGACCCCGCTCAGCCACTCGCCGTAGAAGATGGCAAGGCCCAGCGCGACGGCCATGGCGGAGAGGATCCAGAACCGGATGACCACGGTGGTCTCCGCCCAACCGCCGTTTTCAAAGTGGTGGTGGAACGGCGCCATGCGGAAGACTCGCTTGCCGGTGGATTTGAAGAAGGCCACCTGGATGACCACGGACGCGGCCTCGAGCACGAAGAGCGCGCCAATGATGATCATCAGAAGCTCGGTGCGCGAGCCGACGGACAAGCCGGCGACCAGGCCGCCGAGTGCGAGCGAGCCGGTGTCGCCCATGAAGATTTTCGCCGGCGCCGCGTTCCACCAGAGGAAACCGACGCAGGCGCCGAAGCCACTCGCGGCAAGGATGGCAAGGTCGAGGGGGTCGCGCACGACGTAGCAGCCGGCTGCGGCGTCGATCGAGCAGGAGTTGCGGAACTGCCAGAAGGTGATTGCGGTGTAGGCGGCCATCACCAGCGCGGTGGTGCCCGCCGCCAGGCCGTCGAGGCCGTCGGTCAAGTTCACCGCGTTCGACCACGCGGCGAGCAGAATGTAGATGAAGACCAGGAAAGTGATGGTGCCGATGACGCCGCCGCCGAGGCCCAAGTTGATGGTTTCGATATCGCGCACAAAGCTCAAGAACCTCGAGCCCGGGGTCAGGCCGTTCTCGTCAGGGAAGCGCAAGATGAGCAGCCCGAACCCGATCGCGATTACCAGCTGCGCCACCAGCTTCGCGGTCTTATTCAGCCCCAGGTTGCGCCGCATAAACAGTTTGATGCCGTCGTCGGCGAACCCGACTAGGCCTAGGGCGAGGGTGAGCCCCAGGACAATAAGCCCCGTTGCGGTAAACGCGGCGTGGCCGGTGATCAGCGCACTGATGCTGGCGACGAAGTACCCGAGGACAATGGCGACGAGGATGGCAATGCCGCCCATCGTCGGTGTCCCTCGCTTGCGGGCGTGCGACGCCGGGCCGTCCTCACGGATCTCCTGCCCCATCGCCCGACGGTTGAAGTATCGGATGAGCAGCGGGGTCAGGAAGATGGAAACCAGGAAGCTGACGATCCCGGCGATAATGACTTGAACCATTGTCCTTCTGCCCTGTTTCTGTGGTGATCCTCGAAAAAGTTTCTACCTAAGGGTATGCCCCTGAAGCAGCGCCTCGGCCACCACCCATAGGCGAGCGGCGTTCGACGCCTTGACCAGCACCACATCCCGGTCGTCGCGGGAGTGCCAGTTATCCTCGCCCGCCGGCGCTGTAGACAGCAGTGCGGCCACGGTGTCGGCCGCTTCCGCCGCGTCGCCCACACCGGTGGTGTCCACGCCGAGGGAGCGCGCACGCTGCGCCAGCTGTGCCATCGCCGGGGAGTCTCCCACCGTGACAAGGTGGGTCACCCGGTAGCGCGCCAGCTCGTCCGCCAGCTGGGCGTGGGCGTCGACGGCTCCCTCGCCGAGCTCGCCCATCTCCCCCAGCACCGCGACCGAGCGCACACCCGGGCGCGCCGCTGCGGTGTAGCCCAGTGCGGCGATGGCCGCGCGCATGGATTCGGGGTTCGCGTTGTAGGCGTCATTGATCACGGTCACGCCGTCTTTGCGGGTGTTGACGTCCATCCGGTTTTCGGACACCGGCAGCGCCTGGGACAGCGCGCGCGCCACAGTGACGGCATCCATGCCAAGTTCCATGCCCACCGCCGCCGCGGCGAGCGCGTTGCCCACCTGGTGCGCGCCGAACACCCCGAGGCGCACCCGCTGCGGTTCGCTTGCCGGGGTGTGCATGGTGAACGTGGCGCGAGCAACGGCGTCGAGCTCCACCTCGGTGGCGTAGTACTGCGCGTTCGTGTTCCCCGCCGCTGAGAAGGTCACGACCCGCGCTTGCGTGCGAGGCGCCATCGCGGCAACCATGTCGTCGTCGGCGTTGAGCACCGCCACTCCGCCGTCGGCGGCCGCGGGCAGGGCCTCCACCAGCTCGCCCTTGGCCTGCGCGATGTTCTCGCGCGAGCCGAACTCACCGATGTGGGCGGAGCCGACGTTGAGCTCCACGCCGATCGTCGGCGGCGCGATGGTGGCCAAGTGTGCGATGTGGCCGATGCCGCGGGCGGACATCTCCGCCACGAGGTACTGCGTCTCAGGGGTGCAGCGAAGCACGGTGTAGGGGTGCCCGATCTCGTTATTGAACGACCCCGGCGGCGCAACCGTCTCACCCGCCTGGCGCAGCACCGCGGCGATGAGATCCTTCGTCGAGGTCTTACCCGCCGAGCCGGTCACGCCGATGATGGTGAGGCCGTGGTCCGCAGTGAGCTCCCGCGCCACGTGCGCGGCCAGCTTGGACATGCCATCCACCACGCCGGCCGCCGACCCGTCGGGGTCGTTCGCAGCGAGATCGGAGTTGTCACCCTCGCGGGGCGGTCGCTTCTCGACGACCACCGCCGGCGCGCCCACCTCCCTGGTCGTCATGGACGCCGTGGCCCCTGCCGCGGCTGCCTTGGCGACGAACGTGTGCCCATCCACCCGCGCACCGGGAAACGCGATGAACAACCCGCCGGGGCCCACCTTGCGCGAGTCGAACTCCACGAATCCTGTGACCATCGCATCCGGATCCGCTTCCGGGCTCAACCGGCCGCCGGTGATCTCCGCGATGCGTGCAAGCGTCATCGGGATCATGCCTGTCTACCCCTTTCCCGCAAAGCGCGGCGCATCTCTTCCCTGTCGTCGAAGTGCAACGTCTCATTCCCCACGATCTGCCCGACCTCGTGACCCTTGCCCACCACGATGATGGCGTCGCCCGGTTCCGCCCAGGCCACCAAGGCATCGATGGCGTCGGCGCGTGAACCGAGCTCCACGATCTGGGCCCCGGTACCCGCACCACGAGCTCCTTCGAGTACCGCCGCGCGGATTGCGGCCGGGTCCTCGGACCGAGGGTTGTCGTCAGTGACCACCACGTACTCCGCCCCCTTCGCGGCCTCGGCACCCATCAGCGGCCGCTTGCTTGCGTCCCGGTCCCCGCCGGCACCCACCGCCACGCCGATGCGGCCGCTGACCTGGCCCCGCAGCGTCTTCAGGGCGGCAGCGACGGCGGCCGGCTTGTGGGCGTAGTCGACCACGGCCACGAAGTCCTGGCCCTCATCAACCCGCTCCATCCTCCCCGGCACAGAGGCCCGCTCAAGGCCGCCGAGGAACTCCGAAAGATCCACCCCCGCCACCTGCGCCATCGCCGCTGCCAGCGCAGCGTTGGCCACGTTGAACGCCCCGGGCATGGGGAGTGTGAATTCGTGGGAGCCGAGCCGGATGCGCTGGTTGCCGGAGGCGTCGACACGCACTAGCTCCGCGGTGACGTCTGCGGCCCCGCCGAGGGAGCTCACCGTGGTCGCGTCGGCGGCGATGCCCGCCATGCGCTGGCCCCATTCGTCATCGACGCAAACGACACTGCGGCGAGCGGCAAGCGGGCTCTGAGGATCGAACAGCAGCGCCTTCGCCGCGAAGTAATCCTCCATCGTGGGGTGGAAATCGAGGTGGTCCTGAGACAGGTTAGTAAAGCCCGCCACATCGAAATCGAGGCCGCGGACCCGGCCGAGCACGAGCGCGTGCGAGGAGACCTCCATGACCACGTGGGTGACCCCGGCGTCCGCCATGTCGCGCATCAGCCGCTGCAGCGTCGGCGCCTCAGGCGTGGTCAGGGCCGTTTCCACCTCGCGGCCCATGATCCTCGTACCCGTGGTGCCGATCAGCCCCACCTTGCACCCGGCCGCGGTAAGCCCCTTCTCCAATAGGTAGGTGGTGGTGGTCTTCCCGGAGGTCCCGGTCACCCCAAGAAGCACCATGTTTTTCGACGGCTCCCCGTACACCGCCGCGGACACATCCCCCAACACGCTGCGGACGTCATCCACAACCAGTAGCGGGCGGTCCTCCCCAGCTTCGGTGAGAATGTCCAAGCCCGCCTCGTCTGTCAGGATGGCGCCCGCCGGCGTACCGGCCGCATAGCTCGCCCCGTGCACACGGGTGCCCGGAAGCGCGGCGAAGAGCCCGCCCGGCTCCATCTTCGACGAATCCAGGCCGATGAATCCCACTGGCAGGGAGGTGTCAGGGGCGTGAACGACGCGCGCCCCGGCAATCTCTGCCAGGGTCTGCAGTGTCGGGGTCTGGGGGTGATCCATCAGCGTCCTTTTCTCATCTACCGGGATGTCCTAATTCGCTTGCAAGAGGAGCGGCTCGGCCGGTGGGCTCGGGGCCACGTTCTCGCGGTTCAGCAGCCAGCTGGCGATTTCGGTGAAGACCGGAGCCGCGGACTGCCCGCCCGCACCGCCTTCGAGGGGGCCGCGCTGCGGCTCGTCGAGCATCAGGGCCACCACGAACCGCGGATCGTCCGCGGGCGCGATACCGGCGAACGTGATCCAGAACGCACTCTGGGAGTACGCGCCAGTATCCGGGTTGACCTTCTGCGCTGTGCCGGTCTTGCCCGCAAGCTGGTAGCCGGCGAGCTCGTTGCCCTGGGCTGTTCCGGATTGGATGCCGGCGGGGTCAGCTTGGAACGCGGCACGGAACATATCCACCGTGGTGCGCGCGGCCTGCTCGCTCACAACCCTGGTGCGCTCCGGGGCGTCGCGCTCAATGGTGCTGCCGTCCGGGCCGGTGATGCTGGCGATGATGCGCGGCTCGATCCGCTCACCACCGTTGGCCAGCGCTTGGTACACGCTCGCCATCTGCAAAGCGGTCCAGCTCATGCCCTGGCCAATGGGCAGGTTCGCGAACGTTCCTCCCGACCACTGCTCAATGACAGGCAGCAGGCCGGCGGATTCGTTGGGCAGCTCAATCCCCGTCGTCTTCCCAATGCCGAAGCGCTGGAGATACTCCCAGTAGCGCTGCTCCCCCAGCCGCTGGGCCAGCTGCAGCGTGCCCACGTTGGAGGACTTACCAAAGATGCCGGCGGTCGTGTACGGAAGCACCCCGTGACTCCACGCGTCGTTGACGGTGATGCCGGCCATGTCAATGGAACCGGGCACCTGGTGGACCTCGCCCGGATCGGTCAGCCCCTGATCGATCGCGGCTGCGGCGGTGATGATCTTGGCCACCGAACCCGGCTCGAACGGGTGGCTCACGGACGGGTTTTCAAAATCGCGCCCCTGCTTGATCTGCTTTTCCAGGTCCGCGTTCGGGTTGATGGTGTCCGTGTTCGCCATCGCGAGCACCTCGCCGGTGTGCGCGTCCAGCACCACCGCCTGCGCGCCCTTCGCCAGCGAGTTGGCCTTGGCCTGCTCCAGGGTCTGCTGCACGAAGGTTTGCAGGTCAAGGTCGATGGTCAGCTCGATGCGAGAGCCGTTGACCGCCGGCACCACGTCACGCAACGTCCCCGGGATCGACTGCCCATCCGCAGACACATCCTCCGTGGACCGGCCGTTGATGCCGGTGAGGTCCGCGTCCGCTGACGCCTCAAGGCCAAACTGGCCCTGGCCGTCCATGGACACCTTGCCAATGATGTTCTCGCCCACCGCACCGTTCGGGTACTGGCGGATGTCCTGGTGGTCCGCCGCCACACCGTGGAAGCGCGATGCCACAGTCGCCGCCACATCGGGGTCAACGTTGCGCACCAGCACCTCATAGTTGGTATCGGCGTGCAGCTTGTCCAAGATCTCCTTGGCGCTGACCTGGCCCACGGTGCGCGTCAGCTCGCCGGAGGCGTCCGGCTCGCTTTGCGCTGCGTTGCCGTCGCCGTCACTGTGCCCGTCACTGTCTCCGTCGCTGTCGCCGATCATGCCCGGGATCTCGTTGGCCATGGTGCGCAGCACGTCTTCCACCCGGGCGTCGATCTGAGCCTCGATGTCGGCCTTCGACACGCCGTCGATACGCATTTGCAGCTCCTGCTGCTGCTTGAGCTCCTCGCGCAACAGCTTCGGTGACACCGTCAACGAACGCGCCTGCATGGTGTAAGCAAGCTGGTTGCCTTCGCGGTCCACAATCTCCCCGCGACGCGCGGGCTCAACGTAGACGCGAGTGCGCTGCTGCTCGGCTTGTTCGCGCAACTCCGGGCCCTTGATCACTTGGACCCAGAACAACCGCCCCGCCAGAAGCGCGGCGACAACAATGAAAATGAGGGCGAAAACAGAAACGCGCCGGCCCGTCACTGCGTTTTGCGACACAGTCCTGCTTCCCTCCCTCGGGTTCACCATTGCAACGTCTCCACCATCATGCACCCCCGGGGCCCGATCCCCCGGCGCGCCACGCCTACGGCTGGGCCGGGACGTTGGGCTGGTAGGGCGCAAGGTTGGCAACGTGCGGCGCCGCCGGGGCATCGTTGGCCGGGGCGCCTAGCACGTTGCCACCGGGGCGGCGCGTCAGGGAGTCACCGAGCTCGCGGGTCGCGCGGTCGTCGCTTGACGCGCGCGGGGACTGCGGCAGCTCCCCATTCACATCCACAAGCTTGACGACGGCCTCCGGATTAAACGCCCTGCGCTCCTCGACCTTGCCTGCCTCATTGACTTCCACGATTCCCGGCTCCGACGCCACGACCATGCCAGCATCTTGAGCCCGCTTGGCCAGGGAACTAGCGGAGCGGCGGTCCTCCAGATCCCGGGTGAGGGATTCGACCTGGTTTGCAAGCTCACGCTCCTGGGATTGGAGCTTTTGCACCGTGAATGTCTGCGTGGTGGCCAGGCCGGAGAGGATCATGGCTAGCGCGATACCAAACACCAGGAGCGGGACCGCAATCGATGACACCGCGGAGAACTTCGACGGCTGGGCAACCGATCCGACCCGGCGCCCGCGCACGGAGACCACCTGCTGCGAACCGAGGCGCCCGCGCGCACGAGACCCCTGAGTGGCCTGGGACTTGCTGTGCGGAATGTGCGGGCGCACGCCCGGTTGGGTTGCCGGCTGCACAAATGTGGCCGACTGAGTACGCCGCGGAGACCTGGTGACGCGCGTGTTGCGGTCGCGGGTGAGCGTCGTGCCGCGTGTCTGACGTGCTGCCATGATGGTCGTCCTTAGTTCCGGGTCGGTGGGGAGGGGATGGTTTCAGTGGGCTTGAGCTTTTCGACGCCGCGCACACGCACCGGCGCCGCTCGAGGGTTGCGGTCAATCTCTTCCGCCGGTGCCTTTTCGGCTCCGCGGGTGATAGCGCGGAACGCGGGTTCCGTTCCGGGCAGTTCCATCGGCAACCCGGCGGGGGTTTTTGACGCCGTCAGCTCCGCGAACGCGGCCTTGACAATCTTGTCTTCCAGCGACTGGTAGCTCATGAACACCGCTCGCCCGCCCACACCCAAGAGCTCTGCGATCGCGGGCACGACGTTTTCCACCGCCTCGAGCTCGCGGTTGACCTCGATCCGCAGCGCCTGGAAGGTCCGCTTCGCGGGGTGCCCACCGGTGCGGCGCGTCGCTGCCGGGATGGTGTCGTAGAGCAGCTCCACAAGCCGGGCGGCGCGTGTGAAGGGTTCGCGCTCGCGTTCTTTCACAATCGCCGACGCGATCTTGCCCGCGAACCGCTCGTCGCCATAGCTTTTGAGAATGCGGGCGAGCTCGCCGTGGCTGTAGGTATTCAGCACCTCGGCGGCGGTGATGCCCTGGGTGGGGTCCATCCGCATGTCCAGTGGCGCGTCACCCCGGTAAGCGAAGCCTCGCTCTTCCTGGTCCAGTTGCATAGAGGAGACCCCGAGGTCAAACAGCGCACCGGCAACGCCCGCCTCACGGGCGGTGTCGAAGATGTCCCCCTCCCCGCTGGCAATCGCGTCGCCGACAAAGTCGAACCTGGCCTGGACTGCTGCGAAACGGGCCCCGAACGGCTCAAGCCGTGCCGACGCCTGCTCCAACGCATGTGGGTCTCGGTCCACGCCGATCACCCGGGCGTTTGGGAAAGTTTGGAGGAAATACTCCGTGTGTCCGCCGGCGCCCAGGGTGCCGTCGATAAGCACACACTGCGCTCCAAACCGCTCGACTGCGGGGGCGAGCAGTTCCGCCATCCGCTCACGCATCACCGGGACGTGGCCGTGGGGGTCTTCGGCGTGCTTTAGCTGCGCCATGCGGACCAACCCCCTTCGTGTCCTCGGGTACCAGTTGCGGCTGGGGAGCGTGTAGAGCCCTGCCCGGGGCGGCTGCTCTGATGTCGGGGAAGTACACCAGAGCGCTTCGCACCCCGGACAGAGTCCGTACACGCTCTCCGTGTAGTCGTGTCCACTGCCGGGTAGTCAGCCCTACAGCAAACCGGAGAGAATGTCGTCGTCGTCCGCCGCGGAGAACGCGGCTTCCGTTTCCTGCTGGTAAGCGTTCCAGGACTCGAGGTCCCAGATTTCGAGAAAATCCACCGAACCGATGACCACGCATTCCTTGGAAAGGTTTGCGTACTCACGGTGCGCCGGGGACAAGGTGATCCGGCCCGACCCGTCGAGCGTTTGCTCATCCGCACTGGCAGCCAGGTTGCGGATGAACGCGCGCGCCTTCGGGTTGGTCCGAGACGCCGCCGCGGCCTTGCGGGCCCTAGCGGCAAACTCCTCCCGCGGATACACCGCGAGCGAGTGGTCCTGCCCCTTGGTCACCATCAGACCGTCCGCAAGTTCCTCGCGGAACTTCGCGGGCAGCGTCAGGCGACCTTTGTCGTCCAGTTTGGGAGTGTAGGTTCCCAGAAACATCCGGCGACCTACCTTTCCTTTCACCTTCGGACACGTCTGTGAAGTTTTCCCGGGCGTCGTTCTGGGGTGTGCACGTAGTCAAGATGCACGCCACATCACGCCGCTGCGCCCCACTCTAACCCACTTTCCCCCACTTTGACTACACCGCGCAGAGAAATTCTTGGCGTGCCGTAACATATGCGCAGTTCAAGCGCCTGAAGAGTGTGTGGGGCGCGCTCCCCACCCGAGCACTTCAGAGGCAATGCACGCACCCGTTGTGCACCTCATGAGACGCTTTTTGGCGCATCAATACCCGAGCGCCGCAGCTTCGATCTCGGTAGCGAACGCTGGGTGGGTGCCGGGGTGGGTGAAAGTGGGGAAACAAAAACGCCCTCCGTTCAGGAGGGCGTGGAGGTGGAGGAGACTACTGGCGATCTTCGAACCGGCGGCGGAAGCTCTCCTCCATCGAGACGCTTCGCTGGGATCGAGCTGCGGAAGCCCGGCGAGCTTGTGGGCGAGGGCCCGTCGATGCCGGGGTGCGCAGTGCCATGATCCCGCCCGCCATCATCACACCGAAGCCGAGGACACTGATGATCACGGTCCACACACTCCAGGAAGCGAGAGCAACGCCCGCGAGCAGGAGCACGATACCGAGCACGATGAGCGCGACGCTGCGCATAGTCAGTTGGCCCGCGGGGTTCGCCCGGCCGAGTGCTGGCTCCTGGGCGACAGCATGGCCAAACTGAGGATCCTCCGCGAGCAGCGATTGCTCAATCTCGCGGAGTGCGCGCATTTCTTGCTCAGAGAGTGACACTAAATTCTCACCAGTTCCCGGCCGAAAAGTGGACAGTAATACCTGTGTAACGAACATCGTAGCGCCTTTGTTCCCGCGCTCGGCCGGATCCGACTGCTCACGCAGCGTCATGCCGCCATCGTTCCACCTCCCGGTAGCGAGTCGGAGTAAAACTGACCCGCAAGCGCAACGAGGCGCGCCACCATTGACGGGTCAGGGGATGTGTCAATGCCGGAGGCCGCCCGCGCCCTAGCTGCCGAGAAGGAGGAGAACGTGGCAGCCCACTGTGCCCCCTCCTCACCAGTGAGAGCGAGCTTGTCCCAAGCACTCGTTGGAAGCCGCTTACGCTTCCGCACGATCGGGGATGCTGCATTGCGCGCACCGGCCACGCGCAGTGCGGCCCGGTAGGCGTACTCAAGGGCTAAGTCGTCCCGTCCCGCCTGGAGCTCCACATCAGCTGACGCCAAGAGATCGGCAGCAGCCGTGAAGAAGGTTTCCTCCTTCGACGCTTTCACGCCGTCACCGTATGCCCTGCCTGTCGTTGCCGAAACGACACTCCCCATGATTGCCTCCCATTCACTTCCGCATTCCTTTTGACACACACCCTAAAACAGCCGTTCGACACCACATCTCAAGATTCGCACATGCGTTTGCATCGGGGTTGAAAGTCGCTGGCCAAGTCGCACAAAAGTCGCGCGCGAAGTGGTTCGATGGAGGGGTGTCTGTGGAAATCCGCCAACTCACTCACGCCGAGTTCACCATGCTCACCCCCCAGCTCGTGGATATCTATCTGGAGGCGATGGAGTACTCGCCGGCGATTAGGGGTCAGCGCATCAAGGTGTGGCGCGGGGAGGTTCTGTGGCCGGGGTTTACCGCCATCGTGGCTGTGCAGCAGGGCGCCATCGTCGGTGTGGCGTACGGCTTCCTTGGAGCCCGCGAGAGGTGGTGGGACCGTCAGCTCGTTCGTGCCATGAGGCAGCGCGGCGGCCCGACACCGCAGGACAAGGAAATCCTGCAGGACTACTTCGAAGTGGCCGAAGTCCACGTGTCGCCCGCCTGCCAGGGCCACGGCATCGGCTCCCAGCTCCTTGATGGCCTCTTGGCGCTCGCACCCGCCAGGTGGGCGCTACTGTCCACCCCGGAAGTTGAAGGCGAGGCCAACAACGCCTTCCGCGTCTATCGCAAGTTCGGGTTTTGGGACCTTGCGCGGGACTTTCTATACGACGGCGACACCCGCCCGTTTGCCATTCTTGGCCTCGACCTCACCCAGCGACACTCCGCCTGAGTAGGGTCATTGAGTGTTGACAAGGCCATTTTCTACCCAAGGAGCACGCGACGTGGCTGGAGATGAACTGGGGTTAGGTGGGGTGCCGGAGGCCGTCGAAAAGCATCTTGCGGCGTTTTTTGCGCAGCGTCGGGAGGCTGTTGAGGCGATCGGGCAGCCGGTGGCCGACGCGGTGACGTTCCTTCAACAGTTCGTCCTTGGCGGCGGCAAACGCGTCCGGCCGCGCTTCGGGTGGGCCGGTTTCGTCGGCGGCGGCGGGCTCGAGCGCGGGGAGGAAGATCCCGATGCGGTGATGCGGGCGGTGAGCTCGCTGGAACTTATTCAGGCGTGTGCGCTGGTGCACGACGACATCATTGATGCCTCTGATACCCGCCGCGGCAACCCCACCGTCCACCGCGCCGTCGAAGCGGAGCACGAGCGCGACGGGCTGCGCGGTGACGCCGCCACGTTTGGCACCAACGCCGCGATCCTGCTCGGAGACCTCGCCCTGGCCTGGGCGGAGGACATGTGGCGCTACTCGGGCGTGTCGCTTGCTGCTCTTGAGCGCGCCGCCGAGCCGTGGGTGGGCATGCGCACGGAAGTCATCGGCGGCCAACTGCTCGACATCATGCTTGAGAGCCGCGGCAGCGAATCGCGCGAGCTCGCGCAGCGGGTCAACCGGTTCAAAACCGCCGCGTACACCATCGAGCGCCCGCTCCAGCTCGGCGCCGCCATCGCCGGCGCCGACGATCGGACGATCGCCGCATTCCGCGGCTACGGGCGCGACATCGGCATCGCTTTCCAGCTTCGCGACGACCTGTTGGGCGTCTTCGGCGATCCAGCCGTCACCGGCAAACCCGCCGGCGACGACCTGCGCGAGGGCAAGCGCACCGTGCTCTACGCCACCGCGCTCGAGCTGCTCGAGGGCACCGGGGAGGCGGACGAGCTGCGCGCCGGCATCGGCACGGCCACCAACTTTGCCCAGTTGGAGCGCATGGCTGACATCATCCGCCGCAGCGGCGCAGAGGACGAGGTTGAGCGCCAGATCACCGAGCTCACCCAATCTGGGCTTGCGCACCTTGAGGGGCTTGCGCAACCGGTCGTCGATGCGCTGACGGCACTCGCCCGCACCGCAACCGACCGACGGAAGTGATGCGCGGCCTTCGTGTGGGCCCGGTCGGGCTCGGGGCGATCGGCGCGGTGTTGCTTACCCTCGGCTCCTACGGCGCAGGGGCCACGCGCTACCGCGGCGGAGTGCTGCGCGCCATCGGGCTGGAGCACCTCACTTTCGGCCGCGGGCGGCTGCTTTCGGACATCGTGTTCACCGCCGGGCTTATTGCCCTCGTCGCCGCGTGGGTTTGGCTGTGGCGCACCCGCCCCGGCGCGTCCACGCTGCGCAAAGCGACGTGGGCGTGGGCCGGCCCCCTGGCAGTGAGCGCACCGATGCTGTCGCGCGATGTGTACTCCTACCTCATGCAGGGCGCGATGTTGCGGGACGGGTTCGACCCGTACTCGCAAGGCGCGGCCGTGAACCCGGGCCCGATGCTGTGGGAGGTGTCCCACGATTGGCGCAACACCACCACCCCCTACGGGCCGCTGCACCTCGGTCTAGGCAAGGCGGTGACCGCACTGGTTGGCGATAACGTCACCGCTGGCCTCATCGCCTACCGCGCAATCGCCCTCGCCGGGTTCGCCCTGATCGCGTGGGCGGTCCCCCGACTGGCCATCACCGTCGGTGGTGCACCCAATCTGGCCACCTGGCTCGGCGTGCTCAACCCCGTCATGCTCACCCACCTCATCGGCGGGATGCACAACGAGGCGGTCATGGTCGGCCTTGTCTGCCTGGGCCTCTACCTGTGCCTGCGCATGCGCTACTGCACACCGGGCATTGTCGTGGTGGCGCTCGCGGTGTCCCTCAAAGCCACCGCGGCCGTGGCGTTGCCCTTCATTGTGTGGAAGATGGTGGGACCCGGCAGACACCCGCTTCGCTTCCTCGCGAGCGGCGCCTGGGCAGCCCTTCTCACCGCGGGCGTCATCCAGCTCGTGACCGTGGCCTCCGGCACGACGTGGGGCTGGCTCGCGCAGATCAGCGGCAACTCGAAGGTGATCAACCCGCTCGCGGGCCCCACCCTGGCCGCCGAAGTGCTCACACCGCTGCTTCAGCTTATCGACGACTCCGTCACCTACAACGCAGTCCTCTCCTCCACCCGCACGGCTGCCAGCGTGCTCATGTTGGCCGGTCTTGCTGCCGCGTGGTGGTGGTTTCGGCCACGCCCAGTTGATGACATCGACGGCTACGCAGCGCGCGCCCTGGCGGGCACCACCGCCGCCTACGCCGTGGCGTTTACCACCAACGCGGTGACGCTTCCGTGGTACTACGCCTCGATCCTCTCGCTTGCGGGAACATTCCGCCCGCCGCTGTGGGTCGTCCGTGTCGCGGCGGGTGCCTCGATCGTGGTCGCTTTGGCCTTTACCGGAGACGGCAACCACCGGTTGTACGAGTACTGGTTCCTCGCCCCCGCTGCCGCGGCCGCCGTGGTTGCTGTGAAGTGGTGCCTGCCGGATCCGGCAGGAGTTAGAGCGCCATCGCCTGCGCGCGGCGGATGACCTCGCGCGCCTTCTGCCCGTGCAGGGCATCCACTGGCCGCCCCGGCAGCGACTCATCCTCGGTGAAAAGGAAGGAAAGGATCTCCTCGCCGCTGTAGCCCCCGTCGTACAGCACAGTAATCGCGCCCGAGACGAACTTGCTCAGTCCGTCCTCCCCCAACAGCGCCGCGGGCACGAACTTCTTGCCGCCCTGTTCGTAGACGACAAGTTTGCGGGCGCTGACGTAGTCGTGCACCTTCGTCACGGGGACGCCCAGAACATCGGCGACGTCCGGCATGGGGAGCAAGGTTTCGTTGTCAAGCAACTGCTCAAGATTCGTTTGTGCACTCACGCCGGGTGATTCTACCCTTGGGCGCATGGCATCACTGGCTCCCGGCACCTACCTCGACGACAGATACGTCGTCGACCGCGCCATTGCCCGCGGAGGCATGGCCACGGTGTACCGCTGCGTGGATACGCGTCTCGGCCGCGAGGTGGCAGCCAAAGTCATGCACGAGCAGTACGTCTACGACGAAGTATTTCGCGACCGCTTCCGCCGGGAAGCACGCGCGATGGCGCAGCTGAGCCACCCCAACCTGGTCAACGTGTACGACTTCTCCGCGCAGGGCGACCAGGTGTTCCTGGTCATGGAGCTCATTACCGGCGGTACGTTGCGGGAGCTGCTTGCAGAGCGCGGGCCCATGCCACCGCACGCCGCCACCGCCGTCATGCGCGGGATGCTCACCGGTTTGGCGGTGGCGCACGACAAGGGCATGGTCCACCGCGACATCAAACCCGACAACGTGCTCATTGACACTTCCAGCCGCGTCAAGCTCTCTGACTTCGGCCTCGTGCGGGCCGCCGCCGAAACCACCGCCTCCACCGATCAGATCGTGGGCACCGTCGCCTACCTCTCCCCGGAGCAGGTCAGCGGCGACCCGATTACCCAGGCCTCAGACGTGTACTCCGCCGGCGTCGTCCTCTTCGAGCTCCTCACCGGCCGCACGCCGTTCACCGGCGAGACCCCCATCGCCCACGCCTACGCGCGCCTGCGCGCAGATGTGCCCCCGCCTTCCACACTCATCGCGGGAGTGCCCAAACTTTTCGACGAACTGGTTGCCACCGCCACCGCCCGCAACACCCACGACCGCTTCCGCGACGCCGCGGATTTCTTGGCCGCCCTGGACGATGTAGCCGCGGACCTGGGCCTTCCCGCATACGTCGTGCCAGCACCCAGGAACTCGGCGGCGCACCGGGCTGCGGAGCACCCCACACACTTCGGGTCGCCTCGCGGTACCGACGATGCTGCGCAACGGCGCCTCTTCCCCGCAGACGACGCACCCACCCGCGTATCACCCGTTGCCCCACCGGTACCGACGCCGGCACCCGTAAGGGCAGCCGCGCCCGCACCTGTGCAGGCTCCCGTTCCGGCACCGGCTCAGCCCGCGGCCGTTCGCCCCGAGCGCGCCCCAGAACCGGTGAGCAACCGCTCCGGGATAGGGCTGGTGCTCTACCTCGTGGTCGCCCTGGTCGTCGTGGCGGGAGTGGCGCTGGGTGCGTGGTGGTTCGGCTCCGGCATGTACGGAGAAATCCCCGAACTCATCGCCCCCACCTGGCTGTAAGGGCGGCGGGATTAGTAGCGCAGCATCTCCGCAACGAGGAACGACAGCTCCAGCGCTTGCTCCGTGTTCAGGCGCGGGTCGCACGCTGACTCGTAGCGGCCCGGCAGGTCTACGTCCGTGATGTCTTGGGCGCCACCGAGGCACTCGGTGACATTCTCGCCGGTCAGCTCGATGTGGATGCCGCCCGGGTGCGTGCCCAGGGCGCGGTGCACCTCGAAGAAGCCCTGGACCTCGTCCAGAATCTTGTCAAAGTGGCGGGTCTTGTACCCGTTGGACGCAGTGAAGGTGTTGCCGTGCATCGGGTCGGACTGCCAGATCACCTTGTGGCCCGAGGCCTCCACCTTCTTCACAATGCCGGGCAGGACGTCGCGCACGTTGTCCTGGCCCATACGGATCACCATGGTCAGGCGGCCAGGCACGCGATCCGGGTCCAGCTTCTCGGCGTAGGCCACGGCCTCGTCCGGCGTGGTCGTGGGGCCAAGCTTGATGCCGATCGGGTTGTTGATCATGGCGGCGAAGTTCACATGGAAGTCTTCGATCCCGCGGGTGCGCTCGCCGATCCACAGCTGGTGGGCGGACAAATCGTAGAGTTTGGTCTCGCCGCTGGAGTCCGTCGCTAAGCGAAGCATCGCGCGCTCGTAGTCCACCAGCAGCGCCTCGTGAGACGCGTAGACGTAGGAGGTGCGCAGATGCTCATCGTTCACACCGCACGCATCCATGAAGGCAAGCGAACGGGTGATCTCGCGGGACAGTGCCTCGTAGCGCGCGCCTGCCGGGGAGTTGGAAACGAACTCCTTGTTCCAATCATTGATGTTGTGCAGGTCGGCGGTGCCCGACAGGGTCAGCGCACGCACCAGGTTCATCGCGGCCGAGGAGTTGGCGTAGGCGCGCACCATACGGGCCGGGTCGTGGCGGCGGGACTCCTCAGTCGGCTCCACGCCGTTGACAATGTCGCCGCGGTAGTTCGGAAGCCCGTTGCCGTCAAGGTCAGACGAGCGCGGTTTAGCGTACTGGCCGGCGATACGCGCCAGCTTCACCACCGGCATCGACGCGCCGTAGGTGAGCACCGCAGCCATCTGCAGCAGGGTGCGGATATTGGCGCGGATGTGCGGCTCCGTATTGGACTCAAACGTCTCCGCACAGTCCCCGCCCTGCAGCAGGAAGGCCTTACCGTTAGCGACCTCCGCCAGGTTGGTCTTCAGCTGCTCCACCTCGGGGGCGAGCACCACAGGCGGGACGGATTCGAGGATCTTGCGAACGTAGTCCGCCTGGGTGCGGTCCCACGACGGCTGCTGCTTCGCGTCGCGCGCAATGACGTCTTCGAACTGCGCGTTCAAATCGCCCGGCAAGGGCGGCAGATCGGGCAGGACGTCCTTCGGGATGTCAATTGTCCAACTCACCCGCTAAGTATAAGCACGCGCATCTACCCGCGCGCGACGGCTCCCCTGCGATCAAGCGGCAACGCCTCGGCGCACGCGCGGAATTTGCGCAGGTTGTGCCGGGCGTCAACGAGCGCATCGTGGTTGCCTTCCGGCACCTTGGGCAGTTTCGGCCGACCCGCCATCTGCCAGTACTGCTTCAATTCGCGGGTGTAGCGTGGCAGCTCCTTCGGCAGACCTGCCATGTCACCCCACAGCTGCGCGAAAACAACGTGGTCGTAAGCCCCCACCCAAGCCCACAACTCAGGACCTGTGTTGGCCGCAGTGAGGAAGGCAAATACTTCTCGACGAATCTGCGCCAAGGGCTTCCACGACGCGTCCGCAGGCCCCGGCAATTTGGACAACACGTGGTCTTTCACCCACTGATTTGCCCGCTCCGCGGAAAACTCCGTGGACACCGCGTAGTACTCCCGGCCATCCTCCGCCACGATGCCAATGGAGACCAGCTCGATCGTGCTGCCGTCCTCGATGAACTCGGTGTCGTAGAAGTACCGCATTGCTACTTCCGTCGCGCTCGCTGCTCCGCCCGGATGTCCTCGAGCATTTCGCGTCTCGACGGCCCAAGGTTCCCACCCTGCGGCCCGTTTTTCACCGGCCAGAACATGATCAACGCGACCAACCCGACGGCGACTGGGCCCGCGACCTTGGGCATCCACCCGAGCTGCGACACCACGAGGTAGACCACAACCACCAGGCAAACCAGCCCGACGCGGACAACCATCTTGTTCTGCATCTAGCGGCCCTTTCCAGCATCGCGGTTTGGCTCAGTTCCCGGCGGGTACGTGCCGTGCTGCTCCAAGTGCTTCTTCACCTCGGACGCGTACACATCCACGTACTCCACCCCCACCATTTCCGCGAGACGAGCCGTGCACATATCCGTGAACGGGCGCATGACCTCACGCGAATCCGGGTCAAAGCCGTGCTCCCGAGCCCACGAGTGCGGGTCGATCGGCTCAGAGATGTTGATGCGCACCTTCGCAGGACGGGGAATCTTGGTACCGATCGGGTTCGCGTCGCGCGAGCCGATCATGCCCACCAACACCACGGGAGCACCCGTTTCCATGGCAATGCGTGCTGCACCGGTGCGTCCCTTGAAAATACGGCCGTCCGGGGATCGTGTGCCCTCGATGTAAATACCGAAAACGTCACCGCGGCCAAGGATCTCCGAGGCCGTCTCCAGCAGGTGGCTACCCGCGTCCTTGCTCTCCCTGTCAATCGGCACCTGGCCCACCGACGAGAAAAAGAACTTTTGGATCCTGCCCGACAGGCCGGTGCCCGTGAAGTATTCCTTCTTCGCCGGGAACGTGATTTGCCGCCGAACCATGAGCGGCAGGTAGAAGGAATCCATTACGGCCTGGTGGTTGGAAATCAGCAGCACCGGCCCGTCCTCAGGGATGTGCTCCGCCCCGTAGATACGCGGACGGTTCCACACGACCAGCGGCGGGCCCAGGATGGCCTTGAACAGGGAATACCACTTGTTCTGCATCGCTCGTTTCCCTTCTTAGTGCAGCTCGCGGGCCAAATCAGCGACCCCGATCATACCCGCCCGCGATCCGAGCTCAGCCCGCAGGATCTGCGGGTGCGGGCGGTACGCTGCGCCAACGATGTTTTGCTCCATCGACCTCACTGCGTCATCGAGGAACAGGTCGGCATCCTCCGAAACCCCGCCGCCCAAGACGATGTGCGCCGGGTCGAGCACGTCCGCCACGATCGCCAGCCCTCGGCCGAGCCAGGTGGAGAAGCTGTCGACTGCGGCCACGCCCAGCGCATCCCCGTCGCGCGCAGCCGCCATGATGTCGTGGCCGGTGGCGCGCTTCTCCACCACCGCGCGGTACAGGCCGCAGTGCCAGAACCCGCCCTTTGTGGCCATGTCGATCGCGCAGTCGACCAAGGACGTCCCGGACGCGTAGCGCTCCAGACACCCCTGCTTCCCGCACGAACAGACACGCCCTCCCGGCACCACGGTGATGTGGCCGAACTCAGGGGCGGTGCCAAATGCCCCTCGGTAAATTTCACCCCGGTGCATGAGCGTGGCGCCGATGCCAGTGCCGACGGCAAAGAACACCCACGTGTCCATGTCACGCGCCGCGCCGTAGCGGTACTCACCCCACGCGGCGGCGTTTGCGTCGTGCTCGAGCCGCACCGGCAGGCCAATCGCCTCTTCCAGCTCACGGCGGATCGGCTGATCATCCCGCCACGCCAAGTGCGGAGCAAAGCGGACGAACTCGCACTCCGGGTCGAGGAAACCGGCAAGGGCAACGCCAACCGCGCCTATCTGGTGGCGCGAGCGTAGCTGCTCAACCATGGTCACGATGGCCTCGGTAAGCGCCACCGCCGTGTGCGGTGTCGCAGTCGAGATCACCTCGATGATCGACCCGCGTGCATCCACCACAGCAGCACGAGCGTTCGTCCCCCCGATGTCGAAGCCAACCGTGTATACGGCTGTGTTGCTGGGGTCGCTGGGGTCGCTGTGATCGTTGAGCATGCGCACAGAGCTTAGTCCTGTGTCGGACGTCCCATTAGTACGTCCACGCACCTGTCACCGAGCACTTCCCAGGAATACTTCTTTTGCACGAACGCGCGACCGGCCCTGCCCATGGTTGACCGGAGGTTGTCGTCGAGAAGCAGTCGCGTGATGGCGTCGGCGATGGCGCGCGTATCGCGGCCGTTGACCACGATGCCGCTTTGCGGCGAGACCGCCTCGGGCGCGCCGCCCGAGTCCCCAGCGACCACCGGGATCTCGCAGGCCTGCGCCTCCAAGTAGACGATGCCTAAGCCCTCGAGGTCAAGGCCGCCGCCGCGAGTCCTCGCCGGCATGGCGAAGACGTCAGCCGCTGCGACAATATCGCGCAGGCGCTCTCGCTCAACCCGGCCGGTGAAGGTGACGCCCTCCCCCGCCATGCGGCGCAGGGTTCGCCCGTAATGGCCCTCGCCGACGATTACCAACTGCGCGTTCGGGACTTGCTCGCGGATGAGGGGCAGCGCCTCGATGAGGCGATCCTGGCCTTTGCGCGGCACCAGGCGCGACGAACACACCACAAGTGGTGCTTCCCCCACCCCGAGCGACTGCCGGGTTGCCCAGCGTTGCGCTGCGGTTGCCGGGCGGAAGAAGTCCGTGTCCACGCCCGATGGCAACCCGACATACTCCGGGCGCCGCCCAATGGCCCGCTGGATTCGCCCGAGGGTGTACTGGGAGATGTAGGTGACCACATCCGCGGTATCACCCGCGGCTGAAACGAACCGCCGGGCAATGGGGATCATGGCCCAGCCGACCTCGTGACCGTGCGTCGTTGACACCACCCGCCGCGCACCTGCCCGCTTCGCGCGGCCACCGAGTGCTGCGAGCGGGGCGGTGACGCCGAACCAGACGGTATCGATGTCGTAGTCACGGATAATCCGCGCCATCTTCCTAGCAACGCCGGGGGTGGCGATGAGCACCGGGAACGGCCAACGGATCACCGTATAGTCTTGCTCCGCGTCCCACGCCGCAGATGCCTCAGCGTTCCACGTGGCGGCGAAGACAACAATGGAGTCCGCGCCCTCGCGGTCCACGACTTCCTGGACGAAATCCCTCAAATACGACTGGATCCCTCCGACAACCGGAGGGAAGTCGCTTGTGACAAGCAGCGTGCGCACTAGTGAAACTTAGTACCGCACCGCGCCCTGTACCGGCATGGAGTTCACCGGGACAACCTGGATGGGAATGCCGTAGTCGGAGGAGTGCACGACCATGCCGTTGCCGATGTACATGCCCACGTGCGTCACACCCGGGTAGTAACCGATGATGTCACCGGGCTGCAGCTGGTCCATTGGCACCGGGGTGCCGCCAGCGAGCTGTGCCTGCGACGTGCGCGGGATGCCGATGCCGTTCTGCGCGTACGCCCACACCATGAGGCCGGAGCAGTCGAACGCGTCAGGCCCTGCCGAACCCCAGCCGTAGGGCTTGCCCAGTTGCGCCAGGGCAGCCGCGGCCACGCCCGTCGCCGCAGGCATAGCGATGGTGTCCACGTCGAGCGGGTTATCTTTCAATACCCAACGCTGGCGCTCCACCTCATTGAGCCCGTCGACGCGGCGTTCAATGTCTCGCACCTGGCGGTCGAGATCGGCGCGCTCGCGCTCCAGCTTCGCCCGCTGGGCCTCAAGGGTGTTCTTCGTGTACTGCGCCTCAGCCACCGCGATGTTGGCCTCGTTGGCCTTCTCCGCGGCCTGCGCATTGGCGTCATCCAACTCCGTCAGCGCCTTCTGCGCGTTGCGCGACAGGGAACCAATGAACGCGGAGCGGTCGATCGCCTCCTGCGGGTTGCCAGAATCGAGGGTGGCAAACAGCGCGTCCGACTTCGAAATGCGGTAGCGCGTCTGCGCGATACCGCCGACGTTTTTCCGCTTGCCCTCCGTTTCACCCCGAAGTGCTTCGAGCTGTGCCTTCGAGTCGGCAGCTCGACGGTTCGCTTCTTCGATCTTGCGGGATGTGCCGGCGATCTGGTCTTCGAGGCCCTTGATCTCTTCCATCTTCGCCGTGGCCCTGTGGGAGACGGCGTCCATCTCGCGGATCAGGTCATCGACCTCGTCAGCGTGCGCGGGAGAGGCGCTCACCCCGGACAGGCCCGTCACAGCGGCCATCAGTGCAGCCCTACGGACGAGGACGTTGCGTTTGCGCACAGAATGCTTGCCCACGATTACCTTCTTCGGCGATCATTTCCGGTTATTACAACGTTGAAACTATAGCCCCTCGTGCGGAGAGCTCAAAGCAATCCAGATCCCCGGGACGCAATTTGTGACGCAGGGCGACGGATGTTGCAAAACGGGGTGCACGGAGCCGTCGAAAAGCAAAAGCCCGCCCTGCGAAAGGACGGGCTGACGAATGCTCGGCGCGGCGTTAGAAGCGAACCACCGAGTGGATCGGCATCATGTACAGATCGCGGTAGCCCACCGGGATACCGGAGTTGAGCGCGTCGATGATCTGGCCGTTGCCAGCGTAGATAGCAACGTGGGATGCGCCACCGTAGTAGACCACGATGTCGCCGGGCTGGATGTCGTTGAGCGAGACGCGCTGGCCGGCCGAAGCCTGAGCCTGGGACGTACGCGGGATGGACTTGCCAGCCTGGGCGTAGACCCACGAGGTGAAACCGGAGCAGTCGAACGCGTTCGGGCCTGCGGCGCCGTAGACGTACGGGGAGCCGATCTTGGACTTCGCAATCTCAACGATGGTCTGGCCAACAGGCTTCGGCGCGGGAGCCGGAGCCGGAGCCGGGGCAGCTGCGGGAGCCGCGTAGGCCTGTGCGGGCTGCGGAGCGGGCGGCAGCACCTGGCGCTCGACATTGGCGATGAAGTCGTTGAAGGCCGGCACAGCCTGGACGCCCGGCAGCGCGCGGACACCGGCGATGGCTGCGCGGACGTCGCCATCGGCGTTGGCGCCAGCAAGGGACGGGATCCAAGCGTCGATGCCCGGGATGGCGGCGATGCCCGGAACGTTCTCAATACCCGGAATCTGGACTGCAACCGGGGTGTTCGGGACCCGGACCTCAGCCGCGGATGCGGTGGTCGGGGCGATCAGGGAAGCGCCTGCAACAACGGCGGTCGTTGCGGCTGCCGCGCGCACTGCGGCGGTGGTGTTCTGGCGACGGTGCTTAGCCACTGTAAGTCTCTCCATATCTTCTCTGCGCCAACCGGGTTAGCTGTCGGGCGGGCTTTTGAGAATCAGCCCAGGATCGCTCGCGATCTCTGCCCCACGGGAAGTTGCCTTCCACTGCGGTTCCCCGGCCCTTCACCTTTCGCACCCGGGAGGGCACTTGAGTGAAGTCACGGCTTATATGTTGTTCTCGTACATGCTTCCAACGGCTGTTGTCGCAATGTCTCGATTAGGTTACGAAACGGCAACAAGGGTGTCCAACCGCCACGCCGTTATCGTTCTGTTATTTCTTACCGGGTCGCCCAGTGCACGGAATCCTGAGCGGGCGGGCAGCAGCCGATCGGATGTTGTCTACTGCCGACTTACCGCATCTGGCCTGCACTTTTATAGAAAAATAGCGCTGCGCCACTGGGTTTATGAAAGTGCTAGACAACCAGATTCTTCAAGATAATGTGACCTTGAGCACAGCGGGGGTTTACACGGCTGTTACAAACGAATAACGCCCCCTCCGCGTTGCGGAAGGGGCGCTATCTACGTCAGCGCTTAGTGGCTGCTCTCGTGCGTAGCATCGCGGTCGGTTGCGTGCTTGGTCTCCTCGAGCGCACGCAGCGTCTCCACCTCTTCGTGGTGGTACTCGCGCTGTGCGTCGCGGACACGCTCAGTGACACCGAGCTCCGCCGGGGCGAAGGTGCCCACAGTCTCGGAGTCTGCGAAACCGAGCTGGTTCATCTGCTTCGGCACGCGGCCACCGCCGTACTCCAGCGGCTCCGGGTGGCCGTGCGCGTCCACCGGGCCGAGCGGCTGGTGAATCTCCACGAACGCACCGTTCGGCAGGCGCTTGATCACACCGGTCTCGATACCGTGCTCGAGCACCTCTCGGTCAGAGCGCTGCAGGCCAATGCAGAGACGGTAGGTGATGAAGTACGCGAGCGGCGGGAGGATGATCAGACCGATGCGGCCAACCCAGGTCATCGCGTTCAGCGAGATCTGGAAGAAGTGCGCAACGTGGTCGTTACCACCGGAGATCGTCAGCAGCAGGAAGAACACCAGGCCCATGACGCCGATGCCGGTACGAACCGGGACGTCGCGCGGGCGCTGCAGCAGGTTGTGGTGAGCGTCGTCCTTAGTAATGGCCTTCTCGATGAACGGGTAGGTGATCAGCAGGATGACCATCACCAACGCCATCAGGACAACCCAGAATGCGCCCGGGATGGTGTAGCGGCCGAGGTAGAGCTCCCACGCCGGCATGACACGGGCAGCACCGTCAGTCCACAGCATGTAGATATCCGGTTGGGAACCAGCGGAGACCTGCGACGGGTTGTACGGGCCGAGGTTCCAGATCGAGTTGATAGAGGTAAGACCAGCCATGAGTGCGAGCACCGCGAAGGTGACCATCATGAAGCCGATCGCCTTCAGCGCGAACACCGGCATGATGCGCAGGCCGATCACGTTGTTCTCGGTACGGCCGGGGCCAGGGAACTGGGTGTGCTTCTGGAACCAGACGAGCAGAAGGTGCGCACCAACGAGTGCCAGGATGATGCCCGGCAGCACGAGCACGTGCAGGATGTAGAAACGATCCAGCATGAGGTCGGACGGGAAGTCGCCGCCGAACAGTGCCCAGTGGATCCAGGTACCGATGATCGGGATGGACAGGATAATGGCGGACATGATTCGCAGACCCACGCCGGAGAGCAGGTCATCCGGCAGGGAGTAGCCCATGAAGCCCTCGATCATGCCGAGCAGCACCAGGGTGACACCGATGAGCCAGTTCGCCTCACGCGGGCGACGGAACGCGCCGGTGAAGAAGATGCGCATCATGTGAGCGAACATTGACATCATGAACATCAGGGCCGCCCAGTGGTGCATCTGGCGGACGAACAGACCGCCACGCACATCGAAGGACAGATCAAGTGCCGTTGCGTAGGCGCGAGACATCTCCACACCGTTGAGCGGCAGGTACGCGCCGTCGTAAATGACCTTCGTAATCGAAGGATCGAAGAACAGCGCGAGGTAGACACCGGTCAGGATCAGGATGATGAAGCTGTACAGCGCCATCTCACCGAGCATGAAGGACCAGTGGCTCGGGAAGACCTTGTTCAGCTGCGGGCGAAGTACACCGGCAACGGTGTAGCGCGAATCAACGTTGTCCGCGACTTTTCCAAGTTTCGTACTCATTAGGACTGACGCTCCCAGAATGCCGGGCCAACGGGCTCAATGAAGTTGCCGTTAGCGATGAGGTAACCATCTTCGTCAACCGTCACAGGCAGCTGCGGCAGAGCACGTGCGGCCGGGCCGAAGATCGGCTTGCCGTACTGCAGCGCATCGAACTGCGACTGGTGGCACGGGCACAGGATGCGGTTGGTCTGAGCCTCGTACAGCGAGGTCGGGCAACCGATGTGCGTGCAGATTTTGGAGTAGGCGTAGTAGTCGCCGTAGTGGAAATCTTCCTGACCATCGCGCTCGATAACCCGCTTCGCGTCCTGAGAGCGCAGGCGGATAAGCATCACGGCGTTGCGCGGACCGTGGATGGAGTGCATGTGGTTTTCGTACACGTCGCGATCCGGGTTGTAGTCCGCGCCGTCGTTGACGTCGTCCGGGTACAGCGGGAACACCGTCTCCATCGCGGCCGCCGCCAGATCCTCCGGGCGCATACGCACCAGGCGGGAGACACCAGCAGTGCTGTAGTGCGCGCCGCCGGTCCTCTCGTGCAGCTCGGCGATGGCACCAGTGTCGCGGCCCAGGTAAACCTTGACGCCCTGATCCTGGATGGTCCAGCCGTGGGTCCACAGCGTGCCGTCGCCGTGGTAGCCCAGCGGGTGACGCTCCTTCCACGGGTTCTTGATCAGGCCGCCGAGCGGCGCGATCACCGTCAGGCCGGCAAGCACGGCGGAGGTCCCCAGCAGACCCTGCATTACTTTACGACGACCAAGGGTCGAGGTCTCCCAGGCGTCGTTAAGCAGAGCGGTGGTGGTGCGGCGGTCGAGCTCGCTCGAGCGGCCGTCGTGGCGCACCTGCACCGAAATCTCCTCGGGCACGAACTTCTTCACGTACTGGACAATCGCGATGCCCAGCGAGCCGAGGGAGAGGCAGGAGGTCAGACCCAGAAGCGGGGTGTAGGCGGTGTATGTCCACAGGCCCTCGTCGCCGTGGAACTTCGGCTGCCACGGCCAAAACAGGTAGATACCGATAAACGCGAGCGCGCCGATGATCGACAGCACGAGCCACACGTTCACGTTGCGCTCGGCCGACTTCTCGCGCGGGTCGTCCTTGACCGGGAAGCGTTCCTTGCGGTACGCGACGGTGACGTCGTCGAGTTCCGTACCAAGTGCCGCGAGCTCCGCATTGTTCATGCGGTCGAGCTCTTCAGTCGTGTAATTCTTCTTCACATCACTCATGAGCGGGATCCCATCCACATAGCAGCGGCAGCGACAAGGGTGATACCGATGATCCACATCGCCATACCTTCAGAAACCGGGCCGAGGCCACCGAGCGACCAGCCGCCCGGGCTCGGGGTTTCCTTCGTGGACTTGATGAAGGCGATGATGTCCTTCTTCTCGTCCGCCGACAGCTGACGGTCGGAGAACTTCGGCATGTTCTGCGGGCCGGTGAGCATGGCCTGGTAAATCTCCTGCTCGTTCGCAGGATCCAGGTGCGGGGCGTACTTACCGGACGACAGCGCACCGCCGCGGCCGGTGAAGTTGTGGCAAGACGCGCAGTTCAGGCGGAACAGTTCGCCGCCGCGAGCGACGTCGGCTGCCTGGATCTGACCGTTGTAGTCCTTGCCGCGAAGCTCCTCCATAGCCAGGGTGCCGTCCTCGTTGTACACGAGCTCCGGGCCACCACCGTTGGCTGCGACGTACGCAGCCAGCGCGAGGGCCTGGGACTCGGTGTAGCGCGGGCGCTTGCGCTCTGCCTGTGCGTCGTTGGACATCATCGGCATACGGCCGGAGTTGACCTGGAAGTACACGGCGCCCGCGCCGGTACCGATGAGCGACGGGCCGCGGCCCTCAACGCCCTGCAGGTTCGCGCCATGGCAGGTGATGCAAGCGACGTCGTAGATGTCCTTGCCCTCCTGGATGACGGCCTGCTCATCGCGCTGAGCGGAAGCAACCTGCGCGTTCGGGGTGAATGCGGATGCGAGCAGGCCCGCACCGGTCAACCCCAGCGTCAGCGCGGCCGCGCCGGCCACGGTGCGCTGCGTCTTGCGGACGCGGCGCTTCTTGTTGGGTGTGTTTTCCATTGTGTTCCCTTTAGCAACTAAGCATTAGATGGTCTTCGGAGCTCCAGTGGTGAGCCCTGCGGACCGAACTACTGGACGAGGTAGATCGTGATGAACACGCCGATCCAGATGGCATCGACGAAGTGCCAGTAGTAGGACGTCACCATGGCCGCAGTTGCCTGGGCCGGGGTGAACTTGGACTTGGCCACGCGCAGCAGGACCACGACGAACGCCAGGATGCCGGCGGTCACGTGCAGCATGTGGAAGCCGGTGATGATGTAGAACACCGAGCCGTACACGCTGGCCTGCGGGGTCACACCGTGCGTCGCCATCTCAGCCCACTCGTACGCAACGAGACCGAGGAAGATTACGCCCAAAGCGATCGTGACCGTGAACCACTTACGAAGGCCGAAGACGTCACCCCTCTCTGCCGCGAACACGCCGAACTGGGAGGTGAAGGAGGACGCAACGAGCACCACCGTAATAATGCCCCCGAACAGGACATTCAGGTGCCCGGTCTGGGTGTCCCAGTCCCCTGCTGCCATGCCGTTTGCGCGCGAGGTGAAGTACATCGCGAACAACCCGGCGAAGAACATCAATTCCTGGGCGAGGAACGCGATCGTGCCCACGCTGACCATGTTCGGCCGGTTCAGCGCAGCAACACGATTCTGCGGTGTCGCCATCTCTTGGTTATTTACTGCGGTCGTCACGGATGTGATTATTCCCCATCCGGAGCTGATATTCATCTCACTCACCCCCGAAATTTTCCTGGACATTGGCCGACAACCTGCACGTATGTACCGATAGCGCGCTCAGAGAAAGTTTTTTCGTTCACAGGGAACTTTTCACCCTGCCAATCCGACGGACATCGGTGCAGGTCATTGCGTTTGCCCTTCCCCCGGCCCGTTCTCGAGCCCCGCGGCACCCGCAACGAGCTACCGCTTACCGACGAGCCCCCGGTTCCCGAATGTGCTGCATCTCACAAGCGTTGCTGGGCCTTTCCGGGGGCCTCAACTTTTGATTGACCCCCGGCCGTCGAAAAGCAAAAAGCCCCTTCCCAGGAGGAAAGGGGCGCTGCCTCGCGAAGGCTGCGAGACCGCAGGTTAGTGCTTCTCGCGCGGGATGCCGTACTGCAGGTTGAGCTGCGTGGTCGTCCACACGAGCATCACGCCGCCGATGGCGACCAGCCACAGCTGCCAGAAGGCGACGCCCAGGCCGAAGAGCATGATCGAGCCAGACATTGCGAACGGCCAAATGGAGCTCGGGGAGAAGAAGCCCAGCACACCGGCGCCGTCTTCGATCTCCGCCTCTTCCCAATCCTCGGGGAGGATGTCCATGCGGCGCTCGGTGATGTTGAGGTACCCAGCGAGCATGAAGGAGAAGACCGCTGCCAAAACGAGGCCGACCGCGCCGATCCACTCGACACCGAACAGGTAGGCGTCCTCGCCGATCCAGCTGGTCGCGAGGATGTAGAACACTCCCATCAGCCCGAGGAAGGTGCCGATGGCGTAGAAAACTTTAGAACCGGTTCCCATGGCTACGTTCTCTCTTTCTTAGACGTTCTGGTTCGGGTCGACCGTGTTCACGCCGTCGCGGGTGCCAAGGCGATCACTGATGAACGGGCGGGTGGAGGTAGCGTACGGTGCTTCACCGATCGCGCGCAGAGCCTCGGAGTTCGGGATCTCCGGGTTGTCGATGCGGAACTGCATGTACTGTGCGAACTTCTCCGGCGACACAGCGCGGACCTCGAAGTTCATCATTGCGTGGTAGGTACCGCACATCTCGGCACAGCGGCCGACGAAGGCGCCCTCTTCCTCGATCTTCTCGATCTGGAATGCGCGCTGCTGCTGGTTCGACTCCGGGTGGGCGTACACGTCGCGCTTGAACAGGAACTCCGGAACCCAGAACGCGTGGTTCACATCGCCGGAAGCGAGACGGAACTCGATCGCGGTGTCGGTCGGCAGCACCAGCACAGGAACCTCTTCCGTGGTGCCAATGGTCTCGATCTCGTTGAAGTTCAGGTAAGACAGGTCACCCATCGACGTGCCGTGAATCGGGTTCGCGTTGTGCATGTCTTCCGGGTCGTGCTTGGTCTTCTCCGCGTTCGCCTGACGCTCCTCGTCGATTCCCTTGTACGCCTGGCCATTGTCGGTGAACTCGCCGTCCACCTCTGCGTAGCCGAACTTCCAGTTCCACTGGTAGCCGGTGACATCAACCGTGACCTTCGGGTCCTTATCCAGCGCCGTCGTGCGGGTCTGGGCCTGGACGGTGAAGAAGAACAGGACCATGACGATGACGATGGGCACGACCGTCAGCATGAGCTCGAGCGGAACGTTGTACTGCAGCTGCTTCGGGAACTCGCCTGCCCCTTGCTTCTTGCGAGCCTTCCCGTTCCAACGAACAATCGCCATGATGAACAGGCCCCACATGATGAAGCCGATGATCCATGCGGCCAACCACACCCAAACCCAGAAGTTGTACATCTGGGTGCCTTCCGGGGTGACCGGGTCGGGCCAGCCCATGTCCAGCACGCGAGCGAGCCCGTCCGGCGCTGCGACATCGCAACCGGTGAGCGCGAAGCTGCCAAGCAGGAGCGAGCCCGCGACGCCAAGCTTTTTGGCGAAGCCGCGGTTTACTTCCTTATCCACGTGTGTCTGCCTTCCTGTCCACACTTCATCTACCGAATATTCCAAGCGTCGGCGCATACCGGTGCCAGAACATTCCTACGTGGTCAGAATAGTTCAATCGGCGCAGCTCGTTGGAATCTCCGCCAGATGCCCCTTTGCTGGGCCCCCTGCCCTGGCACCGGGAGCCGTTTTCCCTCCAAACATGATCCCCGTGCTGGGGCTTCCGTGACCCGGGGTGGGAAGTCAGTTTGCGCCAGCCGATCCCGTGCGGGTTATTCATCCATTAGTTGGCCCCCTTATGGGGCACGGCAAAAGGTGGAGGTGCTGGCGGTGAGTCCGGTTCGCCCGCAGCGCGGCCGAAACCCTATTGTTGAAAGCTACGCCAAGGCGTCCGGAACGAAATCCGGACGCACCTTATATATAGGAGAGGTTTCGACAACGATGTGCGGCCTTTTAGCCATGCTGGCAGCCAACTCGGACGCCCAGAACTACGTCGCCGCTGCCGAGCGCGCTCTACCGTGTATGTACCACCGCGGACCCGATGCGGCCGGGACGTGGAACGACGATGATGCCGTGTTCGGGTTCAACCGGCTCGCAATCATCGACCTCGAGCATTCCCATCAACCGCTGCGCTGGGGCCCGGCCGACAATCCCGAGCGTTACGCGCTGACCTTCAACGGCGAGATATACAACTACGTCGAGCTGCGCGAGGAGCTCGCCGCCGCTGGCTACACCTTCAATACCGAAGGCGACGGCGAGCCGATCGTGGTGGGCTACCACCACTGGGGAGCAAACGTGGTCGAGCACCTGCGCGGCATGTTCGCCTTCGTCATTTGGGACACGGAAACGCGCACGATGTTCGCGGCCCGCGACCAGTTCGGCATCAAGCCGCTCTTCTACGCCACCACGGAGAAGGGCACCGTCTTCGCCTCCGAGAAGAAGTCGATTCTGGAGATGGCGGGCGAGCTCGGTCTCGGCCTGGAGCTTGACCGCCGTGCGATCGAGCACTACGTCGACCTGCAGTACGTGCCGGAACCGGAGAGCCTGCACGCCGAAATTCGGCGCGTCGAATCGGGCTGCACGGTCACGCTCAAACCGGGCGGCGAAGTCCACTCGGACCGCTACTTCAAGCCCACCTTCCGCCCCACCCAGGTGGTGAAGGGCCACGAGCAGAAGCTCTTTGACCGGATTGCCCGCGCGTTGGAAGATTCCGTCGAAAAGCATATGCGTGCCGACGTCACCGTAGGTTCCTTCCTCTCCGGCGGCATCGACTCCACGGCGATTGCCGCGCTGGCGAAGCGACACAACCCGGACCTGCTGACCTTCACGACCGGTTTTGAGCGCGAGGGCTATTCCGAGGTGGACGTGGCCGCGGAGTCAGCCGCCGCGATCGGTGTGGAGCATATTGTGAAGATCGTGTCCCCGGAGGAGTACGCGGACGCGATTCCGAAGATCATGTGGTACCTGGATGACCCGGTGGCTGATCCCTCGCTGGTGCCGCTGTTCTTCGTGGCGCAGGAGGCGCGCAAGCATGTGAAGGTCGTGCTCTCCGGAGAGGGCGCGGATGAGCTGTTCGGCGGCTACACCATTTACAAGGAGCCGCTCTCGCTCGCCCCCTTTGAGAAGTTGCCGGGTGCGCTCAACCGCGGCCTGAACCGCTTGAGCCGCGTGCTGCCGGATGGTGTGAAGGGCAAGAGCCTGCTCGAACGCGGCACCACCCCGATGGAGGAGCGCTACTACGGCAACGCCCGATCCTTCAACTGGACGCAGTTGCAGCGGGTGCTGCCCTGGGCGAAGCCGGAGTGGGACCACCGCGAGGTCACCGCTCCGATCTACGACGCCTCCACTGAGATGGATCCGGTGGCCCGCATGCAGAACCTGGACCTGTTCACCTGGATGCGCGGCGACATCCTGGTCAAGGCCGACAAGATGAACATGGCCAACTCCCTCGAGCTGCGCGTTCCCTTCCTGGATAAGGAAGTCTTCGAGGTCGCGCAGACGGTGCCGTCGCACTTGAAAATTGCCAACGGCACCACCAAGTACGCGCTGCGCAAGGCGATGGAACAGATCGTCCCGCCGCACGTGCTGCACCGCAAGAAGCTCGGCTTCCCGGTGCCCATGCGCCACTGGCTAGCCGGCGACGAGCTTTACGGCTGGGCGCAGGACACTATCCGCGAGTCCCAGACCGACGACATTTTTGCCAAGGACCAGGTCCTGGAGATGCTGAAGGAGCACCGCGACGGTGTGTCCGATCACTCCCGCCGCCTGTGGACGGTGCTGGCGTTCATGATCTGGCACGGCATCTTCGTGGAGCACCGCATCGATCCTCAGATCGAGCACAAGGACTACCCGGTTCAGCTGTAATGGCTGCGAAAATCTGGCGGGCGCTCGGCGTTATGGCGATCGCCCTTCTGGTGCTCGCCGGCGTGGCCCTCTACTTCTACGGCCCCGTCCTGAGTGCGAAACTCACAGGCACCGCGCGATTTTTGGGCACCGACACGCCGAAGCGCTACACCCAAACGGTGCTCGAGCTCACCGATCTCGGGGTGTACGCGGACTCCCCCGAGTATGCCGCGGCCCGTGCGGCAGCGCTGGATGCAGCCTCAGCCGCCTCGAGCCGCGAGGAGCTTTACCCGCTTATCGACGCTGCCGTTTCAGCCGCCGGCGGCAAACACTCAGCGCTATTGCGCCCGGGCGAGGAAAGTGGCGAATCTCAGGACGAGAAAGGGCCGGACTCCTCCGCTGACGTGGAAATCGACGGCCAGGTAGCAATTGCCACCGTGCCGGCCATTTCCCGACACGACGACGGGCAGCGTTACGCCGATGCCCTCGGCGCCGGACTCGCTTCCGCGCGGGACCAGGGCGCCTGCGGCGCAATTGTGGACCTGCGCGGAAACACCGGCGGCAACATGTACCCAATGCTCGCCGGCGTGTCTCCGCTCCTGCCCGACGGGCCCGCCTTCTTCTTCCGATTCGGGGCGGGAGAAACGGCGATCGAGGTCGAGGGAAACTCCATCTCGCCGACAGGCATGGCGCTGAGCGAGCCGGCAGGCAAGTGGGAAGCGCCCGTGGCGGTGCTGGTGGACGAGAACACGGGTTCGTCCGGCGAGGCGGCAATGCTGGCGTTTCGTGGCCTGGATCGCTCGCGCAGCTTCGGCTCCCCCACCGCCGGGTACGCGTCCTCGAACTCTGCGTTCGACTTCCCCGACGGCTCGGTCCTCGTGATCACACAGGCCTGGGACAAGGCCCGCACCGGTGAGGTGTTCGGGGAAGATCCCGTGCCGCCGGACACCGATGCACCCGGAGATACGGCAATGCCCGCAGCCAAAGAGTGGCTGCGGGCAGAGTACGGCTGCAAGTAGCCGTCGAAAAGCAAAAGCCCCTTAGTTGAAGCTGTCGCCGCAAGCGCAGGCAGAGCCCGCGTTCGGGTTGTCGATGGTAAAGCCCTGCTGCTCGATGGTGTCAGCGAAGTCAATTGTCGCGCCCATCAGGTACGGCACGCTCATCTTGTCCACGACGAGGCGCACGCCGCCGACCTCGTCAGCCTTGTCGCCGTCGAGGTCGCGGTCGTCGAAGTACAGCTGGTAGCGCAGGCCTGCGCAGCCACCCGGCTGCACGGCGATACGAAGGGACAGGTCGTCGCGGCCTTCCTGATCAAGCAGTGCCTTGGCCTTTGCCGCGGCAGCATCGGTGAGGTTTACGCCGGTGGTGGATGCCGGTGCGGTCATTGCATACTCCTTTGAATGCTGACGGATCTCAAACGTGTCTAAAGCGTGCGGCCCATGCTACTCGCTGAAGCGGCGAGGAGGTAAGGGCATGCTCACTACAGCGGGTGCAACACGCGCGAGGGGCAGCATATTCCCGCCCGCAGCCAGCCTTGTAGCCTAGGGGGCGTGAAACTTCCCTGGCAGAAAACCGAGCAATCCTCCGAGGCGGCGGAAGCCACCAGCGGCTCGACGAAGGTCGACCTGCCCAAGGCCGAGCCCAAGGTTGAGGCGGAGCAGCAGCCGAAGAAGACCCCCAAGGGGTACACGCCCCCGAAGGGGCGCCCCACCCCGAAGCGCCACGATCAAGAGGTTGCTCGCGGCGTGATCCGTGACCCGAATGCGCTCACCCCTGCCCAGCAGTCGCAGAAACGCAAGGAACTCAAGGCCACCATGTCGAAGGATGAGTGGAAGGCCTACAAGAAGCAGGAGCGCCAGGAAAACCGGGCGCGCAACGACGCGCTGCAGGCCAAGATTGACGCCGGCGACGAGCGCTACCTCACCGACCGCGACCGCGGGCCGGTGCGCCGCTACGTACGCGACTGGGTGGATGCACGCCGCTTCTTCAACAACTACGCCATGCCCGCCGCGCTTGTGCTCCTTGTGATCATGCTGATCGGTACATGGCTGCCACGAGTGTCCGCAGTCCTCTCGCTGTTGTCGATGCTGTTCATCCTGATCATCTTGGTCGAGGGCATCTACATCGGCTCCGCCGCGAACAAGGCCGCCAAGAAGAAGTTCCCGGATGCCGATACCGGCTTTGGCCTGGGCATGTACGCGTTCTCCCGCGCGACCCAGCCGCGTAACTGGCGCACCCCGAAGCCGCAGGTTGCCCTCGGAACAAAGGTGTAACTCCCGTGGCTGTGTCGTTTCCCGCCGTCGATTCCCCGGCCGAATCCAACGGGCTGCACGTCGCTGAGGCCCTCGCCGACACCCCGCAAGGAACGTCGCTGGGCAGGCTCGGTGCGATGGGTGCGTGGATGGCTGCTGTGCAGGGCCGCGACGTGCCCGTCCCGTTCACGAACCCGCGGGCGATTGTCGTTGCGGGGCACCACGGAATTGCGCAGCGCGGGATTTCCGCGTGGAAACCCGAAGATGGCGCCGCCCAGGCAGCAGAGGTCGCAGCTGGGGGCGGCCCGGTCAACGCTGCCGCGCGACTCGCGGGCGCGAGTGTCCGTCTCATCGACGAATACCTTGCCACTCCCACCGGGTGCATCGATGTCGAACCAGCAATGTCGCCCGAGGCGCTGGCCGAAGCCATCGCTCACGGCGCGGCCACGGCCGATCGCGACATTGACGGCGGCGCTGACCTCATCATCCCCGGCGACATCGGGCCCGGAAACAGCGCCATAGCCGCCACCGTCTACGCCACCTTCACGGTCACGGAACCCGTGCTCGCCATCGGCCGCGGCAGCGGCATCGACGACAACACCTGGAAGACCAAGGTCACAGTCATCCGCGACGCGATGTTCCGCACGCGCAACTTCCGCTCCGACACCGAGCGGGTTCTCGCGGAGCTCTCCGGCCCCGACTTCGCGTTCCTCGTCGGCCTCATCGCCCAAAGCGCGGTACGCAAAACGCCCGTGCTTATCGACGGTGTGTACGTCGCCGTCGCCGCCTACGTGGCCGAGCGGCTCGCCCCCGGGACGAAGCGCTGGTTGTTGGCCAGCCAGTTGTCGGCTGAGCCCGCTCACGCCGGCTGCATGCAGGCCCTCGAGCTCACCCCGGTGCTGGCCCTGGACATGGCCACTGGTCAAGGCACGGGGGCGCTGGCCGCGCTGCCGCAGCTCAACCTGGCCGCTGAGCTGGTCAGCGAGGCGCTAGGCCTGGAGTAGGACCGTGTTCCAGCCGTGGGTGTCCTCGACCTCCCCGGTCTGGATGCCACGCAGGCGCTCGCGCATGGCCATGGTGATCTCACCGGCCTCGTTGTTGTTCACGGTGAACTCGCCGTCCTTGCTCTTCACCGTTCCCACCGGAGTGATCACAGCCGCCGTGCCGCAGGCCATGGTTTCGGTGATCGTGCCCTCTTCGGCACCGTTTTGCCACTCCTCCACCGTGACCTTGCGCTCCTCGGTGGCGTAGCCCAGGTCCTCGGCGACCTGCAGGAGAGACTTGCGGGTAATGCCCGGCAGGAGCGAGCCGGAGAGCTCGGGGGTGATAATCTTCGCGTTCTCGCCCGCCCCTTCAACAAAGATGAGGTTCATGCCGCCCATCTCCTCCACGTACTTGCGCTCGCAGGCGTCGAGCCACACGACCTGGTCGCAGCCCTTCTCCTGCGCCTGCGTCTGCGCGAGCAGGGAGGCCGCATAGTTGCCCGCGAACTTCGCCGCCCCGGTGCCACCGGGGGCTGCGCGGACGTATTCGTGGGAGATCCACACGCTCACCGGCCTGATTCCGCCCTTGAAGTAGGCACCGGCGGGCGAGGCGATGATGAAGAAGGTGTAGCTGGAGGAGGGCTTCACACCCAGGGTTTTCTCCGTGCCGATCATGAACGGCCGCAGGTACAGGCTCGCTTCGCCGCCGGCAGCCGGCACCCACTTCTCGTCGATCGCCACCAGCTGTCGCACGGCCTCCAAAAACAGCTCGTCCGGCAGCTCGGGCATGGCCATGCGCTCAGCGGAGTTACGCATGCGCTCGGCGTTCTGCTCCGGCCTGAACGCGGTGATGGTGCCGTCGGAGTGGCGGTACGCCTTCAGGCCCTCGAAGATCGCCTGCCCGTAGTGGAAGACGTTGGACGCCGGGTCCAGGGTCACCGGCTCGTAGGCGCGAACCTGGGCATTGTGCCAGCCCTCGTCCTCGGTCCATTCGATGGAGACCATGTGGTCGGTGAACTCCTGACCGAACGCAGGGTTTTCCAGAATCTGCTCCCGCTGCGCGTCGGAGGCCGGGTGTGTGGACGGTGTGATTGCGAATTCGAGGTCAGCCATGCGCACGAGGTTACTCCCCGACCCGACACGGATATGTGGAACATGGCGCCGGGGTATCGTGGCCCGCATGATTTTCGATGTCTCACTCCCCGCACGCGGCACCACCCTCCGCACCGAGTTCGCCACCGACGCCCCTGCCGACGCCATCCGGATCGTCCCGGTCGCCAGCGGCGACGAGGGCCTTGAACTGCCGGTGACCACCCTGGGCACCCCGGGGCTGTATGAGGCCCTGAACGCGCTCGGTGCCAAGGGCAAGGCTGGCGAAGTCACCCGCGCGCTCGTGGACGGCACCGTTTTCATCGCGTTCGGCCTCGGCGACGCCGCCGACATCGATGCCGAAACCGTCCGTCGAGGTGCCGGTGCTGCCGCCCGCAGTCTTAAGCCCGGCGAGCAGGCCGCGATCTCCACAGAGTTCGGCGTCGCCGCCATCGTGGAAGGCCTCCTCCTCGGCAGCTACGCCTACGCGGGCTTGAAGTCGGGCTTGAAGTCGGGTTTGAAGTCGTCGGAACAGGAAGAACCCGCTCAGGTGACCGTGCTGACGGTGACGGCAGAGGACGCCGACACGCAGCGCGCGGAATACGTCCGCGCGGTGGTGGTCACCGATTCGGTCAACCTCGCCCGCGACCTGGTCAACACCCCATCGAACTTCCTCTACCCGGAGGCCTACGCCAAGGTCATCGGCGAGGCCGCGGCTGGCATCGACGGACTGTCTGTCGAGGTGCTGGATGAGGCGCAGCTGGAGGAGCAGGGCTTCGGTGGGATCCTGGCCGTGGGCCGGGGATCTTCCCGCCCGCCGCGTCTTGTGCATCTGAGCTGGGCGCCGGAGGGCGCGACCACCCGCGTGGGCCTGGTGGGCAAGGGCATCACGTTTGACACCGGCGGCATCTCGCTGAAGCCCGCGGCGAAAATGGAGGACATGATCTCCGACATGGGTGGATCTGCCGCCCAACTCGGGGCGATCCTCGCCGCCGCGCGCCTTGGCGTGAACTTGCGCATTGACGCCTGGTTGCCCCTGGCGGAAAACATGCCTTCCGGCACCGCGACCCGCCCCGGCGACGTCATCACCCACTACGGCGGCACGACGAGCGAGGTCATCAACACCGACGCCGAGGGCCGCCTCGTCCTCGCCGACGCCATCGCCCGCGCTTGCGACGACGACCTCGATTACCTCATCGAGGCCGCGACGCTCACCGGCGCGCAGCTGGTCGCGTTGGGCACCCGCACCTCCGGCGTCATGGGGTCGGATGAGCTGCGCGACCTCATCGCCGAGACCGGCCGCGAGGTCGGCGAGCCCGCCTGGGCAATGCCGCTGCTTGAGGAGCAGGAAGAGGAGCTCTCCTCCCCTATCGCCGACATCCGCAACACGCACAACGCCCGCACCGGCGGGATGCTCTTCGCCGGCCTCTACCTCTCCCGCTTCGTCACCGAGGGCACGCAGTGGGCCCACATCGATATCGCCGGCCCCGCCTGGAACGGCGGCGGCGCGTACGGCTACACGCCGAAACGAGCGACCGGGGCGCCGGTACGGACGATCGTCGATACGCTTTCGCAGCTTGCCGACGGCTCCGTGAACGCCTAGCCGTACGGATTCTCGCCGCGTTCGAACCTGGCGCGGCGCTGTTTTTGCTCCTCCCGCTTGCGCAAAATGCGCTCTTGCTCGATTTTGCGGCGCATGCGATCGGGGTAGCCGGTCTCCTCGACGTCGTAAAGCTGGATGCCGAGGAGCTTGATCACCTCGTCGATCCCTTTCGGGCCGCCGATGCGGCGGCGGGTGTAGTTGCCCTGCTCGTCCACGAGCACCACCGACATCTCGTTGACCATGGTCTCCGGCTCCACGTAGCCCTCCACGAACGCGCGCCCCTGAACCCAGTCACGCAGGTACTGAGCGTCGTCCGGGCGGATCGTCTCGCCCGGTGCGCGAGGCGGCTTGAATGAGGTGGACTTGTCTCGCTTGCCGAACAGGTTGAACACGCACCACATCTTAACGGTGCACCGGCCGGAAATAGGTGCCCCCTAGCTCGGCGTAGCTCGCGCGATCCGGGTACGCTTCAATGCTGTATAACTTCCAACGTCTATGAGGAGACTTAAAAAATCATGGCGCACTCAGTTGAGATGCCCGAGCTGGGCGAATCAGTCACCGAAGGCACGATCACCACGTGGCTGAAGGAAGTCGGCGACACGGTCGAGGTCGACGAGCCGCTGCTCGAGGTCTCCACCGACAAGGTCGACACCGAGATCCCGTCCCCGGTCGCCGGCGTCATCCTCGAAATCAAGGCTGAGGAAGACGACACCGTCGAAATCGGCGACGTCATCGCCATCATCGGCGAAGAAGGCGAGCAGGCCGAGTCCTCCGACGACAAGGCCGACGAGGCTGACGAAGCTGAAGAGACCGACGAGGCCGATGAGGCTGAGGCTGCAGAGGAGCCGAAGGAAGAGCCCAAGAAGGCTGCACCGAAGAAGGCTTCCGGTTCCGCCACCGACGTGCAGATGCCGGAGCTCGGCGAGTCCGTCACGGAGGGCACCATCACCACCTGGCTGAAGGAGGTCGGCGACGAGGTCGAGGTCGACGAGCCGCTGCTCGAGGTCTCCACCGACAAGGTCGACACCGAGATCCCCTCCCCGGTCGCAGGCACCCTGGTCGAGATCCTCGCTGAGGAAGACGACACCGTCGAGGTTGGCGACGTGATCGCGCGCATCGGCGACGCAGACGCAGCTGCAGATGATGCTGCCGAAGATGACGCTGACGAAGAGGTAAACCGCGGCGAGGACGACGTCGCGGACGCCGACGAAGAGGTCACCGAGGACAACTCCGCCGAAGGCGAGGGCGACAACCCCGAGGACGCTCCGAAGAAGGACGAGAAGAAGTCCTCCTCCACCAACAAGAAGGGCTCCGGTGAGGGCACCAAGGTTGAGATGCCGGAGCTCGGTGAGTCCGTCACCGAGGGCACCATCACCACTTGGCTGAAGTCCGTCGGCGACATGGTTGAGGTCGACGAGCCGCTGCTCGAGGTTTCGACCGACAAGGTTGACACCGAGATCCCGTCCCCGGTCGAGGGCACCATCCTTGAGATCATGGCCGAAGAGGACGACACCGTCGAGGTGGGCCAGGTCATCTGCGTCATCGGTGACGCCGAGGCCGCAGCGGCTGCGAACGACTCCGACGATGCTGACCAGGCCGACGAGGCCGATGAGGTTGAAGAGGTCGAGGAGCCGAAGGAAGAGCCCAAGAAGGAGGAGCCCAAGAAGGCCGATAAGGCTGAAGAGAAGGGCTCCGCCGCCAACGAGCGCGAAGAAGACACCGCCAAGCAGGACAACAAGTCCGAGGGCACCAACACCTCTGCCAAGCTGAGCAACCGCGACGGCAACGTGCCGTACGTGACCCCGCTGGTGCGCAAGCTCGCTGACAAGCACGGTGTGGACCTGAACACGGTTGAGGGCACCGGTGTCGGCGGGCGCATCCGCAAGCAGGACGTCCTCGCAGCCGCCGAGGGTGGCAAGGCTGAGGGTGCATCCGAGGCGAAGACCGAAGCTAAAGCTGAGGCTACGCAGGATGCGCCGAAGGGTGCACGCGCCAACTGGTCCACCAAGTCGGTCGACCCGTCGAAGGCTGAGCTCATTGGCACCACGCAGAAGGTCAACCGCATCCGCGAGATCACCGCTGCGAAGATGGTCGAATCGCTGCAGACCACGGCCCAGCTCACCCACGTCCAGGAGGTGGATGTCACCCGCGTGGCAGAGCTGCGGAAGAAGGTGAAGCCGGCGTTCGTCGAGAAGCACGGCGTGAACATCACGTACCTTGCTTTCTTCGTGAAGGCTGCCGCGGAGGCGCTCGTGTCCCACCCGAACGTGAACGCGTCCTACGACTCCGTGAAGAAGGAGATCACCTACCACGATGACGTGAACATCGGCATCGCCGTGGACACGCCGCAGGGCCTGCTCGTGCCGGTGATCAAGCAGGTGCAGAACCTGAACCTTGCGGAGATCGCGAAGGCTATCGCTGACCTGGCCGACCGCGCGCGCAACAAGAAGCTGCGTCCGGACGACCTGTCGGGTGCGACCTTCACGGTGACCAACATCGGTTCTGAGGGTGCGCTGCTGGATACCCCGGTGCTCACCCCGCCTCAGGCCGGCATCCTGGGCACCGCCGCGATTGAGAAGCGCCCGGTCATCGTGACCGAGGACGGCATCGACTCCATCGCGATCCGCCAGATGTGCTACCTGCCGTTCACCTACGACCACCAGCTTGTCGACGGTGCAGACGCAGGCCGCTTTGTCACCACCATCAAGGACCGCATTGAGGCCGGCAAGTTCGAGGACGACCTCGACGTGTAGTCTCAGCGCGGTTGAGCTCGCTTAGCCCGGCGCCAGCTTCGGTTGGTCGCCGGGCTTCGGCGTTTCCAGGGGTTTGCGCGAGTGTTCAGCGTGGCGCAGACCGCAGCGGGCGAGCTGAAGTGCGCCAGATCTCTACACTGGGCGCCATGGACACAACCCCGAAGACAACATCATTCAAATCGTTCCGCAATGAGTCGTCAGAATTCATGGATCAGGCGCTCGGCGGAATTGTCGCGGCCCACCCTTACGCCGAGTGGCATAAGGAGGGCTTCATCGGTCTCGCAGACGATGAGCGCAAGGAGCGCGTCGCCGTCATCTCGGGCGGCGGCTCGGGCCACGAACCCATGCACGCCGGGTTCATCGGCGAGGGCATGCTCGACGCCGCGTGCCCGGGCCTTCTGTTCACCTCCCCGAACGCGGTGCAGATCGCGGCCGCCACAGAGTGGGCCGACCGTGGTCAGGGTGTGGTGCACGTGGTGAAGAACTACACCGGCGACGTCATGAACTTCACGGTGGCGGACAACAACACCGACGCAAAGGTGAAGCAGGTCCTGGTGGCCGACGACGCGGCGACTGAGATCGGCGACGACGAGGATTCGCCGGGGCGGCGAGGGACCGGGGCGACCATCATCGTCGAAAAGATTGCGGGCGCGTCGGCTGCCCGCGGCGACGATCTGGCGACGGTTGCAGAGCTGGCGCAGCGCGCGGCGGACCGCTCACGGTCGATGGCGGTCGCGCTCGAGGCGGGCCACATGCCGACGACCGATCGGAAGACGTTCGACCTGGAAGAACAGCAGATTGAGGTCGGCGTGGGCATCCACGGTGAGCCGGGTGTGGAGCGCCGCGACGAATCCGACGAGCACCCCACCGCCGAGTCGCTGGTTAGCGAGCTGCTGGACGGGATCATCGAGTCGCTGAACGCCGCCGATGTCACCGTCGATGGCGCGGACGTGCTGCTCCTGGTCAACGGCCTCGGCGGCACGAGCGAGATCGAGCTGGACTTGGTCTTCGGCGAGGCGCTCAAGCAGCTCACCGACCGGGGCGTGACGGTCCGCCGGGGTTTGCGCGGCTCGCTTGTCACCTCGCTGAACATGGCTGGCATTTCGCTGACGGTGACGGTGCTCGACGATGAGCTCATCGAGCTTCTCGACGCCGACACGAACGCCCCGGCATGGCCCGCGGTGGCGAAGGACCCGAAGTTCGAGCTCGCCGTCATGGAAGACGATGCCGAGCAGCCGGACGAGGGCGGGGAGAACGAGTGGCTCAGCGCCTTCGTGGAGCGGATGCAGAAATCCTTCGACGACCTCACTGAGCTGGACCGCGTGGCGGGTGACGGGGACTTTGGAAACAATATGGAGGCGGCGTTCGGCAAGATTGACACCCCGCTCAAGGGCACGGATGCTGAACTGCTCGACTTCATTGCGCACCGCATCCTCGTGCGCGCCGGCGGCACCTCAGGGGCGGTGCTGGGCACCTTCTTCTTGGAAATGAGCGAGGCTTTCGAAGGGGTGGATTCGCGCGACGCGGACGCGAGTGCGTTCGCCGAGGCCCTCGCGGAGGGGTTGCAGCGCGGCGTCGATGCCATCACCGACCTCGGCGGCGCGAAGGAGGGCGACAACACCGTCATTGACGCCCTCGCCCCGGCAGCGAAGGCCGCCAAGGAGGCTCGCGGCGACGCGGTGGAGGGCGTGCTCGAGGCCATCTTGGAACCCGCCGTTGAGGGCGCGAAGTCGACCCGCGGCATGGAGGCGAAGAAGGGCCGCGCCTCCTACATCGGAGAATCCGCAGCGGAGGTCCCGGATCCGGGTGCGATCGCCGTGACCTGGCTGTTTGGTGAAACCGCGGTGGATGATTTCTGATTAGAGCAAGCTAAGGAGTTGGCTAAGTCACACAAGGAGTTCGTTTTGGATTACATCTCGCGGCACATCGGACCCGACCAGGCGGAACAGCAACAGATGCTGGGAGCGTTGGGCTACGACTCGCTGGGAGCGCTCATTGATGCGGCTGTGCCGGCGGGCATCCTCGCACAGGCGCCGCTCAACCTCCCCGAGCCGCTGTTGGAGCACGAGGCGCAGACGCGGTTGCGCGAGCTCGCCGGCAAGAACACCGTGCTCAAGGCCTTTTATGGGCAGGGCTTCAGCTCCACCCTCACTCCCCCGGTGATCCGCCGCGGCGTGGTGGAGGACGCCAGCTGGTACACCGCATACACCCCCTACCAGGCGGAGATTTCCCAGGGCCGGTTGGAAGCCCTGCTGAACTTCCAGACGATGGTGGAGGACCTCACCGGCCTCGACATCGCAAACGCCTCGCTTCTCGACGAAGCCTCCGCCGCCGCCGAAGCCGTCGGCCTCATGTCGCGGACGGTGAAGAAGGGCCGGAGGGTGCTGCTCGATGCGCGCCTGCACCCGCAGGTCATCACGGTCGCGTCTGAAAGGGCGCGCGCGATCGATCTCGAGGTCGAGGTGGTCAACCTCGCCGAGGGCGTGGTGGGCGAGGACCTGGTTGGCGCCGTGGTGGCCTACCCGGGCACCGAGGGCGACATCGTGGATCCCCGCCCGGTCATCGAGGCGATCCACGACCGCGGCGGGCTTGTCGCAGTGGACGCGGACATCCTGGCGCTCACCCTCATCGAATCGCCGGGCGAGTTCGGCGCGGATATCGCGTTCGGCACCACCCAGCGCTTCGGCGTGCCGCTGTTCTATGGCGGCCCGCACGCCGCCTACATGGCCGTGACCTCCAAGCTGCAGCGCCAGATGCCGGGCCGCCTGGTGGGCGTATCCAAGGACGCCGAAGGCTACCCCGCCTACCGCCTCGCCCTCCAGACGCGCGAGCAGCACATCCGCCGCGAGCGGGCCACCTCCAACATCTGCACCGCCCAGGCGCTGCTGGCGGTCACCGCGTCGATGTACGCCGTCTACCACGGGCCGGCGGGGTTGAAAGCGATCGCCGAGGCTGTCCACGCCTACGCCGCGCGCTTCGCCGCAGGTATTGAGCAGGCGGGACTCACGGTGCGCCACGCGGAGTTCTTCGACACGGTGGTGGTTGAGGGTGAGGGGGCTAACGGAGTCGTCGATAAGCTTGCTGCGAACGGCTACCTCGTGCGGCCGCTCGAGGGCGCAGTGGCTGTGAGCTTCGGCGAGGACACGTCCGACGCGGACGTCGCCGCGCTGCTGGACGGGTTTGAGGCGACGCCCGCCGAGGGCGGGCGGAGGATCCCGCAGCCGCTGGAGCGAACGACGCAATACTTGACCCACCCAACGTTCAATCGGATCCATTCTGAGACGCAGATGATGCGCTACATCCGTGAGTTGGGGGACAAGGACCTCGCGCTGGACCGCACGATGATTCCGCTGGGCTCGTGCACGATGAAGCTGAACCCGACGGCTGGGTTGGAGTCGATTACGTGGCCTGAGTTCGCGAACACCCACCCCTACACCCCGGACGAGTACGCGCAGGGGTGGCTCGAGCTGATCGGCGAGATGCGCACGTGGCTGACCGAGATCACGGGCTACGCGGATGTGTCCGTGCAGCCGAACTCGGGCGCGACCGGTGAGCTGGCGGGGCTTTTGGCCATCCGGGCGTACCACGTTGCGCAGGGCGAGACCGAGCGCGACATTTGCCTGATCCCGGCGTCCGCCCACGGCACGAACGCGGCATCGGCGACGCTGGCCAACCTGCGCGTTGTGGTGGTGAAGACGGCGGACGACGGCTCGATCGACCTGGCGGACCTGGACGCGAAGCTGGAGCAGCACGCGGGCAAGGTCGCGGCGATCATGATCACCTACCCCTCCACGCACGGCGTGTACGAGGACACGGTGCGCGAGGTGTGCGACAAGGTCCACGCAGCCGGCGGGCAGGTCTACATCGACGGCGCGAACATGAACGCGCTCACCGGCATTGCCCGCCCGGGCGACTTCGGCGGCGACGTCAGCCACCTGAACCTGCACAAGACGTTCACCATCCCGCACGGCGGCGGTGGGCCGGGCGTGGGTCCGATCGGCGTGCAGGAGCACCTGATCCCCTTCCTGCCGGGCGACCCCACGTCGCAGGCCGATACGGGCGGTGTCCCGGTGGCTTCCACCCTGTACGGCTCGGCGGGCGTGCTGCCGATTTCGTGGTCCTACATCGCGATGTCCGGCGCCGCGGGGCTGCGCAGCGCCACCGAGCACGCCGTGTTGGGCGCAAACTATCTCGCGCACGAGCTGAACGATGCTTTCCCCGTGCTCTACACCGGCGACAACGGCCTGGTGGGTCACGAGTGCATCCTGGACCTGCGCGCGATCACGGACGCCTCGGGGGTGACCGCCGCCGACGTGGCCAAGCGACTCATCGACTATGGCTTCCACGCCCCCACCCTCGCCTTCCCGGTCGCCGGCACCCTGATGGTGGAGCCAACGGAGTCCGAGGACCTGGCGGAGCTCGACCGCTTCATCGAGGCGATGCGCGCTATCCGCGCCGAGATCCAGGAGATCATCGACGGCAAGGTGGAGTACGAGAAGTCCGTCATCCACAACTCCCCCTACACCGCGCATTCCGTGGTGCGCGACGAGTGGCCGTACGACTTCTCCCGCCAGCAGGCCGCGTACCCGGTCGAGGGCCTCATCCGCCGTAAGTACTTCCCGCCGGTGCGGCGTATCGACGAAGCCTTCGGCGACCGCAACCTCCAGTGC